>Ga0307373_10009546_pt1 | contig 14464 bp, 14 predicted proteins | sample OX2MG_FD_202534 | JGI IMG/M metagenome (GOLD analysis project Ga0307373, IMG submission 202534) | Soil microbial communities from Risofladan, Vaasa, Finland - OX-2 | ecosystem: Environmental > Terrestrial > Soil > Coastal area > Acid sulfate soil | place: Finland: Risofladan, Vaasa | collected... | reverse complement strand
GCGCGGTTGCGACTTCCTGTTGGCCACGTTACTATCGTTGAATCATTTTTAGGGGCGTAGCTCAGTGGTAGAGCAGCGGCCTTTTAAGCCGAAGGTCGTGGGTTCGATCCCCACCGCCCCTACCAACCAACCTTTTGCCCAACAACAACTTAGCGATTTGTCGAGGCGGCAAAAGGCGGCAATAAGAGCCTCACGGGTGGCACCGATGGCTCCGGGTACCATTTGTCCAAAGCGGGTTTAACTCCATCGGGCTTGACGTAGAGGTCTTTTGAGTCAAAGTTTATCCGCAGGCCGTATGACCTACGTTCTTGCAAGGCTTTGGATGAGATCGACAAAACGCGTGCCCTTCTGCAAGAGTACGTAGCGATTTTGATAGTCCGCCATGATGTTTAGGTTGTTCGGTGGCGGGATGCGAGACACGAGTCCATAGCTTTCCAGCTTGCTGAAGACGCTCTCCAACTCAGGGACGACGCGCGTGCCCCACGAACACTGCTCCCACCGCATGTGCGCATCGTATCTGGGAATGCGGCCTTGCGCTCTTACGGCATCACCTTCAATTCTCGCCAATTCGCGTAGCGGTTCAATGTCGCGGTCGCTCAACTCCATCGCAACGCGCATGAGTTCTTCAACCTCGTCGGCATCTGTAGGCTTCGGTTCAACGACGGCGTTAGCCAGAATCAAACCGATGCGTTTCACGCGGTCTTTGGCTCGTGTGTTCTCAGCTTTTCGAGCGGCATCCAACAGCAATTCTTTTGAAACGTACTCGCGTACTTGAGCTTCTTGCTCAGTCAGCGTTTTGTGGAACTGCTCCAGTTCTTTCGCGTGCTTAAGAATCTCTTTCGCACATGTTTCCAGCAGCAGACGGATTCGTTCTATCGAATCAGCAGCGAGATGCCCTTTGAGCTTCTCAGCAATCTTGTTGAAGGGCCACGCAAGAGGAGCGAGCGACACAAGGTCCAGAACCTTTTTCGTCACTGGAGACGTTGAAAGGTCTTCCATCTCGAATTGCTGTTCCAGCGCTCGAATGGGATCGTCTATTGGCATATTCAAGAGGTTAGCATGGGCTCCAGCATCACGCTTCAAGTCTGCGTACCGAACAACGTAACGTCGATGCGGCTGGGTAGCACGGGGAACCGATCGGCGTTGACGGTATGAATGGGCACGACCGGGGCGTTCGGAAAGGCGGGTTTTTGCACTTGGTAGCAGGATAGACGAAGTGAAAGAATGTGTTGTACCAGATGCCATACGTTAAGAAAGATGCGCCGCCAGAACTTGTAGAGGGTGTCCGTCAGATCGAGAAGCGCGCTGACGGGTGTTTTGGCTTGCTTAGCGTCCGCCGAAATATAGAGCAGTTCCTCTTCACTCAAAGTCTCGGAGTAGATTGCGAGTTGGTGAGCGGCGAAAAGAGCCGCCATTGACGGCGATCAGACGAGTTTCGCGCCGTAGGTTTGCAGAAGTGTGACTGCAAGTGCTCCCACTCCTATAGCGAACGCCCCAAGTTGAACGTAAAAAAGGACCCAAGTTATGTTACCCATGTCGCGCAACTCATCTTTGGTTGGAGCTTTAGGGTGATTACAGGCGCGCCGAGCAGTGCCCCTAAAATCCAAAAGCCGATTGAGAACGCATATAAACCCGCAGATCGCTGAAAGCGCGAGAGCCGACAGCGACAGAATCATGGTGCATTTCGCTGAAGGTATGGGGGCAAAATCCTTATCCTTCAACAGCACGAAGCAGTAGCCAAGGGTCGCAATCGCGAACGTTAGAGTGAGGTTTAACGCGTACCCAAACTGGTCGATGGTGATTTTCCGCCAACGCTGGCATTTGTCGTTTTCTTCCGCCACGGTGGAGGATCATATCATGCATAGACGCTCAAGGCGGTCGAGCTGGCGCGGCTATTGTGAGGTGCCGCCCTCCAAGCGCGAGACGATTTTTTGCCACCGACCCTCATACGGTTCGACCCCTCGGAGGCTTACATTTGGAACGCCAAGACCCTCATCAAAAGGCTTTCCTTTCGAGCTTCCCATTTCGCGCGCAATGGCTTGAAGAGATAAATCCGATGTCGCGAGTGTTTCCACGATAGCCGCTAGCGTGTTTCAAAACCCTGCTTGCAAAGTAAATGCAGAAACGCTATGTGGTTGCATCGTCTTGCCTTTACCTATGTCTTGTAGCACGGTTTTACGCGGTGTTTGGCAGTTATTGTTCTCATTTTGTTCCCACATTTCTGGTTACTCGCTCGACGATGTTATTGCGAGCCTCTGAGTAATTAAGCCTTGGGCGGGAAGTGTTTTTTCATAAACTGTTCAAGCCTCGGCGACGGTTTCGAGTTAGCCGCAAGCTGCCGCATTATGTCTCGTCCCACGTCCGATAGATCATCGATCAAATAAATCAGTTTCAAGTTTGGTGAGCTGAAGGCGGTTTGTCGGTGGCCCTCCGGAATGTCATCGCCAAATCTGAGGGTGTAGAGCACACCCGAGACGTAGAACGTATATTTCACGCCCTGCGGTTCCATCATTTGGGTTGGAGGTACAAATCCAATAAAGTCCGGCTTCTTGGACGAGATTCCGACCGAGATGATGGCATTCGAAGGAAGATCGACACCGTCGAGGACAAATCTCCGTAGCGGTTCTTTGTACTCCCCAATTTCGATGTTGCATGGTGACCCTTTAAAATCCCACACGTGAGCGGCCGCCTTAAAAAAGATTCCCGCTCCGTAGTGGAGCAGGGCAGCACAATCCACGCCGGGAAGTTTCGTGCCGTCGTACAGCTTGTATCCTTCCTCGGCGAAAAGAGGCGTTTGTCCGGTGAACAAATCGAGGAGTTTAAACTCGGCCATCGTGCCGATGCGGGAATGCATCCACTTTTCGCCGCCGTGATTGAACTTTTGCTCGCAATCGTAGCAGAACACATAGTCCCGGAGCTGTTCGGTCGATTGCATCGCGGAATCGTTGGTGAACATGATCGGAGGACTATCAAGGCCCGACAGCGTCTTGTAGACGGCTTTGCCAAGGAAATGGCTGTCCTGAAGGTCCTTTTCGAACAGGCAGAGCTTACATATGCCGCGTTCCATTTATCCACACCCACGTCGACGGGTTATAGCCACATGCTACGCTTAAAGTAATCCCTCACCAAAGTGAAAACCCTTCCTCAGATCGTAAATGAACATCTCGCCGCGTCCGTCGCGCTCGTGAACGACCCTGTTCGGATGTCGGCGGAGCTCGTGTTGCACGATGCTTGGCATGATTTCGGTACGTTCTGCTCCCAAAATTGCTCCCACGATTGTCTGCAAGAATTTTAGAAGGTCATAGACGCGGAGGAAATCCTTAGGGGCGAAAAACGCTAAAAACACCGGATTCGCCCAAGTGAGGTACACGCCGGGTACACGGAGACTCCAGACAAGACAAGGTTGTGGACTTTTAGGCAGCGAAGGAACCGAGTTCCTGAATGCACCATTCGCAGGATCGGACGCCAAAGGTAGTAAGGGAATACGCGTTCGTGGCGAGGTCCAAAGTGGTGTTCTTGCGGTCCATGCGGATGATTAATCCTTGTGCTTGCAATCGCGCGCAAGACAGATGAATGTGAGCACCGCCGCCAAACTACTTCTCCGGTTTCGGTGTTTTCTTGGGCGCTCTTCCAGTCACCTGTGTGAACAGTGCATCCCTGTGTTCTTTGCAGTAGTAGTGCAGGTCCCCAATAGAGCCGAAACTAGCGTTGGTTGGCGTGCCACAGATTTCGCATTTGGTTGTGGGTGGTGGAACTGCCATGTAATCCTCCTCCGAACTACAGATACCGTTTCCTCGTTCCGTCTGGCGCAATTTCGTACTTGCGAAAGAACGGCGGCTCGTAAGGGTACCACTCCATCTGATACTTGAACCCGCCTCGAACCCGCACCATGACCTGCTTCTTGATTTCATCGTGAAGGTCGTCAAGTGAGAGGCAGTGCTGCGGCTCATTCGGAAACAGAGTCGTAGCCTTGTTCTCAAACTTCTTCGTCGCCTCGTCCCAAACGCCGTGCTCTTCGTGGATAACCCAACACTTCACTGGGTCAGTTGCGGTTGCGAGAACGGTGCCATTGATCTTGTATAACTCGGACGGCTGCGAATGTGGGTCTGGTGTGTTGTAGAGGACTTGCGGGACGGTGCTGTTGTGGAGGGACATGGCGAGATTGTACTAGCGGAACTCATCAAACGTCGCCAGTGTCGGGATACGCGGTGGTGGAGATCGACGCTAAAAATTCGTAAGTTACTGATTCCATTAAACGCGAAAATCGCCAAAAACGCCGGATTCGCCCATGTGAGGTCCACGCGGGGTACACGAACACTTCACGCAAGAGGCGTGATAAATTGGTCATTATGTCACTCGGAGACCGCCTCGGGATTGCAGGCCTGATTTCGGCCTGCATCGGTATTGCAATCGCAATTCTCTGGCCGACCGTGAGGTGGATTGGATGGATAGCCGTAATTGCCGCTATTGGCTTGGTTATTTGTTGGGGCGTGCTCGAATTCAAGCGTCCCAAGGAGGTATCTAGTTTTGTATTTGTCTTTGGCGCGCCGCTAGGGGACAACGACTCGCCCGTGTGGATAATGATGCTCAAGCATTACGGTCCGAATCCAGCATACAACTGCGACATTGAGTTTTTCGATGCCGATCGCAAGAATATTGAACGCCAGTGGCTATTGCAGCATCCTGGTTCGTCTTTCCCACCGCCAGGGCTAGCAGGTAAGTCTCAAGAACGTCTCCGTATTCCCGAAGCTGGGTCGCTAGGGTCAATCGGAAGCTTTCAATGGACTCCGCTTGACCGGGATCGTCAGCATTACACAGCTTCAATTAGTTGTCGTGACGGAGTGTTTGTAGAAAATTGGGAGGTAACGCGCGTTAATGGCGTCCTGCGGGCTAAGATCACGATTGAACATGGACCCCAGTGGGTCGAAAAGAATCCAAAATTAGACCGCGTGGTGTTTGCATGCGCTGATCCAGAATTTTCTAGCACCCCACTACCTTCGGCGCTTCCCGTGGCGAAGCCGCAACCAATTAATCCAGGATGGAAGCCAAATCACAGGTTTGAGTTTCCTGTGGCAATCATTGATCCTAATGGCCACGTGCAGGTTATCTCTGGCGTAAAGTTACCAGATGGGAGCATTAAGACGGACTTTGGGTGCTGGAATATTCTTACAAGACACTTCGGAGATGCAACGCGATGAAGAGTTTTTCAGGCACTTTTCTTAGTGAGTTCTCTATATTCCATCTTATCGGTTGCTTGAACCTGGCTTACTCCTTTTTACGATGACGAACCGATTCCCTGGCCGGTTTGTGGTGCTCGCTGTATCGGGCGGCGAACCGCGCTTCTCCGCTGCAATTCGAATTCGTCATCGGTACCCGGAGAAATGAACCCTTTCTCCTTCCGATCAGTTCACCGTCAAGTTTAGCGAAACGGAGTGGTTCACACCGTTTGAACTACCGGTGATTGTCACTGTGCCGGAGGGTGTCCCAGAGTTTCCACCACCCCCACCGCTGCTACCGCCTCCGCCGCAACTGGCGATCCATACTAGGCTCACGATTAGGAGCGCAAAAACAGGGACAAGGCGGCGTCTTGAATTGCTCACAGCAACCATTGAACCGGCAAGAAGTAATGCCAATGCGAAAAGAATAAGGAAATTCAGCATCGGCTGCGAGGGCGTTCTCCACGTTGTTGGCTTCGAAAGTGGTCCTAATGCGGAACTCGCTGTTGTTGTCACGGTCGCTGTGAAAGCCGTGGCAGTTGTCCCGTTCGCAGTGACGGAAGTTGGAGAAACGACGCATGTGGATTTCGCCAGCGCGTCCGTGCAACCAAGTGTCACCGTCCCGTTGAAGCCACTAACAGGTGAAACCTGAAGGTCATAGGTTGCCGTTTGTCCTGCGGTCACTGTCGCGGACGTCGAGCAATTGCCACCGCTTGGACAATTACTTCCTGTGGCAGCAGAAAACGAATAATCCGTTCCCGTCCCGGTCAAGGACACGGTCTGCGGACTATTCGATGCGTTATCAGTGATCGTCACCGACGCCGTCATTGCCCCGGTTGCCGTAGGACTGAATGTTACCGCGATACTGCAACTAGTGCCGGCTGCGACGCTAGTTCCGCAGTTATTCGTCTGTGAGAAATCGCTGCTGTTCGGACCGCTGATCGCGACACTCGAAATCGTTAGTGCCTCGCTGCCGCTGTTGTCCAACGTTATAGGCTGAGAGCCGCTCGAGCTGCCGACCACAATCGAGCCAAAGCTAAGATTCGCGGGTGCGACAACAGCCGCAGGTGAGCCAAATGTGAACTTCGCCACAAAGGCGCCGATTGTAGAACTGGAAGCGGTAGGTTGGAATGCGCCTGGTGTAGTGGGGAAATTGGTCGAAAGGGCTTGGCCGGCGAGATAGATGTTCCCGTTTGAGTCCAGAGCAATGCCATGGGCGGCATCCTCCTGGACCTTTTGGCTACCCCCCAGATAAGTAGAGTAGATAAGGGAAGAGCCGGACGTATTAACTTCGCTCAGAAAAGCATCACCGTTGTTCGTCGTGCAATTGGTGCACGCAGATTGAAAGGCATCTGGAGTCACTGGGAAATTGAGCGACTCGGTGTAGCCGCCAACGTAGGCATTACCTCCACCATCTGCAACAACATCTGTAGCAGCAGAATAGCCGTTGCCTCCAAGATAGGTCGAATACAAGGCAGCTGTCCCCGAAGGATTGAACTTAGTTAAGAATGCTATGCCGCTCCCTCTTCCCCCGTTTATCGGGCCGCAATTCCCAGTCGGACAAGTGGTTTGATAAGCGCCCGCCGTCGTAGGGAAGTCGCTTGCATACGTGACCCCAGTAACATACGCATTACCGGAGGAGTCTACTGCAATTCCGCCGGGGTAGTTAGCTTCTGTGATCCCGCCAAGCAGCGTGGAATAGACCAGTGTCGTTCCGTCTGTGCTGAGCTCCGTCACGAACAGGACGTTTCCGCATTTCGGGCAAGATTGAAAGGCACCCGGAGTTGTCGGGAAGCCATCATTAGATCCAGTATTCCCGACTATATAGGCGTTTCCAGCAGCGCTGAGTGCGATCCCGGTTGCAGTATCAGCGTTGGTTCCTCCCAAGTAAGTCGAATAAATGAGCCCGGAGCCAGTGGCGTTTAGCTCGGTGACGAACGCATTGGTCTGCCCGTTGTTTTTCGACTGGTAGCATCCTGACGTGACAGGGAAATTGCTTGATGAGGTAAAACCAGTCACATATGCGTTGTCCGAGGCATCCAACGCTATCCCGGCGCCTGACTCAGCATTGTTTCCACCGAGAAATGTCGAGAAGGTCAGCGCCGAACCGCTCGAATTTAGCTTCGTCACAAAAGCGGTGGCGTGGCCTGCGGCGCAGGCTTTACAGGTAGTCTGCAATGCTCCCGACGTAGTCGGGAAGTCAGAAGCGCCCGTTTGTCCAGTGACATAGGCGTCGCCAGCAGAGTCCACCGCGATGCTGTTCCCGAAAGTGATGCCGAGCGTCCCGCCAAGGTAGGTCGAATAGAGAAGGGCGGAACCTGTGGAATTGAACTTGGAAACAAAGGAAGCTCCATAGTTGGAGCAGCTACCGGTACAGGTTGTTTGAAAGGCTCCCGGTGTTGTAGGAAAGCCAGTGCGGTTATTGCCACCGGTTACGTAAGCGTTCCCAGAGGCGTCTACTGCAATCGCATATATGCCCCCACTCGGTCCCAGATACGTTGAATAGCTCAGCACCGGATCGATCACCAATGTCCTGCCCCTGTCGTACGATGCAACCGCGAGGCTGATTTGCGATTGTTCGGGCTCAAGGACATACTCAGTCTTCACGTATTCCTTGGGGCCGGAACCGTTCGTTTGGTACGCAAGAGGCTTGTGTAGGCGGATTTCGCTCCCATCTATTCTCACCATCAGGTCGCCATCCGCAGTTATCCGCAGGGGCGCTGCGCGATGCCCAATGGCCGACGTGTGATCGGCGGCTACGTTGAATCGTATGATACTCGGGTCTGCGCCCGGCGTGACTATAAAGTCGTATTCCAGTTGGCTTTGATTACCGTAATAGATTAGGTCCACACCGGGATAGACACCTGCATATTTGACCCTAGCGTAATTGGCTAGATTCGTCTGCCACTTCTTTGGATCACTGCCAATAAAGTAGTTGCTTTTCGTGGGCAACTCATCTACTCCGCTCACCGTAACATGCGGGTCTGAACCCACGAGTTTCATGCCCAAGCGTAGGTGCCTCGGCTGTTGTTCTAATTCGCGGCTGGACAAGTGACTATCAACAACTGGCGACTGTCGAGCTTTGTTTCCTTGGTTTGCGCTTGGCCGTTTCTTCTTTGGGACGTTTTCTGGCACCGAGAGGACTGCTTCATCCGACGTTAGAAAAAGCGAGTAACCAGCACTGTGTGACACGAATTTTACCCGCGGATCGACTTGGCCTCGATTTTCCTCGAATGCAAGCGGGAGCTTGCCGTAGTTTTCAAGAATCCTGAGTTGAGTTGATGGATCGGGCTTCGCAAGTTCAGCACCAGTGCTGAGGTTTGCCTTTTTGGCAGCGACAAAACCTTTGGGGCCGCCTGAAGTTCGTGCGTCACGCCAGTCGTGTTTGACGAGTTGGCACGTCGCTATCAAAACGGCTACGCACAAAATGATTCCAAATTCCTTCTTCATGGACGCCCCCGATTTCGGATTTATGTCTTGTCATCTCACTCTGAGCAACATTAAGCATGCTGTCACCTATTTGTAGATAAACGGTTAGTAACTGATTGGCATGGCCCCTAGCTGGGTCAGTTTTGAGAATTAAGACGGCCCTTCCGGTAATCAACTTCATGGCATCCTTTTCACGCTTCGTCATCTCGAGTCGGCTCCGGCTGCTTTGCTCACGAATGCTGACCACTTTTCGGTACCAATGTGCCCAGTGTAGTCCGTATACAGCTAATCTGCTCGTGGTGTTATTGCTTGTGTGTCGTTAAACAAAAGGTGTGGCCAACCACACCAGGTTCTTCCGCGCTCTTGGGATCCGAGTTAAAAACCTACGCAAGGCGAAGGGCTGGACCCAGGAAGACATGATTTCGCGCGGATTTTCGGCGCGACACTGGCAACAAATTGAGGCTGGACGCCCAATCACCATGACAACGCTGCTGCGAATTTGCGAAGTGTTCTCCGTGCGACCAGACCGCTTGCTTCGAAGTCTCTAGGAGCCTGCCGGAAAGCGATGTGGCTCTACTCCGGCGTTTCTGTACCGGGATAGCCCGAATGCGGTTTTATCCTCACCCATTCTGCCCGGTTGAACGCATGCACCGCGCCGGTTAAGCGATCCAAACGAATCAGCACGCAGGGGTTTTTTATCGGCTCGCCTCCGATCTTGTCCATGAACTGGTAGCGTTCAAGCAAAATGAGTTTCACAAACCAAACAACAAGACCCCAAAAGGCTGTCAGCGACGCAACGATAAGGCTGGTCGCCATATTCTCCTCCTGCCCTGTAGGTGCAGACAGGCTACGCCTCCACAGACGGATCGTTACCACCGCGATGCCGCAGTCAAGGCTGACCACGGGGAGCCGACCTAGCGGACCTGCCCCTTGATGGCGGCGATAGCGGAGGGACCCTCTCCGGGAGAAAATGCCAGTTCGGTGTTACCGAAGGACCGGTGGGAATCTCTGGGAATGGCGAATGTTCGGCGTTGCGATAACTGTGTTCTCTTGAATCGACTGGTAAACAGGAGCGAGAACGGGTACTTCTCTGAGCGGCATTACGGGTTTATACTCCTGCCTTCCAGGAGGCAGCCAAATGGACTCGAAGGTCTACTTGGAATGGAGTGCGAGGCTCGGAAAGTGGGTCGTCGAATACCGCGGACAGGTACAGGCGCAATTCGATACGAAAGCTGAGGGAGAACAATGGATGCAAACGAATTTCCCGAATCACGGTAAAGAAAGAGAGAGAGTTCAGAAGCGGACAAATTCTCCTCATGGTGTGAAAGTGGGCGAGTGGATGTAAGGAGATCATCGTCGCTGATGGGAACAGAGATCTAGTCCATGCCATCGAAACAAATAATTGCGCTGGCAACTCACCACCACGTTCAGCTTAAAGGCCACACACTGAACGGCAGATTTGGTCAAGTCATATCTCTGATCAGGGAAAAGTACCCCGTACAAATCATTTTGGAAGAATGGACGCCCGACCGGCAGTCATTCGCTTCCACTGTGGATACGGACAAGTTGAAATGGAAGAATGTCGGGACACCCAAAGAAAAGCGCTTTGAGACTTGTGCGTACGGCCTAAACACCGACCCTCCAACGCATGACCCCAAGAAGCCGATGCTGCAAGAGTATGGGCCTTTGGACGTGCACGAGCTTAGAGAGCGCTACATGGTGGACCGCATCAAAGAATCTATGGAGCCGTTCAAGGTCGGGTTGTTCATCGTGGGCCTTGCCCACCTACATTCCACACTTTCAAAACTTAAAACCGCTGGCTTTGAAGTTCGGGGTTATAGCTGGATGGAGCAGTAACCGCGCCCAACGTACAACCGGGCCGTTCCCCCTGCGGTCGGATGGGAAGGAGTTTCGGACAGGAAGAAATGAAGGTGCGGCGTCTGAAACTTTCTCTCTTCCCCCGGCTAGCGGGCCAGGGAATGGAGAACGAAAATGAATACGTTGGTTGATGCATCTACAATTATTGCGACAACAGCAGGTCTCTGGGCGCTTTCCTTTGCTTGGCTCACATATGTTATGTCGGTTCGCCAACACAGCCAAGATGAATTCGTCGCGATAAAAAGCATCGTGCAAGGGTTGGGCATTGAACTAGAGTTGATGAAAGATTGGACCGGTGCCGGGGGACCGGGATTCTCGAAAAAGATGACGCCCAGCGACGCACCACCTGAATGGTCGCAGCCGGGCCGATTGATTTGGAAATTTGACTGTGAGGCCGTCTCAACCCTGTCTAGTTCTGGCTACGTCTATCGGCTGGGTGACCTCGTAGCGGCTTTTGTCCGGCTTAACTTTTCGATTTCGAGACTGTTCCAGCTTTACGACGAATACCGCACCTTTGTAAACAACAATCCGACACTAAATGGTGTCTTGTTAAGCGGACAGGTTGGCAGCTCCGGGGCGAAGGCGAACTCGGCGTTTCAAAATGTGATTCTAAACTTCAACTTTGATATGCACGTGAAACTCATCGGCGGTGAAGACTCCGATGATCCTATGTGTTTGTATAAAACCTATCACGCTGCTACGTCTGCCCTTCGTGGGTTCGACACCAATTTGAAGGAAAAAGCACCTCCTTGGACTTTTTGGGTGGGACACATGATTTGCGCGGGATGCTTTGGTTCTGGAATCTTCCTATTGTTCAGGTTATGCCGACCTTGATAAATTGCGGAGCCGAAAGGTATGTGCGCGGAGGCACCCCGAAAGCATCGGAAGTTTCTATCCGCTCTCCGGTGTCGGGCATTTGCCCGCTCGGTCAATGGCTCGTCGCAGCTGAAGCCGCGCGTTTTGTTCCCTGCGACAATACCTGTCTTTTCGTGGGCAAGGCGGCGCGCGTAGAGCGGACCTCGAAGCGCACGCCTTCCGCGTGCTGCAAATAGGCGACGATCTCAAACAGATTCCGAGCCTGAGGGTTGCCACGGGGACCGAGCATCCGCATCAGACTTTTCGCTGAGCGATGGGTAACATCGCTCAGTTTAGTAAAGCCAACGGTTGCATTGATGAAATCGCGCAGTATGATCTTGCCGGTTTCCACATCACCTGAAAGAAAGTTTTCGATTCCCTCTCGGAGAAGCGCCTTGCGGAAGCCAGGATCGCGTTTTGCCCGCGCCCGAATTGTTTCCTTGAAATCTCTTGTCAAAGCCATTGTAGTCACCTTCCTGTCCCTTTTCGTTGTATATAGTCTTGCCACCGGGCCAGTGGCAGTATTGATGTCTTCCTGCTGGCGTTTTTTTGTTCCGCCGCCAACAAGGATTACTAGCCGGTCGCCATCTTTGCCGAAGTAAATCCGGTAGCCCGGACCAAAATCAATCCGGTACTCATAAACACCGGCTCCAACGCCTTTGGCGTTGGAAAAATTGTCCTGTTGGATGCGCACTAGAGCAGCCGCCACCTTGGCCGCCGCTTCTCTGTTCAGACGGTCAAACCAAGCGGCATACGGACTGCGTCCGCCCCGGTCAAGGTATTCGCGTACTTCGACCATAGCTAATGGTAACACATACGATACCATTGTCAAGACTGTCTAAGCGGGCTGTGCCTCCGTCGTCTGGTGCGCGGCCTTGCCTTGGATAAAGTCGGCGGCCTTCTGTGCCTGCGAAGCAGCGGAAACAAGTAAGCGCGAATCCGACTTCAGCCGTGCAATCCACGTTTTGAGATAGGCAGCGCAGTTTTCAAGAGTCTTTTGCTCGATTCCCGCGATGCCGCAGAGCATGGCGGCGGTCATCTCAGCGATGAGTTCCTCTTTCGAGTAGGATTCCGAGCCAAAGGAAACAGGATTGTCGAAGTTCTCTCGGTGTAAGCGTTTTGCGTGTCCGCTGCTGTGTGCAAGTTCGTGAAACAGGGTCGAGTAATACTCTTCCGATGAGTGGAAGAGGCCACGCGCTGGCATACCGACCACGTCGTTGCTCGGCGAGTACCACGCCTTGTCCGATTGCTCGAACGCTGGCGGGTTCGGCATGTTGGTCACAATTTGTTCGCACGTTTCGATGGGATCGTTGGTGCGGGTCTCCTGCAGAAGAGATGCGGGAATGTCGATCCCTTCCGTCTGTGACAAATTGAACACGCTGTAATAACGCAGCAGAAAAGGCCGCGAGGTCTCTTTCGTGCCGTCTTCCGTGGCCGTCTCTCGTTCGTCGCCAACGTTCCAGAAGATGACGGGCGAAGACTTCTCGCCCTTGCGAATCTTCCCGCCCAGCTTCGTTGTCTGATTGAAAGTAAGCCAGAATCGTGAAGGAAACCCCTGCGAGGCGAGAGTAAAAACATTGAGGCCGCGATACTCTTTTTGCGTGAGCAGGTTTGCAGGAGTTTGACAGGTCCAGGGCTTGCGCCAGGGAGCCACGCCGGATTCAAGCTGCTTGATAATTTTCTCGGTGATGATTTCGTATACGCTAGACATTGTGTTCGCTCCAGTGTGAGTTAGTGTTTTCAGGCCCTTTCAGGGCATAAAAAACAACATGCTTTACTAGAGGCGGGTTCTGGCCGTGGTTCGCGGCTGTCAAGCCCCAAAGCGCATTTCAGCGTCGCCCGGAGGGGCGCGGAAGCGAGCACGGTTGGGGTATACCGAGCGGAGCTGCACAAGCGGGCTTTACAGTGGGAGCGGACTACGGCCTATCTTGCGCCGAGTAAAGCATGTGGCGGGGCAGTTGAGCGGAGCGCAGGCGAGAAGTAAAAGGGGTGACGCGACTGGTTCAATCCGTGCGTGAACTCTGTCGGCGCAGACATCCCAGCGATTACCGTAATTTAGCTATTAAAGCTAACACGCTTATGCTTTAATATAAACTTGGCTTATTAAAGCGAGCTTGCATAGCAACCAATGGCGGACGAAAAACACTCAAGACTCGGCACCTATATCTCGACAACCACGGCGGGCGAGACAGTCAAAGCTTTTGTGCCTCAACCCTTGCCTCCAGACCCGCCTGTCGATCTAAGTGGACTATACCAGCAGCTCGACCGGGCAAATCAGGCTCTTGGACGCTTAGACGGCCTGACAACGCTCCTGCCGGACACTCAGCTCTTCCTTTATCTGTATGTGCGCAAGGAAGCCCTTCTTTCTTCACAGATCGAAGGCACCAAGTCTTCCTTCTCCGATTTGCTCCTATTCGAAAACGAAGCAGTGCCCGGCGTTCCCATCGATGATGTCGAGGAAGTCTCCAATTACGTCGCCGCAGTGCAACACGGTCTTCGTCGCATCAAAGGGGGTTTTCCGCTTTCGTTGCGGCTCATTCGCGAGATTCACGGAATCCTGCTGCGAGGGGGACGCGGAGCGAACAAGACGCCCGGCGAATTTCGCCGCTCTCAGAATTGGATTGGCGGTAGTCGTCCGGGAAATGCTGCATTTGTTCCCCCGCCGCCGGAACGCATGATGGAGTGTTTAGACCGCTTCGAACATTTCCTTCACGACGAAAAACATAAGCTGCCCGTTCTCGTCGAGGCCGGACTCATTCACGTGCAGTTCGAAACGATCCACCCCTTTCTCGATGGCAATGGTCGGCTTGGCCGTCTGCTGATTACATTACTTCTCTGCGCCAAAGGCACTTTGCGTGAGCCGCTCCTCTATTTGAGCCTTTACTTCAAGGCTCACCGTCAACGCTACTACGATCTGCTTCAGCGAGTTCGTACCGAAGGCGTTTGGGAAGAATGGCTCAGCTTTTTTCTTGAAGGCACAGAAACTACCGCGCGCCAAGCAGCTAGCGCGGCCGTTCAGATTCTTCACCTCTTCGAAGCTGATCGGAAAAAGATCCAAACGTTGGGTCGCAAGACCGCATCGGCTC
>Ga0307373_10009545_pt1 | contig 14464 bp, 5 predicted proteins | sample OX2MG_FD_202534 | JGI IMG/M metagenome (GOLD analysis project Ga0307373, IMG submission 202534) | Soil microbial communities from Risofladan, Vaasa, Finland - OX-2 | ecosystem: Environmental > Terrestrial > Soil > Coastal area > Acid sulfate soil | place: Finland: Risofladan, Vaasa | collected... | reverse complement strand
TCTTTCCCCGCCCGTACAGTGGCAGAACGACCGCCCCGGGGACGTGCCCGCGTCCGGCCGCAGCCAGTTGCTCACGTCCACCGCCAGCCGGATCCTGCCGTCGGGCCACTCGGGCAGCGGCAGCGCCGAGAGCGCCCGCCGCAGCCGGCCGATCCGGACTTCTCCGCTGTTCAGCGCGTCGCAGACCGCGCCGTGCCCGCGGCGGCACTGCGGCTCCAGGCACAGTTCCGCCAGCATCAGCACCCGCCCCGGCTTGCACAGCGCCGCATCGCAGGCCTCAAACAGCACGTCCCGGCGCATGCCCAGCGACAGGTACAGCTCGCGGCGGAACCCCGCCAGCCGCCCCAGTGCCGCATCCGCCCCGTCTCCATCCCCGCCCGCACGCCACGACATAATGAAAGGCACGGCCACCGCCTCGTTCTCCCGGTCTCTTCGCGCGAACCTGAAGATCATGAAGCGGTGGCCGTCTCATGTCACCACGACACACCGGGCAGCACAAGAGACTCAGGACAACAAGGAAAAAAGGGGTTAAATAGCAAGCTAAGCCGTACGCACTTCTCGCCCACCTCTACACCGAAGTTGATCATGAACTTGGAACATATGAGCGTGTTCGCGGGGAACGATCGATTAACCGGCTGCTGGAAGTAGGCAAACCCCGCCACGCATCCGGCTCTTGACTGATAGCCGAGGCTATATGCGCCTCCGGACGGAGGTACGTAGTAGAAAAGGCGCTGTAGTTGCATATCTCCGTGGCAAAGTATTGTGACTGGACCCCTGCTCCGCAAGGTTGTACAGGAGAGACGGGGTTGGGGTCAGCGGTGCATGTACACCTTTCGCGCCCGTACATTGTCCGGAGTGGACACGTACGCACATCCGACTGCAAGCTGTTCGATCTGCTGGCTGAGGTCTTGTCCCTCCCTTCCGCGTAGGAATCCGGCGGTAGTCTTGGATTCTGGGTAATTCGTGCGGAAGATAATCTTTGTGCCGGCATTGCCAAGGACGTCCCGGTGGAAGTCGGCCATACCCTGGCTGGCGGCCACCACGGAGATTCCGTACTTCCGCCCTTCCTTCATGAGCTTCGGCAAAGTAACGTCTTTGGCTAGGCGGTGCGCTTCATCCAGGACGACGGCCAGCCGTAGGCTGTCAACCTGCTCCCAGCGGAACATCTCTCGGTAGATCTTCCGGAGAATGAAGGCCCCGGCCGCGAGTTGTACGGTCTCCAGGGTGAGGCGACTCAGGTCAATGACTGCCCCGTTGGACCAGGAAGCCGCGAATGTCTCCGCTGGGTCGTCAGCGAACAGCCCGAAGTCGGTTAGGGGCCGGATGCGATCCCGGGCGTTCCTGCCGCGTGACTCGCGCTCCGACTGCTCCACCGCCTCTGCGAACTGCGCCATGGTGGGGGCGCCATCAGCCTGCGCGTAGGCCTGCCGAAGACCTTCATAGACGTGATTGCGTTGGATCTCGCCAAGGCCGCATACGTAACCGACGATCTCGGAAACCTCCCACGCGGTTTTGTTGACCGAACGCATGTCCGCTGACAGAAGCTCGAATGGGCTGAATTGCAGTCCGTCGGCGGCGTCGATGACCTGCGCGCCGAGCGGGGGACCTGTGGCCATATCACCGTGGAAGTCCATGATCAGCGAAGGCAATCCCTGGCTGGCGAACTCGCGGATGATGCGACGCGTGGTCACCGACTTGCCCTGGCCTGGGATGCCCAGGATGAAGGCGTGAGGACTGCCCTGCGTGCTGACATTCCAGGTGACGGGCGTACCCCCGGCGTCCTTGCCCAGTTCGACGCTGACGACGGACGCGCCATGCCCGGCTGCCTCTCGAGCGGCCGAACCCGGGTCTGCGGGCCCGTCGGCATCGTCTTCGAGCGTCTTGCCGGGTGAATCGGCCGTTGGCTCGTTGTGGGGCTGGTCACTAGCCGACGACGGGGCGAAGCCGCCAGATGCCGTGGCTGCCTCTACCTGGTTAGGTGAGCTAGCCGTGTCGCCGACCGTGGTGAAGCCGGCTTTGCCGAGGTCGGCGGCGGTAAGTACCTTGATCGGGACTTCGCGGTGCTTGGCGGGGAAACCGGCAGCGCCTTCAGGGCTGATGACGTACCCGGTCTTCGTAATCTCGGGCGGTTCGACCGACTCCTCGATCCTGTCGATGTTGCGGTGCAGCTCAGGGAGCCGCTCGATCGCGATGAGACCGTACCGGGCCGACCTTTCCGCGTAATAGTGGAGCAGTCCGGCCAACCGGGTGCGCTGGAGGCCAACGTCTATCCGGGGCGGGTCGTTGGCGAAGAACTGGCGTTGCAGCACTCGTTCGGTGTGTTCAAGCTGATCGACGATGTCGTCGGCTAGGGCGATGGGCAGCCGCGACGTCTGTCGGCCCTTCACCTCGACGCACTCCACACGGAGTGAACGCTGCGTGACGCGGACCAGCAGGATGTCGCACCGCCGTGCTGGCTCTTCCCCATTTCCCGAGCGGGCGCCAAAGATCTCAGGATGGGCGTCGACGGGTACCACGATCCGCCCGTCGAGCTGCTCGCGGCGCTCCAGATGCGCCATGACGGCGGCCAGGCTGACCGCCTCGACGGACAGCGAGGTCTCGCGCAGCAGTCGGAGGGCGAGACGGCCGGAGACGAGCAGGAGGCGGTTGAGCACATTGGACACCGAGCCCTTGTCCTCGGCAATGCCGAGCTTGCGCATGGCGTCCCCGAGAATGCGTCGCACCTCACCGTCATGGGTGGTGGTGACGGTGAGCTTCTTGCCGAGCCCTTCGAGGAAGTCAGGAGCGTAGTCGAGGAGGTAGCGGTTGCGTCCCTGATCGTCCTGCGCCGCCTCATCGAAGAGCTCCGGGCCGATCCCGCGGTCCAGGGTGACGACCCAGTCCGCGCGCTCATGCACCGCGTCCAGCCGTCGCAGGTTCTCCGGGCCCAGGTGGATCGTCAGAGCGGGCAGGGGCGTCCGCAGTCCTAGGCGAGCGGCGACCGCACCCTGATGGACGCGATGCGCATCGACGACGTCGGATTCCAGCCGGCCGGTGCTGCGCGGCTTCAATGCCGGCGTCACGTACCAGGTACCGGAGCCGTCGGAGGCATGTTCGGAGCGCAGCGTAGTGAGCAAGTCACGGAAAGCGGTGGTACGCGGACCAGTCTCTACCGCGAGGTCGGTCACGTCGGTTTGGGCCAGGTCCTGCACCATCGCGAGGTGGTGTCCTTCATGGTCCTGAGTGATCCGGGCCAGGTCGCGCGCGGCCAGGCCCAGTGGCGGGGCGAGGTGCGTCGCGGTGCGTTGCACCTCCGCCGATGTGACGGACCGCTGGAGTTCACGCAGATCCGCGACTGGGTCTGTGTAGGAGAGGTGGTCGCTGTAGGCAATGATCTCCAGACGCTGCGGGTGGTAGGGCGCGGGGTCGTCTGCGCCGTCCGGCTGCGGCCCCAGGACCAGCGGCGTGAGCGCCTTGCGCAGTACCCCGCCCGAACCTGGGTTGACTGCCATGATCCGCAGCGTCCCAGTGCCGGGATGGGCACTGCGGTAACTGCGGATGCGGTCGCCCAGCGAATGGGAGGACGCGGTGAGGTCCGTGTTTTCCCTGATGACGTCGATGACCCCGCATATAACGTCCGACGCGGACTGCGGCTCCGCGAGGGCTGGCGGCAGGTAAAGGGCAGAGCCGTAGGTGAGTTCCTCGGCGTAGATGAAACGATTCCCCTCGTGGTCCGCCGTGATGAAGGGCATGTTGGCGGGCGAGATGCGGGAGACCATGGCGAGGTCGATGCGACTGGCCCGGTCGGATTTTGACTTTCCGACCTGGACGACCTCGTCTGCCCAGCCTCGAAGCAGCTGGTCGTGGGCCGCGACCCAGGCGAGCCGCAGCGGATGGCTGGGGAGCAGTACGAGCCCGTGCACATCTTCGGTCGCGGTGCCGACCCGAACCGTCAGCGTGTCCATTACAAGGAGCGCGGACCGGGTCTCCGCGTCGGCGCTATCGAGCGCCCGGCGGTAGCTCTGCACGTATGCGCGCGCCTGCGCGCGGAGCTCGTCGTCCCAGCTCAGCACCTCGACAATGTTCCGCGGCGAACGGGACGCGAGGTTGGAGAGCACCTTCTCCCGACGATCCGTCAGGGCGGCAGGGATCGTCAGCGACCGCGATCGTATCGAATCGGGGTCGATCAGTTCCCCGAGCGGTGAGTAGGCATCGAAGGTGACCGCCGAGTCAGGCTGTTCCATCATCGTGCGCTGCAATCGCGCAATTACCCGGGAAACTCTGATCCGGGCACCGCAACCGCCGATCCGCAGGTCGAATACCTGACCGAGGGGATCCCAAACCGGGGCGCTTTCGGTCAGGTCACCGCCAGCATCGATCGCGGTCCTGAGCACCGCCTCGGGCAAGGAGGCGGCACCTGCCGCTCGGAGGGATCGCTCCGGCGCCTGGTCGCCGAGCCTGACTTCGAACTGGTCGCTCTCACCAGCCGCCGACTGCTTGTCCTGCAGCTCAAGGTCGTTGCCATCGGCATCCAGCGCCCGTACCCGGACCACGAACAACGTGGACATGGCGAGGTCATCCGCGTCAACGTCCACGCGGAGCGCCGCGCGCCGCTTGTCACCCTTCACCCTCATGGTGGCGATGGGCAGAGTATCGACCGCGCGGAGGTCCGGCGGCGGCAGCGCCTCTACTCGCCAGTTGGCCACCGCCGATGTCTTAGCTGGTTCTGTCGCCCAGTTCACGACCACACTGCCAGGCCGGTCCGGTGCGACATCGCAGTAGAGCTGGTCGTCTTCGCCCAGCCGGAGCTTGCAGCGCGGATCGACGGTACCGTCGTCCTTCCGGAAGGGCGCGACCTTGACCTGTACCAGGCCGGCGTCCACGAACTGGACCAAGGGCCAGTTCTCGAACGTGAGCACCCCGGAATGCCGTTCCCCGATACTTTGCGTCCACCTGACCGCGTCGGCCAGCACGCCGGCCTCTTGCTGCTCAAGGAACGCCTGGAGGTCCTGGCGGAACGGGCTGCTCCGTACGTCCGCCTCGGCGAGGCGGTCGATGACCCTCGCGGTCGGCCGCGTCGGACGGCTGATCGCCGCTACCGCCTTCGCGTTTCGGCGAAGCCGCGTCTCGATACGTTCCTCGCCTAGATCCGGAACTAGTCCTACCTGCCAGAGCTGCCTGCCGACCGTACCGATTGCGGGGTCCGCCGCGACCGCTCCGAGGAAAAGCGCCCACGGCTCGACCCGGCGGGTGCGCCCCAGGACATGCTTGACCTCGCTGACCAAGGTGGTTACGAGCGTGGCCGAGAGCTCCTTTTCCAGGGCGTTGCTGACATCCTTCAGCAACGCGACAAGGGGCAGCGGCTCAAACGAGTTGTCGAGTGAGCTGGCCGCGTGCCCGGCGCCTGCCGGGACAAGCAGCAGCAGCGGGCGCACCTTCCTGTTGCGCAGCTCGATTGCCCGGTCGACCCCGATCTCCAGCCGATGGGCTGGCGTGGGATTGGCGAGAACATGAACATCGAACTCGACGGCACGTAGCCCGATCTCCGCCGCGACAGCACGGGCGTCCGTCACCGACAGGTCATCGACCCGGACGCAGTGTCCAGGACCCCGATCAGCCAGATGACCCTCCAGGCGCCCCGCGATACGGTCGATCAGCGTCTCCGATAGTCCTGCGCTCACGCTGTCTCCACCGGGTTACGGACGTACTGGGCAGAGAAGTCATCGCTCAGGCCGTCGAAGCATCCAAGCAACCGCAGCCGGCGTTTAAACGCCTCGAAGTTCTCGCCGGCGGCGGCGCGGTTATCCGCGCTTTCAAGGGTGGCCGGTGGGTGGTCGATGAGAATTCCGAATCGGTCGCGCAAGATCTCCAGCAGCTCCGAGATGGGCATGCGCGGCCGGATCCGAGACCCCTGAGCAGCGGTGAAGCAGACCAGCAGGAGCGCTTGCATCAAGTCGTCGGTGGGCGCGTACCGCCACGACCGGCGAACGTTCAGCGTCCCGGCGATCAGCCCGTAAGGCTTCCTGATCCCGCCAGTGGACCAGAACCACCTGACCTGATTCTGCAGGCCCTTGGCGAACAAGCCCTCGACGAGCAAGGTAGTGAGCTGGTCGATGGCCGGCGCTCCGGAATCTTTCACTGCCCTGATGAACTCCTGGTCCTCCTCGCTGCCGCTATTGAGCGCTTCGATTTCCTGCATCTGTATTGAAGCGTGCGCGGTGACGAACGGATCCTCCCGCAGCTCGACCATGGCGACCAGGCTGTCGGACATCGGCAGGTTCTTGATTTCTTCGCCCCGCTGCCTTAGCGCCGACATGGCTTCGCGCAGCGAGCGCAGGAGGAGGCGGTCGGACATGAACGCGCGCATGATCTCCAGATCGCGTTGCACGCACTGACGGGCCAGTTCGTCCGACGCCGACCCGCGAAGCGCGGTGAAATCGCAGTACAGCTCCAGCGGATTGCCTGCCCGCTCGTCGAGCATGTCCCCGGACTTGCTGCCGTTGGCAAGGACATGTCGCGCCGCTCGGGCAATGCGCAGCGGCAACTGGAACAGCCGCAGCGAGATCAGCGCCGCGAACCGATCGACGAAGGCCGACGGCGATAGGCGGCCACCATAGGCGATCAGGTAATCAAGCAGATCGTCGGCCAGGCCAGACGTGGCTGCGGGTACCGCACTGCTGCGAAATTCGCGGCCGACATCCCGCGCCCCTTGTGGATTAAACTCTTCCAGGAAATATAGGGATAGCAACGCATTGATGTCGATATTGGTATGACCGTCATATTCCGGCATCCACTGTCCGGCAGGTCCTATCTTCACTCCGGCCCCGACTGCCTTCTCGAGCTGGTCTCGCAGATTCCTTTCAAGAGCCTCGACGCCGCGCAGCTTCAGCTGGTCGATGAGCAGGTGGTAGATCAGGGTGTGCGCGTGGCGGTGGCGCCGCGTCTTGGGGAGACCAGCACGGTAACTGGCGATCGTCAGTGGCTGTATGTAGTCCATCTGCGTTTCCGTGTGACCTCGCCCCTTGGCGCCGATCCGCACGATGGACGACCGCAGCCATCCGTCGAGTACTTTCCTGCCCTGCTCGTCGTCGAATCCCACCAGGCGCTCGTCGGCCGCGAGCGCACCGAGATAGTGGTCGTAGTTGTCAGCGTCCTTCGGAGCATTGGACATGCGGCCTTGCTTGACGATCAGCTCCCAGAGATGCGGCAGCAGGCGGTCCACGTCGATGTCGTTGAGTTCCACCATCGTCAGCTCAGTGAACTCAAGACTGCGGAGCCGCTTGGGGATGACGATGGTCATGCTCGCTCCAGAACGATGCGCTGGTCGGGGGCAACCTCCGCGTGCCGTGCGGTCCCCGCTGGGTTGACGACGCGGACGGAGTTGGCCGGACTCCGCCGCAACGCGGCTGCGAAGGTTTCGATCTCCTGGCGGACGGAGGCTGCGGCGCTGTCCCCGATCAGGTCGCCGTCGGCGACCCGGAGCACGAGTTCGAATGTGTCCAGGGTGACGATGAGCGCGTGTCCGTTGGCATGCCTGAGCCGGAGCGCGTCCGGACGCCATTCCACGTACTGCGAGGTGCGTTCCACGCGTTCGAGGGAGAACTCTGCCGCCGGAATCTCCTTGAGCACCGCCCACGTGCCGCCGGCGCCTTGATCGGTGACGGCCAGGTCAGTGTCTCGGTAGCCTGGGGCACCGAGCAGGCGGCTCAGCCCAAGCAGGATCCGTTCCTGAACCTCTTCGAGCTTTTCGCTGATGGAACTGAGAAGCACCTCCTCGAACACGCCGAGGTACCGGTAAGCCCGGACGAACTCCCGGCCCAGTCCTTCGGGCCGCCAGGTGCCGAAGAAGATCCGGCGCTGTACCAGTTCGCGATCCCGGTCGCCGAACAGCGCCGGGTCGGTCGTGATGCGCCGGTCGGCCCGGGCGGCTCGCTCGACATCCGGTGCCGCGATGCTCGCCGGGTCGAGGTCGGCCCATTCCTGAATCAGGTAGTCAGTTGAACGGGAGTCGAAGGCGAGGTCTTCGACGAGAGCGTCGGCCCCCTTGCGGAGATCCATGCCCCGCTCGCGGGCTTCGTGCACGTTCTCGCATGATCGGTCTCCAGTGATCAGCCATGCAAGAGCAGAGCGCACGTCCCGGAAGGTGGCCCGACGCTGGCGCCGCAGATATGAGGTGGCCACGAGTTCCTCGACAGCGTCCCGCGCAGATCCGCGCAGTGCCGCGGCGTTCAGCAGCATCGGGCAGACGTCCCGGGACAGGCACCTGTCGCATTGCTTCCAGAGCGGCGGACTGGTAAAGGTGTCCAGAATCTGCTCGGCCAGGCTAGGCCGCCCATCAACGCGCCGTGCCAGGGTGCGCCGCTTCAGGTCCACAAGCGCCACGCCCTGATCGCCGGAAGGCTTTCCGTCCAGCTGCCGACGCACTTCGATGGCCTCATTCTCGTACAGATCCTCGTGATCGTCGAAGAAGTGCAAGAGCCGCCCGTCGTTGACCGCGAGCAGGACTGTGCGCTGCCCTGGTTCTTCACCAGATTCCGGGTCAAGCGCCTCGAGCATCAGGTCGTCAGAGGATCTCCCCTCATGTGACTCGCTTGCGTCGTAGACGGCCACGAAGGTGTGGCCGTCAAGGCGCATGCGCCAGCCGGCCGCGTCATCGACGCCGACCTGAGCGCCTTCTTGGAGGAGCCGCTCGCGAACTTTCACCAGGAAAGACGTCTTGCCGTCGCCAGGGTTGCCCGTGAGCAGCACAAGGCGCTTCTCTCGCTGGATAATCGCGGGCAGCAGCTGAGTGTCGAGCTGGGTCGGCACGTAAGTCTGTTTCGCGAAATCGTCGTCCAGCCCGCGATTGCCACCGTTGCCCACGCTGCTGGCCCGGTAGAGGCCCCGCAGGCTGTCGACCACCGGGTTGACCTGGCGCTCCCCCGCGATCTCGGTGATCTCATTAAGTAGCCGCAGCTCAGCGGCCACGTCATCGGCCGACGCTGGACGATTTGCCGGGGTAGCGTGGACGGTAGTGAACAGCACGTCCAGCATCGCCGCACCGAGCGACCCCCACCCCCGGCGCTCATCGTTGGTCGGCGGGAGCAGGTTGCTCCGGGCGTCATCGCCGCGGTCTGGGTCTCCGGCGTAGGGGTAGCGACCCAGCATCGTGTAGATCATCGTCACCCCGAACTCGTAGAGGTCACTGCGCGGATCTGCGCCCTGCCTGGCGCGTAGCTCTGGTGCCATGAAGGCTGGAGTGCCGACGACCGTGTTCGTCCGCGGTCGGCTGGCGACCCCGAAGTCGATAAGCTTTGCGCGGCCTTCCGGGGTAATGACGACGTTGGTAGGCGTGATGTCGCGGTGCACCAGTTCGCGTGCGTGCAGGTGAGCAAGAGCAGCCAGAAGGTCCACAGCCATGGCCCGATAACGAAGGGGGTCAGGCGGATTGGCTGCGGCGAAGTCCTTGAGGTTGGTCCCGGGGATGTACTCCAGGACCAGGTAGCCGGGGTCACCCGGATGGATGTCGTAAACCCGGGCGCAAAGATCGTGCCGAACGCGGTCTGCTGCGTCGAACTCGCGCTTGGCGTCCTCCGGGATGATGGCGTCGTGGAACTGCTTGATAACCCGGTCAGCCTCATGGTTGCGATCCCACGCCCGCCAGGTATGGGCGAACCCGCCGGCGCCCAGGCTTTCCCGGATCTCGTATCTGTCATCGATGACTCCGCCGATCCGGAACTGGGACATCCCGCCCTTCTCCGCTGACGCAGCTCGCTGCGAAGTCTCCGCCGCGACCGCTTGCCCGATCCGCTCGGCAGCTGTCGCGGCGTCGGGCCGGATGCGAGGGTCCTCTGCCAGACAGTCCGCCAGGGCATGACCAATGACGGGCTCCCGGCTGACAGCTTCCCGCACCAGGTCTACCTGAGGTTCGACCGGCAGATCCCCGAGCACCCATCCGCCGAGCGCGAGCGCGAGCGCGTACACATCCGAGCTTGGCGTGGCATAACCGATCCCGTTGTGGCACTCCGGTGCGCGGTAGGGTACGCCCGGATCAGCGTCACCGGTCACGTCGTCGGCGATGGTTCGTTCTCCGGATACCCGCGCGAGGTAGAAATCGCTGAACTTCACCCGCAAGCCGCGGCCAAGGAAGATACGGCGAGGATACAACCCGCGGTGCACCAGCCCCGCCTCGTGCACTTCCGCCAGCCCGCGGAAGGCATCGGTCACCACGTCGATCACAACCTGTTGCGGGAGCCGGCTGCGGTCGCGGGCCGGATCGCCGATCCGCACCGACACCGCCAGGCTTCTGCCTCGTGCCGGAACCACGGGTACGACAATCCATTGCCGCGCCTCATACTCGAAGCTGGGGTGGATCTGCCAGGCGCGGTCCCGCTCCTCCAGTCGATCTAGGGCCAGCCGTTCCCTTTCCACGACCACCTTCGGCGACGCGTCAGGCTCCCAGCCGTGCATTGGGTAACAACGAAGGATAACCGTGTGGCCCTCGTACTTAGCGTGGAAACAGCGGGCCGTTTCGATGGGCTCGATCTCCTCCACCACTTGGTACGGCCCGATACGCTCCGGTTTCGAGTCCCTTGCGGGCAATCCGAGGAGAAAAGTGATGACCGCGTCCCGCACCGCCTGTAGCTCGGTCCCGCATGCGGCGTCATGGCGGCGCAGCCATTGTCCGGCGTCGCCGAGCCGGACAACAGCATCGCCGTCGAAATAGCCTGGATCAACGACTACCTCGACGGTGTCATGGGACAGGACGACGGCAGCGGTCACCAGCCTTTGGCCGCCAACCGCGGAGCGGTAGCCGGGTACCCGCCCGCGGAACTGCCCGGCGAGTACCCGTGCCAAGTGATTGGCCCGGTCCAGCGGATTCCTGCGTTCCTGGCCGTGCACCTTCCAGAACTGGTCTCCGAGCTCGATGCGCGGCCCCCATGCCTTCTCTTCAAGAAGGAATACAGCGCGGTCCCCGATCACGACGAAATCGAGGTCGTCCCGGCGGGGGCCACTCAACTTGCGGCCAGCGATGACATGCCAGGACTCGGGGAGGTCGCGGGCGAGGGTCTCGGCGGTCTTCTGCTCACCGGGGCCTTGGTAGTCCCCCATTACGGTTAGTTCGGCCACGTTCATACCTCATAGTCATCGGGCCATGTCGACGCGCTTATGCTGGAGCACCGGCGTAGCCGGTCAAGATAGGGAGTGTCCCGAGTGTAGGTAACTAGGAGCTGGTCCCTGGCCCGCGTCATCCCTACAAAGCCCACACGGCCGCGGTGGCACGCCTCCTGGTCACGATCCTTGTCATCATCTGGGGGCCTGGGGAGTGCCTCAAGGCCGAGCAGCATTACCACATCGAACTCGTAGCCCTTCGACGCGTGAACAGTCATGATCTTCACTTCAGGTGACCGTGGATCAAAGGTGACAGCGTTACTTCGGTCGATTACGATATACGGCACCTTGGCACTTTCCAGGGCGTTCCGGAGGCGCCCGACCGTACCGCGCCACTGGGTGATGAGAACAGCGATGTCCTGTGGCTCTCGCTCCCCGTGGTCGATCATGCGGCGAATCTCCCACGCAGCCGCCCTGGCCTGATCGTCCCACGTCGACGCCCAGATCAATTCGACTGGCTGCCCGTCCAGGGCATCCTGGCAGGAAAGCCGTTCGCGATCTGCCAGCGTGCTGGCCGCCGCTTCTAGGATTTGCCGGGTACTCCGGTAGGATCGCTCCAGCTGAAGGTGCATAACCCGCCGGCCGACCGGGGCGCGCCGACGGCTCGCGTCCCGATAGAGCGCCTGCCTCTCGTCCCCTGACAGGACGGTGCCGCCACGCCCTGGGCGCACTGTCTCCAGCGCGAATTCGACCCAGGCATCATCGAAATCTTGCGCCTCATCGATGAGCAGCGCATCCACGATACGTTTGATGCCCTTTGCCTTCGCGGCCGCCAAATCGGCCTCGGCGTGCTCGGCCCCATCGAGCGAGATCTTGTGCCCCATGGCATGCGAGAACTTGCCGAACGTGGTGACTCCCACGTTCGGCAGGCCATCGACTAGCGAGCAAAGGTAGGGCACCAGCGCCCTGTTGTAGCAGAGAAGCACGATACGCCAGTCCGGGTGCAGCGCGGCCAGGTATTTCGCCCGGCCAGCTAGCACCAGCGTCTTTCCGCTTCCCGGAGGGCCGGACAACAGGAGGATGTCATACACGGGGATCGTCGCCGCCGCACTCTGCTGAGCGTCCAGCGCGACCTGCTGCTGGCGACGCTCCGACCGGCCAGGATCCGAGACGCCACGGCGCGAACGGACCTTGAAGACGAGGCTGGGCGCTAGCGCCGACCGCAGTGCCTCCAGGTCTGCTGGCTCGGGTGGACGCGGCTCCAGCAGCTCCAGCCAGTTGCCCTGCTCGATATCCGCGAACCCGAGCGCACGTAGCGGCCCAGCTCGCGCCGGTGGGATGAGTGCATCGGGATGGTCACCGAAAAGCACAAGGCGATGCGGCCTGAACCGCTCCACGACGGGTACCTCCAGCCGGAGGCCAGCGACTCTTCGGTTCAGCCGGGAGAATGGCTCGCGTGCGGCAGGGTCATGCCCCGTCGTGTCGATACCGACGACCACTAGCCCATAAGTGCGGTCGACCACGATGAGCTCGGGGCGGTCGTCACCGTCGGCGCACAGCACCAGTGCATCCGAAGGGAGGTTCTGCGTCAGCCGACGCAGCAGCGCCTCCCGCAGCGACTCTGTCGCCGCTTTCATGCAACCCCCCTGAAGGACGGGCACGCTCGACACCGCCTGGCCGGGCTGACGGCTAGTCACGTATATCCCGGCCAAAAGCAAACCATATCCGACTAGTGAGGCGACCTCAGCCAAATAGGTTCGGACAATCGCGATCCCGCACAAGTACGCGGTGATGCCCGCACCGATCACCCATGATGGGCGAAACTTCGGCTTCCAGGCGGTACGCTTCGCAAGGTGACCAGCGACTAGAAAACTGACCGGCGTCTAGCCTGGATTCCGCAGAATTGCTTCCGCCTAGTGACCGAAAAATGGGCGCTTAGCTGCGGGAACGCGAGAAAGCCCAGTGACAGGGCGTGTCACTAGGCGGTGGTGTTAGTGCAGGTCAGGAGGCTGGCTGTGCCGGGTCCAGAGCGAGGATCTTCTTCGGCGGTTCGATACTGAGTGCGGTGTAGATGTCCCGCTGGGGTTTGGTGAGGTCGGTGGTCTGCCGGAAGGTGCCGGCGGGACCGGTCCAGGTGACGGCGTGCTGACGCTGCAGCTCGGCGCGGATCCGGTTCCATGGCTGGCCGGCGGTGTTCTCTGCGACGCGGATGAGCAGGCGGGCGAGCCAGCAGAGGATGACGTGGGCGCGGATCCGGTCCTCGCGCCGGTGGCAGACCGGGCGCAGGTCGATGACCTGCTTCATGTCGCGCCAGCCGCGCTCGACTTCCAGGAGCTGCTTGTAGCCTAGCGCGATGTCCTCGGTCGTCATGTGCGGGCCGGAAGTGCGCAGGAGGTACTTGCCGTCGAGGTTCTCCTCGGCCTTGACCTTGGCCTTGCCGGTGCGGATGAGGCCGGCGGGGGTGACGCGCAGGAACCGCTTCAGGCCGGGCCGGGCGGCGAGGCTACCCCCCAGTTTCGCCCGCTCGGGAGCGGTGAGGCTGCCGGTGCCGCCGATGATCTCCTCAAGCTGGGCGACCAGCCGGGCGCGGACGGCGGCGTCGCGTTCGGCCTGGTCAGGGTTGTAGCAGATGACGAACCGGTCGCCGTCGTCGCCGAGGCGGACTTCCTTGACCTGGAGGTTGTCCCGGACGGTCTTGTCCCGGCCCTGCCGGGACAGGGCGGCCTTCACCTCGGCGGAGCCGGAGCGGAGCTTCTCCCCGATGATGTACCCGCCGCCGCCCCGCCGCTGGGTATGGGCGTGCTTGCGCGACCACTGCTAGTCGGCCGGGAGGCGGTCACCGGACAGGTAATAGGCGATCAGGTCCGCGCCCGGCCGCTCCATGTTCGGCGCGTCAGCGGCCAGCCGCTCGATGACCTGCTCCAGCCGCCCGGCCAGCCGGTCCTCGCTGCTGGCCTCGCACTGGCGTCGCTGGCCATTCTCGTACCAGACCGCCCGCCACCGGTCCCCCTCCCCGCGCCGGGTACACCGTCACCCCGCACTCCAACTCCGCCACTACACGGGCCTCGCCTCGCGTGGCCGCGCGCCCGATTCCGCCCGCAAGGACCGGGCTACGTGCCTTGCGCCCTACCCTCGCCTGGGCAGGCTGGGAGGCCCTGACCGGACCCGGTTGCGGGATTTCTGTGGGGATCTTGGGCCACGTGGGCGCGATCCGCGCCATGGGACTCCCTCTTTTCCTGCGATCGCGCAGGCGAGGGAGCCGACAGCTGGGCTCCCGCGATAGGACTCGAACCTATAACCTGCCGGTTAACAGCCGGCTGCTCTGCCAATTGAGCTACGCGGGACCGCTCGACGCTGGCAGGTCCAGTCCGGCCGAAACCTCCCGGACCGCCGT
>Ga0307373_10009544_pt1 | contig 14465 bp, 10 predicted proteins | sample OX2MG_FD_202534 | JGI IMG/M metagenome (GOLD analysis project Ga0307373, IMG submission 202534) | Soil microbial communities from Risofladan, Vaasa, Finland - OX-2 | ecosystem: Environmental > Terrestrial > Soil > Coastal area > Acid sulfate soil | place: Finland: Risofladan, Vaasa | collected... | reverse complement strand
TCTTTGCTCTCTTGCACGCTGGCACCAGCACTCGGTTCCGAATATTGTTCGGATTGAGACCCGTGCCACGATCCGTACCGAAAACATTGACCCGGCAAGCCTGGCGGCGTACAAGTGATTCGCAAGAGGCCACTGTGAACCGACAGACGCTGCTTTCTCCTCGCGATGCTGCAAAGATTCTGGGCATAAGCTACCCAACCTTGAAACAATGGATTTACAAGAAGAAACTTCAGACCATCAAGACAGCTGGGGGCCATCACCGAATTCCGGAGTCGGAGTTGGATAAGTTTCTGCACGTGCGGTCCGGACGGAGCCCAGTACCTGGGCGCCGCCAGAACTTCCGTCGAATCAGTGGAAGGAATCAGCTCGTCGGACGCATCACTGAAGTAACTATAGATGGTCTGCTTGCGCAAGTGCGCCTCTCCATCGGTGGGCAGCAGATCACCTCGATAATCACTGCAGATGCCGTACGGGAGATGCGCTTGAAAATCGGCGACGCGGTTGCAGCTCTCATCAAATCCACTGAAGTAATGCTCGTCCGGTCCTAATCCTTGGTATCAGTGAACCCCTCAAACGCCGACCGCCAGACGCGCCCACGTCCGTAATCGTAATAAGTCAAGTTGACATAACTGTTCTAAACGTATTAAAACGTCATATTCGTTTGAGCCGACTGCCAGGCAGCATGTGTCGGTGTCTGCTTATTACTTTAAAGGGGCTTCGGAAATGAAATTGCGTTTGCTCACCGCGACTTTACAATATCGACGCTCGTGTTCATGGCGCGTCCATGTTTTAGCGCTTATTTTAGTTGGCTTTTTATGTGTACCGCCGGTTTCAGCCCAAGTATCAGCCAGTCTTTCGGGGACCGTTACAGACCCGTCTGGCGCAGCTGTCACCGCCGGGAAGATAACGGTTATAAATGTCAATACCGGAGTAACCCGCAGCACGGTCACCGACAATACGGGTCGATATCAAGCCCTCTCCCTTCCCGTTGGCGAGTATGAAGTGCGCGTCAAGAAGCAGGGCTTCGCTGAAGAAATCAGGACGGGAATTCATCTTGTCGTTGGCGAAGCTGCCAGCGTCAATCTGAGCCTCCGTGTCGGGGAGGTTAGTCAAAAGGTGACTGTGAATGCGGATGCGCCTACGGTGAATATCACAACCACGGACATCTCAGGGCTAGTTGGCGAACAACAGATCAAAGATTTGCCTCTCAACGGAAGAAGCTATGACGAACTGCTGACGCTCAATCCAGGCATCGTCAATTTCACATCAGAAAAGACAGGCGGGATCGGTGTGTCTAATTCTACAGTTGGAAATAACTTTGCTGTCTCGGGCAACCGCCCTCAGCAGAATCTGTTTCTTCTGAATGGCGTGGAATTTACGGGAGCAGCCGAGAACAACATGCAGCCGGGCGGCACCAGCCAACAGTTGCTTGGCGTGGATGCTGTCCGTGAATTTAATGTGCTCCGCGATTCCTATGACGCGCAATACGGTAAGAGGCCGGGCGCTCAAGTGTTGGTGGTCACGCAAGCCGGGACAAACCAATTACACGGGACTTTGTACGAATTTCTGCGGAACAACGCGTTCGACGCTCCGAACTATTTCGACAAAGGCTCCGCACCGCCATTTCAGCGCAACCAGTTCGGAGGTTCCCTCGGTGGTCCAATTCAGAAGGACAAGACCTTCCTTTTCGGGAATTACGAAGGATTCCGCCAACACCTCCACCAGACTGGTGTCGATCTGGTACCGGACACCAATGCTCGCAACGGGATGTTGCCTTGCAAACTGGTCACCCCTGCACCAAACCCGTGCCCAGCGTCCGGCCTCGTAAACGTCGGGGTAGCGCCAAGTGTTGTACCGCTGCTCGCGGTCTGGCCGTTGCAGAGCCCGAATGCTCCCGACTTCGGCGGAATCGCGGAAGCTTTCAACAACCCGTTGCAAACGATCCGGGACGACTTTGGGACCACGCGGCTCGACCACATCTTTTCCGGTAAGGATTCTCTAAGCGCGGCCTACACGATTGACGACAGCGCCGACTTAACACCTACCAGCACCAACCTTTTCAGCACGGACCTGGAGAATCTTCGCGAACAGGTCTTGAGCTTGGAGGAGACTCACATCTTTTCGCCAAGATTGCTCAACACCGCGCGCTTCGGCTACTCCCGCGCGAGCTATTTTTATAGCGGAGAGCCGACTCCCGGAACACCGACAGCCAGTCTTTCGGGGTTTGTGATCGGACACCCTGTAGGCGCAATCGTAGTTGGAGGGAGCGCGGCTGCGAATCCGGCCGCCCAGGTCAGCCTTGCGGGAAGCAACATCGGAAGCAATTTGCGCATAGCTCGAAATCTCTTCACCTATGCGGACACCGTAACATTCACGACGGGACGCCACCAATTTAGTTTTGGAGCATGGTTCCAGCAAGTTCAGGCCAACGAGGACCTCGCGCTCAGTCAGTATGGACAGGCAACGTTTACTGGCTTGCAGCAGTTTTTGCAAGGCACTGTCGGAAATTTTCTCTACGACCCTTCGCCCACCGAGATGAACTGGCGTTCGTTGCTCGGAGCGTTGTATGCAGAAGACGTTATGCGTGTGACGCCGAAATTGACATTGTCACTGGGATTTCGCGATGAATTCACAACCGGATGGAACGAAGCGCACGGTCGCGCCGCAAACTTCATTTTCAACAACGGGTTGATTCAAACACAGCCGCAAGTCGGCAGTTCCGCCTTTACGGTCAACAATGCGAAGTTTCTGCCGCAACCCCGAATCGGCGTGACATGGAGCCCGTTCAGCACCAAGACGGTCATTCGTGCCGGGTTCGGAATGTACAACGATCTGCAGGATGCGCTTGGTTATCGGATGGACCAGAATGCGCCCTTCAATCCATCTTACGGCATTGCCAACCTCCCCGTGTCCAGTCTCCCTTTACCCACTTCTCCCGTTCCGGCAAATGCGAAGGTGTTGCCAGGAGGAGTTCAACCCAACATGCAAACTCCCACGTTGATCTCCTATTCTCTTAGGGTCGAACAGGAATTGTCGCCGAATACGGTCCTGACCGTTGGATACGTGGGATCTCATGGCTACCACGAAATCGTGAGTTTGAACGACAACGAACCCACTCCCGTAATCTGTCCGGCGTCGCCATGTCCAGCTAATTATCCGAGCAACTTTCCCGCTCCATTGGCGGGATCACGCATCCTTGCCGGAACCTATTACATCCCTGCGGGCACACCGACGGCGAATCCAGCTCTCGGTAGCGCGTGGGCGTGGTTTTCGGTTGGAGACAGCTCCTATAATGCACTGCAAGTTGATGTGAACCACCGCTTCAGTGGTGGTTTGGCGCTACGCGGTGTCTACACCTGGTCGAAGGCACTCGATGATGGAGATTCGCTCAACGCGACCACGGCGGGAAATGCGCCGGGACTGGTGTCCAACCCGTTCAACTTGCGCGCGGACCGGGGACCTGCTACTTACGACGTGAGAAACGTCGGCGTGATTAACGGCACGTACGAGCTGCCGTTCGGACACGGCAGACGTTATTTCGATGGGCTGAGCGGTGTCAGCAATGCAATCGCAAGCGGCTGGACGGTGAACTCGATTGTGACCTTGCAATCTGGCTTCCCGTTCACGCCACAACTCAGCTACAACCCGTCGAACAACGGAGACACGCGAAATCCGGTGCGCCCATTTCTAAACCCCTCATTCTCAGGCCCAGTGATTCTTGGCACTCCGAAAGAGTGGTTTAATCCCGCTGCATTCCTTGCGCCTCCCAACGGCAGTGGATTTTATGGAAACCTCGGGAGAGACACGCTGATCGGTCCGGGACTCGCTGCGTGGGATTTGTCTTTCCTGAAGGACACACCGATTCACGAACGTCTCACGTTGCAGTTCCGAGCGGAGATTTTTAACCTCCTGAATCGGGCGAATTTCAACACGCCCAATTCGATTGTCTTCACTCCAGCAGGGGTTTCGCCCACAGCCGGAGTGGTCACAAGCACATCCACAAGCTCACGGCAGGTTCAATGCGGCCTGAAACTACTTTGGTGACGAGACGATGCCGTCTAAATCCTCTCGACTGTTTAGGGGAGTCCTGCTGGCAGTGGGCGCGCCACTGTTAAGTCTAAATACTGGGTAGCTTTGCCCAAGGACTCGTTGCTGTTGTCCGAGTACGTCTTTTTACATGATTCACTGGATTGAATTTTGGCGCCATTGCGCCTACTCTGGCGACGGTTCATTAATCACTCCCGATTGGCGATCTTGTCCTTAACGGAGTGACTGCACACGGCAGCCCCTGACGGGCCTTTGCAGTTTGACCGCCTCGGAAGCTGTTCTTGGTCGCCATCGGGCAACTCATCACAATAGCCAGATGAGCCAAATGAGTGATGTTCTGCCGTCTCAATATCGCAGCGTTTTAGCCGGTACAGTATTTACAGTATTGCAGTACCCGCAAACGAGCGACTAAATTCCGATGGGAACTTAACCCCAAGGAGTAACGAGTCATGGCCGACCTGTATCAAGATGTGCCCACACGGGATCAAATTCAGCTTCGCGCCTATAAGCTGTATCTTAGGCGTGGTGGCGAAGACGGTCGAGACGTCGAAGACTGGCTTGCCGCCGAGGCTGAACTGCGCAACCAGCATTCGTCGTCTACCGGGAGGTTTGACAAGCGGGACGATTCGCAGCAGAGGCCAAGAACGCTGGTCGCCTCTAGCGGTTCGAAAAACCTGTGATTGCTTGCTCTGCCGTGCGCCGTTTCCTGGATGTGCAGCGCCGGGAACGGGAATAATTCTTGCGGCTATCGCATTCGCTCCAGAAGCTTCACCGCTGGTTCAAGCTCCTGGCGCTGCTTCCAGAAATTTGCCCACAGGTCGCCAGTTTTTTCCAGACGCCGGTCGAGTGACTTCAAGTTCCATTTCTCCGGAACAAGCTTGCTATCGAGTTCGTTCGTTTGCACTGGAGTCGACACGGGAGCATGTGGAAACGCCCGCACGGAATACACCGACGCCAACGACTGCCCCTCGGAATTCTGGTGCGCATCGATTAAGATTCTGCCCTTCGGACGTTTCGCAACGCTGCGCTCAAACGTGAGCAGGCCCGGATGCTTTGCGTCAACCAGCGCCGACACAGCCTGCACAAATGTCCGCGCTTGTTCATAGGTGTACTGTCGCTCAACAACCGGCAGGAAAATATGGAAGCCGCTGGCTCCCGAAGTTTTAGGGAAAGCCGCTAATCCAGACTTTTCAAATATTCCCAGCAGGATCTTTGCAACCTTCGCCACAGTCGCGAACGGCGTTCCGTCCGTTGGGTCTAGGTCAAAAAAAATGTAATCCGGATTCTCGACGAATCCGGCGCGGCTCGACCACGGGTTGTGGTCTATGCAACCGAGATTCGTCAGATACAATAACGTCGCGCGATCGTTCGCAATAAAATAATGGATCTTTTTTCCTTTGCCCTCAGACATAATCGGCGCGGTCTTCACCCAGTCCGGCGTGTTTTTGTCCGCGTCTTTTTGAAAGAACGCTTCGCCCGCAATGCCATTGGGATATCGCCGCAGCACCAGTGGCCGATCCTTCAGAAACGGGATCATCAATGGGGACATCCGATGATAGTAAGCCAACAAATCCCGCTTCCTGATGCCATCTTCGGGAAAGTAGATTTTGTTCAGATTTGTCAATCGCAGTTCTATGCCGTCAATTTCCGCGAATAGCTCTTCACCGGTTCCGCGTCTCAATTCTTCTTCAACTCGTTCCCCGGCGGCTGCTTTCGATTTTGGGAACGACGCGATTTTCGATGGCGTACTTGCCGCCAAAGTCTTTCTTCCGCCGCTCTGTTGTTGCTTCCTGTTCTTCTGGTTCACTGGCTCTTTCAACTCTTTCTCCAGCGTGCATTCCTTCGGAACTCGATCTTCCTGCAATCCCAGAAAGCGCGGCTGTCGCAAATGCGCGCCCTCGGTCCACCCGCCAAATTTCACTCGCGCCACCAGCTCCGGTTTCACCCACGTCGCTTTCTCGCGCGTGGATGGCCGCTCATCAAATGGACAATCGTCGCTCTTCAACCGCTGCAATTGTGCCCACAATCGCTTTTGCAACCCAACGGAAAATCCGGTCCCCGCTCCGCCAATAAAGTTCAGTTTGTCTCCGTCGTACAATCCCAGCAGCAAGGCTCCGAAATATTCACGCGTGCCACGCGGCTCGGTCCAGCCACCCACCACCGCGTCCACTTCTTTGTCCGTCTTGAATTTCAGCCACGCCGTCGTCCGTCCCGCGGGATAGGTGCTCGAGACTTGCTTTCCTACAATGCCTTCCAGTTCACGCTCCACCGCCAGGTCAAACAACTCGGCGCCCTTTCCAATTTGGTGATCCGAATAGCGCACCACGGACCCCGCGCGCAGCACTTGTTCGAGGAATTCTTTCCTCTCGATCAGCGGTACGTTGCGCAGGTCGTGCCCATCGCAGTAAATGATGTCGAACGCGTAATACACCACTGGGATTTCTTCCATCGCCCGCGCCGACGGATTCTGCACACCCATTCTGTTCTGCAGACGCTGGAAATCGCTGCGCCCGTCGCTGTCCAGCGCTACGATCTCCCCGTCGATACAAGCCTCTTTGGCGTTGATGCTGTGCGCGATCACCGACAAATCGGGATATTCGCGCGTGATGTCACGATTCGTCCGAGACAATAGTTTGAGCTTTCCATCTTTCACGCACGCCAGCGCGCGTATGCCATCCCATTTGATTTCGAATAGCCAACTCGGGTCCGAAGACGGATTTTCCGCAAGCGTCGCCAGCGCCGCGTGGAATTTCGCCGGCATCGATCCTGGCCGCGCGCCCTCCAGCATCTTCAGCTTGTGCGACGTTTTCCCTGCAGAAGTCACGGGCAAAATTGGCTCGGCAACTTTTCCGGGCGCACCACTCACATTCGCGGCGGCGTCACGGTGCTTGATAAGCAGCCAATTCTTCTTTTGTCCATCCCCACGCAGGCGGACCAGCACAAAACTGCCTTTCAGTTTCTGCCCGTACAATTCGAATTTTATTTCGCCGCGATTGATTTGTTCCGAAGCGGGCATGCTACCTTCCGGCTCAAATGTGCCGCTATCCCAGATGGCGACTTTGCCGGCTCCATAGTGTCCCGCCGGGATCGTTCCCTCGAACGTCCCGTATTCGAGCGGATGATCCTCCGTCTGCACCGCCAGTCGTTTGTCTGCGGGATTGAGCGAAGGTCCCTTTGGCACCGCCCACGATTTCAAAACGCCATCCACTTCCAACCGGAAATCATAGTGCAGCCGCCGCGCGTGATGTTCCTGCACCACGAAATGGTTCCCGGCCTGCCGCGCTACTTTCCCGCTTGGCTCGGGAGTCTCGCGAAACTTGCGCTTGCGCCGGTATTCTTGCAGCAAGGCCATGGCCGGATTATAAGAATCTGCCTCCTTGCTCCAAATATCAAACCTCGCATCTACAACATCAAATTTCCGCGGCTACAGGCTTATCCCGATGTATAGACTGCGCGCCGAGAGAATAAACTTGAAATCGGCTCTTTACCTAAGGGAGGGGGGCAGAATGGCTTCGTCAGCCTGGAAGGGCTTCATCACCTTTGGCCTTCTCTCGATTCCCATTCGCCTTTACGCCGCGGCGCGCGCATCTCGAATGCAGCTTCATCAACTCCACAGCGTGTGCCACACCCGCCTGCGCCAGCCCCTTTTTTGCCCCACCTGCAACAAAATTGTCGACCGCTCTGAAGTGGTTAAAGGCTATGAATATGAAGATGGCAAGTATGCTTTGATCGATCCCTCGGAAATCAAGAAAATCGAGCCGCAGTCCGCGCGCTCCATGGAAATTCTGGCCTTCGTCAAGGAATCGGAGATCGACCCGCTCTTCTTCGACTCCTCGTTTTTCGCGGTCCCGGAGGATGCAGGCCGCAAAGCCTATCAGCTCCTCTTGAGAACTCTCGAAAGCACGCAGCGCGTGGGCATAGCGAAAGTTGCCATGCACCAGCGCGAATATACCGTCTTCATTCGTCCATACGATCACGGCCTGACGCTGCACACCATGTATTTCGCCAATGAAATCCGCGAAGCCCCGGGTTACGGCAAGACGGAAGACATCAAGCTGAAGCCGCAGGAAATCAAACTTGCGGAACAACTGGTGGAAAATTTATCGGAAGAATTCAACCTAAAAAAATATCACGACGACTTTCAGGACCGCCTCAAGGAATTGATCGACTCGAAGCAGGAGGGCAGGGAAGTCGCCGCGGCCCCCCAACCGCATCGCGCCCCTGTCATCGACATGATGGAGGCTCTCAAGAAAAGCCTCGCGGCATCTGGCGCATCAAACAAAAAACCAATGCATGCCGGCCGCTCCACGGAGTTGCACCGGCGAGGAACCCGCCGCGCAGCAGGTTAGCGGACCCCAAGTTTGCTGCGCGCGGGTTTCCGCCGTTATTTCCCTAGAACGGGCTCGTCGAAGGCGGCGGCAGCGGCTTGCGCGGCATCATCTCATCGCGATTCGCCGTCAGATACACAAACGACGCCACGATCACCGCCATCTGCTTCATGTCCGGCTCTTGAATCCTCTCGTAAACGTCCATGTTCGAATGGTGCGTCCGCGTCTCATATTCGATGGGATCCTGAATGAACTGAAACCCCGGAATTCCCACGGCGTTATACGACAGGTGATCCGTTCCGCCTGTGTTGCGAATGCTCAGCGTTGCCATCCCCAGATTATTAAACGGACGCATCCATTGCCGGAAAATACGCGCGACAGCCTCGTTGCCCTGCAGGTAGACTCCGCGGATTTTCCCCGATCCATTGTCGATGTTGTAGTACGCGTCGAGCTTCGCCTGCTCCGGCTTCAGCTGCATCGTCTTCGGGTCGCCGAAGTGCTCGTTCACATAGGCGCGCGAGCCCAACAATCCTTCTTCCTCTCCGGTCCATAATCCGATGCGCACCGTGCGCCTCATTTTCAACCCGCTCACCTTCAGAATACGCAGCGCCTCCAGCATCACCGCAGAGCCTGCGCCATTGTCGGTCGCGCCCGTGCCTGCATGCCACGAATCGAAATGCCCGCCCATCATCACCACTTCATCGGCTTTATCGGTCCCTGGAATTTCCCCGATGATGTTGAACGAATTCAAATCATCGTCATAGAACTTGTTTTCATCGTTGATACGCAGCGTCACCGGAATCTTCTTTTCGAGCAGCCGGTAAATTCGCCCATAGCATTCGCTGGCCATCGCGACTGCGGGCAAACTGGCGGGACCATCAGGTTCGTAAGATCCACCCGATTGAACATAAACCGTTCCGTCATCGCCGCGCGAAGCCTGGATCCATCCGGCTGCGTGTTCAGCGACGAGGAAGGCTTGCACCTTCTGTTGCAGCGCTCGCATCGCCCGGAAGCGCGCGAAGCGGTCTGCATTTCTTGCGCCCGGCACTGGTTCCGTCGCGATCTCCGCAAGATCGGCATCCGTGTACCGGTGTCCCTGCGCCTCAAAATGGGCGGGATCGTCCGGCGGCACTTGCGTCAGCACAAACTTGCCCTTGAGCTGCCCTCGATACTTGTCCAGGTCCTGCTCATTCTGAATCAAAGCGAGAACCGCAGGAGCTGTCACTGCGCCGTTCGTGCCCGGCGTCCACGCCAGCGGATACGCAATCAAAATATAAGGACGCGGCGTAATCATCATCGCGGAAAATCGTTCGTTCGACCAGCCGCGGCCAAACTTCCACGGCTCCGTGTGAACGTTCGCGATGCCCCACTGTTTCATTTCATCTTCGGTCCATTGCGCGGCCGCGCGCATGTTTGGCGAATTCGTCAGGCGCGGCCCATAGACATCGGTCAGGTAGCTCATAATGTCCATGATCTGCGAATGGTTGAAGCCGATGTCTTTGATGGTGTAAATCGCGTTGTAGTCGATTGAATCCGGCGCCTGCGCCGCGACAGGCAGAACCACCGAAAACATAAATAACGCCGCTACCGCAATTCCGAGTTTTCGCACAATCGTCCTCCGTCCAGCTTTCTTCATCAAATCTGATTTAGGGATCGCACCCGCGAACGATCTATCTTCGCGTAAGACGGCGAAGCCACAGGGCGCGTTTCAGCCGCAACTGGGAATTGGCAAACGGGGAAGTAAAACAAAAATAATTAAATCTCCGCGTTGCTGCCCGGTCCCGCCTCTTATGCTGTCTCGGCGGTTACCGGTTCTTTGCGCGGACGATTATCAGTCGCCGGTTTTTGCCATCGCTTGTAAAGCCACGCGCCCAGCCTCCACGCGAGCAGCGCGCCAACAATCGCCGCGTATTGCAGCGGCTTGCGCTCGTCCGATTTCACCTGCCAGTAATAATGAATCACGCCGGCGATCGCGCTCAGGTAAATCGCGCGATGCAGCAGCTGCCAGCGCTTTCCGCCAAGCCTCCGGATCCACCCCTTGGTCGAGGTAATCGCCAGCGGAATCAGCAGCACGAAGCCCGCGAATCCCACGGTGATGAATCGCCGCTTCAGCACATCTGCCCACATATCGGAAAGATTAAAAAACCTGTCGATCCCAATCCACGTGGAAAAATGCAGGCACACGTAGAAGAACGCAAACAGTCCGAGCATGCGGCGAAAACGGATGAGTTGCGGTACATGAAGCAATTTGCGAAACGGGGTAACGCAGAGTGTGATAATCAGAAAACGAATCGTCCAGTCGCCTGTCCAGTGCTCGACGAATTCAACCGGATTCGCGCCCAGTTCATTCTGAAATGCTTTCCACACAAGCACCGCGAGCGGCGCCAGGCAAAGGAGGAAGACCGCAACCTTAGTCCACTTGCTTGTCAGAATCGAATTCACGCCGTCCATTTGCAATCAGTAGTATTTGCGAAGGTCCATCCCCGAGTAGAGACTCGCCACCTTGTCCCCATAGCCATTAAACATCTGCGTGGGAATCGGGCGTGCGAAGAGTCCGCCGCCCAGGCGGTGTTCCGTTGCCTGGCTCCATCGCACCGTGTTCACATTCGGATTCACATTCGAGTAGAATCCATACCATGCTGGATTCTCCGTGCTCCACGTCGTCGGCGGTTGATCCTTCACGAAGCGAATTTTCACCAACGATTTGATGCTCTTGAAGCCGTACTTCCACGGAATCACCATCCGCACGGGCGCGCCATCCTGATTCGGCAGCGTCTCGCCGTACATTCCCACGCAAAGCAACGTCAGCGGATGCATCGCCTCGTCGATTCGCAGCCCTTCCAAATACGGAAAGGGAATCCCCGCCGACGGTCCTTCCGGCATCTGCCGCGTATCGTAGTAGCTCTCAAACGCCACATATTTCGCTTTCGGTGTAGGCTCGACCAAATTCGCCAGCGCGCTGAACGAATATCCAATCCACGGCACAACGATCGACCAAGCCTCCACGCAACGGTGCCGGTAAATCCGTTCCTCGAGCGGCGCGATTTTCATAATGTCGTCCATGCTCAGCTTGCGCGGTTTTTTCACTTCGCCTTCCACGGACACGGTCCACGGCGACGTCCTGAAATTCTTCGCGTTTCGCGACGGATCCCCTTTGCCCGTGCCAAATTCATAAAAATTGTTGTAAGTGGTCACGTCATTTTCGGGCGTAATCGGCTCGGCCGTGCTGAATGGTCCTTTTCTGACGTCGTTTAGTTTCACCGGAACCGAACCTGTCGCCGGCCCAGACATCCAGTTTGAGAAACGCTTCCAGCCGGTGACCGCTCCGCCTGTCGCCAGCATGCCAAACAGAAAATTCCGACGGTTCGCGTAAGCACCTTTTGGCGTTATGTCCGAATAGGTCAGCTTCGATGCGGGTTTTTCGTCCATGTTTTTCTCCCCATATCCTGAGTACTCTGGCAAAGCCTCGCCTGGATGTCTGCCTACACCCGGATTGGATGCTACGAAGTTATTTCACGACTGCCCCAAAACACGAAAATTATCGTCGCTTTTCCTTCTTAAGATTCCCCATCCAGCGTATATCGGGATTATAATCGCCCGGCTTAAAATTTGTGTTGTGCAAAATTAACCTGGGAGTGTCGCTTTCATGAAACAAACCGCCGGTACATATCTTTCACACCGATTCGTGCAGTTCGTCTTCGCGATTCTGGCAGCCACCGTTCTTCTTTCCGCCCATTCCGCGCTCGCGCAAAGCACCGCGCCGCAATATGGCGCCGATCCCAAAGCCATCGAGTCCTATCGCAAATCCATGGAAGCCGCCGACCAGAAAATCGCCGGCGAAGTGAAAACGCATTCCGAATTGATGAAAAATGAGGAATATCTCACCACGCAAATTGGACCGCGCCTCACCGGTTCTCCGCAAATGCAGGCCGCCAGTCAGTGGACCCTCAAACGTTTCCGCGATTACGGCATCGACGCGCATCTCGAGACCACCACTGTCCCGCACGCCTGGTATCGTGGCGCCGACTCCGCCGAAATCGTCAGTCCCATCTCTCGCCGCGTCCCCATCCGTTCCATGGGCTGGAGCAAAGCCACCAGCGGAGAAGTCAGCGCCCCCGTCATCTTCATGACCTTCAAGAGCGCGGCTGACGTCGACGCATATAAAGGCAAACTGAAGGGCGCGATCGTTTGCATGGGTGCGCCTGCGACCCTTGCGCCTGCTTCCGAAAAACCGGACAACGCCTACGACGCCGTCATCCCGCCTTCTCGCGGCGTGCCGAAGGAAGGAGCGATAACCTTCGCCGTCTATCGCAAAATCCTCGCCATGCTCGCCGACTCCGGCGCCGTCGCCATTCTTCGCGACAGCGGCAAGGCAGATGATCTTTTCAACATGGGCGGCGCTTCCCTGAACGCCTACGAACCATCCGACATTCCTTCCGCTTTTATCGCCCACGAAGATTACAGCCTGCTCTATCGCCTCTCGCAAGCCGGCCCGGTCACCATGAAAATCGATTTGAAGGGCACCTTCAGTGCCGGCCCCGTCCCCGCTTCTATTACCGTCGCCGAAATCAAGGGCAGCGAACATCCCGATGAGCGCGTCATTATCGGCGGCCATCTCGATTCGTGGGATCTTGGCCAGGGGGCAGTAGACAACGGAACCGGCGCGATGGCCGTTCTTGAAGCCGCGCGTACCTTAAAATCGCTCGGCTGGCAGCCCAAGCGCACCATCACATTTATTCTGTACACCGGAGAGGAAGAAGGCGGCGTGGGCGTTCGCCTGTTTCTAAAGAACCATGCGGCTGAAATTCCGAAGATGGATGCAGTGCTGACTCACGACACTGGCACAGGCCGCGTCTTCAGCATCGCTCTCGAAGGCCTCTACGAAACAGGCCCTCTGATGGCTGAAGTCTACCAGCCGCTCCAAGAAGTCTTCGATCTTCGGCCCGTCAGCACGCGCTATTTTGGCTCCTCCGACCATGTCGCCTTTCTCCGCGCCGGCGTCGCCTCCTATTTCTGCGTGCAAGCCCCAGCCGGATATCGCGAAGCCCATCACAGCCAAGCCGATACCTTCGATAAAGTGATTCCAGACCAGATTAACGAAGGCGCAGCCGTGCTCGCTGCTTGGGCGTGGAACGTTTCAGAATTGCCCCAGGCCTTCCCGCATCACGCGGTACAAAAAACGCCGGAATTCTAGGTCTTTTCGGGTCGTCGACATAGTAGGCCGTGCAGGTGGGCGCGATGCCTCGTCTTGCTGGGACGCGAAATCGCGCATTCACGCCATCTTGCGCGTGCTGCCGTCCAGCTTGCTCGCGCTCATTTCACGGTGCGTCCGTTTCACATTTCGCGTCACTTTTTGGCCATGCCCTTGACACTTGTTCGTCGTGCGCCTAGCCTGAATTCTATAGGCAGTACCAAATCGGGTACTCTAAATCCTTGCAGTGAGAGAGCGCATGGGCGTACGCGAGTGTCCTTTCTGTGGAAGGAAGATCTCTGACGCATTCCGGGATTGTCCCCATTGTCACGAGACGCTCCCCGAATTGCGTGTCGTCAATACTTCTTCTTCGCCGTCTGGCAGAGGCGGTCCACTGCGCCGCGGCCTTCTGTACATGATGGTCGTCGCGTTCGTTTATTACCTGCTCTCCGTCAACAGCCCCTTAAAGATTTCCGTGCCTTTTGCCCCCATCCTTACCACCTACTTGCTTCCTCTGGTCTTCCTGGCTGGTCTGGGCTTCGCGATGTACGGCATCTTCCTCCAAGTCAAAGGGTAGGCTGCATCAGGTGTCGTAGCGCTTCTGCACTGTAAGCTGATCCCGCCCCTCATTCCAACGCGTCCTTCGCTCGCCCAAACAGAATCATGCGGACGAACAATCCCCGTAACCTGCTGGCATCCGCGCGCCGAAATCCGCTAGAATGGTTCTATCGACCTTTGCAAAAAGCCAACGCGCGGGCATTGCGCGCAAAGGACTCCATTGGAAGCGGCAATTTCAAAACGCCATAACACGGTCGGCGTCAAAGTCGGCAAAATTCAGGTCGGCGGCGGCGCGCCCGTCGTCGTCCAGTCGATGACTAATACCGACACCGCCGACGTCG
>Ga0307373_10009543_pt1 | contig 14466 bp, 15 predicted proteins | sample OX2MG_FD_202534 | JGI IMG/M metagenome (GOLD analysis project Ga0307373, IMG submission 202534) | Soil microbial communities from Risofladan, Vaasa, Finland - OX-2 | ecosystem: Environmental > Terrestrial > Soil > Coastal area > Acid sulfate soil | place: Finland: Risofladan, Vaasa | collected... | reverse complement strand
TGCCGAGCTCATCGACCTGGTCGACCGCTACACCAGAGAGCAGGGACTCTTCCGGACCTCCGACTCGCCCATCCCTCAATTCAGCGAACTGCTGGAACTCGACCTCGACACCATCGAGCCCAGCGTCGCCGGACCGAGGCGGCCCCAGGACCGGGTTCCCCTGGCCCAGATCAGCCGCAGCTTTGTCGACAACTTCCCGCCCCAGGTGGAGCGCCCCTCCCCAGTCGAGAGTCCGCAACTGGAAGACGGTGCGGTGGTAATTGCCGCGATCACCAGCTGCACCAACACCTCTAATCCCAGCGTCATGGTGGCGGCTGGCCTGTTGGCCAAGCGGGCCGTGGAGCGCGGACTCCGCCCACCTAGTTTCGTCAAGACGAGCATGGCACCGGGTTCCCGGGTGGTCACCGACTACCTGCGTCATTCCGAGCTCCTGCCGGCCTTAGAAGAGATCGGGTTCGACGTGGTCGGCTATGGCTGCACCACCTGCATCGGGAACAGCGGCCCGCTTCCCGACGAGGTCGCCCGAATCGTCGAGGAGCAGAACCTGAGCGTGGCAGCTGTGCTCAGCGGCAATCGCAACTTCGAGGGGCGGATCCATCCCCAGGTGAAAGCCGCCTACCTTGCCTCGCCCCCCATGGTGGTGGCGTTTGCCCTGGCGGGCAGCGTTCGCCGGGACCTGACCAAGGAGCCCTTGGGCTTTGACCGGGAGGGCAAGCCGGTCTTCCTCAGCGAGCTCTGGCCCACCGCATCCGAGATCGACCAGGTGATCGCCTCCGCGGTCAAGCCGGAGTTCTTCAGCCGCGAGTACGAACGGATCTTCGGCGGGGACGCCCATTGGGCCGAGATGGAGTCTCCGACCGGCCCCAGCTATCAGTGGGAAGAGTCATCGACCTATATCCGGGAGATGCCTCTCTTCCAGGGGATGTCAGCCGACGCCGGGGTGGTGCCCGACATCGAGGGGGCCCGAGTTCTGGCCCTGCTGGGAGACTCGGTCACCACCGACCACATCTCCCCGGCCGGGTCCATCGCGCCCACCAGCCCGGCCGGGGAGTACCTCCAGTCGCTCGACGTGGCACCCCAGGAGTTCAACAGCTACGGCTCGCGGCGGGGCAATCACGAGGTGATGATCCGGGGCACCTTCGGTAACGTGCGCTTGCGGAATCAGTTGGCTGGCGGCAAAGAGGGGTGGTTCACTGCGCACCAGCCAGACGGTGACCCGACCACCATCTACGAAGCCTCGGTTCGATACCGCGAGGAAGGGGTTCCCCTGTTGGTGATCGGAGGCAAGGAGTATGGGTCGGGCAGCTCCCGGGACTGGGCGGCCAAGGGCACAGCCCTGCTCGGAGTGCGCGCGGTGCTGGCGGAGAGCTTCGAGCGGATTCACCGCAGCAACCTGGTGGGGATGGGGGTGCTCCCGATCCAGTTTTGCGAGGGGGAGTCTGCGGCCAGCCTCGGGCTTGATGGCACCGAGGCCTACTCGCTCACCCATCTCGATCAGGAGCTGAGGCCCAGAGCCCCGCTCAAGATCGCCGTCACCGACCGGCAGGGCAAGACCCGACAAGTCTCGGTGGTGGCGCGGGTCGACAGTCAGAACGAGGTGGAGTACCTGCGCCACGGCGGGGTCCTGCAGCTGGTCCTCCGTCAGTTTCTGTCGGAATAGGAGGCCGGTGACCTCAGTCCACGTCGGATCTCCGGCGGAACGAGTGCTTTCCGGACCCGGCGCCGCAGCCGGCCTCCCCAAAGAAGTGGAGCGACTGGGGCGGTCCCGAGTGGTGGTGGTCAGCTCGGCGACACTGGCCAAGCAGACCCCGCTGATCAAAAACCTGGAGCTGGAGCTCGGATCGCGTCACCGGGCCACCTTCAGAGGGCTCCCGCAGCACACTCCGGAGGCGGCGGTCACCGAACTGGCCCATGTGCTCGCGAGACAAGAAGCCGATGCCGTGGTCAGCGTGGGCGGTGGAAGCGTGATCGACGGCTGCAAGGCAGCCCTCCACCAGGCCGGCGCCAGTCGGTCCGCCGTCCACCTGGCCATCCCCACCACCCTCTCGGGGGCGGAGTTCACCGCCAGCGCCGGAGTCACCGACGGCCCAACTAACCAGAAGCGGAGCGTCGTGGACCGCGAGGCGGCGCCGAGGGTGGTCATCCTCGACCCCCTCTTCGCTCTGCCTACGCCCCTCAAGCTGTGGCTGGGGAGCGGTATCAGGGCGGTCGACCATGCGGTTGAAACCATCTGGTCTCCGGTCCAGGACGAGCTGAGCAATCTGCTGGCAACCGAAGCCCTCCGCAGGCTCCTGACGGCCCTGCCCGGCTGCAAGCGGGCGCCGGCAGACGCGGGTGCGCGGCACCAGGCCCAGATCGCCGCATGGTGGGCCGCCCTGGGCCTGGCTTCAGTGCCCATGGGCCCCAGCCACTCGTTGGGAAAGCTATTGGGGGCTCCCTTCGGGATACCCCACGGGATCACGTCCTGCGCTTTGCTCCCAGCGGTGATCGAAGAGACGGCCAAGACCGACCCCGAGCGGGTGGCGCCCCTAGCCGAGCCCTTCCAAGTAGCCGGGCCAGCCGAGGTGGCTCGGGCCTGCCGAGAGCTGATCGCCCAGCTCGAGCTTCCCACGACCCTCTCCCAGGCGGGCCTCAGCGAACGCGACCTGCCGACCTATCTGGAGAGTGTGCCGCAGGAGTGGCGCGAAGTGGTGCGGGCCACATACTGATGGAGGCCCCGGCCCACCGAAGATTGAGCTAGGGCTCAGCGACGGGTAGCTCCGGCCCGATCGGTTCCGCGGCGACCGTGGGTCTGCTGGAGCTGGGGCTGCCGGGCCTGGTGGCGAGAACTGAACCGCCGAGCACCAGGGCGAAGCCCAGCCCGATTCCCACGGTGAACGGCTCGTGGAGCAGGGTCACCCCCAGGGCCACGGCTACTGCCGGGTTGACGTAGGTGATGACAGTGGCTCGCACCGGGCCCACCTCAGCGATCAGGGCGAAGAACACCAGGAAGGCGATGGCCGTGCAGATGACCCCCAGCGCCAGGACGGCTCCGATTACCGACGTCGAGGGGAGGTGCGCCGGCCGCTCCAGGATCGCCGCGGGAGCGAAGATGACGGCACAAATAGCCAGCGATCCGCTGACCACCCCGAGACTCGGCAGGTCGGCGAGGCGGTGGGCCAGGATCTGCGGGCCAAGCGCGTAGCAGCAGACCACCACCGCCATCTCCACCATCGAGAGCAGGGTGATGTGGCCCAGGTCAAAACCCAGAACCGCGCCGACCCCGGCTATGCCCATCAGTAAGCCCACCAGCCGCGTCGACGTCAGGCGCTCCTGGGCTCCCCTGAGGCGCACGATGAGCACCCCGACCAGGGGGACCGCGGTCACCAGGAGACCGGACAGTGAGCTGGAAATGTGGGTTTCGGCGTCGGACAGTAGGAACCAGGCGATGGCGATCTCGACCAGGGAGTAGAGGACCAAGGGCCGCCACCTGGCCACCAGGGGTCGGATCTGGCCCCGACTGAGGGCGATCGGCAGCAGGAGGACGGTGCCGATGATGGTGCGACCGAAGACGAGGTCGGCGGGGGCCAGATCGCGGACCGCCACCTTGATCAAAAGGTAAGGAATGCCCCAGATGAGACACATCACCCCAAAGAGCAGCCAGCCCCGCCGGGTCATCGACGCTCCCTCCTGATGAACTGGATTGAGGCTAATGGGTGCCCATCGCCGACCGCCATCCGAAATGCGCGCTTTACCGCCGCGGGCCGCTCCGTCCGTCTGAAGCCAGGATTCTCAGCCCTGGACCGCAGTAGGGAATCGCGCTGGCGCCATCCCGGACTAACCGACAGGTGGGCTCCATGGTGGCCGGTGGGGGACCGAGCACTGTGAAGCCCACCAGCACTCTGGCATTCTGATCGGGTGTCCGGCAGTGCGTCTTCCTCGCCACTTCGGTCCCGAGGAGCCCTTCGGGTTCCCGAGATCACCGTCTACTTCTGGGTGATCAAGGCTCTCTCCACCGCCATGGGCGAGGCGACCTCGGATGCCATGGTCCACGCGATGAACCCCGTGCTGGCCGTCGCTCTGGGGTTCCTCGGATTCCTGGTCGCGCTGGCACTGCAGTTCTCGAGACGGCGCTACCTGGCCTGGACCTATTGGTTCGCGGTGGTCATGGTGGGGGTCTTCGGCACCATGGCCGCAGATGTCCTACACGTCGGCTTTGGCGTCCCCTACGTAGCGTCCACCGCCCTCTACGCAGTCGGTTTGGCGGCCGTGTTTGTGGCCTGGCGGAAAACTGAGGGAACGCTGTCGATCCACAGCATCGACACCTCACGCCGAGAGATCTTCTACTGGGCGGTCGTATGCGCGACCTTTGCCATGGGCACCGCGCTCGGGGACCTGACCGCCATCCCTCTAGGACTCGGCTATTTCGTCTCGATCCTGCTCTTCGCCGCCCTGATCGCTGTCCCTGCGGTCGGCTACCGGTGGCTCCGCTGGAACTCGATCTTCACCTTCTGGTTCGCCTACGTGGTGACCCGGCCACTGGGCGCATCTTTCGCGGACTGGGTGGGCAAGCCCGAATACGTCGGGGGTCTGGGCTGGGGCGACGGGCGCCTCGCCTTGCTCTTGACTCTCATAATCGCCTGTCTGGTGGCGTACCTCGCGATCACCCGCCGGGACGTGCAGCGTCAGCCGCAGGCGCCAAGCGCACCCACGGTCGGCTAGGGAGATTAAGGAGCTAGGGCGGGTCCTCGGGTCATTGACAGCCACACTCATCCCTTGATTCACCCCAGCCAGCAAGCGGTGGCCGAGTCCCACACGGCTGAGGACTACCTGGCCAAGGTGGAAGGGTTGGGGATCGAACGAGCTGCTGCGTTGGTCATCGCACCCCGGGGAACTTGGAGCTCACGCGCGCGCTCAACGATGCGGTCCTCCAACTGTGCGAAGAGCATCGACCGCATCCTGTTCGGCAGCGACTATCCCCTCTACCGCCCCCGGGCGGCCCTCGATGCGGTGGCCGGCTTCGGACTGAGCCAAGCCGAGCTGCAAGCGGTGCTTCACGACAATGCACAGGCGTTGCTTGAAGGAGGCGGAAGCTAGTCCTTCCGGCTCCCGGACGTGGGCCCTCCAGCCAAAACTGGCGGGCGCTCACTGTGATTAGCCGGCCTGGCTGGCTGTTGCCTTGTGCGGCCGGGGTCCCCGCGGTAGCCTTCCCTCAGGGTCGGCTAGCTGAGGGGACGTAGGGCATGACGGTAGCCAACAAGATCGTCGGCACGGCCGACCAGATGGTGATCTGCCAGCTGGAGGCTGGGCAGACGGTCTTCGCCGAGGCCGGGCGATTCCTCTGGAAGACAACCAACGTCTCCCTCGAGACGCGTCTCACCAAGCCTCCCGGACAGCCCGGGTGGCGGCGGCGGGCTGCTGGGCAAGGCCTTGGAGGTGGGCAAGCGGGTGGTAGCCGGTCAGAGTCTGGCTTTCCAGTACTTCACCGCGGCCGGTGGCAGTGGACTGGTGGCATTCGGCGGCACCCTGCCCGGTGAGCTGCGCGCCATTGAGTTGGACGGTCAGGTCGGATGGTTCACCGAGAAGGACGCTCTGATCGCGGCCGAGGGAAGTGTCGAGTTCGACATCGCCTTCGCCGGATTTCGCACCGGGCGCCGAGGCGGCACCGGGTTCGTGCTTGAGAAGTTCACCGGCAGCGGCACCCTGATGATCGCCGCCGCGGGCAACTTCATCGAGTTGAATCCCTCCAAATACGGCGGCAAGATACAGGTGCACGCGGGATGTCTGGTCGCCTTCCAGGACACGGTTCGATACAGCGTTGAGTACATCGGCGGACTCAACACCAAGACCCTGATGACGGCCGCGTTCGGCGGCGACGGAATCAACCTGGCCACGCTGGAAGGCGATGGCTCGGTAATCCTTCAGTCGGTGAACCTGCATGGCCTAGCGGAAACGATGGAAAAGTTGATCGGAGATCCCGGTGAGGACCGCGGTCGCGCCGGCGTGGGCGGCTTGTTTAACTGACCGAGCAATAGTCGGGAGGAGATTGATCATGGGATTCATGGACAAGATGAAGGCACAGGCTGACCAGTTGGCGGTCAAGGCGCAGCAGGGAACCGCCCAGATGCAGACCAAATTCGACGCCGTGCAAGCCAAGCGTACCTCCGACGCCCTGCTGCGTGACCTCGGCGCCGCCTACTACGCCGAGCAACGCAACAAGGGACCGCATGCCGCGGTGGAGGCAGCCCTGACGGCACTCGACACCCATGCTAGCCAGGCGAGCGCTGTCGACACCGGTACGACGGGGCCACAACCGGTGCCCGTCCAATCCACAGCAACGGGCAGCGGGGAGTCGGCCGCGAGCCAACCCTCCGGAGACTTCAAGCTCGACGACATGTAGGCAGGTCCTCGGACAGGGACGACCCAACGCTAGCCAGATCCGGGGTGCCCTTACCCGGCAGCCGGGCCTGAGACTCAGGCGCGTGGGTGTGGGTTCAGCCCGAAGCGGAGGGCAGCACCATCAAGAAGCACCGCCAACCCACGTCCGAACTGATCGTTTAGCCTGACTGCGTCGGTCGCGATTTGAGATGGCTCGTCCGAAGGCTGACGCGGATCCCGGATCCCAAAGGCCGTCGCCATGTTGGGGTACTCACCAGTGCGCAGCTGAGCGAGTCACCAGTCCATTGCTGCATTTGTAGCTTCCCGGTCATCCCCTGCTGCCTCTCGACTTCTCAACTAGGCAGTCTGGACTAAGTTGCCGAACGGCGCAGTCGCCACTCACGTATCTGGCATCCCCTATTCAGACAACCCGTTTTGCAACGGCCGCGAACCCTCAAAGGGTATTCAGGAGTCGCAACAGTCGCGGCACAGGCCCAACTGGTCAAAACGATGCTCGGTGACTCGGTACCCCTGCCGGTCGGTCACGGCGCTTGCAGCGTCATCCAGGGCTCGCTCCAGGGTAGCCGTGGCCGGGACATCATCCACGCGACCACAACGGGTACAGACCAGGTGATGGTGGTGCCCACTGAGTTCCTCAGCCAGCTCATAGCGGCCGTAATCGTCGGTACCGGGAATCCGGCAGGCCACCCCTACCTCCGCCAGGATGGTCAAGTTCCGATAGATGGTGCTTTGGGGCAGACGTGGCGTGGTGGCCACGATTTCGGGGATGGTCAGGGGACGCGCTGCTGCTGCCAGGGTCTCCACTAGGAGGCGGCGTCGAGTGGTATAGCGCTGGTCGACTTTGGCCAGGCGCACCCGTACGGCGTCGTGGATTGAGGTGGAGAGCTTGGCGTGGATATCGGACATATCAGTCACCGTATCTTGGGCTCGCCGTCATCCCACAGCGTCCAACTTGAGTTGGTCCGCCACCGGATTCTTCTGCCGGTATGCCTGCCCAGTCCGAGCCAGACCGTAGGCGGAGGCGCCCAGCATGCCGACGAAGAAGCCGATCGGCCAAGCCGTGATGTAGGAAAGCGCGACGGCTGCCCAGACGATTACCAGAGCGATGATCACGGCCAGACCCATGGCCAGCTCGGGCCGCGCCGTGAGCGCGCGAGACGCAGCCGCCGGCGCGACCATCAGGCTGAACATCAGAAACGCTCCCACGATCGGAACTGTCATCGTGGTGGCCAGGGCCACCAAGAGGACGAAGTAGGTCTCCATACGAGCTGAACTGACCCCTCTCGCCTCCCCCACCTCGGGCATGATCGAACTAAGCAAGAGCGGTCGAAACAGCATGAGGCTGGCCCCGACGCAGACCACTCCCAATCCCAGAATCGGCAGAAGCTCAGCGGCGCTCACACCAACGATGTCGCCGAATAGCAGTGAGAAGATTTGGGATGCATATTCCTCGCTCATGCTGAGGAAGAGAGCGCCCAGAGCCAGCATCATGACCAGCGCCAAGGCGGTCACTACGTCATGGCGCCCGCGCCGGCCGAGCCAGCCGATGCCGAGCGCTCCGGCAATGGCGAATGTCGCGAGGCCGAGCAAGGTGCTGAGGCCGAGCAGGCTCGCCGCCGCGGCGCCTGCGAAAGCACCATTGGGCACCGCGTGCGCGACGAAAGCAGCTCCGCGCAAGACGATGAAAAAGCCGAGGACTCCGGCAACCACGGCAACCATGGTCGCCGCCAGCCAAGTGGTGACCATGAACCCGGAGAACATTCCCGGCTACCCGTCAGCCGACTGGATTTCGCCGACCACCAGCTGCGTGCTCCGCCTTTGCCGCCAGTTGGCAAACGGAATCTGGGTCAGGAGATACAGCGAGAAAATCAACGCTACCACGAAAAAACTCACCGGCCAAGCGCGGCCACCGGGAGACCAGTAGTAGCTGTTGTAGGCGAGGACTACGCTGATCCAGGTTACCAGCACTCCGATCAGCGCCGCCAGCGCCAGGGCCCACCCGGGACGCCTGGTCAGACGCAGGGCGCAGGCCGCCGGTCCGATCAGCAGCGCGGTGCTGAGCACGGCCCCGATGGTCATGGCCGACAGGGCGACTGCCAGCGCCAGAGCCACCAAGTATCCGATCCCCACCAACCGCACCGGGACCCCGCGCGCGGCAGCCATATCCGAGCTCAGCGAGCTGAACAAGAGCATGCGATAGAAGAGAAGAACAATCGCCAGGGAGGCCACGCTCAACCCGACGATGATCGGTACGAGGCGACTGTCGATGGCGAAGATGGAGCCGAACAGGATGGTGATCGGGGCACCGGTGCTGTGGCTGACCGTGGTGTCCAGATAGAGGAACAGCGCGGCCAGGCCCAGGCCGGCGCCGAGTACGACCCCCGTCGCCACGTCCCTCCCCCGCGGTTGCCGCAGGCCAAGCAACTCGATAGTTGCGGCGGCCACCCCGGCGATGGCCACGAAGCCCCAGAACTGGCTGACTCCGATGAGAAAGGCACCGGAACCCCCGGTGGCGCCCAGATCAGCGAGACCGTGACCCGAGAAGGACTGGCCCCGAATCACCGTGAATACGCCAACCACCCCAGATACGACCGACACCACCGACCCCACCACCAGCCCCACCTGAACCGGGGCGCTTTGGAAGAACCCGGAGCCAAAGATCATTTCCAGCTTCCTGAGGCCCGCATTCAGACCAGCCCCGGGTCAGCGGTCTCGTGCGCGTGCTCGTGGTCGGCGGCGGATGTTTCCTCGCTGCCGGAAACCACCAAGACGCGGTCTCGGAGCCGGATGACATCGACCTGGCGGCCGTAGAGCTTGCTGAGGACTTCAGTCTGAACCACCTCGTTGGTAGCTCCGCTGGCCGCTCGGCCGCCAGCAACGTAGACAATGCGATCCATCGCCGCGAGCAGTGGGTTCATGTCATGAGCCGATATCAGGATGGCAATCCTCTGCTGCCTGGCGATGCGCGAAAGCAATTGCACCACCTCCTGCTCACTGCGAATATCCAGGCTGATCAGTGGTTCGTCGAGGAGCAGCAACTGAGGGCGGCTGATCAGAGCGTGGGCGATGAGGATGCGACGCTGCTCGCCGCCCGAGAGCCGGCCCACGCGGTCATCGGCGAAGTGGATTGCATCCACTGATTCCAGCATCTCGTTGACCGCTTGGCGACGCCTCCGCGAGGGAAGCGGAATCCCGATGCGCGGTCCGTCTATGCCAAGTCCCACCACGTCGCGTGCGCGTAGGGGCATGTCGGGATCGAGGGCAACTGTCTGGGGCACGTAGCCAATCGCGGGGGTGTGTCCGGTTCGCGCCTCACCGGCGATCCAGACGCGGCCAGCGCTGACTCGCTGCAGGCCCAGGATCACACGAAATATGGTGGTTTTGCCAGTCCCGTTGGATCCGATCAGCCCCGTCACTTCGCCGGCCCGAAGACTGAAGCTGACATCGCGCAGGACCTGACGACCAGACAGCCAGACGCTGATTCCCTCCAGCCTGAGGAGGTCGTCGGCGGCGTCGGTGGCCGGATCCACTGGCTTCACAGGCTCATCGTGGATTGCTTGTCGGCGAAGGCTTGGTCCAAAGCCTTCGTCTCGGCCAACATCCAGGCCTGGTAGTCATAACCCGGCGACGGCATGGTTTCGTAGAGGCCAACTACGGGAATTCCGTTGCGCTTGGAGAGGGCCAGAAAGGAGTCGGTGAGGGAGTCGGTCACCTGCTGGTTGTAGAGGAACACCTTCACCTTGTGATGGCTGAAGAGACCATCTTGGAAGCTCACCGCCTGGGGCGCCGGGTCGACACCGTTCATGATGTCGGCCTGGAGCGTCCAGGGCGTGCGGTTGTCAGCGCCCACCGCTTGGAGCAAGTAGTCTCCCACCGGTTCCGTGACCGCGACCGAGGCATGGGGGAAACGCTCCCTGAATTGGGCGATGGCGTGATACCAAGGCCCCAACGACGCGTCGAATCCATGGGCTCGGGCCTGGAAGTAGGCGGCATGGCTGGGGGCCAACTTGGTCAGAACCGCAGCCACCGCCCGGGCGACGGCTGGCATGGTGGCGGGCTTGTACCAGAGGTGCGGGTTGGGTGTGCTTGCCGCCAGCCTTAGGAGCTGCTGGACGTCGATGACGTGGCGCATGTGGCTGGGCGAAGCCGCCTCGATCTTGTTCATGAAGCTGTCGTAACCAAGCCCGTTCTGCACCACCAGGTCAGCCGCGCCGACTACCTCAGCAACGGCCGGGCTGGCTTCGAAGCTGTGTGGATCGGTATTGGGGTTGCTGAGGATGGACGTCACTTTGACGTAACTCCCGCCCACCTGAGCGATGACGTTCGAGTACTCGTTCTCAGCTCCGACGGCCAGGATCTTGCTCGGAAGCGGAGCGGCCAGCCCCACGGCAACCTGTCCCGCTGAGGTCACCGCCGCCAGCACTATGGCCGTCAGCACAGGCTTGGAGAAAGCCATCGATCGGGTCACGCTCCTTCTCCGTAACTGACCGGCTATCCACCCCGCGAATCCCACCATACGCGAATGATAATCACTCTTGTTATGCGAGGCAACCTCTCAGGACCTTCTTGATGGCTTGGGGCCGCCCAACTCCCCACCAACCCAAATGCCGCCCGGCCTGACCGCTTCGGTACCACCTCGGTGCCGGCGCACCGCTACCCCCAGCAGGACTCGAACCTGCGCACCCGGCTCCGGAGGCCGGCGCTCTATCCGCTGAGCTATGGGGGCCAGCGATTCACCGGAGCGGTGGGCCTCTCCTGAGGCGCGCTCGGAAGGAGCCTAGCCTACTCGTCCTCGTCCCCGATGGTGAACATGAGACCGTCCTGCACGTCGTAGAGGGCGTCCATCCATTCAGCGATCGCTACCTCATCGGCCCTCCGCCTCCCTAGAGGGTGCCCCTCTTTGGCCAGCAAGCGGCGGCACTGGTTGCGGAGCGGGAGCGGTACCACCACCTCCTCGGCGATGTTGAGTTGCTCCAACTCGTTGAGAAGGCGGTCGATAAAGAGGATCTTGTTGCGACGGGCGTTGCGCTCCTGGCGTTCTAGGTGATCGGACTCATAGAGCTTGGAGATTTCGTGGGAGGTTTCTGAGATGGTGGGCAAGTTCTATCCCTTGAATCCGCGCGTCTGGACATGCTCGACCCCTTGCTGGGTGCAAGGACGCAACTCAATCCTAGGTCGCACCCTGAGATGCGTCAAGGTGGTGGGAGGCAGCAACTGACTTCGCCGCACCCAGTCGCAAGGGCCGGGTGCGGCGACCGGCTCCACTTCAGTCCAAAAGTCGTAACGGCTCTCAGGGGCAGGCTCGAGCCGGCTCGGCGCGAACTCCTCTACTCGGTGGCCACCCCCGCCAAGCGGAGTTGTGGCGGAGCGGCAATGGCGACATCGCCGGAGGCGACCGCCTGCAGGCCGTCCTTCGTCTCGACCAGCAGTTCACCGAGATCGGAGACCCCGACCGCGCGTCCTCGGACCTGCCCCGAGGGATGCTCGGCAATCACCTCCTGACCAAGCCAGGCGGCATGGCCAAGCCATTCCCGGCGCACCGCCGGGAAGCCTCCCTGGCTCCACTGCAGATAGCGCTTGGCCAAGCGCTCCAGAACGGCTTGAGCCAAGCGGGTCCGATCCACTAGAGCACCCTCGAGGTCGCAGGCGGTGGCGCTACGGCGCAGTTCAGCGGGCACCTCAGCCCCAGCCCAGGTGACATTGCAGCCGAGCCCGAGTACCAGGGCTCGTCGACCGTCGGCGTAGGATCGCGACTCGGCCAGGACACCGGCCAGCTTACGGTCACCGCAGAGACAGTCGTTGGGCCACTTGAGCTGGGCTGCCGGACCGCCGGCTAGCTCCAGTCCCTCGACCAGCGCCAGCCCCGCCACCAAGCTCAGACTGCTCAGGTCACCCAGCGCTGACTCCGGCCACAGCAGCAGGGAGAACATCAGCGCAGTTCCGGCCGGGGAGTGCCAGCTCCGACCGGCCCGACCGCGGCCGGCGAGCTGCTCGTCAGCAAGGATCACCAGGCCCTCGGTCGCCCCGCCATCGGCAGCGGCCAGGGCCAGGTCTTGGGTGCTGGCTACCCGAGCGTAGCTGCGTAGCTGGAAACGAAGGCGAGAGTTGGCCAGGCTCTTTTGGAGTCTGCCCAGGTCGAGACTTTCCGTCACTTTGACGCCGCCGCGTCTGAGATGAGGAGCACTCTCGTATACTGCCGCGTCGTGGAGAATTGGGAAAGAGTTGAGCTTTTCAGTTCTTTCTTAAAGCTCAGCGGAGATATCGAGGTCGTCCCCCCACTTCGCCTAACCGACGTGGTCAATCGGATGACGGAATACCTCGAGATCCAGCACCTGACGCTGGAGCCGCTCGCCAGCACCTATCCGGTGATCAGCACCGTGGAGGACGCGGCGATGGTGGCCAAGCGTGCCCTCTTGATGGTGGTTCCGATCGGAGATGCGGCAGCCGATCAAGGTGGGAGACGGGCTCTGCTGGAGACCAAGGAGGCCCGCCAGGTGGCCCTCACCATCGACACGTTCTCGTTAGTGTGTGAGGTGTTCTTGGAGCCGCGCCTGAGTCTCCGCGAGACCCTTGAGCGCAGCGTCGACGACTTTCTGCCGGTGCGCAATCTCAACGCCGTCTGGCTACCGGCACTGACCCACGAGCGGGTCACCATCCAGCGCTCCTTTGCCCTCATCCATCCCCGTCAGATCCTCAGCTTCTCCGAGCGCGGGGAAGCCGCGTCCTGAGTTCCCACGGTATCTCCGGGGAGCGCGAGCGAGACTGACCTGACCGAGCCGATCCGGCGCGACGCGGCGACGGTGGCTCTGATCCGGGACGCGGTACCCGGGCTCGGTCTCGAGGTTCTGCTCCTGATGCGTCCGGCCAACAGCACCTTCGCTCCCCGCGTCGAAGTGTTCCCGGGGGGCTCGGTGGACCCCGCCGACTTCGATCCTGGCTGGACCAAAATGGCTCCGGAGGTCGCCTCGAAGTCCCCGGTCGCGACCCACCTGCTGGTGACGGCAGTCCGGGAAACCTTCGAAGAGTGCGGGATTCTTCTGGCCCGCGACGAACAGGGTGAGCCCTGCCCACCCGGGCTGATTGCGCGGCTGCAAACCCTGCGACAAGGAGTCTCAGATGGAGACCCGGCTGCGCTTCGGCGGGGCCTGCGCGACCACGGCCTGCGGCCAGCCTGGGAAGACCTCTACTTCTGCGCTCACTGGGTGACCCCGGACGGCCTGCCGCGGATTTTCGATACTCGGTTCTTCCTGGCGGGCCTCCCGACCGGCCAACGGCCGAGCGGCGATGAGCGCCGGGAAGTAGAGTCGCTGCGCTGGACCGCGCCCGGGACAGCCCTAGAAGAAGCCCGCTGCGGCGATGCCCAGCTGCTGCCTCCCACCCGGGCCGTCCTCGAGAGCCTGACCCAGCACCAGTCTGTCGCCGCCGCGCTACGGGCCACGGCCGAAGCAGTGGTGCGCCGGATCAAGCCCAGGCTCGAGGAGGTCACCGTCGCCCGCTATCCCGGACTCGACCTCAGTACCGTCCGCCCCGGACCCGAAGGCGACAAGGATTGAGCCAAGCTCCTGAGATCGAGCTGGTGCGAGCCCCCAATCCGGGGCCCTTGACCGGAGCCGGGACCAACACCTGGATCTACGGTAACGACGAGACCTTGGTCATCGACCCCGGCCCCGCGGACGAGGCACACCTAGCCCGAGTGCTGCAGGTCGCCACTCGGCGCGGCCCAGTGGTCATGGTCGCATGCACCCACCATCACATCGACCATCTCGAGGGGGCGGCCAGATTCTGCGAGCTTTCGGGCGCGCCGCTCGCGGTCCATTTCCGTCGGGCCAATGGCACCAATACGCTGGCGCTCCATGATGGAGACCGTCTGCTCGTTGGCCGGAATGAGCTGGTAGCGGTGCACACGCCCGGCCATGCCGCCGACCACGTGTGCTTCTTCGACGAGGCGACTCGCGTTCTCTTCACCGGCGACCATGTCCTCCAAGGCACAACCAGCCTGGTAGTGCCGCCCGACGGCGACATGAAGTTCTATCTCGAGTCGCTCGACCGGGTGCTCCAGTTGGAGCCTCAGCGTCTCTACCCTGGTCA
>Ga0307373_10009542_pt1 | contig 14471 bp, 14 predicted proteins | sample OX2MG_FD_202534 | JGI IMG/M metagenome (GOLD analysis project Ga0307373, IMG submission 202534) | Soil microbial communities from Risofladan, Vaasa, Finland - OX-2 | ecosystem: Environmental > Terrestrial > Soil > Coastal area > Acid sulfate soil | place: Finland: Risofladan, Vaasa | collected... | reverse complement strand
CGTTGACCCTCGCCGCGCTGGCGGGCCGCGGGATGTCGGCTGACAAGATCGGGGCTCTCTACGACCTCGAACGAGGTGTCGTCGGCGAGGCGCTCGACCTCGAACGTCAGCTTGCGGGCTCAGCAGTCGCGGCGTGAACGGTGGCGCCGGCCCTGCGACTGGCGTTCGACCAGAACTTTCCCACGTCGCTGATCCAGCGCATCGCCGAGTTCCTGCCCGAGGCGATCGCGCTCCGGCAGCTCGGGTGGAACGGCCTGATCACGAACAACTACAAGATGCTCTTCGAGCCACACGAGATCGCTACCGTCGTGGCCACCAAGTCGGTGATCGTCGCAGTGCAAGGACTCGGGCACGACCCGCTGCGAGCAGCCGGCGCTCTCCTGCTCGAGCTACCCGGCATCGAGAGCCGGGTCCTGCCGGACCGATCGAGCGTCTTCCTGCTGCGCTACGAGCGGCGGCCGGCTCGCGACGGGTGGGAGTTCGTGACAGAAGCGGCTCGGCGCCGGGACGAGGACCCTGCGGCGCTGTGGCGTCAACATCGGCCGAGCCGGGCCGAGTTGGACACCCTTGTCCTGTGAGGTGAAGGTGCTGTCACCCGTGATCTCGCCGCTCCTGACGGGATGCCACGACAGGGGCTCGACGCCCGATTTGCCAGTGTGCCGGGCCGCTCGCCAGTAGATTTCTGTGGGTGGACGAGGCGCTGCTGGCGGCTGAACAGCGTGCACGTGCGCAGATCGACCGCCAGCTGACCGAGGCCGGCTGGTGCGTGCAGAGCCGAGCCGGCCTCAATCTGTTCGCCGGCGACGGCGTCGCCGTCCGGGAGGTGATCATGGCGCCGGGCCACGGCCGGGTGGACTACCTCCTCTACGTCGACCAGCGCGCGGTCGGTGTCATCGAGGCCAAGCCCGAGGGCACCCCGCTGTCGGGCGTCGAATGGCAGTCGGCCATGTACGCAGACGGGCTGCCCGCCGAGGTGCGCCTCAAGGCACTGACGCACGACGGTCGATTGCCGTTCGTCTTCGAGGCGTCCGGGTCTGAAACACACTTCACCAACGGCTACGACCCGACCCCCCGAGCCCGACGTATCTTCGCCTTCCCACGGCCGGACACCCTGGCCCGGATCTTGCGCGACGCCGAGGCCGATCCGACTGCACCGACGTGGCGGGCGAAGGTCCGGCGCATGCCCGACCTGCTCATAGAAGGGCTCCGGCCGGCGCAGGTGGACGCGGTCCGCGGCATCGAACGCAGTCTGGGCGAGCAGCGGCATGACCGATCGCTGGTGCAGATGGCGACCGGAGCGGGCAAGACCTACACCGCGGTGACCGAGAGCTACCGGCTGCTGAAGTACGCCGGATTCCGCCGAGTGCTCTTCCTGGTGGACCGCAACAACCTCGGCGACCAGACCCTGCGGGAGTTCCAAAACTACGCAACGCCCGACGACGGGCGCCGCTTCACGGAGCTGTACAACGTCGACAAACTGACCGGCGCCGGCATGGTCGGCTCCTCCCACATCGTCATCTCGACGATCCAGCGGGTTTACGCGGCCCTCTGCGGGCAGCAGGTCACCGATGTCGACGACGCGAACATCGACGACTACATCCCCGACGCGCCGGTCGAGGTGACCTACAACCCGCAGATGGCTCCCGAAGCGTTCGACCTGGTGATCGTCGACGAAGCGCACCGGTCGATCTACGGCGTCTGGCGTGGAGTGCTCGAATACTTCGACGCGCACATCGTCGGCCTGACCGCCACCCCAGTGAAACAGACGTTCGGCTTCTTCCAGCAGAACCTCGTCGCCGAGTACAGCTACGCCGAGTCGGTGGCGGACAATGTCAACGTCGATTTCGACGTGTACCGAATCCGCACCCAGATCACCGACCAGGGCTCGACCGTCGAGGCCGGGACCGTCGTACCGATTCGCGACCGACGCACCCGCCGGGAGCGTTACGAGGCACTCGACGACGACCTGTCCTACACCGCCTCGCAACTGGACCGGGCCGTGACGTCGCGGGCGCAGATCCGGCTGGTGTTAGAGACGTTCCGCGACCGGCTGTTCATCGAGATCTTCCCCGGACGCTCGACGGTGCCCAAGACGCTGATCTTCGCCAAGGACGACAACCACGCTGAGGAAGTGCTCACCACGATCCGTGAGGTGTTCGGTAAGGGCAACGAGTTCGCCGCGAAGATCACCTACTCGGCTCGCGATCCGAAACGCCTGCTGCAACAGTTCCGCACATCGCCCACGCTGCGGGTCGCCGTCACCGTCGACATGATCGCTACCGGCACGGACGTCAAGCCGCTGGAGTGCGTCTTCTTCCTCCGCGACGTTCGCTCCGCCTCCTACTTCGAGCAGATGAAGGGTCGAGGTGCCCGCACGATCAGCAGCGCCGACTTCCAGGCGGTCACGCCCGACGCGGCGACGAAGACGCATTTCGTTCTGGTTGACGCGATCGGCGTGACCGAGCACGACTACGTAGATGCGGCTCCTTTGGAGCGGCTGAAGACGGTGTCCTTGCGGAAGCTCTTGGACAAGACCGCATCACTGACCCTGACCGAGGACGAAACCGCGACCCTGGCGTCCCGGCTGGCGAAGCTCGAGCTTCAACTGACACCGGCCGAGCGAGAGGAACTCGACGCGCTCGCCGGGCAGCCCTTGAAGGATGTCGTGCGGCAGCTCGTGGCGGCCGTAGATCCGGACGAGCAGGCAACGGCCGTCGCGACTGCCCCACAGGTCGACGGGGTCGTAGACGCGCGGGGTGCGGTCGAGCGGCTCGTCGTCGCGGCGATGCGGCCGATCGCCGCCAATCCACAACTGCGTGCTCGGATCCTCGAGCTGCGTGCGAGCCACGACCAGGTCATCGACGAGGTCAGCGTCGATATGCTCCTAGACGCACGAGGTGTAGTCGACCCCGACCGGGCACGTTCGGTCGTAGATTCATGGCATTCCTACATCGAAGAGCATCGGGACGAGATCACTGCCCTGCAAGTGCTCTACTCGCGGCCCGGGTCGAGCCGGGTCTCGTATGCCGAACTGCGCGAACTCGCCGACCGAATCCGACGGCCGCCGCACAACTGGACCATCGACGTGATCTGGGGCGCCTACGAGGTGATCGACCTAGACCGAGTGCGTCACGTTGACCGCCACACGGTCACCGACCTCGTGTCCCTAGTCCGCTTTACAGTCGGTGCCGAGGACCAACTCGTCCCTTACGCCGACAAGGTGCACGAGCGCTACGCCGCCTGGCTCGCGCAGCAGCAGCAGGCCGGGGCGGTCTTCTCGGACCGTCAGCGCTGGTGGCTCGACCGCATAGCCGACGTAATCGCCACTTCAGCAGGGGCAGTCCCCGAGGATCTCGATAACGCACCGTTCATTGAGCGGGGTGGCATCGACGGAGCGCTGCGCGACCTCGGCGCGGAGGCAGTTCACTACCTCGGCCAGCTCAACGCGGATCTGACCGCGTGACTCCAACCGACTGGTCCACGGTTGCTCTCGGCACATTGGTCGGGATCCTCGACCACAAGAGGGTCCCCGTCAGCGCCCATGAGCGCGCCTCAAGGCCAGGTTCGGTGCCTTATTTCGGGGCGACTGGACAGGTGGGCTGGATAGACCGGCCCTTGTTCGAGGAGCCCCTATTGTTGCTCGGCGAGGACGGCGTGCAGTTCTTTGACAGGGACAAACCGAAGGCCTACTTGATAGATGGGCCCTCGTGGGTGAACAACCACGCCCATGTTCTGCGGCCACACTCGGACGTAGTTGACCGCCGATTCCTTCGCTACTACCTGGACAATGTCGACTACCACGGCCTTGCCAACGGCACAACACGCCTCAAACTGACGAAGTCGGCGATGTGCCGGATACCCATACACCTTCCCCATCTGGATGAGCAACATAGGATCGTCGAGATCCTCGAAGACCACCTCTCCCGGCTCGAAGCTGCCGCCGGATACATCTCAGATGCTCACCGCCATATCGACCTGCTCAGGGCATCTACTCTCGCTTCGATATGGGACGAGTCCCTCGCCCTTGGGCCCCCCGGCACTGTAAGCGAACTGGGCCCGGTAATCACCGGTTCTACGCCACGCGATCGTGCATTGAGAGGGGAGGAACCTCAGCTGCCATTCGTGACGCCCGGCGATGTCAGCAAGGGACAAAAGATTGAAGCCGTAGCTCGCAGCGTGCCCGAGGATGCCCACGCCCGATCACGCGTTCTGCGGTCCGCGGCCGTGATTGCGGTCTGTATCGGAGCGACCCTCGGCAAGATAGGATGGACCGATTCGCCAGTCGCTACAAATCAGCAGATCAACGCCGTTCTTGTCGGTGAAAACTCGGCGCCTTTCGTGGCTCTGCTGATGGCCTCACCTGCCTTTCAATCTCAGATGCGTGACATGGCCTCCGCGACCACTATGCCGATCCTCAGCAAGCGGTTGTTTTCTAAGCTGAACATGCCTCTCCCGCGACCCGAACATCAGCAGCGCCTGCTCGAGAAGGCGGAATCAGTGCTCGTGGCTGGCGCTCGCGCAAGCGCTGCTTCGGAGGCATCCGAGCGGAAACGCGTCGTCCTCCGCCGCGCTCTGCTTGCAGCCGCCTTCTCAGGACGCTTGACGGGCCATTCGACGGATAACGTTGAGGAGTTGGCTGGTGTCTGATGCGGGTCGCCTGGTCGACAAGCTGTGGTCGTACTGCAACGTGCTGCGCGACGACGGCGTGTCGACCATCGAGTACACCGAGCAGCTCACGTATCTCTTGTTCCTGAAGATGGCCTACGAGCGGGAAACCCGGCCGCTCAAGCCCGAACGCATCGTGCCGCCGGAGTGTTCCTGGCAGCGGCTGCTGGACGCGGACGGCGACGACCTGGAGACCACCTACCGGCACGCCCTCGAACAACTCGCCCGCCAGCCCGGCACTCTCGGCGTCATCTTCCGCAAGGCGCAGAACCGGATCCAAGACCCGGCGAAGCTCAAGCGGCTCATTGTCGACCTGATCGACAAGGAGAACTGGTCAGCCGCCGGAGTCGACATCAAGGGCGACGCCTACGAGGAGCTGCTGAGCAAGGGCGCCGAGGACATCAAGTCCGGCGCCGGGCAGTACTTCACACCCCGGCCACTGATCCGCGCCATCGTGGACTGCATCGACCCAACGCCAGGCGACACCGTCGTGGACCCGGCCGCCGGGACCGGGGGCTTCCTGCTCATCGCCCACGAGCACGCCTCCCGCGACGCCGAGAACCTCACCCCGGACGAACGTGCGCACCTACGGGACGGGTTCGTGCGCGGGGTCGAGCTGGTCGACGGCACGGCACGGCTGGCAGCGATGAACCTGCTGCTGCACGGCATCGGCCGGCCCGACGGGGCGAGCCTGATCGACGTGAAGGACTCGCTCATCTCCGACCCGGGCACCCGATGGTCGGTCGTGCTGTCCAATCCGCCGTTCGGCCGCAAGTCGTCCATCACCATGGTCGGGGCCGACGGTCGGGAGGCGCGGGAGGATCGGGAGATCGAGCGGCCGGATTTCGTCGTCACGACGGCGAACAAGCAGCTGAACTTCGTGCAGCACATCGCCACCATCCTCGATATCAACGGCCGGGCCGCCGTCGTCGTCCCAGACAACGTCCTGTTCGAAGGCGGCGTCGGAGAAACTCTGCGCCGCAGGCTGCTGGCCGACTTCGACGTCCACACCCTGCTGCGGCTGCCGACAGGCATCTTCTACGCCCAAGGGGTCAAGGCCAACGTCCTGTTCTTCGACAAGAGGCCGGCGCGCGAACGAGCCTGGACCGAACGACTCTGGGTCTACGACCTGCGGACCAATCGGCACTTCACACTCAAGCAGAACCCGCTGCGCCGGGAGCACCTGGAGGAGTTCGTCGACTGCTACGCACCCGGCAAGGCGCGCGCGGATCGTGCCGAGACTGAGCGGTTCCGATCCTTCGGCCACGAGGAGCTGATCGCCCGCGACAAGGTGAATCTGGACATCACCTGGCTGCGCGACGAGTCGCTCGAAGACCTTGACAACCTCCCGGCGCCGGAGGTGATCGCGCGAGAGATCGTCGAGGATCTGACTGCGGCCCTCGCCGAGTTCGCGGCTGTCGCGGCTGCGTTGGAGGCAGGCTCTGGGAACAGCGAGGGCGGCTAGTCAGGGTCGCCTTAGCTCGACCCTGGACTTGCTCACCGAGCCGGTTACCCATTCCGCGACATGCCCGGACAAGCGTGATCGCAGCTTGGACCGAGAAGGCGCCCGAGCTGGGGAACGTGACCCAAAGGGCACCGCCGAGCAGGATTGAACAATCCAGCGAAAAGTTCACGTCCCTGTGGGGTGCGAGAAGTCGAGTAGGTCCTCCACCGCCTGATGAACGGGCCATTGCCGAGGCCGCCATCGGGCTCGCGTGGCCGCTGCCGTTCCTGGGCGACACGGGCAATCCTAGAAGTGGTATGCGTCCGTGATCTTCCGCACGACGGCGCGGCGCACGATCTTGTCTTTCGGAAGAGAGAGCAGGTTGTCGTCTGGGCCGATCTCGGAGCAAGGTCTGCAGACGCAGACGGGTAGCTCTTCGGTGCTCTGATTGCGAGGCAGAATGTCCGCTCCGTTCTGCCATCCGTAGTGCCCGCATTCGAGCTGATACCAGGTGTAGGGGTCCATGCCCGTAGCATTACATCCTCCGCCGACAAAAGCGGTTCCGCGCGGAGCTGATCCATGGATTAGCTTGATCGATCGGCCGCCTCCTCGTGCCAAAGCCGTCCCCACGGCCCGCGGCCGTTGACATCCCTCGCCAATACTGGGGGAATGGCGCGCCGATGCCCCTTCTGCGAGAACCCGGCCGACTCTCGCGAGCATGTCGACCCCCAGTGGGTTAGCAGGCTTTACCTCGGCGCTGACTCGGGCGTCGGCACGTTCACGATGAGCTTCGGTGGCCTCTACCCGGAGCGAACCGCCCGCACCCTAAACCAGACGGTGCGCGTGTGTCGGTCCTGCAACAGCGGGTGGATGGCACAGCTGGAAGCGAGGGCGAAGCCCGGCCTCATCAAGCTGAAGTCTGGCGAACCCCTCAAGATCGGGTCGGAGGGCCAGCAGGCGATCGCGTGGTGGCTGCTAAAGAACGCCTGCGTCAAGGAACTGGTAGCGCCCGTGTCCTCGCCGCTTCGGGTCTCCACTCAGGTGCAGCGGCAACTCGTGCGATCAGGCGACATCCCGGAAGGCTGGCGGGTCGCCATTGCTGCTTACGAAGGAACTGGGCCGCATCTCATGCACCACTTCTCGACGGTGAAGATGTACATCGACAGCGAGGGCGTAGCCGGCGGCTACGTCGTACTGCACACCGTGCGATTCGAGTGCTTCGTCGGGCAGGTGCTGCTCCATTCGATGGTCGAGACGCCAGTACTTCGAGATCTCCTCGGTGGACCGTCGTATGCGATCGAAATCCCCCAGACCAACCTAGTGACGTGGCCGCCGCCCGCGGTGTTCGGACCGGATTCACTTGAAATTGTCCGGGACTTCGGCGCGACGGAAGTTTGACTAGCCGCCCTCCGTTGTCGGGTGGGTCAGCGGCGATCAGCTCGGGGGTCTTTGGCTAAACCCTCGCCAGCTTGCATGCGTTCGACAGCCAGTCGATACGTCGCGTGCGCGTCACGCACACCAATCGCCACGACGCCGCCCATCCCAGCGTCTATCTCCCCGTAGACCAGCCTGAACCGACGGGTGGGACTACCAGGAACGTCGAACTTGACGCTGGCGAGGGCGGTCAGGTCACCACTGACGTGTCGGGCTCCAAGGAGCTTGCCGGTTACCTTTCCGTGTGCGAGGTCGTCGAGCGCGGCCCGAGCGGCGGCCACCGCGTGCGGCCCGTACGTCGCCAGGGCGGCCAGATCCTTCGGGATATCGGGGTGGGCGCGCAGCCGGTAGCGGGCTGGCTTCGCCCGGCGTTTCACGCCGTCTCTCGCCCAGACGCCTTCTGCATAGTGCGTGCCACAGCCGCGTCAAGTTCCTCCTCGCTGAGCCACGGTCGACGGTCAGCGAGGCGCCGGCGGGCGTGTTCGAGGTCCAGTTCATCCTCGGCGTGGGCGAGTAGCCTCTCCCAGGTGGCGATCGGCACGAGCACAGCCTGGGCGCGGCGGTGCGATCCGAAAAACACCGGCTCCGGGTCCCCGGCGTCGAAGCGTTTGGTGATCTGACCGAGAGCCGCGCGGACTTTACTGGTCGGGACTACCGCCTCTGTCATAGACCCTTCCTAACAGGGACTTGTACAACTTCCTGACTGGAGGGTTTCGAAACGGATGCGGGTCTCGCAGCAGATCCCGGCCGGGGCCTGTCCGCCCGCAAGCCTTGAAGGCCTGGCAGGGCGCTGCCGAGACGGGGCGCAGCGGGCCCGGCCACCCGCTGATCATGGACTTGGTCACGGAACTGGTCACAGAAGTCCGCGACACGCGTGGAAAGGGGCGACCATGCGCAGGACGCGAGAAGCCTGCTGACCTGGGAGAACATGTTCTTCAGGACCACTACTAGACACCCGTGGATACGCCCAATTAGAAGTTCAAGTCCCCCCTCCGACACGATCTCGATCTTCAAAACCCCTTTGTTTCAAGGGTTTTCACTTATTCCCTCCTTTCAAGATCTCCCCAGGGGTCTATCGGGGGGTCTATGTTTTCAATCTTGGACACACGCGGCTCGGCTCGGGGGGTCTATTTCTGGCCTTGCGCACCGCGGATAGATCCCCTGATTATTTTGCAGACGTTGGGTCCAACTGGCTTGCCGCGACTTGACCCCGCTATCCGCGGAGCTGAATAGCGCGCGCACGTCGCTGCACGTGCATCGATGTGCGCGCGCGTCCGGTAATCACACCGACACGCCTTCCGTAAGCGGCCCTTCCCGGTAACTCGGCTGGGCTCCGGGCGGTGCTCTGTCATCCCCGCGCTCGGCGGCAGAAGCCGGCGGCGGTTGCCACGCGGCTCGTGCCACAGGCAACATCGAGCCTCGCGTGCAACCGAGACTGACGGTTCTGCCCAGTCGACCGCATGAAGGTCGATGACTCAGGCTGCAGCTTATAGGTTGTTCGCCGCCCCGGCCGCGCTCGCATACCGTAGGAGGATCTTCTCTCACTCACCCGACAAGGGTGTCGTCGGATTGACCGCCCAAAGGAAGGATGGAAGGAGATCCCAGGTACCGAGCCAGACCACGTTGATACCCCTTGAACGGTAGTAATCGTCAGTAGTCTGATCGAACCGCCCTTGCACCGTATAACTAGGCGGCAACTGGCCTCCGGTCTCGAGTCGGGCGTCATCGAGCAGAATATTGACGTTTGGATCGCTCAAGCTGAAGCCGATAAAGATGTAGGTGGTCTGCTCGACGTCGATTCGCAGCTTTTCATATATCCGTCGCCGCTCAACGCGCGCTTTAGCGTAGTCGTCTCTTGTGAGCACTATAGTGGCGGCGCGATCAATGGTGCCGTGAATTTTCACCAGGTGACGAGTTGGCGTTGGATGAAGTCGGTCAAGAAACTCCTGCGCTGTTGCGCTAGCCGTCAGAGTTACACCGTGATGCGAGTACGCTCGCTCAATTAGGTCATCGTAATTCGTCGTGAATAGCAGGGGGAGATCTAGTTGAACCAACGCATCGTGTGACGGTGTGATCCAGGAGTCAACCGGCGACGGAGGCATGAACTGTCGCCGGAGAAACTCGAAATAGTTCGTATCTCCGACAATGTTCTTGAAGACTTGCGCACAGTCGATGGGGCCTGAAGATCTGAAGAAGCGATTCAGCGACGCCTGATGCCGCCCCGGAACTAATGCAAGCTCCCTGCGCATCCTGCTTTGCAGCCGAGACCAGGTAGGAAAGGGCTCCCCCTCGTCATTAATAACGACCTCTGGCGGTTCCCAGCCGGATTCACTCCCATCCGTGGGTGGGGTGACACTAGTTAGGGGACCCCACTCGTCCCGCTCCGCAAGACTCTTCCTGCCAAGTCGAGACGCGCCGAAAGATAACCCGGCGCCGAGAAACAGCACAACGCGGCCAGCTTCTTTTTCCAGCCGCGCTCGAAGGGCCTCGATGTACGCACGGTTACCGGACTCGTCTAGCCAGCTCACACAGGCAGAGTACCGAAAGCGAACGAGCAGGTTCACGCGGGTCCTGCCGACAATCCCTGGCGAGGAAAACGGGCCGCGGGAAGTGGCGGATTCGGCTACAACACCCGCATATCAAGCATGTGGGTCGGCCCCAGAGTTATCTATAGCGCCGGAACCCGCTGGACGGTATCGCCGGTGTGTGTGACAGGGCCCCGCTCGGGAATGTTCGCCGGCCGCCCTCGCGTAGTTCGACCGCTCAGTGCCGCTGACTGGTCCTTGACGCGCGTCACAAACCGTCATGGCGCCGGACGGTGCGGCACGTGCAACGGCCGCGACCGGTCATGGCTTGAACATCTGTGCGTCCGTCGGATCCCGGTGCAGCGGCGTGTTCGCGTTGTTCCTCCAGAATGTGAACACGTCGCTGCCTGCGAGATCCTGTACAACGAACGTGTAAGTCGTGTTCTCCTCATCGAACGGCGCGGCGAGACCCCCGACTGTGGTGCAGTCCCCGATGACGGCGTAGTCGAAGTCCCGCAGCGCCGATGGGCCCGGCGTCCCCACGCCGGCGGCGAACTCCAGGACACGATCGGGATTCAGCCCAACTCGAAAGATCCACGGATGTGCGACCTCGTAGACGACAGGCGGGCCGATGTGTTGCCAGATATGCGGTGTGCTGATGGCCTCGGCGGCGAGCCAGAGGCTCAGAGTTGCCTTCCGATCGCGAGTAGACGCGCGATACACGTCGAGCACGAGGTCCGGCGCGGACCCCTGGGTCGTGTCCAGTTGAAACATGATCTTGCCGTCCGACGCCATCGCGATGCGGCGCAGGTCCATCTCTGTGGCGATACTGCGCAGGCTCGTGAAGTACGCGTACGCGACGTTCGTCAGCTCGCGCGTTCCCTGGTAGTTCCAGGTGGAGCCACGGACTTGGCCGGACGCATGGATCATCGATAGCGCGTCGCTGGTCGTGTGATGGAACAGTCGCAGGTCGATGCCGCCATCGGCACGGGAACGGGCGCGGCCAACTGCAAGCTGGGCCGGCGAGTAGTCGGTGTTGACGCGACACCGGTATACCTGCGAGCGGTCGGACAGTGAGGCAAGCAGGTCCGCGCGGCGGAACTGGACCACGCAGTCAAGGCCCCGCGCAACGCGTAGACGGGAATCCGTGACCGCGACTGGGATCGTGGCGAACGCGTCATCGTCGGTGAAGGCCAGCGTTGGGGCATACACAAACTGCGGCTGCGCCCACTGGTTGCCCGCACCGCCGACTATCAGCGCCTCCGGCAGCAGGATCGTCCCGCCCGGCCGGTGCAGCATCTTGACCTTTACGACGCCCAGCCACGTCCTCGTCACTGACGTCTCCCGCTCACGCGTCTCGCGTCTCTCGCGACGCCAGAGCCGGCCGGCCGGCTCACCCGCGCACGATAGCGGGACAGGTGCGTTCATGGTTGTCACCGACGAAGGCCGAAAGTAGTGCCAGTTCGCGCCCGAACGATCGCCAGTTCACCCGAACCGCGCACCTCCAGCCATTCCGACGCCGGTGCCCAAGCGATGCCATACCGTCTTCGGGGTGGACTACATCATCCGCGACGTTGAGCAAGTCCTGGCGACGATCCGGCGTGCTTTACCTCAGGCGAGAGATCGAGCCGCCCGCGGCGAGTGGGACTGGGCGGCCCAGGCTGCCCGTGACGTCTTGCTCGCTCGTATCACTCTTGATCGCGACGTCATATCTCGCGACATACGCCACGTGGTCACCGACGACAACTATCTCGAAGCGGCGCTAGCTGCTGACGAGGCGAAGGAGTTGCTTGGGCGCGCTCTGAACAGCGGTGCGCACCCACTTCCTCGCGACGGCGACCTGTTCCGTAGTACCTGGACGGACTAAGCCGGTCGAACTGATCGACGCGCATAGTAGCCAGTTCCGTCCGAGGGACGCGAGGCCGCGTCAAGTTGCCGGTATCGCCGGAGGCCGGCTGGCTGGCACCGCTTCCATCGCGGTATAGGACTTGAGCCTGAAGATCGCGCAGTATGGCCGTTCCCGTGCCTCTCTCGGCTTCGGCGACCGCGCCCGCAGTCCGGCGATAGCGCGCGGGTCAGTCGCTTTCGATTTCTGAACGGGTCGTGCTGCTACCGGAGTCGTGCAGGGGTCGGAGGGCTGGGTGGGTGCGCCGGATCCGGCTCAGGAACGCGCGTCGGCCCACTGTTCCGAGGTCTTCGACGATCTCGGTGAGGAGCGTGAGTTGCTCGAGCGCGCTGAGCGCGTTCTGGGCCCCCGCGGAGTCGACTCCTTCGTAGAGTTCGATGCCGATGAACGCCGCGGTGACGGCGCGGGCCAGCCCGGCTGGGTCGGCTAGCTCCGCGATGGGGCTGCCGACGAGCAGCCGCGCCAGGGCGGTCTCGATCTCGGCGACCCAGAGCAGTAGGGCGTGCCGGGCGGCGTCCGCGAGGTTGGCGTCTTGCTGTGCGCCGGCGAGCACCTGGGCAAGCACGGTGACGTTGCCGGCTTCCCGTTCCTGGGCGTGGAGTTCCTGGCCGAGAGCAAGCAGCTCCCGCAGTGACGACACCTGGCTAAAGCGGCTGCGATAGAACTCCACCCGCTCGGCCGCTCCCTCCCGGCAGGCTTGGTCGATGAGCGCGTCGACCGAGCCGAAGTGGTAGAAGACGAGCGCCTGATTGACCTCGGCTGCGGCGGCGATCGCCCGGGCGGAGGTTCCGGCGATCCCTTTGTCGCGTAGCGTGGCGATGGTCCCGTCGATGAGCTTGCGGCGGGTCTCGATCATGCGGCCATCTCATCGGGAGTTCGGATGCGCCCTCGTCGGCAAATCGCGCGGCGGGCCGTGCGCTGTCCCTTGCCGTGGATTACCCGCGGCCCGAGCGCCGCCCCGGCCGCGGCGGCGAGCACGGCCACGGACAACCACCAAGCCCACCCGCCTATGGCCGATATCCCGAGCGAGACGAACATCAGGCACAGCGGTATTGCCGCCGCGCTGCCGGCCGAGATCAGCCTGGTCCGGGGCCGGTCAGCCAAGACGACCGGCCCGGACACGACCAAGACGATCCCGGCGATGAGGGCGAGTACGCCCCCGATGACCGCGCCGACGATTGCGGCGATCGGCGCGCCGACCACCATGAGCGGCACGTCGAGCTGACCGGAGCTCGGCGACAGGACGGCGGAGCCCAGGGTCAACGCAACGAGATAGGCCACCCCGGGGGCCGCTCCCCATAGGACACCCAGCACCAGCGCCCTCGCCACGATTCGCCCGCGCCGAGGTAGGCGAGTTCGTTCGTGCACCGAGCTCCTCCGTAATTGTGCGTGCCGAAAATGTCGTCCGGGCTCGCTTCGCGCATGTCTCGATGGGTTATGGCTCCAGGCTTGGTCGTGCCGACGGATGCGCAGCGTGTCGAGTCCGATGTCCGGTGCGGCTGACGCCCGCAGCGGAGTGGCACGCGGGCGGGCCCGCGGGCGTTGATGGGTCGTGAAGTCGCAGGCCCCTTGTGCAGGGTTCTCATTCAGGTTCTGGTCGAGCGGTTTGGGTCGAGTAGCCGCCGATGTCCATTCCGTGTTCGCGTTTGCCCGCTGGGTTTAGATCAGGACTGCGCCGGATCAGGAACAGCGGGTCAGGCTGCGACGGTGTACTCGCCGATGACGCCGCCGACCCGGTCGTGTCGCCGAACGCGGAAGGTGTCGAGGTCGACGACGGGCGCTGGGAGCGGCTTCAGTGGCGCGGCCTGCTGAAAGGAACCGGTGGGGCCGATGCGCGTTGTGATGCGCCTCGTATTCGCGCAGGACTTGGAGCAGGTGGCGCCGGTTCCAGATCAACGTGTGGTCGATCAGTTCGCGTCGGCAACTGCCGATCCAGCGTTCCATGATCGCGGTCGCGCGCGGGGCGTGTACCGGGCTGCGCAGGATCCTGATCCCGGCACCCGTGAACACGGCGTCGAGGACGGCGGTGAACTTCGTGTCGCGATCGCGGAGCAGGAACTTGATCCTGTCAACCTGCTCGTCGAGGTCCATCAGAAGATTCCGGGCCACCTGGGTAACCCAAAACAACGACGACGAACAAACGCGAAGTAGGACATCAACCCGGCCTCGTGTCGCTTGAGGGTCCGGGCCGCGTCGATGACGGGCTGCAGCCGTGAGTGGGTGGCCCAGAAGTACCAGCGCTTGAAGTGCTTGGCCGCCCAGCCCCGGCGCTGATACACCCAGAAGTGGCGCAGGCTCTCCTTGATCGCCCAGGCCCGGGCGGTCTTGCGGTCCCCATTCCGTAACGCAGTGAACCGGTCGTGGTGGCGATCGGGGAGGTTCTCCGCGGAGTACAGCCACAGGTACTTCGACCCGGCGAGCCGCTTGTCACCGCCGGCGGCCAGCGCCCGGTTCTCCTGCTTGCGCACGGTGTCGACGGCGGTGGTCAGGTACTTCA
>Ga0307373_10009540_pt1 | contig 14475 bp, 12 predicted proteins | sample OX2MG_FD_202534 | JGI IMG/M metagenome (GOLD analysis project Ga0307373, IMG submission 202534) | Soil microbial communities from Risofladan, Vaasa, Finland - OX-2 | ecosystem: Environmental > Terrestrial > Soil > Coastal area > Acid sulfate soil | place: Finland: Risofladan, Vaasa | collected... | reverse complement strand
TGCCGGGCCGCTTTTCTTTTGGGGCGGTGACGGGCGGTGCGGCAGATTGTTGTTCGGCGAATAGCGCCATGCGATCGCCCCCCGTTGTGCCGCGAAAGTGATTTGCTGCGTCGTCAGGTCCCGGTAGGCTTCAGCCGCCTATACTGTATTGTTATATGGGAGCCGGCGGCGTGGCGCCGGCGTCAGGTTTTCGTGGCTTCGAGGGACCGTAAGCCGATGGAAATTTGTGACAGGAATCGCTCACCGTTCCATTGGCAAGAACCCATGGCATAATGTATACCAGCGTTAATAAACGGGCGTGGATGTACCAGGCCCAGGGGAGGAAACATGGCCGTTACATCGGCCGCACGCGCCAGGACAGGCGGGTGCGATAGAGTGGTCCAATCGAAGATCGCTGTCGCTGATGGCGACGGAGAGGCACGTGCGCGCGGGCGCCGGCCGGATGGGACGATGGTCCGCCGCTGGCTCCGCTTCGGTGCGGCTGGTCTCGTTTTCGGCCTGGCCGGCTGCGCCTCCTATCATCCGCTGCCGCTTCCCGAGCGGCCGAATCTGGTGCCGAGCGTCGCGCAGTTGAATCTTGCGCTGCCGCCGGAAAAGGACGGGGCAACGCCCGCCAAGCTCGACGTCGCCAAGCCGCTGACGCCCGACCAGGTCGGCATGCTTGCGGTGCTCAACGATCCCGAGCTGGCCTCGCAGCGGGGCAAGATCGCCGCCGCGAAGGCCGAGGCGCTCGCCGCGACAATCTTGCCGAATCCGTCGGTCAGCCTGGGCTATGCGTACCTGATTTATGCACCGCCGGCGGCCGGCGCGATCGCTGACGCCCTGACCGCATCGATATCGCAGGACATCGTTTCGATCATTACCTATGGAGCGCGCGTCAATGCGGCGGAAGCGCGCTTCCATCAGGTCGGCGCCGACGCGTTGTGGGACGAATGGCAGGTTGCCCAGAAGGCGCGGCTGCTCGCGATCGGCATCAACGACGAAGATCGCGAGATCGCATTGCGTGAGCATGCGCTCGCGCTGTTGACCAGCGAGATCAAGGACGTGGAGCAGGCGACCCGGGCCGGCAACCTCGATCTGACGACTTCGGCGCCGCTGCTCGCGGCCCTGGCCGGCGCTCAGCGCGACTTCGCCGCGCTGAAGCTGCAAGAGGTGAAGGACTGGCAGGAGCTCGATGCGCTGCTCGGTCTGCAGCCGACCGCGCGGTTCGCGGTCGCGGCGCCCGAGCCGGTGAAGCTGCCGGATACGATCGACCCGCTGCTTGCCTCGCTGCCGACCCGGCGGCCGGATCTGGTCGCGCTGAAGCTCGGTTACGACGCGGCCGAATCCGACGTGCGCGCCGCGATACTCGCGCAATTCCCGGCGTTTAGCTTGGGCGGTGCCGGCGGCTCCGACACCTCGGCCGTGGTCTCGGCCGGTCCGCAGATCACCTTCGACCTGCCGATCTTCGACCGCAACCAGGCCAAGGTCGCCGGAACCCGGGCGACCCGGCTCCAGCTCCACGCCGAGTACCAGTCGCGGCTCGACGACGCCGAAGGCACGGCGCGCAGTCTGTTGATTCGGATGCGCACGGCCGCCACCAACCTCGACGCGGCGCGCAAGGCGATGGCTTCCGCGATGTCGGTGCTCGACGCCGCGGAGCGCGCCTATCATCAGGGCAACATCGATCAACGCGCGCTTTCGGATTATCAGTCGACCGCGCTCGATCGTCAGGTCGATGTCCTCGATTACGAACGGACCCTGCAAGAGAACTCGCTCGCTTTGTCGGTCGAGCTCGGTGTCGGCTTCCCGCCGACGATGATTACGCCCCCGGATCGGGAGGAGACTCGCTCATGACGTTCAAGAAACTCTCTGCGCTCGCAGTGGCGCTCAGCCTGGTTTTTGCCGCCGCCGCGGCGCGGGCGGACGACAGCGACAACGCCAGCGCGCTCGTCAAGGTGACGGCGATGAAGCAGGGCAGCCTGCCGGTCACGGTCACCGCCTACGGTCAGGTGCAGCCGGCGGCCAACGCCAAGGAAAGCATCACCGCGCCGTTCGGCGCGCGGGTGTCGGTCGTGGATGTGCAGGTCGGGCAGCAGGTTGCCAAGGGCACGCCGCTGGTGACGGTGGTGCCGAGCCTTCAGACCAAGGCCGCCTACAAGCTCGCCAAGGACACGCTCGAGCGCACACGCTCACTGGTCAAGGCGCACCTCGCTACCGCCGGCGATCTTGCCAAGGCCGAATCGGACTATTCCGTGCTCCAGGACGCGGGCGCGTCTGGTCCGAATGCGCTCAAGGCGCCCTACGACGCGATCGTCCTCAAGGTCGACGCCGCCCAGGGGGCGGCCGTTGCGCTCGGCGATGCGCTGATCGAGGTGGCCAAGCCCGACGGGCTCGTGGTGCAGGTCGGCGTCGATCCGGGCCAGGCGATGGCGGTGAAAGCCGGCAATGCCGTAGCGCTCACGCCGTTCAGCGCGTCCGCCGCGTCGGTCGAGGGCAAGGTGATGTTGCGCTCGGAGGTGATCAACGCCGACAGCGGCCAGGTCCCGGTGCAGATCAGCTTCCCGACCGGCAAATTGCTCGTGGGCGAGATGATCCGCGCCGTCATCACGGCGGGCCAGCAGTCAGGCTTCGTCGTGCCGCATTCGGCCATCCTGGTCGACGACGACGGCACGATCTTCGTCGTCCAGGACGTCGACAGCGCGGCGAAGAAGGTCGCCGTCCAGGTTCTGGCAGTGCACGGCGATCAGGACGTCATCACCGGCGACGATCTCGACCCGAAGGCGCCGGTCGTGCTGGAAGGCAACCATCAGCTCGACGACGGCACTAAGCTGCGCGTCGCCGAGGCGCAGGGGGCGGGCTCGAAGGGAGCCGGCAGCAAATGAACTTGAATTTCATCGATTGGGTTGAGAAGCATCGCCGCTCTCTGCTTTTCGTTGCGTTCGCGCTGACCCTCGCGGGCATTTTCGCCGGCGCGACGCTGCCCATCGGTCTGTTCCCCGTCGTCAGCTTCCCGCGCATCCGCATTGAGGTCGACGCCGGCCACATGCCGTCCGATCAGATGCTGATCGACGTGACCGAGCCGCTCGAAGAGGTCGGCCGCGCCATACCCGGTGCGGTCGACGTCGAATCGACGACGTCGCGTGGCTCCGCCGAGATTTTCATCGATTTCCCCTGGGGCTGGGACATGCGGCGCGCCCTCCTGGCCGTCCAGGGCGCTTTCGCGCAGAAGCTGCCGGACCTGCCGCCGGGCACGGGCTTTGACGTGCTGCAGATGAGCCCGACGGCGATCATGCCGTTCGTGTCGTACGCGTTTATCTCGAAGTCGGTACCGTCGTCCCAGCTTCGCCAGCTTGCGCAGTATCAGATCGCGCCGCTGCTGACCGGTATTCCGGGCGTGCTGCGTGTCGGCGTGCTCGGCGGTGACACGCCGGAGGTCCAGGTCTACGTCGATCCGCAGAAGTTGCGCGGCTACGGCATGACGATGAAGGACGTCGAGGGCGCAATCGACGAGACCAACACGCTGCACTCGGTCGGCCGTCTCGAGGACAACGACCTGCTCTATCTGATGATCGCGAACAGCGCGTTCAAAGATATCAACTCGGTCAAGAACGTCACGCTGCGCACGCCGAAGGGCGGCCTCGTCCGGCTCGGCGACATCGCCGACATCAAGATGGGCGCGGTACCGCAGTGGCTTTTGGTCAACGACAATGGCCGCCCGGCGGTCACCTTCGACGTCTATCAGCAGGACAGCGCGGATTCGATCGCTCTGGCGAAAGAAGTCAAGGCGCGGCTGGACCAGTTCATGAAGACCCAGCCCAAGTCGATCGAGCTCTACAAGTGGTATGACCAAACCGAGCTGGTCCATTCGTCGATCGACGCCCTGGAAGAGGCGATCCTGATCGGCCTGGTCTTCGCGGGCCTGGTCATCATGGCCTTCCTGCGCAACTGGCGCGCGACTTCGGTTGCCATGATCGTGGTGCCGATGTCGGTGCTGGTCACGTGCGTGCTGCTGTCCGCCTTTGGCATGACGTTCAACATAATGACACTAGGCGGCATCGCCGCGGCGATCGGTCTGCTGATCGACGATGTCATCGTCATGATCGAGCAGATCGCGCGGCGCGCCGGCGTGCCCGGTCATCCCGATCCGAAACGGCTGGTTCTGGGCTCGGCGCGCGAATTCCTGGCGCCGCTGACCGGCTCGTCGCTGGCGACGATCATCATGTTCATTCCGCTGGGATTCCTGTCTGGCGTGACCGGCGCCTTCTTCAAATTCCTGTCGGTCACCATGGCATCGTCGCTGGTTATCTCCTACGGCCTGACCGCGCTGATCGTGCCGCTGCTGTCGCACGGCATCATCGATTTCCAGAAATGGCACGATCCCTCGCATGGGCGCGAGGACTTCATCAAGCGTACCCACAAGCGGTGGCTGAACGCGCTCTTCGCGAAACCGTGGCTGATCGGCGTCGGCGTCGGCCTGTTCGTCGTCGTCGGCTATTTCGGTTACAACCATGTCGGCACCGGCTTCCTGCCGAAGATGGACGAAGGGGGCTTCGTGCTCGATTACCAGACCGATCCGGGCACGTCCCTGGCCGAGACCAATCGCGAGCTCGAGGAGGTCGAGGCGATCCTCAAGAAGAATCCTTATGTCTATACCTACTCGCGGCGCACCGGCGCTGGCCTCGGTGGCGACCTCAACGAGGCGTTCATGGGCGACTTCTTCGTTCGGCTGGTGCCGCCCTCGAAGCGGCCGAACATCTGGAAGGTGATGGATAGCATCACCAGTCAGATAACCAACCAGGTGCCGGGTATCGACTTCGACACCCACCAGCTCCTCGGCGACATGATCGGCGACATGGTCGGCCGCCGCCAGCCGATCGTGGTCAACCTGAGTGCCAAGGATCCGCGGGTCCTACCGAAGATCGCCGACCGGGTGGCGAAGGCGATTTCGAAAGTGCCCGGCATCGAGCCGGCATCGGTGAACAACGGTGTCCAGTCGGCCGGCGATGCGCTCGAGATTCGGGTCGATCCGGCGGCTGCCGCCGCAAACGGCGTCACTCCGGCCGACGTCATGAGCCAGGCCAAGCGCTACCTCAACGGCAACGTCGTCACCACTTATCTGGGTCCGGTGCAGGACGTTGGCGTCCGGCTCTGGGCGCACGCGCCAGTCGGCAAGCTCTATCGCGACGAGGTCAAGAACTTGCCGCTGAAGTCGCCGGACGACGGACATCTGTTCACCCTCGGCTCGGTCGCCAAGGTCGAGTTCGTCGGCGGCCAACCGGAACTGTTCCGCGAGAACTTGGCGCAGATCGTTCCGGTCACTGCCGAAATCGGCGGCGGCCACGACCTCGGCTCCACGGTCGCCGGCGTGAAGAAGGTCCTCGACAAGCCGGGCCTACTGCCGCAGGGCGTGTACTACCAGCTCGGCGGCGAATACAAGCAGCAGCAGCTCGCGATCAACGGCATGATCAAGGTCGGTTTCGCCACGATCCTGGTTGAGATCATCCTGCTGCTCTTCCTCTACGAGCGCTTCTCGATCCCGATCATCATTATCACGAGCTCGTTGATCTCGACCGGCGCGGTATTTACCGGCCTCTGGATCTCGGGCATCGAGTTCAACATCACGGCGATGATGGGCATGGTCATGATCATCGGCATCTCGACCGAGATGGCGATATTCCTCTTCTCGGAATTCCAGATGCTCGAGAAGACCATGCCGCCGGCGCAGGCGATCGTCGAAGCGGCGCTCAACCGCTTGCGGCCGATCGTGATGAGCACGCTGGCGATGATCCTGGCGCTGCTGCCGCTGGGCGTGGCGATTAGTGGCTCGGGCGACCAGATGCTGCAACCGCTGGCGATCGCGATCATCGCCGGCATCACGGTTCAGCTGCCGCTCGTTCTGCTCGCCATGCCGGTCCTGGTTGCGCTGATGGCGGGCGGGCGCGAGCGCAAGCCGGTCATACACCTGCTGAAATCGGCGGCACTTCGCCGCTGGCGGCCGGGCCCCGCCGAATAAAGTTCGGAGGATAAGGCATCGGAAGTCGCATCTGGGGGGTGCGATTGGCGACCTACGTGTGTCGAGTGTCAACGCGTAAACAGACCCAGGGAGGGTGGACTATGAAGAAGAGTTTGGTGTTGGGGTTGATGGCCGTCGGCCTCGTGGCGTTCACCGCCACGTCGGCGCTGGCGGATTCGGACTACGAGTACGGCAAGCAGATGCCGAAGTTGGTCAAGGAAATGCCGAAGGCCAAGGTGGTGCTCGTTGACGGCATGAAGACCGCGGCGGCGGGCGGCAAGGCGATCTCGGCGCAGTACGAGGTAGACGAGGATGCCGGCTTCCAGCTCTCGGTGTTCGTGAGCAAGGGCGGCGCCGCCGCCGATGTTCACGAGGTCATCGTCGATTACACTACCGGCAAGATCAAGAGCGACGAGAAGCTGACCGATCCCGACGACGTCACGGATGCCGGCCATCAGCTCGCCGCCATGGCCAAGGGCAAGAAGACGCTGGAGGAGGCGGTCGGCGAGGCGCTGAAGGCCAATCCGGGTTCCACCGCGATCCGCGTCTATCCGAAGATGAGCGGCAGCTCAGCCGTCGCCGCGATCACGCTGCTCAAGGACGGCAAGGCCAAAAAGTTGACCGAGAAGCTCGACTGATCGCGTTCGATCGATTCGTGAGGGCGGCGCAGGCCAGAAAAGGCCTCGCCGCCTTCAGCTTTTGAAGGCGGCGGACATAACTTACGCCAGTTCGTTTCGTGTTATCGCCGGCGCTTCAGCGCTGGCGGGCGCCGGCCCGTTACCAAAGGCGACGACCATGCGGATGGTAGTGCGCCGAGGGTCCGACGTTGGGAGCGAAGCCACCATATGTCGCGTTAGCACCGCCGTTGGAAGTCGTGACACCGATCGTGGCCGGAGTGTCGGAGATAGAGGCCTGCTGGCATTCTTCCAGCGACAGCCTCTGCGATCCATAGCCGCTTTCGTTGGGCGCCGGCGCTCGGCAGGTTTGTGCCGCAGCAAGCGCCGCGCCGCCCACGGTCATTAGGGCTACCAGGGCTAGCGTCGTTATGAAGGTCGTACGCATCGGTTGCTCTCCAACTGTCTATCGATGACAAGGCTGATCCAGCGGATCGTGCTTACGCCGGCCGTGAAAAAAGCCGTCGCCGCCTTCGGTTTCTTTCTTCCGAAGGCGGCGAGGCTCGTCCCTGTGAACACGAAGCGGCGTGGTTAAACCAGCGACGCTCGGTTCCTCGGTGTGGAACGTCGGGTTACCGCTGGCGGATGCCGTGCGGATGATAGTGCGCCGAGAATCCCACATTTGGCGCAAAGCCGCCGTAGGTCGGCATGTTGCCGCTGGCGTTGGCGCCATCGTAGGTGTAGCTCGGCGCGCTGTCGTTCGCGCTGGCCTGCACATCGGCGGCTTGCGCCAGGGCCGCACCCGCGCTGCCGATCGTCAGCAGGACGGCTGCCGTAAGGGCGGTGATCAACTTGGTACGCATCGTTGCTCTCCATCTCTTCCGTTGACGATGCGCCGGATATAGCGGCCCAAGCTTACGCTCCCCTGACGTGAGCGGCTTTTTCCCGCATGGCTGCTGCGACCTCATCCTCAGCCCGCTGCCGCGGTTGTGCCATTTTTGTGGGTTTCCGTCCGGCCGACGGCCGCCGGTTTCGTGCTAACGGAGCCTGTCAGCTTGCCGTCAGGATGACTATCTATGGTTCAGCGACAACGGCGAGCGGCGGCAACGCCATGAAAATCCTGCTGGTCGAAGATCACGGCCCGATGCGCGAGATGATCGCCGCCCATCTCGTTGAGCAGGGATTCGCGGTCGAAGCGGTGGGCCGCGGCAACGACGCGCTCGCCGCCGCCGAGAGCATCGACTATGACGCCGTTATCCTCGACCTCGGTCTGCCAGACATCGACGGCATGGAATTCCTGCGCAGTCTCCGCGGTGGCTCGCGCGCGGCGATTCCCGTTCTGATCCTCACTGCGCGAGACAGCATCGAGGATCGGATCAACGGATTGAACCGGGGCGCGGACGATTATCTCGTGAAGCCGTTCAATCTGACCGAGCTCGAGGCGCGCCTTCGTGCCGTGCTGCGGCGGCCGGGGCCACGCCGCGGGCGGGTTTACGCCCTCGGTCCGCTCAGCTTCGACACGGTTTCGCGCGAGGCACGGGTCGGCGACACGGCGCTGGATTTGACCCGGCGGGAGGCGGCCTTGCTCGAGGAACTGATGCGCGCGCCGGGGCAGGTGATCGCCAAAGACCTGCTCGAAGACCGGCTTTATGCGCTCGACGACGCGGGCAGCGCGAATGCCCTCGAGGCGGCGGTGTCGCGCCTGCGCAAGAAGCTGGCGGCGGCGAACGCCGCGCTGCGCATCGAGACCAAGCGTGGCATCGGTTATCGCCTCAGCGAGGGTGGCATCACGTGATCCGCGGCCGGAGCCTGCGCTGGCAGTTGCTCGGCGCGATGATTGTGATATTCGCGTTCGGCGTTGGCGCCACGTGGTTGTCTTATCGCTCTGAGGTCATGCGCCTCGGCAACGACCTGTGGAATCGCACGCTGCAGGAGCAGGCGCGCGAATTTCTAGTCGGGTTGCGCGTGCAGGGAAATGGCGCGCCGCAACTCGACCTGCCGCCGGCGTGGCAAAATGCGTATGCCGATCAGGGGAGCTATTTCGCGTATACGCTGTTTGATGCCGCTGGACGGCCGCTCATGCATTCGCCAAATCTGGGCGCGCCGCTACCATTCTTCCCGATCCCGAAGGACCGGACGTTCGCGCCGATCAATATCGTCGGCGTCGGACCAGAGCGGCGCGCCATCATCGCTGCGCGCGCGCCCGGTGGCGACGTGCTTGTCGTTGCCCGGCGCGACATCGCGCGCGAGCGGCTGGTCGACAGCTTGTTCGAGGAGGGATCCGAGCAGCTTCTCGTCCTGGCGCCGTTTGTCGTGCTCGCGCTCGCTCTCATGTGGGCGATCACGTGGTGGAGCTTGCGGCCGATCAACCGTGCCTCGCACGAGGCGGCTGCCGTCGGGCCGGCGAATCCGGCTGTACGGATATCGGCCGAAACGCTGCCACGCGAGCTCCAGCCCCTGGTGGCCGCGGTCAACGGCGCGCTCGAGCGACTTACGGATGCGTATTCGCGCGAACGCCGAATGACCGCCGATGCCGCCCATGCGCTCCGGACACCGCTTGCGGCCCTCAGCTTGCGCCTTCAGCGCGCGCGCCGCAGCAGTACGATCGACTGGCCGGTGATCGAGCGCGAGCTTGCCGAGATGAGCGCATTGGTTGGTCAGCTTCTGGATCTGGCGCGCAAGGAATCGCTGTCGCGTCGCGGCGACGTCGCCAACCTGCCGGTCGTCAACTTGTCGCGGGTCGTGCGCGAGGCGGCGGCCAATGTCGTGCCGTTGGTCGAAGGTCGCGGCCGACGATTGGAAATCGACGCTCCAAAGGCCGTGCCGGTCCATGGGCACGCCGATGACCTTCGCGATCTGGTTCGGAATCTGTTGGAGAACGCGCTGTGGCACGGTCGCGGCACGGTGAGCGTGCGCGTGCGTCGCGAGTCGGGCGCGGCGCGCTCCGGCGTCGTGGTCGAAGTCGCGGACGAGGGCGAAGGTGTGCTGGCCGGCATGGAGGAAGAGGCGTTCGAGCGTTTCCGCAAGCTGCACTCGGATTCACCCGGTGCCGGTTTGGGGCTCGCCATCGTCCGCCAGGTGGCGCGCAGCCATGGCGGCGACGCCCGGTTCGTCCCCGGAACCGGTCGCGTCATCGTGTGGCTGCCCAAGCCGCTGCCAGGCTCAGCCACGGCGCATCAGCCGGTAACCGTCGAAAGTCTCGAAGAGGCGAGGGCGCGAGCGGAAGTGGCCGCTCCCGGTGCATCGCCGGGCCGCTTCGGCTGAGATCCTGGCAATTCGATCCGTCGATCGGCGCAACGGTATTGACCCGACCGGGGTAGTGGTGCGCTAGACGACGCGACGATGCGGCGCCGTTGGCCACCTGCGCCGACGACAGGCGGTGACACCAGGTCGGAGAAATAGCCCCGATCGGCCGAGCGCGCTTGGCGAAAAATGCCGTAGAATCAATGTAATAAATACCGTGGACGATTCGTTCTTCTCATGCTGACTAATTCAGGGTCGGACGGAGTCGGGCACATCGACGATGCCGGAACATAAGCGGCCGTCATAGAAGTTGCCGCTGCTCCCAAACCGCACGCCGTGTTTGAGTTGGAACTCACCCCGTTCGTCGAGCTGGCGTCCATCCGACGCCGCTCAAGAGGCGCCCTGGCCGCCGATGCTCACGCCTTTTCGCGCGCCAGGCGTTTGCGGATCGCCAATAATTCGCGCCGACGCTCGCGGCTCGTCTTCGGATAGGCAAGATGCAGCCCTTCGAGCGTATCGAGCAGGATCTGCGATACGATCAAGCGCGCGTTTTCCTTGTCGTCGGCAGGCACGACGTACCACGGCGCGACGTCGGTGCTCGTTGCGGCGAGGCATTTCTCGTAGGCCTTCATGTAGTGTTTCCAGTATTGCCGCTCCGCGATGTCGCCGAGGCTGAACTTCCAGTTCTTTTCCGGCTCATCGATCCGCGCCAAAAAGCGCTGGCGCTGCTCTTCCTTCGACAAGTGCAGGAAGAACTTGATGACACGGGTGCCGTTGCGATGCAGATGGCGCTCGAGGTCCACGATCGAGCGATAGCGGTCATGCCAGATCGACTCATCGTCCGTACCATCCAGCTCGACGCCCTCGGCGCGCAAAATCTCGGGATGGACGCGCACGATCAGGACTTCCTCGTAATACGATCGGTTGAATATTCCGATGCGGCCGCGCTCGGGCAACGTGCGCGTGGTGCGCCAGAGGAAGTCGTGTTCGAGCTCCGTCGCGCTCGGGTGCTTGAAGCTCAAGACCTGGCAGCCCTGCGGATTAACGCCCGACATCACGTGCTTGATCGCGCCGTCCTTGCCGGCAGCGTCCATCGCCTGGAAGATCAGGAGCACGGCGTAGCGATTGGCGGCATAGAGCTTTGCCTGCTGTGCGCTGAGGCGTTCGACGTGGTCGTGCAGCATGGCCTGATATTGCGCCTTGGATTTGTAGACCGGAGCGATGCGCGTCGGCCATTTGCGCAGCTTGACCTTGTCGCTCTCGTGCACGCGGAAATCGTCGGATTTGATCTTCATCTTGGTTTGCCTGCCACTCGCGCGGTTGGATTCCACGGCGCCGTGCCATCGTAGGGGTGTGGACCGATGCGGGTAAATGCCCTTCCGTGCTGCCCGGCCGATCTGATAAAGAGAGAGCCCACTCTTGGATCGCACTCCTTTGCCGAATTCCATCACTCAACCAATACCCAGCGCTGTCCGCGCGTGCGCTGCGCGCTGTCGTAGGGTCGTGCGCGTTATCGCAGCGATCGTCGGCGCTAGGGGCTGCCGTCGGGCCGCCCTACGCACGGCGTGCGCGGCGCTGGCGCTGGCGACGACCGGGTGCGACCACACCGACTACTATCCGGCGACAAACGCTTATTATCGGCCGTGGAGTGGAGTCGTCCAGGTCGCGCACCATCCACCGCCTGCCTACATTCAGCTTGGTGTGGTCGTCGCGCATGGCAGCTCCACCGCCACCGAAGGAAGTTTGACGGAGCAACTGAAGGAGCGCGCCGCCGGCATCGGCGCCAACGTCGTCATCGTGACGCAGGACAAGACGGTAATCGGTCACGATATTTTCGGATTGCCGCAATACGAGATGAGCGGGCTGGCGGTTCGCACCGTGCGCTGACGCGCTGGAGCTGCCGGCGGCGTCGACTCCGGCCGGCGTTGCCGCTTGGTGGCCCGCCGCGGCTGGCGGAAGCCGCGTCCTTTACCGTTTGTTACCCATATTCTCCGTATCCTCAGGTCCGCGCGCGGCGCGATGGCGGACATGCGGATAAAGCAAGCGGCGGAACGGATTTTCGGTCAATTGCGCAGCGGTGACTGGCTCGGTCGCGCGCGCGTTCTCGGCTATGCGCGCGTCGTCCTCGTCGTCGAGATCCTCGCCTTTGCGTTCATGATCGCGGGCACGCACGGCTGGATCGTGCCGCTCGACCGCCCGCTCACGACCGACTTCGCGAGCTTCTACGCCGCCGGCGATCTCGCCAATGCCGGCACGCCACAACTGGCTTACGACAAGGCGGCGCATTACGCCGCGGAACAACGAGCGACTGAACGCGGCATCCAGTACCAGTTCTTCTACTATCCGCCGGTGTTCTTGCTGATCTGCGCGCTGCTCGCCCGGCTGCCCTATATCGTCGCGTTCGTCGCGTTCGAGGCGATGACGTTGGCGCTCTACGCGATCGTGGGACGTGGCGTTCTTGGCGAGCGCAACTGGCAGTCGTGCCTGCCGCTGCTTGCGTTTCCGGCGGTGTTCTGGACCCTCGGTCTCGGCCAGAATGCGTTGCTCACCGCGGCATTGTTCGGCGCCGCGACCCTGCTGATCGATCGGCGGCCGGTCGTCGCTGGCATCCTATTTGGCGCGTTGTGCTACAAGCCGCATCTGGGGCTTCTGGTTCCCGTCGCGCTGGTTGCTGCCGGCCGCTGGCGCGCCGTCGCGGCCGCGGCCGTTACGGTCGTCGCCCTCGTGCTCGCCTCGGCGGCGGCATTCGGCTGGACGACGTGGCACGCCTATGTCGTCGCCATGCTCGGGTCGCATTCGACCTACGAGTTTGGCCGCATCAATTTCGCCGGCATGATTAGCCCGTTCGCCGCCGCTCGCCTGCTTCATGGCACGGTCGCCGTCGCCTATGCCGTGCAGGCGCTTGCGACGCTCGCCGCGATTGCCGCGGTGTCGTATGTCTGGCGACGCGAACGCAGCATCGAGCTCCGCGGCGCCGTGCTGGCCGGCGCAACCATAATCGCGGTGCCGGTCGTCCTGCTCTACGATCTGGCGCTTGCGGCGATAGCGGCGGCGTGGCTCGTGCGCGCCGCACGTCAGACCGGTTTCCTGCCGTGGGAAAAGACGACGCTGTGTGCGCTATTCGTACTGCCGCTGCTGCTTTTGAGTTTGGGCAGCACTTCGCATCTCCCGCTGGGACCCGTGACCGCCGTTGCGCTGCTTGCTTTGGCGGTCATCCGTGCGCGTGCCGACGCCGCGGCGTCGATTCAGGCGTCGAGCCTGACCTGCACGTCGTCGCCGATCACGCGCACCGGATAGGTCTTGAGATCGTCATTGATCGGCGGGCCGAGCCCCTTGCCGGTCTTGACCTCGAAGCGGCCGCCGTGCAGCGGACACTCGATCACCTCGCCGTCGAGCCAGCCCTGGCTCAGCAGCGCGAAGGCGTGAGTGCAGAGGTTGTCGGTGGCATAGATATCACCGTCGATGTTGTAGACCGCGATCTCGCGCTCGCCCAGAGTCACGCCGACCACGTCGCCCGGATTGACCGCCGAGCGCTTCGCCACCGTTATCCAGTTTTCTTCAGCCACCTTCAGCTCTCCCTGGCCAGATCCTGCAATTTCACGTTCGGGTCCGCAAGCCGCGCCGGATCGACGGCGCGCCTACGGCCGATCAGTTCGCGCGCCGGGCGCATGTCGCGGCCGTTGTTCATGGCGATGGCGCCGACCGGCTTGCCGTCGGCAACGGCGAACACCGTGAAGGCCTTGTCGCTCGCGGTGCCGCGCCATACGAGGTCGCCCCAACGCGCGGGCGCGCCGGCGACCTGCAGATTGACGTCGTACTGATCGGTCCAGAACCACGGCACTTCGGCGTGCGGCTGGGTGCCGCCGGCCATCACCTTGGCAACGGCCATCGCCTGGTTCTGCGCGTTCTGCCACGCCTCGAGGCGCAGCCTGCGGCCGAGCAGCGGATTGAAATGACGGGTCACGTCGCCGGCGGCGAAAATCTGTGGGTCGCTGGTACGGCCGAATTCGTCGGTGAGAATGCCGTCCTCGACCGCGAGACCGGCGGCCTGGGCGAGCTCGACGTTGGGCTGCGCGCCGATGCCGGCGAGCACGACGTCGGCAGCGATGGCACCGCCGTCGGCGGTCCGCAGCACGAGCGCGTCGCCGTCCGGTTCGATTGCGGTCAGCGCGGCGCCGGTACGCAGATCGACGCCGTTGCGCCGATGCAGATCCGCCATGAAGCGGCCGATCTCGGGCGGACAGACGCGCTGCAGCGGCTCGCGTTGGACCTCGAGCACGGTCACCGCGGCGCCGCGCTTGCACGCCACCGCCGCGGCTTCGAGGCCGATGAAGCCGGCGCCGACCACCACGACCCGCACGCCGGTATTCAGGGCTTCGCGCAGCGCGAGCGAGTCCGCAATGTCGCGCAGATAAAGCACGCGCGGATGGTCGGCGTCCGGCAGCGCGAGGTGGCGCGCCCGCGCACCGATCGTCAGCAGCAACGCGTCGTACGGCACCGTGTCGCCGTTCGCGAGCTCGACCCGCTGCGCCTTGCGGTCGATTGCCACCGCGGTCTCGCCCGGGCGGAAGGCGATGCCGTTCTCGGCGTAGAAGGCGAGGGGGCGAAGGTAGGTCTTCTCCA
>Ga0307373_10009539_pt1 | contig 14476 bp, 9 predicted proteins | sample OX2MG_FD_202534 | JGI IMG/M metagenome (GOLD analysis project Ga0307373, IMG submission 202534) | Soil microbial communities from Risofladan, Vaasa, Finland - OX-2 | ecosystem: Environmental > Terrestrial > Soil > Coastal area > Acid sulfate soil | place: Finland: Risofladan, Vaasa | collected... | reverse complement strand
CGGGGCCCCCGATCTTTCGGGACAGGACGCTTCGACGGCCGGGCTGGTGCGCCGTTACCGCACCCTCCGGGGCCGGGCGGTTTAAGGCCGGGTCGCTCCGACGACGACGTCCGCACCAAAAGCGGTGCCGGGCGCCGTCGGTGTGGCATCGATGCGCACGAAGGCACCGGTATAGGGCGCGTCGATCATGTCCCCGCCACCGATATAGAGGCCCACGTGGCTCACACCGCCCGGGCCGGATCCGAAGAATATGAGATCGCCCGGTTGCCACGGGGCGCCGGGGGGCACGCCGGGCCCGGTGTCGAACTGGTCCTGCGCCACCCGCGGGAGCGCCACCCCGGCTGCCTTGTAGGCCTGCAGGGTCAATCCCGAGCAGTCAAATCCACCCGGGCCGGTCCCGCCCCACCGATAGGGGGCCCCCAGGTTGGTGGCCGCAAAGGTGATGGCCGTGGCCGCCACCACGCCCAACTCCTGGTCGACGTCGAGGGCGTGCGAGAGCACCAGGGCGACCTGGCCCTCGGATGGACCCGGGAGCAGGCGCATCAGGGTGCCCGGGCGGTCGGTGGCTCGGCACAGGATGGTGGAGGCCGAGGCGAGGCCGCTGGCCAGAGGGGGGTCGACCAGGACGCCGGCAGCCAGAAGGGTCCAGTCCAAACCGGGGCAGCTTGCAGCGGCCGCCTCGGCGGCAGACCGGGAGTCGGGGGAGAGGACCGAAGTCCCCGGGGCGATCGGGGCTGCTCGGGGATCCGGAGCGGGCACGGTGCCCGGATTCCCGAGGGAGAGGGCGGCCACCGTCCCACCCAGGATGACGGCGCCGGTGCAAATTGCCCCGACGAGGAACCCGGCGGCGGTGACGAGGAGTCCGAGCACGGCAGGGAACGGTCGGCCCGAAAGCGCGCGTCACGGCTCGGATGGGCATGAGCCGGGCCGGCTCGCCATACTTGGGCCATGAAAAGCACCATGCAGGACGCCCCGCTCCTCATCAGTGACATCCTCCGCTATGGGCAGCAGGTGCACGGGGACAGCACCGTGATCACGATTGAGGCCGGCGGGCACCGTTCGGCCACGTTCTCCGAGGTGGCGGCCCGCGCCGAGAGATTGGCAACAGCACTGCAACGGCTCGGGGTTGAGCAGGGTGACCGGGTCGGCACGTTCTGCTGGAACAACCAGGGGCACCTTGAAGCGTACCTGGCCATTCCCTCCATGGGGGCGGTGCTGCACACCCTCAACATCCGCCTACCCGCCGATCAGCTGACCTACGTGATCAACCATGCCGAAGACCGCTTCATCATTGTGGACGCGTCGCTCATTCCGCTTCTGGCCGCCATCAAAGACGACCTCAAGACCGTCGAGACGATCATTGTGTCCGGCGAGGGGGACACCTCACCGTTGGGCGACACCCTCTCCTACGAGCAGTTGCTGGGGGAGGAAGAGCCCGGCTTCGCCTGGCCCGTGCTGGACGAGCGTTCGGCCGCGGCCATGTGCTACACCAGCGGCACCACCGGCCACCCCAAGGGTGTCGTGTACTCCCACCGCTCGACCTGGTTGCACACCATGGCCGAGCAGTCCGCCTCTTCCATCGGCATGACCGAGAGGGACCGGATTCTGGTCATAGTGCCCATGTTCCACGCCAACGCCTGGGGAACGCCCTACGGCGCCTTCATGGCCGGCACCGACATCATCATGCCCCAGATGTTCCTCATGGGCGAGCAGTTGGCGGCCATCTTCAACGAGCACCACCCCACCTTGGCCTGCGGAGTACCGACGATCTGGAACGGGTTGCTGGCGCTGGACTCACCGATCGACTTCTCGACTGTCCGGGCGATCACTGCCGGCGGGGCGGCGGTGCCCCAGTCGTTGCTGGAAGCGTTTGAGGAGCGCTTCGGAGTGACCATCGTGCAGGGGTGGGGGATGACCGAGACCAGTCCGCTGGCTGCGTTCGGCCTCCCACCGGCTCGCCGCATTGACGGTCACGACGACATGTACTACAAGGTCAAGGCCGGTCGGGTCGTCGGCGGTGTCGAAGTCCGCGTCGTGGCCGAGGACGGCACCGTGCTGCCCAATGACGGGCAGTCGGTGGGGGAGTTCGAAATCCGTGGTCCCTGGATCACGGGGTCGTACTACAAGGACGAGGATCCCTCAAAGTTCCACCACGGCTGGCTGTGCACCGGTGACGTGGGCACGCTCGACCAGCAGGGGTACATGACGATTTCGGACCGGACCAAGGATGTCATCAAGTCCGGTGGGGAGTGGATCTCCTCGGTGGAGCTGGAGAATGCGGTCATGGCTCACCCCGATGTTTTTGAGGCAGCCGTGATCGCGGTACCGGATCCGAAGTGGTCGGAAAGGCCCCTGGTGTGCGTGGTCCCGATGCCGGGACAGAGCCCGGCCCCGGCTGACCTGGTCGAGTTCCTCAACGGGCGGGTGCCCCGCTGGTGGCTTCCGGACGAGTGGACGTTCATTGACGAGGTGCCCAAGACCAGTGTGGGCAAGTTCGACAAGAAGGTCATGCGGGCCGCCTTCGCACAAGGCTCCTACAAGGTGCAGACCACGCCCCTGCCCAAGTGACGGCGGCGAAAGAGGCCATGGAGGATATGGCAGGCCGCCTTGAGGGGATGGTGGAGGAGCTCACCGACATGGCCATCGATGCCCTGCGGCGGGCCACGTCGGGCGATCCGGACTCATTGGAGGCAGGGGAGGCGTTGGCCGTGGAGAAGCGGATCATTCGGGCCAGGCGAGCGCTGGAAAAGTCGATTGCCGTGCTTCACGAAGGTGCCTCCTGACCTTCCTGCCGTCCGGAGATTGGGGGCGCCGGAGGGGACTGCACGGGCAGTGGGACACGGGCGACGACGATGTCGGTGCGGGACCGCAGCGCCACGGTCAGGACGTGGTCGATCTGGTTGTGGAGGATGCGGTAGCGGAATCGCTCCGGGATCACCACGGGGATCAGCACGACGATCTGCTCAGCGCTGTGCGCCCGGGCTTCGTCAATGAAGGCGACGATCGGTTCGACCACCGATGAGTACTCGGTATGGAGCACGCGCAGTGGCACGCCGGGGTCCCATTCCGCCCATGCGCGCTCCAGTGCCGCGGTCTGGCTCTCACCTTCATCGGCCTGGTCGATCACGACCGAGACCGCCATCACGTCCCGCCCTATTGACATGGCTTCGGAAATGGCATGCCGGGTCAGGCGCGACACATTGCTCACCGGGACGATCACCAGCGTGCGCTTGCCGACAGGCCTCGGCAGGGCGGTCCCGACGCCCAGCTCCAATCCGGCCCGCGTGTAATACGCGTGGATTCGCCTGAAGAGAAGGACAAAGGTCGGCACGGCCAGAACGACCACCCACGCTCCTTCCGTGAATTTTGAAATGAGGAAGATCACCGTGGCCAAAGCGGTAACTGCGGCACCGAATCCGTTGATGGTCGCCCGATGGCGCCAGCGGGATGGACGCGTCCGCCACCAGTGGACGACCAATCCGGTTTGGGAGAGGGTGAAACCCGTGAAGACTCCTATGGCGAACAGCGGGATCATCGCGTTGGTGTTCCCCCGGACGGCGAGCAACAGCGCGGCCGAGAGACCTGCCAGGACCCAGATTCCGTTGGCGAAGACCTGCCGATCGCCGCGCAGGGTGAAGAGATGGGGGAGGTAGTTGTCCCGCGCCAGCAGGCTGGCCAGGATCGGGAGGCCGCCGAACGAGGTGTTGGCGGCCAGCGCCAGGACGATGGTGATGGTGAGGGACACGACGTAGTAAGCCCAATGCCGGCCGACGGCAATGCCCATGATCTGGCTGAGGACCGTCTGCCCCGAGCGCGGGCCGATGCGCCAACGGCGGGCCAGCACGGCCATTCCGAGCAGCATGAGGCCGAGGATCACTCCGAGGAGGAGCTCGGTACGCTTGGCCCGGGTCGCCCGGGGCTCCCGAAAGAGCGGCACGCCGTTCGCAATCGCTTCCACACCGGTCAGTGCGCTGCAGCCCGAGGAGAATGCCTTGAGCACTAGCAGGATGCCCACTGTTTGAAGGCCGTGCGTGCTCAGGAGCGGGTGACCGGGTTGTGGAGCACGGAGCGCCAACGGGTGGATTAATCCGACCGCGATGATGCCCAGGAGGCCGAATATGAATGTCATTGTGGGTAGGAGAAAGGCTCGGGCCGCTTCCCCGAGCCCGCGCAGGTTCATGAGTGTGATGAGTGCCAGGACCCCGAGGCAGAGGGGGACGGTTGATGAGGTCAGTCTCGGGAATGCCGAGGTGAGCGCCCCGACGCCGGCGGCGATGGAAACGGCGACCGTGAGGGTGTAGTCGACGATCAGGGAGGCCCCGGCCACCAGGCTGGCTCCGGTCCCCAGATTGGCCCGTGAGACCGCGTAGGCGCCCCCGCCACCCGGATATGCGTCAATGACCTGGCGATAGGAGAAGACCAGGATGGCCAGCAGAAGGATTATGGCCACCGTGATGGGGAGGACATTGTGGAGGGCTCCCACTCCGGCCAGGGCCAGGATGACGACGATCGCCTCCGGGCCGTAGGCGACCGAGGTCAGCGCGTCGAGCGAAAGAGCGGAGAGCCCCTCAACCGGGGTGATCTGCTCTTTCGAAGCCTCGCTCGTCCGCAACGGCCTGCCGATCAGGACGGTCCACACCGATCGGCCGATGACCCCGCGGCGCTCCCTCCGGCTCGGCACGCCCCCATCGTAGGTGGACGGAAATTGCTCCCCGGGGTGCCCCGGCAGGCTCGCGTAATGCCCTTCCGGGGTCGGTGATTCTGGCCTCTTGTCAAGGGTCAGAACGGGTGAAAGACCTGTTCAGATGCACATGGTCCCCGATATCGGTGTCAGGGAAGCCGATTTCCGGGTCCTTGGGGCCACAAGCATGAGTCCGGTTGGGCGTTACCACCCATGTGGAGAGGTCCCCCCGTGAGGGGAAGAGACCGCGCCCGCATTCCCGCTCCGAAAGGTTGAAGTGAATTCCGAAAGCGAATCGCTCGACGATCACGATGCCATCGTCGGGTCTCGTGCACCTGGGGGTGAGGGGGTGGACCCCATCCCTGCCGGGCATGACCCGCGGCCCGGCGACGGCGAGGCCTCCTCGGACGCCCGGGAAATGGTGGCCGAGGCCCGTGACGTTGTGGCCAAGGCCCGTGACATGGTGGCCCAGGCCCGTGACATGGTGGCCCAGGCTCACGATCGCATCGCCGAGGCTCGCGACAGGAGTGCCGAGGCCCGTGACAAGGCGATGGGAAAGGTCGATGTCCGGGCAGCGGCCGATCGTGCCGCAGCACGCGCCGACCGCGAAAGGGCGGCCAGCGACCGGGCACTCGCGGTCGCCGATCGGGCGGCAGCCCAACTGGACCGTGCCGTGTCGGCCGCCGAGAGGCTGGCCTTTGCGATGGACGGGTTGACCGGCGTCTATCTGCGGGTACCTGGATTCGTGGAGCTGCAACGCGAAATGGCAAGGGCCAGGAGGATGCGCCAGCCGCTCGTGCTGGCCTTCGCCGACGTCGACGGCCTGAAGGCCGTGAACGACTCACGTGGCCATGCCGCCGGCGATCGGATGCTCGTGCAGGTCGCCGCGACGCTGAGCAAGCAGCTGCGCCCTTATGATCTGATCATTCGTTACGGAGGCGATGAATTCGTCTGTGTGCTCGCCGGTATCGACATGCCGACGGCATCGCAACGCCTCTCTTCCCTCAACGATCTCCTTGCCGCCTCCCCCGAAGGTGGGTCGATCACCATCGGACTGGCCGAAATGCAGCCGGAGGACTCCCCTGAGGACCTTCTCGTGCGGGCGGATATGGCGCTCTACCGCAAGCGGCGGTTACACGTGAGCCACATCGCCACCGGCCAATCTGAGTCGTCACAGCCTGAAGATGCCGCCCTCATGAAGGTGTGGCCCAACATGCCCTGATGGCGCGCCCGGCCGTCGGTCTGCCGACCTTCGACAGAATCCCAGCGGCGAGAGGGGGCTAGGAGGTCGACATGGGCAGTTGGCAGCGCAACAGTTCCTCTGTCATCTCCCGGCTCAGGGGCACGCCCAGGTGGTACCCCTGAGCGTACCGGCACCCCATCTGCCGCAAGGCGACCGCCTGGGGTTCGCTCTCGACGCCTTCGGCAATCGTGAGGTGACCGAGGGAGCGGGCCAGTTGCACGATCGCGTCGGCCAGGGCGACCACATTCCCCCTGCTGGCCACGGTCGCCACGAAGGTCCGGTCAATCTTGAGAATGTCGATCGGCAATTTCTCCAAATGGGCCAGGGAAGAGTACCCGGTTCCGAAGTCGTCGAGAGCGATCCGCACGCCGATCGCCTTCAGTGCGTGGAGGCTCCGCACCGCGGACTCGGTGTCCTTCATCATGGCGCTCTCGGTGATCTCAAGGATGACGTTGGACGCATCGAATCCGCTGGCAGCGATCGAATCGGCGATTGTGCGGCCGATGGTGGCATTCACCAGCTCACGGGCTGAGAGGTTGACGCTGATCAGCAGGCCGGCGGGGGCGAGACCCCGGTCCTGCCAGTGGCGAGCCTGGCCGCAGGCCTCGGTGAGCACGAAGCTGTCGACCATGTCGATCAGGCCGACCTCCTCCGCGAAAGGCACGAAGGAGTCCGGCGCGAGCAGTCCCCGGGTGGGGTGCTGCCAGCGCACCAGCGCCTCGAACCCGACGATGTTCCCGTTCTGGAGCTCCACAATGGGCTGGTAGTGGACCACCAGCTCCTCGTCGATCACCGCCCGCCGCAGGTCGGCCTCCAGCTCCAGTCGAGCCATGACAGTCGTGTGCATCTGGACCTGGAATTCGTCGTACCGGTTCTTCCCCTGGCCCTTGGCCATGTACATGGCCAAGTCCGCGTTGCGAAGGAGGAGCTCGGTGGTGCTGCCCGGGTCCCCGTAGGTGATGCCCATGCTGACGGTGGTATTCAGCTCCCGGGCGCCGATGGTGAGCGGTCGCCGCAAAGCGCTCAGGATCCGCTCGGCCAGCATGATCGCCTGGTCGTGGTGGTCGATGTCCTCGACGAGCACCGCGAATTCATCGCCGCCCATGCGGGCCACGGTGTCGACCGGACGCACACAGGCCTCAAGTACCTCAGCGACGCCGCATAGGAGTTCGTCACCGAAGGAGTGCCCCAGGCTGTCATTGACCAGCTTGAAATCGTCCAGGTCAAGGAAGAGGACCGCGACATGTTTGCGGGTATGTTCGGTGCGGGCGACGGCCTGGTTCAGACGATCCCGGAAGAGGGCCTTGTTGGCCAGGCCCGTGAGGCCGTCGTGGAACGTCAGATAGGAAAGTTCGTCCTCAAGCTTCTTGCGTTCGGTGACATCACGGAAGCTCCACACACGCCCGACGACCTGTCCCTCCACGGTCTGGGGCCTGGAATACCGTTCGAACACCCGGCCGTCCTTGAATACGATGGTGTCGTTGCTCTCCGATTCCGGCTGCGCGTACAGCTCTTCGATCTTGGCTCGGAAGGCCTCGGGATCCACCAGTTGGTCGGTCACGTAGGCGAGGGCCTCCCCGTCGTTCCGGCTGGCCAGGATCGTCTCGGGCAACCTCCACATCTGGGCGAACCGAGCGTTGAAACTAGTGATCCTGCCGTCAGTGACCACAAGAATCCCGTCTGCGGTCGAATCGAGGGTCCCCCTCAGGAGCGACAGGGTGTTCCGTAGATCGAGTTCCATGGCCATCCGGGCCGAAATGTCATGGGCCGTGATGACCAGTCCCGACACGGTGGAGTCGTCGAGAAGATTGACGATCGTCAGCTCGAAGGGGATCTCCTCGGAACTACCGTGGCGGAGGAGGCGCAGGATTTCGACGACAGGATTGGCGCTGGTGGCACCTCGCAGGGCCAGGTTGATCGCCGCCGCCAGTGCGGGGCGGTCCTCAATGGCCACAATGGCCGCCAACGGCTCATCTTCGATTGTCTCCGGATCGTGCCCGAGCACCCTGGTCAGGGCACCGGAGACCGAACTGATGCGCCCGTCAGCGCGCACCAGCATGGTGATGGTGGCGGCATTGTGCACCAGTGAGCGGAAGCGGGCGTCGTCGTCGTGAGCCACCTCGAAACGCCGGCGCTCCGTGAGGTCACGCAGGCTGAAGAGGATCGCTCCCTCCTCGTACCAGCTCACGGGCATCCCGATCAGCTCGAACAGCCGCCAACCGGATGTGGTCCTGGCCCGGATCTCCAGGAAGGTCCCCAACTCCTTGGACTGCACCGACGCCAGTGAGCGGAGGACGAGTTCGATGTCGTCAGGATGGACGAAGGCAAGACCTGACTGGCCCATCGCCTCATGGAGTGGCTGCCCGAACACCTGCTCGGCCCGACCGTTGGCCCACAGCAAGTCGCCCCCGGCGTTGAGCACCAGGACGACTTCGGGAAACTCCCCGATGAACCGGGCCAGGCTTCGATCCGGGACCGTCCCGGGTTCGTGGTCAGTCTGCACGGAGGCCCGCCACCTCAGGTTGGGTCCTCGCCCTTCCCCGGAAATACTCGCCCAAGCCGTCCGTGAAGACGACAGAGCGGGACTTCCCGCAGTCCTTGGCGCGGTACATGGCGATGTCAGCGTGCCGGAGCATCTGATCGGCGTCGGACTCCCCATCGCGGTAAGAGGCGATACCAATGCTGGCGGCAACCTCGGTCGGACACCCGGCCACGCTGAATGGTTGCAGCAGGGCATGGAGAATGCACTCGGCAATGTCGGTCGCGGTGCTCCGGTTGTCTGCATCCTCCTTCGTCAGGACGGCGAACTCGTCCCCGCCGAAACGCGCCACAAGGTCTTCTGGACGGGCACAGGACCGCAGTCGGTTGGCAATTTCAATCAGCAGGAGGTCACCCGCATCGTGCCCGTGGCTGTCGTTCACCAGTTTGAAATCGTCGAGGTCGATGAACAGGAGGGCGGGTGGGCGGTCAGCGACATCGGGGCGCACGAGAGCAGCCTCAAGGCGTTGGCGCAGCAGTGACCGATTGGCCAGCCCGGTCAGTGGGTCATGGAGGGCCCGATGGGTCAATTCCTCCTGCAGGGCCTTGCGCTCGTCGACCAACCGGTCGTTGAAGACGATACCGCGCACCGTGGGCTCGTCCACCATGTTCGTGATCGTCGATTCCACCCAGTGCCACCGACCAGAGGAATCGTGTAGCCGTAGCTCGACCGTGCACGACTTTCCCGGATCGGACAGGATGTCCTCAAGGGCGGTGGAGGCACGCCCCCGGTCGTCAGGATGGACGAACCCGATGGTAGGCATCCCGAGTCGATGGCCGTGCTCCCAGCCGAGAAGCCGTTCCACGGCGGGCGATTCAGATGCGTAGGTGCCGCCGGGGTCGACGACGAGGATCATGTCGCTGGCCCGTTGGACCAAAGAACGGAACCGTTGTTCGCTCTGCCTCAGGGTATCGGCTTCGACCTCCCGCACCGCCCGCTCCCCATTCCGGTTGGCCTCATGGGCAGAAAGGCTGCGCACGGCACCGAAGAGCATGGTCACGAAGATCCCGATCACGATGAAGAAGATGCCCCGGCTCACCCAATCGCTCGTCGCCTGTGCCGTTGTCGGGTTAAAACTCAAGGGAAGAAGTGGACCGGCGGCGAGCATGGAGGTGCTCCCGGCCACCAGAGCGCCGAACGGCCCGAAGCGCAGACCGGACATGAAGATAGGGATGTAGAACCAGTGCGGTGCCACGAGACCCGCTCCTCCGAGGGGTATCGCCACCGCCCAGGACAACGCGGTCAGGGCGGCGATGACGGCCACCGCGGCCGGCGCAGGCAGGGCAGAAAGGGTGCCCCAGGCCAACAAGCGGGCACTGAAGCCCTTCGGTGCAACATCGCCTCTCCCATGGCTACGCACACCGCTCGCCGCCGTGGTTGTCATCTGTCCCCCTTTTTCGGTGCTCGCCATGCGGATGCACCTCTCATCCCGGTCAACACGCCGGCAGCGGAGCGCGACTCTCTTCTTCTCGGCAGTTGGCCCCCCGGCCTTTACCCGTGATCCCCGGCCGGCGCGCGGACAGCTGACAGCCCCAGGCAGCGGCGCCCTCCGTTGCGCCTACCAGCCCGGAAACGTTACCGCGACTAACCAAGCGAGTGGTCGCGACATGTCCCCAGGATCACTCGCGCCCGAGGTCCCACGCAACCGCAACCGGCCCGCAACCGGAGGGCAACAGGTGAGCCTTGCGGTCGGCACATCCGCGTCACCGGCACACAGCCTCCCCCAGGGCGAGCCGGGAACATCTCATCGTTGTTTTGGGCTAGACCCTCCAGCGTGGTCGACCGGGAACAATTGGCGAGCATGGCCCACATGGAGAATCCCGATCTGACCGTTGATCTGGGCGACTGCCTGCGGAGGCTTTACGAGTCCGCACCCGACGCCATGGTCCTGGTCGACGCGCAGCACAAGATCGTGCTGGTGAACGCCCAGACCGAGGAGCTCTTCGGATACGAGCGCCAGGAGTTGCTGGGCCAGGACGCCGAAATACTCATGCCCGAGCGCCTCCGCCAGAGCCACCAGGCCCATCGCATCAGGTATGCCGCGGATCCGAGCGCCCGCAGGATGAGAGGGGGACCGGACCTCTTCGGGCTCCGGAAGGACGGCACCGAGTTCCCGCTGGAGATCTCGCTCAATCCGTTGGTGTCCGAACACGGACTCGTCCTCGTCTCCAGCGCCATCCGCGACATCACCGACCGTATGAAGGCCGAGGAGAAGTACCGGGGCCTGCTCGAGTCCGCACCCGACGCCATGGTGATCGTCGACGCCCGGGGCGAGATCGTGCTGGTCAACGCCCAAACCGAGAAACTCTTCGGCTACCGGCGCGACGAATTGATGGGCCAGGCAGTGGAGATGCTGGTCCCCGACCGCTTCCGGGCCCGCCACTCTGACCACCGCACGGGATACTTCGTCGACCCGCACCCCCGGCCGATGGGGGTGGGGCTCGACCTCTACGGCCGGCGCAAGGACGGAACGGAATTCCCCATTGAGCTCTCCCTGAGCCCGCTGGAGACGGAGGAGGGCACCCTCGTCTCCAGCGCCATCCGCGACATCACCGACCGCAAGAAGGCCGAAGAGGAGGCTTCGCACTTCCGCTCGGTCATTGAGTCGTCACAGGACGCCATCATCGGCAAGGACCTCGACGGGATCATCACCAGCTGGAACGCCGGCGCCGAACGCCTGTACGGCTACACGGCCACGGAGGCCATCGGGAAGTCGATCTCGGTGCTGGTGCCGCCTGGCCACGACGACGAGTTGCCCGAAATCATCCGCCGCGTCGTCGCCGGTGACCAGCTGGAGAACTACGAGACCGTGCGGGAGCGCAAGGACGGCACCCAAGTCGACGTCTCCCTGACGGTGTCGGCCATACGCGACCGGAACGGCAACGTGACCGGTGCTTCGACTATCGCACGTGATATCGGCGTCCGACTGCGTTACCAGGAGCAACTCCGGCAACTCTCCGAACAGGACGCTCTGACGGGTTTGCGGAGCCGCCGGCGCTTCGAGCGCGACATCAGCGAGCAGGTCGGACGGGCTCATCGCTACGGTGAGATCGCCACGCTCATGATCATCGACATCGACGGCTTCAAATTGGTGAACGACCTCTACGGCCATCGCACCGGCGACCGGGTCCTCAATACCATTGCCGGTGCGCTCAAGAAGCGGCTCCGGGACAACGACGTGGTGGCACGGGTGGGTGGGGACGAGTTTGCCGTCCTCATGCCCTACGCCCGCTCCGAGGACGCCTCCTTGGTGGCTGACGACCTGCGGCGCGTGGTCAGCGGATGCCGGATTGACGTTCCCGACGGTTCAGAACTCAAGCTCACGGCCAGCATCGGCCTGGCCCAGATCGACCGCGACACCCCGAGTGACGAGTTCGTCATGGGTGTGGCCGACCGCCTGATGTACCGCGAGAAGGAGCAAACGAAGTCGCACACCGATACCGGTTGACGTCCGGTCGTCAGCCCGTGCACTCGTTGATGGCGTCGATGAGCTGGCGCAACCGGGCGAAGTTCCACCGGTCGAAACGCAAGGCCAGGCGGGGCAGCTCCGGATGGTCGTTGCTCGAACGTTCGGGCGGGAAGGCGCCCGCCGTGCGGATGGCACCCTGGGTCACGATGTCGGAGAACTGGCGGTTGAGTTCGGCCAGCTCGGCCCGGCTGGGTGAAGTCAGGACACGCAGGACGAGGAGATGGCCGACCCAGCGGCACGAGTGGTAGTTCCGGTAGAAGCCGGTGATCTCCTTGCTCGCCTCTTCGACTGTCCGCACCACCTTGAAGAGGGCCGTGTCCTCGGGCGACACCCATCCGGAGGCAATGGCTTCGTCCTCCACGAAGCGTTGCCATCCATGCCAGTAGGTGCCGCCGGGCGTCTCCATCATGACCACCGGGGCCGGCTCGGCCTTTCCCGTCTGCAGGAGGGTGAGCAGCTCGAAGGCCTCGTCCTGGGTGCCGAAGCCGCCCGGGAGGATCGCATAGGCGTGAGATTCCTTAATCAGCATCAGCTTCCGGGTGAAGAAGTAGCGCATCTCGACCAACTTGGGGTCCTGGGCGATGAAGGGATTGGCGCCCTCTTCGTGAGGCAGGCGGATATTCACTCCGAAGGCATGCTCACGGCCCGCCCCCTCCAGGCCGGCGGCCATGATGCCGGGGCCGGCGCCGGTCACGACCATCCAGTCGGCTTGGGCCAACTGGGCCGCCAGGTCGCGAGCCATGATGTAGACGGGGTCTTCCGGCTTGGTCCGAGCCGAGCCGAACATCGTCATTTTGCGGATCTTCCGGTAGGGGCGGAAGACGCGGAACGCCTCGGACATTTCGGCCAGCGCGGCATTGATGATCTTGAGGTCGCCGACGGAGGTGCCCTCGCGCATCAGGTCGCCCAGGGTGCCGATCATCGCCAGCACCTCCCGGGACTGGGCCGGGGAAGGAGAGGAGCCCTCGGCCAGGGCCTCGAAGGCGCTGGTGCGTGCCCTTTCGATGTCGGCGCTCACGCTCCGGTCGGGGCCCCGGCCATGGCGTAGAGCGTGGAACGCCTCACCAGCGGCCGGCCGAGGGGCGCCACCAGTGCTTCGAGCTCCGCCACACCCATCCGCTGGCCGTGCCGGGCCCCGGCGGCGCGTGAGATGTTCTCGTCCATCAGCGTCCCGCCCAGGTCGTTGGCCCCGGCGCAGAGCACCTGACGCGAGCCTTCAACGCCCATCTTGACCCAGCTGACCTGAATGTTGTCGATGTCGCCGTGGTAGGCGATGCGGGCAATGGCGTGCATGAGGAGCGTCTCGCGAAAAGTCGGTCCCCTTCGGGCCTTGCGCTGGAGGTAGATCGGCGTGGCCATGTGCACGAAGGGCAGCGGGACGAATTCAGTGAAGCCGCCGGTCTCGCGTTGCAGGGCACGGGTGCGCACCATGTGGCGGGCCCAGCTGACCGGATGCTCGACCGAGCCGAACATGATGGTGACGTTGGAGCGCAGTCCCACCGAGTGCGCCGTGCGATGGGCTTCGAGCCATTCCTCCGTGTTGATCTTGTCCGGGCAGATAAGCGCTCTGATGTCGTCATCGAGGATTTCAGCCGCCGTGCCGGGCAGCGTCTTGAGGCCAGCCTCGCGGAGCCGGATCAGGTACTCGGAAAGTGGCACTCCGGAGCGCCGGGCCCCTTCGGTCACCTCCAGCGCGGTGAAACCGTGGATGTGGATGCTCTCGGAAGCCGCCCGCACGGCACCCAGCACGTGGAGGTAGTAGTCACCGTCGAAGTCTGGATGGATGCCGCCCTGCAGGCAGACTTCGGTGGCCCCTTCGGCCTCCGCTTCGGCGACGCGCCGAGTGATCTCGTCCAACTCGAGCAAATAGGGAGCACCCCGAAGATTGAGGCTGAGCGGTCCCTTGGAGAAGGCACAGAAGCGGCACTTGAACGTGCAGACGTTGGTGTAGTTGATGTTGCGGTTCTGCACGAAGGTGATGGCCTCGCCCACCACCCGGCCGCGCAGGTCGTCCGCCACCTCGGCAACCATGCGCACCTCGGGCCCGCGAGCCGAGAAGAGGGTCACGATCTCCTCCACCCCCACTTCCTGACCGAGCGCCACGCCGTCCAGTACTTCGGCCACGGGGCCCCCGTGCCGGCCCGTAGGGCCGCCGAGGATGAGGAGCGGCGGGGCGGTCTCACCACCCGAGCACCAGGCGGCATCCCGGGCCAGTCCTTCGGCGTCCGATGCGTTCAGGACGGGGAAATGAAGATCGGGATGGAGCCACCGGCCGGGATCGTGGGCGAATGTCGGGTAGACGGTGAGGCGGGCTGCCAGCACGTGTCCCGCCTCCTCGGTGGACCGGCGCAGGCCGTCCAGGGCCGGCCACGCCCTCTCGGGGTTCACGTGGTCCGCCGTGACCGGGGACACGCCGCCCCAATCGTCGATCCCGGCGTGGAGGAGCGGGGCCAGCTCATCGGAGAGATTGGGGGGAGCCTGGAGGTGGATCTGGGGCGGGAGCACCAGGCGGGCCGCCGCGATGGCCCATTGCAGGTCCTCAAG
>Ga0307373_10009537_pt1 | contig 14478 bp, 14 predicted proteins | sample OX2MG_FD_202534 | JGI IMG/M metagenome (GOLD analysis project Ga0307373, IMG submission 202534) | Soil microbial communities from Risofladan, Vaasa, Finland - OX-2 | ecosystem: Environmental > Terrestrial > Soil > Coastal area > Acid sulfate soil | place: Finland: Risofladan, Vaasa | collected... | reverse complement strand
GCGAACATAGTCGGTGGGTTTACCACCACCGTGCCGCTCCTTGTAGCAGTGCTTCTAGGGTTCGACTGACTGAACGGCGATGGAGCAGTGGCTGCCCCGTAATCGGTTCGCCCGGGCGGGACCCGGGCGACCGTCGGGAACGCCGGCTTCGCCACCGGCGCGACAATCCGAGTCGCCGGAGACTCGATGGACGCACTTGGCGCCGCGGCGCAAATCCCACTGATCGCGACTCGCCCAGTCCGCTGCTTTTGCGTGGTCTGGCTCCCCGCCAATGCGGCGGGGCGACCCTCAGTCACCGCTGGTCCGATCCGGTCGGCGTCGCCAAAGCTGCCGGTCTCCTGCGCCAACTCGTCGACAATCGTGCGGCGCCGTGGACCACCAGCGCGCTGGATTCTTTCGACCCGGGAGAGTCTGCTCGCTCTGTCGGACCCTTCGGCGAGGCCGGGAATGTGTGCCTCCAGGGGTGCGCACATACGTCGGCCAGCGTCGATGTCGGACGGCGAGCCGACTCACCGGATGCACGGATCACCGACTACCAAAGCGAATGTCCTGCTCTGAAACTTGGTGGCCGCGCTGGCCGTTTTTGCGCAAGCGCACGCACGGAGGGGCTGGCAAAGCCGCCAATTCTGAGGTTCCGGTTCGTCATCTGGCCGACTGCTCACACTGATCGACTGCGCAACCGCTGGCCTTCGTCAACGCCGCGGCGCCAGCCGTCCGGGATTCGTTGCTGAGCTAACTACCGCCGCCACGAGTAGAGTGTAAAAACGTCAACCACGCGGCGGCGATTAGGATCGGAATTGACCAAGCGGGTCGGGTTCAAAACCATTGCGCCGCCTACTATCGGACCCGGCACTGGCGATCCCGTGTGTGGCGCTCGGTTGGCTTGACGCGCGCCCAGCGCGGGAACGCTCCGGACGGCCAGGTTGTCAGGTTTCGGGAGCGAGTAAACCGGGCACGCCGAACGCTGCAATGGCAGCGCGCGCCGCGCCGGCTCCATCGACCATCGCCAGGTCGATGGCATCGTCGTCGCCGCGCCTGAGCTGAGCCAGGCGGCCGAGCAACCCGCCCGCCAGGGCGTCCCCCGCGCCGGTGGGATCCACCACCGGCGGCCCTGGTGCGGCGGCGAATGTCCGGGCGGTTCCCCGTCGTGAAACCGCGACCACGCCAGCCGGGCCGAGCTTGAGGATCACGCTGCGGAGACTCCAGCGTGACAGCGCCTGCGCCGCAAGTTCGACGACTTCTACCGGTGGGGAGGGGAGCAGTGCCCGCAGCTCCGTCTCGTTGGCGAAGAGCATGTCGACTCGGTGCAGTATTTGCTCCAGCTCACCGCGATCGCTGGTGATGAAATCTCGCATGGTGTCCAGCGCGACCAGCTGGGCACCCGGACACTGGGCCAGGACTTCGAGTTGGCGCGAGGGGTGCATTGACCCAAGAAAGAGGATCTCGCTCTCGCGGGCCGGAAGCGGAAGGGCAGGCCGCCAGTCGAGGTACACCCCGAGCTGCTGCTCTTCGGTCACCGGCACCGCGTCCGTCGGATGGTGCTCTGCGCGCCACCGATAGGTCAGTCCGGGGAGCTGAGCCACCCCCGAGCGGTCGATGTTGGCCGCGTCGAGAATGTCTAGGAGAGACCTTCCGTCGGTGCCGATCGCCGCGACGACCCGAACCTCACAGAGACGGTGGGCGGCGAGCGAGAAATAGAGAGCTGACCCACCAGCGACTTCCCTCCTCCGGCCCGCCGGGGTGGTCAAGTCGTCAAAGCCCAAGGTGCCGCAGGCGGTGACCGCCCAGCCTGAGCCGCCGCCTGGGGGCTCTCTAAGAGGTGGGGAAGAGGGGGATGACAGGCGCTAGACCTCGGCTGTGCTCGTCCTGAGCGGCCCGCATCAGGCGCGCCTGCACCTGGAAGAGGATCTGGCCCACGTGATCGGGATCCCGGCTCAGACCTAAGGCCACCCGGAGCCCGGGGTCGACGGATTTGGCCAGGGCCGCCACCTGCTCAAAGACCCCGCCCGCGACCGATTGGCTCGACTGCATTCGGCAGCGCTCGACGTGGTCCAGCAGGACATCAGAGGCCTCCAGCCGCTGGTGGGGGGTACGCCGGTGTCGGGAGCGAAAGGTCAGCTGGGCGCGGGCAGACGCGATCTGGAGCGCGGTGACTTCGTAGGGGTTCGTGTAGGCAGCGCCCAGCGACATGGGCGCCATCATAACCACGCTCGGTTTGGCCTATGCTCGGTGCGATGGCCAACTCGGAGCTCGAGCCAGAAGTCCTGCTCGTCAGCCAGGAGCACTTCTCCGGGCGCCGGATCCGGATCACCGTGGATCGGGTGCGGTTGCAGAGCGGCGGCGAAGCGGAACGAGAGGTGGTGCACCACCCCGGGGGCGTGGGAGTGGTGGCGCTGGCCGAGGACGGCTCAGTGGTGCTCGTTCGCCAGTACCGACATGCTGCCCAGGAGTCGCTCTGGGAGATCCCGGCCGGGGGTCGAGAGCCCGGCGAGTCACCGCTGGAGACTGCCCGTCGAGAGCTGGCTGAGGAGACCGGCTACGCCGCGGAGTCCTGGTTCGGGGTGGGTGCCACATTCCTGGCCCCGGGCTACAGCACCGAGCTGCTCTGGTACTTCCGGGCGACGCGGCTGAGCCGGGTCGAGGGCGTGAGTCCCGACCCCGACGAGATCCTCGAAAGCCGGTCCTTCACTCGGGCCGGAGTCGCTGAACTGGCTTATCAAGGACTTCTTCGAGATGCCAAAACCCTGGCCGGCCTAGCGCTGGCGGGGGCGCTGGACTTGGGCGCCCGCGAGGACGGGTCCGGCGAGTAACTCGGCCTTAGACCTAGCACCCTTTCGGTGCGATAGTTGGCTCAGGCGGTGATCAATCGTAGCCGGGGAGAGTGCGTGAAATGGGCAATCCGGTAGTGCATTTCGAGGTCACCGGGAGGGACGGGAAGGCGCTCAAGAGCTTCTACCAACAGCTCTTCGCCTGGGAGATCGACTCCAGCAACCCGATGAATTACGGCATGGTCAAAACCGGTAGTGGGATCGGCGGTGGAATCGGAGCTGGAGACGGCAGCGAAGAGTCGTCCTGGGTGACTTTCTACGTCGAAGTCGAAGATCCCCAAGCAACGCTGGACCAGGTCGAGCAGCTGGGAGGCAAAGTCCAGATACCGGTGATGGACGTCCCCGGCGGCCCGACGATGGCTCAGTTCCGCGACCCGGAGGGGCACCTGATCGGTCTGGTCAAGGCCGAGGATCACGCCCACCCGCACGAGTAGTAACGGTCCGAGGGCCAACCGGCACCAATCGCCGACCCCGAATCGGGCTCCGAGGCCCAGAGTCACCGTAACCGCCGGCGCTAGGTTGGCGCCAACGACCGTTCGCGGCACCCGACTCCGGTTGGCCAACTCCGCCGCCTACGATGGCCTCCCAGCCTGCTGAGAGGAGGCGCCTTTGATCTCCGAAGAGCTGCGCGTCGACACTTCGGGAACGCCGATCGTCGACCTCACCGCCCAGCTGCGCCGCTTCTGCGCGGGAAAGGGGGACGGTCTGGTCCAAGCCTTCGTCCCCCACGCCACCGCCGCGCTGGTGCTGATCGAACTCGGTGCCGGCAGCGACGCGGATCTGCTCAGCTGGCTGGAGCTCAGCCTGCCCCGGGACGCCGCCTACCGCCATCAGCACGGGAGCCGGGGCCATGGAGCAGATCACCTCTTGCCCGCCGTCCTAGGCGCCACCGTGTCGGTGCCCGTCCTGCAGGGCGCTCCCCAGCTGGGCATCTGGCAGAGCCTCGCGCTCATCGACACCAACCGAGAGAACAACCGGCGCTTGGTCCGGCTCAGCTTCCTGCCCGGTTAGGGCCGGGAGAGAGGCGCGGAGTCAGGTTCCTGGTTCGTCCCCCGCCGCGAACAGGTGGTGCAGGAAAGCGGGGGGACTCTCCAAGAACGATTTGGTCATCTGGTAGGGCTCGGTGTCGGTGTATCCGACCTCCTTGATCCCCTTCTCGTTCAGCCGGTAGATGACGGCCTCGGGAAAGGCGGTGAGGATCGGTGAGTGGGAGGCGATAACGAACTGGCCCCCGCGCGCGACTGATTGATGCGTGTGGATCAGCAGTTGCAGCTGGCCCAGCACGGACAGCGCCGACTCCGGCTCGTCCATGAGGTAGAGACCAGGTCCGCGGAAATGGCCCTGGACGACTTCGAGGAACGACTCCCCGTGGGAGACCAGGTGATAGTCCGGTATCTGAAGGTGGGTCTCTTCGCGGAGCTTGTCGTACGCGGAGGCCACGTTGTAGAAGCTCTCCGCGCGGAGGAAGAAGGCCTTGTGGGGGCGGCCCCGCCAGGCCAAGCGGAGGTGCTCGTGGAGCGGTGAGTGGGATGACCTGGTCGAGAACTTGAGGTTCTGGCTGCCACCCTCGGGATTGAGCCCCGCCGCCACAGCGAGCGCCTCGATCAACGTCGACTTACCACTTCCGTTCTCCCCGACCAGGAAGGTCACTGGGCGGTCCAAGTCCATCGAGCTGAGGGCGGCCAAGGCCGGGATCGAGAACGGGTAGACGCGGCGGTCCTCCACCTCGTCCCAGAGCATCTCGAAGCTGATCAGGCGGCCGGTGGCGCCGGGCAACTCACTCTTCACCGGGTCAGGTTAGGGCCCGGCCCGCCCCCGGCGACTACCCGCGGGCGGGAGCGTCGATCTGGCCGGCCGGGATGACCCCCAGCTTGCCGGCCCGGTAGTCCTCGAAGGCCTGCTTCAGCTCGTCGGCACTGTTCATCACGAACGGTCCGTACTGGGCGACCGGCTCGCGGATCGGCTGGCCGCCCATGATCAGGACGTCCAGGTTGGGGGTGTGACTGTCCTGCTCCAGATCGGCCGTCACCGTGATCGCGTCGCCGGCGCCGAAGACCACCAGCTGCCCCATCCGGAACTTAGCCCCCATGGTCCCGGCGGAACCGGCTCCGGAGAGCCCGTACACCAGGGCATTGAAGTCCGAGCGCCAGGGCAGCACCAGTTGGGCCCCCGGGCTCAGGGTGACGTGAGCTAGAGCAATCGGCGTGTGGGTGATCCCAGGTCCGGAATGACCGGCCACCTCGCCCGCGATGACGCGGACCAGCGCTCCCCCATCCGGGGAGGAGAGCAGGGTCACCTTGCCGGCTCGGATGTCCTGGTAACGCGGCGGAGACCACTTCTTGACGGCAGGGAGGTTGACCCACAGCTGGATGCCGTGGAAAAGCCCGCCGGACATCACCAGTCGCTCGGGCGGGGTCTCGATGTGGAGAATCCCGGCGCCGGCCGTCATCCACTGGGTGTCGCCGTTGGTGATCAGGCCGCCGCCGCCGTTGGAGTCCTGATGCTGGAAGGTGCCGTCGATCATGTAGGTGACGGTCTCGAATCCCCGGTGAGGATGCCACGGGGTGCCCTTGGGCTCCCCGGGCGCGTAGTCGACCTCTCCCATCTGGTCCATGTGCACGAACGGGTCGAGTTCCGCCTTGCCCACCCCGGCGAAGGCGCGCCGGACCGGGAAGCCATCCCCCTCGAAGGCGCTCGGAGCGACCGTGATCGAGGTCACCGGCCGGTTCACGGTCAGCGCCGGCTCCAACTGAGGAACGCGGGGTAAGGCTAGGGGGTTGGCCGCAGTGATGGCCGGCATGAGTGCCTCCTGGGTGAACGGGACTCGTCCTGGGAAAGTCGTTGCTTATGCAATTATACCTCTCCTCCGCCCTGGCACCAGATCAGGCGCTGGCTGCTTCCCGGCTGTGCTGCTGCTGGTGGGCGGCGATGATGGGCTGGGCAACCTGGGCAGGCACCTCTTCGTAGTGGTCGAAGGCCATCGTGTATCGACCTCGGCCCTGGGTCATAGCCCGGAGCTCAATCGGGAACTGGTACATCTCCGCCAGCGGCACTCGGGCGGTCACCTGCTCCAGTTCGGCGCCAACGGGAGTCATCCCCCCGATGTGGCCCCGCCTAGCGTTGAGCTGGCCGATGACCTCGCCCATGTGGGCAGCGGGAACGATAACGGCCACCTCCATGACCGGCTCCAGCAAGTAGGCGCCAGCCTTCGCCACCGCCTCCCTCATAGCCATCGCGCCAGCCAGTTGGAAGGCGATGTCCTTGCCATCGACGGAATGGGTGGAGCCGTCCACCAGCCGGACCTTGACATCCACGATCGGGTAGCCAGCCAGGGCCCCCTGCTCCAGGGTCTGCCGCACCCCCTTCTCCACCGAGAGCCGGAACGGCTGGGGGATAGCTCCGCCGAAGATCTTGTCCTCCCAGACAAAGCCCGCGCCCCGGGGCAGTGGCTCGATCTCCAGGGTACAGTCGCCGTAGAGACCGGCGCCACCGGACTGCTTCTTGTACTTGTGCTGCTGCCGGGCGGTGCCCCGCACCGCCTCCTGGTAGGGGACGTGGGGCGTGGCCAGGACCGCCTCGACCTGGTACTTGCGGCGCAGCTTCTCCAGGGTGACCTCCAAGTGGACGTCGCCCAGCCCGTGGAGGAGGGTCTCGTGAGTGCCGGGCTCATGCTCGATCCGGAGGGTGGGGTCCTCCTCCAGGAGGTGGTTGAGGCCAGCGTGGATCTTCTCCTCATCGCCCTTGGACTTAGGTCGGATCGCCATCGTGTAAGAGGTGGGCGGGAACTCCGGGACTGGGTTGGCCGCTGTTCCTTTGGGCCCCAGCGTGTCTCCGGTCGCGACACGGTTGAGCTTGGTGGCGGCCCCGATCTCGCCCGCCAGCAGCTCGTCCACCGGCTCCAGGGTCTTGCCCTTGGGTCGGAGCGGCCGAGCGATCCGCTCCTCGCCTCCGGTCCGGGAGTTGAAGAGATGGGCATCTCCCTTCAGGCTCCCGCTGAGCACCCGGAAATACGAGACCTTGCCGAAGGGGTCGGCGACTGTCTTGAAGAAGTACAAGGTGGGCGGGCCAGCCTCGTCCTGAGGCGAGGTCACCCGACTGAGGCAGCTGGCCAGCGCGTCCAGCACCGGCTTCGCCCCCAAGGCGTGAGCTGGGGCCGCCACCAGAACCGGCGCCAGCTTGCTCTGGGCGGTCGCGTTATGTAGGGCTTGCTGGAGTTGATCCGGGGACGGCTCCTGGCCCTCCAGATATCGTTCCAGCAGTTCGTCGTCGGTCTCGGCGACCGCCTCGACCAGCTCCTGACGCCGCCGGGCCGCCTCCCCGGTCAGCTCCGCTGGGCAGTCGGTCTCGCGGTACCCGCCCTGGGAATCGAAGAGCAAGGCCCGTCCGGAAAGCAGCTCAACCGCCCCTCTGAACGAATGCTCCAAACCGATCGGGATCTGCAGCGCGATGGGCTTGGGGCAGCCGCGGCGCTGGAGGGCGGCATAGGTGGCCTCGAAGTCCGCGTGCTCCTTGTCCAGCTTGGTGAAGACGATAAGTCGAGGCAGCTGGCGCTCGGCCAGCAGGTCCCAGGTGCTCTCCGCTCCCACCGGCAGGTTGCCACCGGTATTGGCCCCGACCACCAGGACCGCCGCGTCCGCCACCGACAGCGCCTCCAGGACCTCCCCTTCGAAGTCCTGGAAGCCCGGGGTGTCCAGCAGCGCCACCGCAGAGTCCTTCCATCTGAGGCAGGCGATCCCCAGCTGGACTGAGATGTGCCGCCGCTGCTCCTCGGGCTCGTAGTCCAGGAGGGCGGTTCCCTGGTCGGTCGACCCCAGCCTAGGAGAGGCCCCGGCGGCAAAGAGCAGCGACTCCGCCAGGGTGGTCTTACCGTCGTGGCTGTGGCCCAGGATGGCAACGTTCAGCCCAGGCCCCCGCACGCCCACTGCCATTCCAGAGCTGATTCTAGGCGGACTTTGCCGGTCGCGGGAGGATCTGCCGCAAACTGGCGCAGATGACTGTGGACACCGCTCCCGCAACCGTGGTGCGGCTGACCGCGCCATACCCCAATCTCTCGACCTTGGGGGGCGGCAGCGAGATCTGCCTGCGGGTGGAGCCCGATCTGAATTCAGCGCGATTGGCGACCACCCTGGCCGAGATCGGCCCCGACCGAGTCACGCTCGGTGAGGACGGCTCGCTCGTGATCGAAGGTCGGCTGGACCGCCTGCTGAAGGGGGTCCGGGGGCTGCCCAGCGACCTCGCGAGCTGGCCGCCGGCTCAGGCGGTGCGCGAGGCGGTGGAGCACCTCAGTGGTCCGGCGCCGGAACTCCGTCTCGGCGACACGGTCTGGGAGTTCGGGAAGCGCACCTACCTCCTGGGGGTCCTCAACGTCACTCCCGACTCCTTCAGTGGCGACGGGGTGGGTAGCAGCCCCGAGGCGGCCATGGCGCGCGCCCGGCAGCTGGTCGAGGAAGGAGCCGATGCCATCGACGTCGGCGGGGAGAGCACCCGTCCGGGACACCAAGAGGTCTCGGTAGAGGAGGAGATCAGCCGGGTAGTCCCCGCGCTCCGCTTGATGGCCAACGAGCTCTCGGTGCCGATCTTCGTCGACACCAGCAAGGCCGCGGTGGCGAGAGCGGCTCTCGGGTCCGGGGCGGATGGGGTCAATGACATCTGGGGACTACGACGTGACCCCGAGATGGCGGCCGTGGTGGCGGCCGCCCGGGCGCCGGTGATCTGCATGCACAACCAGGCCGGCAGCCACTATCGGGACCTGCTCGGCGAGGTGCTGACCCAGTTGCGGGAGTCGCTGCAGCTGGCCGAGCGGGCGGGGATTCTCCGGGACCAGGTGGTGCTGGACCCGGGAGTCGGCTTCGGCAAGATTCCGGCCCAGAACTACGAGGTGCTGCGGCGGCTAGTGGAGCTGCGGGCATTGGGTTGTGCCATCCTGGTCGGCACCTCCCGCAAGTCGCTGATCGGCTGGTTGCTCGACGAGCGCCCGGTCGAGGGCCGGCTCCTGGGCACCGCCGCCACGGTGGCCTGGTCGATCGCCTGCGGAGCCGACATCGTCCGGGTCCACGACGTGGCTCAGATCCGCGACGTCGCCCGGGTCATGGACGTGCTGGCCCGCCGCCCTCCCGCCTAGCTCGATATGACCGTGTCCTCTGGGAGCTCCCGAGCCGTCCTGGCGCTGGGCAGCAACTTGGCTGTGCGAGCGCGCTGGCTGGACCTAGGCCTGGAGGTCCTGGGAGAGGCAGGGGTCGAGGTGTTGGCCACCACCCCACGCTGGAACACCGCCCCGATCGGAACGGTTCCCCAGCCGGACTTCCTCAACCAGGTGATTCTGGTCCGAGGTCCGCGCCGCGGGCTGGGCTGGCTGGAGCTGGCCCAGGCGGCAGAAGCCCGAGCCGGACGCCGCCATCTGGTCGCCAAAGGACCCCGGAATCTCGATGTCGACGTGATCTTGATCGAGGGCGAGAGGTGGGACTCGCCCGACCTGACGGTCCCCCACCCGGGACTTCTGCACCGACCCTACCTGCTCCGGGGCTCCCGGCTGTTGGTCCCGGACTGGATCCACCCCGCCGAGGGTCTCTCGATCGCGGAGCTCGCCCAGCAGCACCTCACCAGCAGCTGGCGGGGGCTTAACCGGACCGGGAAGCGGAGGGCTAGAGCGGGAGTCGGTCGGCCAGCGCCGGGGTCGCCTTCAGGGTGGTGGCGATGACCTGGCAGGCCGGAGTGAGGTCGGGTGGCTCACTGAGGTCCAGATACCAGGCCTGCTCGGCGTGGAAGCGCTCCACCCAGATGCCGCCATCCCGAACCGCCAGCCCGACCCTGACCGTCCGACCCTCTTGGTCTGGGACCGCGCGCGAAAGCAGCCCATCCACCGTCCCGAGCCATCCGTTGATCTCGGTCAGCTCCCGCAGCTCGTAGCCACCATCACCGAGGTCGAACTCCGCCACCAGTTCCACGAAGGGACGGGGGGCGCTGTGGTGGTGGGTGCAGGTCTCCTCGTCGTCGTGGTAGAGCTCGCAGTCGCTGCCCGGCCCGTAGGTGCCGACGTAGGTGAGCAGCGCGTCCCAGTGGAAGTGCAGGGAGGCGGCGTACCGGTGAGGTGGCTCACTGGCCGGGAGCCTCACCGAGGCGTGAAAGGTGCGCTCGCCGCTGCTGGGCTCGAGCTCGTGGCCGACGTCGTGGACCACCAGAGAAGCTCGCTCCAGCCCGTCCAGCAGCTCGGCGGCCAGTTCCTCATAGGTGGGGAAGTAGGTCTCGCCGGCCTCGCGGGCACCTCCGGAGCCGTCTCTCTTCATCTCCTCCCTCGAGTCCTCACCTTGCGGCGGGCCGCGTCGGCGACCGCCAGGATGGTGGCGCCAGCTGGGCGAAGCCGCAGGAATCTAGCCCCTGCGAAGCGGAGCTGCTCGCCGCCGAAGCCGAGTTTGAACTGCGCCAGCCCTCGCCAGGGATGGTGGGGATCCTCGTTCTCAGGAATTCCCCACAGATCGTAGTGGTGGCATCCCTCTTCGCGGGCCCGCAACATCGCCCGCCAATGGAGGAGCTGGTTCGGCATCCGGTCCCGATGTCGTCCGGTCGCGCCTCCATAGAGGTAGCTGGCCTCGCCGGCGAAGGAGGCGATGAGGATCGCTGCCACGACCTCCCCCTCGACCTGGGCGGCCAAGATACGGGCACTGCTCCCGAGCTGCTCCATAACCACCTTCAGATGCGCGGCGCTGGGGAGGTGGATCCGCTGGCGCTCCTCGGTCGCCTCCATGCAGGCGGTCAGCTCAGCGACGGTCGCCTCCTCGTTGACCACCACCCCCCGGCGTTCGGCCAGCCTCACGTTGTAGCGGGCCTTCGCATGGAAGCTGGCGATGATTGCCTCCGGCGCCGGCCGGAGGTTGACCGCGACGGTCGCCAGCGGCTGGCGCGCGTGGGTCGGCGCCCAGCTGAGCCAGGGATGGCTCTCGGGAACCTCTCCTTCGGCCCAGGGCGCCTCCACCTCCAGGGCCAGGGCGCGGTGTTGCCGGCCCAGGTCGACCAGGGCCCCCAACACTGCCTGAAAGCTGGCCAGATCCGAGGCGGGGCAGACCGGTCCCCTGGGCACATAGATTCGGGAAAACCCTGGCAGCCCGCTGGCGGTCACCTGGGCGGACACCGGCAGCGGGCCGGAGGCTGTCGGGACCTCCAGGCGCTCGGTGACCCAACCGGCCCGGTTCTGCACTTCTCCCCAGGCGTAGGATTGCAGCAGGTTGGCTTGGGGCCACTCCCGAAGCCGGCCATCCCACTCCGCCGCCGACTGCGACCCTGCCGGCGCCATCACCGGGGCATTCTGGCAGACGGCTGGCCGAGAACCACCGTTCTTCCTCCCAATTCTGAAGCTGGCCTGTGCTAGTATCGCGCCGACCGCAAGTGGGGAGGGCGGGCCCGAAAGCACTTCGGGTTGCCCTATTGGAGCTACTCGGCAGAATGCAAAATCAGGGAAGCCTGGGGCCGACCACCGTCGCAGAATTGCTTCAGACCATGCAGCAGGAACGGGCGACCGGCACGCTCTCGCTCGCCAGCAACGGCAGCCAGTGCTCGCTCCACTTTCTGTTCGGGCACCTCTTCCACGCGGTGGGGGGTGAAGCTGAAGGTGAGCCAGCGGTGGTCGACGCCCTGAGCTGGCGGGACGGCGAGTACAGCTTCAATCCGCGGGCCAAGCTGCCTCCGGAGGAGACCATCAACAGCTCCACCGAGGACCTCGTGGCCCTCTGGCGCGCTGGTCGGGAGAGCCACCCGGCGATCTCGGCCGCGGAAGTGACCGTCACGGTGGCCGCCGCGACCACCCCCGCCGCCGGTGGAGACACGGCGGATGAACTCGACACCGACGACGAGGACTGGCTGGACACGGTCGCCACTGGCGAGATCGCGGCCGAGGTCGGCGCGCCGGCCGATATCCCGACCTTTCAGACGCCCGCTCCGCCGGTGCCGGCCTTGGAGCGGGCATTCGCCGCGCCCCAGCTGGCACCGGTGGCGGCGGCCCCAGGTCCGACTCCCCGCCCGGCGGCGGCATCCCCCACCTGGCCATCCAGTCGGTCGGCCACCAGCGAGAAGGCCCGGCTGGCCACCGCCAGCCGTCCCGCCGCGACTAGCCGACCGCCGACCCCACCCGCCAGTTCGGGCGAGCCGGCGAGCCCCGGTGCCAGGCCGGTGGCGGGAGCGACCAAGAGCCAGCTCTCCCTGGTGATCCCGATGCCGGCCGGCTCGTCGCTGCACAGCGGCCTCAAGGCGAGCTTCCTGAATTTCCCCATGTTGCTCCAGACCCTGGCGCAGGACGGCTTCTCCGGCTACGTCAGCATCACCGGGGAGACGGACTCCCGGAACGTCGGGCACATTCTCTTCCGGGAAGGGGCAGTCATCCAAGCTCAGCACCGGTCGGCCGGTTCCTACCGCCGACACAAGGCGGCGCTGCAGGAGGTGGTACGGGGCGTCCGTTCTGGGGAGGGGCTGATCGACGCCATCGAGCTTCCAGCCAGCCTGGTCGAGTCGGTCGGCGGCCTGGTGGTCGCCAATACCCTGTACCTTCAGCTGCCGTCTCGGATCGTCGACTTCGACGCCCTCATTGAATTCGTCGATGAGCAACCGTTCACCGGCGGGATCCTGGTCACCTCCGGTCAGGATCAGGTGTCGGTCGTATTGCTGACCGAGGGCCAGGCCAAGGGCAGCTACAGCTCCCTCAACCCGGAGCTCACCGAAGGCCCGGGAGTGGCGGCGGCGGCTCATTCGGAGCGGGAGGCGCGGATCGACGTCATCGCCGCTCCTCCCGGGCCCCTCCCGGCGATCGAGCTCGCGGAGATCGCCTGACCCTTCGGAGGATGTTGGCGGGAGCCCGCGGTCCCAGGTGGCTCTTCCTCTTCTCCAGCCCGCTCCTCGCCCTGCTGCTCACCTCCAGCCTAGCCGGTTGTGGACCGCTCAACCCGCCGCAGCTCACCAACGTGTCGCCGGCGCCGAGTCAGGGGGCGGTCCACACCAACGATGCCCTGGTGATCACGTTCAGCACCCCAATGAACCGACTGTCGGTCGAGCATCGCCTGTACATGCGGACTCGCAAGAACCGCTTCCCTCCGGACTGCTCGATCGCCAAGGCCGCCGCCCACCGCAAGACCGGTTGTCACTTTGTCTGGAGGAGCCCGCTGGTCATGACCCTGGTCCACCCGCACCATCCCTGGAGGACCATCACCACCTACCGGATTTCGCTGCTGGGCGGGATCGAGGCGGCCAACGGTGCGGTCAACCCCCTCTCGCATTCCTGGGAGTTCTCCACCGAGGGCGGCCCGCAGGTCTCCTCTACCTCTCCCTCCAACGGGGGCACCGTGGGACCGGACCAGGCGCTCTCCATCAACTTCAGCCGGGACATGAATCCCGCGTCGGTCAGAAATGCGATCACCCTTACGCCCGCGCCCAGCGCCGGCTACCGGCTGGCCCGGAGCTCGACGGTTCCCGGGCGGTACCTGCTGGAGCCGAATGTAGCGCTGGTCCCCGGGGCGACCTACACCCTGGCGATCGCCAGCGCCGCGTTGGATGTCGAGGGCGACCGTCTGCAGAAGGCCGCCACGCTCCACTTCACCGTCGGTAGTCTGGGCAGCACCACGACCGTGGTCTTCCCGGCCGGACCCTCGCCGAGCGATTACTCCGAGGTGCTCGCCGCCTCCCCCCCCCAGCTAGCCGGTGACCCGCCGGCGCTGCGGGTACTCGCCACCGCGCCGGCTGGCCAGCACTACCTCTATACCTGGCCCTCCCCCGACGGGGCGCGACTGGCGGTCGAATTGGTGGGGGACCAGCCGATCCAGGTGATCGATCTCAGCACGGGCAAGAGCAGCACCGTGCTCGGCAGCGTCGGCAGCGACGGGGCGGCCTGGAGCCCGAACGGACAGCAGCTGGCCTTCGTGGTGGGCGGGGCCCTCCGGGCCTACAGCGTCTCCGCTGCAACCTCGCTCACCCTCGCCATCTCGCCCAGCATGCACGGTCCCCTCACCTGGCGGCCGGACGGCCAGGTCGTGGCCGCCGTGGCGGCTCCGGCTGGCGATCCCACCCGGGTGGCGCTGCTCAGCCCCGGACTCAAGGCGATCACCTTCCTGCCGACCTCCACGGCGGTGGTCGCCGCCGAGGGGGACCCGGTCTGGAGTCCCAGCGGCAGCAGCCTGGCCTTCGCCGTCGGGAGCAGCACCGATCCTGCCCTCTGGATCTACCGTCCCCTGGATACCGGCGCGCCGCTCACCCAGGTGGCGGCCGCCGCCGGCCAGCCGCTGGCCTTCCTCGACCTCGACACGATCCTGGTCCGGGAGCCGTCCGGCGCCCTGGCCACCATCTCGACCACGACCGGGACCTCCACCGTGATCATCGGCGGGAAGGACGGGCACTACCCCCAGGCCGCCGCCGCAACCTCGACCGGGCGTCAGGTCGTCTTCACCCTCAGCGTCGACGGGCGGGTTCAGGTCTACCTCGCCAACGACGACGGCACCGGGGTGGAGACCCTGACCGGTTTCTCCAGCAAGCCCGCTTTGGATGCTGGGCCCCCCAGCTTTGTCGGCGGTTGAGCGGAGCCCCCGGTCTGGCTAGCCTGAGCCCTCTACCCTCTCCACCGGGATGAGGGCTGAGCAAGGGCGCGGCTCCAGTTGGGATCTCCCCACTTGGCCGCGTC
>Ga0307373_10009534_pt1 | contig 14484 bp, 13 predicted proteins | sample OX2MG_FD_202534 | JGI IMG/M metagenome (GOLD analysis project Ga0307373, IMG submission 202534) | Soil microbial communities from Risofladan, Vaasa, Finland - OX-2 | ecosystem: Environmental > Terrestrial > Soil > Coastal area > Acid sulfate soil | place: Finland: Risofladan, Vaasa | collected... | reverse complement strand
TGAGCACGTCCGCCACGGTGACCTCCGAGTTCCTACTCGACATCGGAGTCGTGACCGCATTTGTGGTCGCCGCGCTCCTCCTTGGTGCGACCACCCTCCGCCGCCGGACCCCGTGAACCATCCCTGATGCGGGATCAGCCGCCGGAGGCGAGCAACTTGGCCAGGGCCACTTCCAGCGCGGCGCGGTCCGTGGCGTCGAGCGGGGCCATCAGGTGGCGCTCGATCCCCTCAATGTGCTCCGCCACGGCCCTGTGCAGCATCGCCTGTCCCTCGGGGGTCAGCACCACGTGGATGCTGCGCCGGTCATGCGGGCAGTTCTGCCGGGCCACCAGGCCGGCGTCGACCATGCGATCGACCAGCCGGGTCACACCGCCGGTGGTGAGGGCCACGTCGGTGCTCAGGCGGCTCATGGTCAGGCGCTCCTCGGGCGCCCCGCCGATGTGGATGAGCACGTCGAACCAGACCAGCGGGATCCCCACCGCCTCTTCCAGCTCGTGGCCGAGCAGCTCGGTCAGGCGCCGGTGGGACCGGACGACCAGCCCCATCAGGCGGAGCCGCTCGTCGTCGATCTGACCGAGGAGGCCACAGGTGCCCGTGCCGGCTTCCGCCGCGCCCTCCGTGACCCCTCCCTGCATCGTTGAAGTCGTCGTCATAGTGCTCCCCTTGCCCTGGCCAATTATACCAGTTCAGCCTCCAAGTTTCCTGATCATCGTACATCTGCTTGACAAGTATCTGTATAATCAGATATTATCTATTCAACAAAGACCACGCAACAAGGAGGCACCACCATGACCACCACCGCTACCAGATCAGCCACCCTTCCCCAGGCGGGTACGTACGTCTTCGACCCGGCCCACACCGAGGTCGGCTTCGTGGCCCGCCACCTGATCGGGACCAAGGTCCGGGGTCGCTTCACCGAGGCGTCCGGCACCTTCACCGTGGCCGAAGTGCCCGAGGATTCCACCGTCGAGGCCGAGGTTAAGGCGGCGAGCATCCACACCAACCAGTCGATGCGCGACGACCACCTGCGCACCAACGACTTCCTCGACGCCGAGACCTACCCCACCCTCTCCCTGAGGAGCACGAACCTGCGGAAGGTGACCGACACGGAGTGGAAGCTCACGGCCGACCTGACCATCCGGGGCGTCACCAGGTCAACCGAGTTCGACCTGGAGTTCCTGGGCGAGGGCCCCTCCATGCAGGAGGGCAAGTCCGTGGTCGCCTTCTCCGCCTCGGCGGACATCGACCGGCGCGACTTCGGCGTCAGCTTCAACCACGCGCTGCTGGACGGCAGCGTGGTTGTCGGCAACAAGGTGACCATTGAGGTGGAGGTCGAAGCCAGCCTGGCCGCGTAAGCCAACTGGCCCGGCCGGCCCGGCCGGCCCGGCCGGCGGGGTCAGCCCGGCGGCACGGCCGGCCGGGCCCGGCGCCGGGAGTCTGATTACGCTTCGTCTTCATGCGGACTCCCTCGGCACCGACCCTGCGCGCCGTGGCCGCCACCGAACTCCGGCCCCTGGTCGAGACCCGTCCCGACGACACCTATGTGCTGGCCGTCGACCTCGGGACCGGCGGCCCCAAGGTGGCCGTCATATCCGCCACCGGCCGCATCGCCGCCCATTCCTTCGAGAGGGTCGGCATTGCGCTCGGGGAGGACGGGTCGGCCGAACAGCTCCCGGGGGACTGGTGGGGCGCCATCGTCAACTCGGCCCGGCGGGCCCTCTCCGAATCCGGCGTGGCGCCCGAGCGGATCATCGGGGTCGGTTGCACCGCGCAGTGGTCGGGCACGGTGCCGATCGGCGCCGACGGTCGAGCCATCGGACCGGCCATCACCTGGATGGACTCCCGCGGTGCCGCGGCGGTGCGCCAAAAGGTGCGGGGCGCCCTCAACGTCCAGGGGTACTCGGCGCCGAAGCTGGCCAAATGGGTCCGGCGGACCGGTGGCATCCCCAGCCTCTCGGGCAAGGACCCCGTCGGGCACATCCACTTCCTGCGCCAGCAGCGCCCCGACGTCTACACGGCCACGGCCGTCTTCCTCGAACCGGTGGACTACCTGAATCTCCGCCTGACCGGGCTGGCCCGCGCCTCCCACGACTCCATCACGCTGCACTGGGTGACCGACAACCGCGAGATCAACGCCATCGCTTATGACGACGGGCTCATGGAGATGGCGGGTCTGGACCGCGCCCTGCTGCCCGAGCTGGTGCCCACCGGCAGCGTGCTCGGGGGTCTCACCACCGAAGCGGCAGCCGACCTCGGTCTCCTGGCCGGGACCCCGGTGGTGGTGGGAACCGGTGATCTCCATTCAGCCGCCGTGGGCTCGGGCGCCGTGGGCGACTTCGAAGCCCACCTCTACATCGGGACCTCCAGCTGGATCAGCTGCCACGTGCCCTTCAAGAAGACCGACGCGCTGACCAACATCGCATCCATACCCTCGGGCCTGCCCGGGCGCTACGTGGTGGCCGACGAGCACGAGACCGGCGGGGCCTGCCTGACCTGGTTGCGCGACAACCTGCTGTTCCCCGTCGACGCCCTGGGCCGTGGTGAGGGGCCCGACGACTTCTTCGCCACCCTGAACGACCTGGCAGCCGGGGTCCCCGCGGGCTGCCACGGGGTCATGTTCACGCCCTGGCTCAACGGTGAGCGCTCCCCGGTCGACGACCACACCATCCGCGGTGGCTTCCACAACCTGTCCCTGTCCTCGACCCGGGCCGACATGGTGCGGGCCGTTCTCGAAGGCGTCGCCCTCAACTCGGCCTGGCTCCTCGGTGCCGTGGAGAAGTTCTGCAAGAGGCGGTTCGACTCGCTGGCCTTCGTCGGCGGCGGGGCCAACTCCGACCTGTGGGCGCAGATGCACGCCGACGCCACCGGGCGCGAGGTCCGCCAGGTGGCCGACCCCGTCCTGGCCAACGTGCGCGGTGCCGGGCTCATCACGCTGTTGGCCCTGGGCCGGATCACGGTGGCGGACATCCCGGCCACGGTGCAGGTGAAGGCCGTCTACACGCCCGACAAGGGGGCCCACGAGCTTTACGCCGGCCTCCTCAAGGAGTTCGTCAACCTGTACGACAAGACCAAGGGCATCCACAAGCGCCTCAACGGGTGGCGCTTGAGCAACCACACCACCTACTGATCGCCGACGGCAACGGCTCCTGGCTCTTCGACATCTTCGGCAACGTCTACCCCTACGGCGCGGCGGACTATCCCTCCCGCTGTTAGATCCGCTCGAAGTTCCGGGCCAGCTCCCAGTCCGAGACGTAGCGGTTGGAGGCCTCCCACTCCTGCTGGGCGGTGTTGAGCAGGTGGTGGTGCACCTCGGGCCCGAACGCCTCAAGTGCCACTTCGGAGTTCCGGAGCTCGTCGATGGCCTCCACCAGGGTGGTGGGGATGCGGGGGACGTCGGTCGCCACGTAGGCGTTGGAGGGGTAGGGGTCACCCAGCTCGAGCTCGTGGTCGATGCCGTAGAGGCCGGCCGCGATGCAGGCGGCCACCACCAGGTACGGGTTGACGTCGGCCCCGGGCACCCGGGACTCCACCCGCCTCGCAGCGCCCTGGCCCACCACCCGGAAGCCGCAGGTGCGGTTGTCCTCGCCCCACACCGCGGCGGTCGGGGCCCAGCTCCCCGGGACGTAGCGGCGGTAGGAGTTCACGGTGGGGGCGGCGCACCAAGCCAGCTGGCGCGCCGCGTGGAGTTGCCCGGCCAGGAACCGGCGCCCGATGTCCGAGAGCCCGCTCGCGTGCCCGGGATCGGCCATTAGGGGAGCGTCGGACTTCATGTCCCACAGGCTGTTGTGCACGTGGCACGACGACCCCACCTCTTCCATCGTCCACTTGGCCATGAAGGTGGCGGCCCGTCCCTCCTGGGCGGCGATCTCCTTGATCCCGTTCTTGAAGACGAGGTGCCGGTCGGCCGTCCGCAGTGCGTCGGCGTAGGTGACGTTGACCTCGTGCTGGCCGCGCCCGGCTTCACCCTTGGAGAACTCCACCGGGATGTCGGCGCCGCACATCTCATTGCGGATGCGCCGGAGGATGTGCTCCTCACGCGAGGTCTGGAGGAGCTGGTAGTCCTGGGCGGTCGATGCGTGCGGCGTGAGGCCCCTCCAGCCTTTCTCCTGCGCCTCCACGTAGGTGTCCCGGAAGAGGAAGAACTCGAGTTCGGTGGCGCTGAGGACGTGGAAGCCCCGCTCGGCCGCCCGGTCGATCTGGCGGCGCAGGATCTGGCGCGGCGACACGTCTATGGGGGACCCATGGGCATCGGTCAGGTCTCCTATCACCATGGCCGTGCCCGGGAGCCACGGAATGAGCCGGGCCGAGGTGTAGTCGGGCTGGACCACCATGTCCCCGTAGCCCATGTCCCAGTTGGCGAAGCGGTACCCGGGCAGCGGGGTCATGTCGACGTCGACCGCCAACAGGTAGTCGCACACCTCAATGCCGTGCTCGGCCACCCGCGCGGTGAAGAAGTCCGGCGTCACCCGCTTGCCCACCGGTCGGCCGTGCATGTCGGGGAAGGCCACCACGACGGTGTCGATGGTGCCGTCGGCGATGCCTGCAGTGATCAACTCGAGTCCGGGCATGACGCATGATGGCCCCGTCACGGGCAACCGTCCAACCGTTTGTACGCTGGGACGGTGGGTGCCCGCACGGATCGAGCAGGAACCGGCCCATGATCCCCCTTATCGGCATCACGACCTATGTGGCCGAGACCAAGTGGGCCACCTGGGAGCGCCGGGCCGCCGTGCTCCCCGAGTCGTACTTCGAACTGGTGGCCGCCGCCGGTGGCCGCCCTCTGCTCGTGCCACCGGCCGGCTCGGCCACGCAAGGCCCGGGCACCGGCGCGGCTGAGGTGATCGACGTCCTCCACGGCCTGGTGCTCACGGGCGGGGGTGATGTCGACCCGCGCGCCTACGGCGAGGAGCCGGAGCCCGCCGTCGGCGGGGTCAACACCGTCCGCGACGACGGAGAGCGAGCCCTCCTGGCGGCCGCGCTGCGGGCCGACCTGCCGGTGCTCGCCATCTGCCGGGGCTGCCAGGTCCTCAACGTCGAGCTGGGCGGAACGCTGTACCAGCACCTGCCCGATGTGATCGGGCACGATGGGCACCGGAGCGCTCCCGCGGTGTTCGGGGACGTTGCCATCACCACCGAGCCGGGATCCCGCGCCGCCGAGGTCTTCGGCGCCGCGCCCACCGTGCTCTGCTCGCATCACCAGTCCATCCATGCCCTCGGGCACGGGCTGGTGCCGACGGCGCACGGCGCCGACGGGGTCATCGAGGCAGTGGAGCTCCCCTCCGCCCGCTTCGTCCTGGGTGTGCAATGGCACCCCGAGGAGGGGCAGGACCGGCGGCCCTTCGACGCGCTTATAGAGGCCGCCCGGGCCTACCAGCGCCAGTGGCCGGTGCGGCAACGCACATGACGCCCGAAGTGTCCGGGCAGGTGGCGGTCATCACCGGTGCCAGTCGCGGTCTGGGAGCCGGCATGGCGGTCCACTTCGCCGCCGCCGGGATGCGCCTCGGCCTGTGCGCCCGGCACCGGCCCAACCTGGTGGTGAATGCCCGGCCGACGGCCCGGGACGGCCAGATCATCTCGGCCGAGCCACCATTGCGGGCCGCAGTCGACGTGACCGACCACGATGCGCTGGCCGCCTTCAGCGACGCCGTGGTGGCGCGTTTCGGGCGGATCGACCTGTGGGTGAACAACGCCGGCGTCCTCGACCCCATCGGGCCACTCGCCGACGCCGATCCCCGGGCCGTGGCACGACACGTTGAGGTCAACCTGGTGGGTGTCCTTCATGGATCCTCCCTCTTCGCCCAGCACGTGCGGACCCGCACCGGGGGCGGGGTGTTGATCAACATCTCCTCGGGCGCCGCCACCCGTCCCTATGCCGGGTGGGCGGCGTACTGCGGGGTCAAGGCCGCGGTGGACCAGCTGACCAGGGTGGTCGCCCTGGAAAGGGCGGCCCACGGCCTGTCGGCATATGCCGTGTCCCCCGGGGTGGTCGACACCGACATGCAGGCCCTGATCCGGGGGACCGACGCCGGGGCGTTCCCCGCCGGGGACCGCTTCCGCCGGTTGGCGGCGGACGGGACTTTCAACTCACCGGCGTGGGTGGCCGAGCATCTGCTCACCATCGCCTTCGGACCGACGAGGCCGGACCGGGTCACGCGGGCATTCCCGATCAGCCCGCCGCGGGCCGGGCCGGGTAGAGTCGCAGAATGCCGAAGAGCGGGGGCAGAAAAGTCGTGAAGCCGGTGGCGGCAGCCGTGGGCATTGTGGGCACCATGGCCAGCATCTGGTGGTTCGCCCTCAAGCCACGCCGGCAAGCCAAGAGGAGCCAGGAGAAGTAGGTCCGGGCGCGCCGTGGTCCTAGTCGCTGCCGACTGACCCCTTCACCGCCGTAGCGGACTGTGAGCGGTTCGGCGTGCCGGTCAGGGTGGTGGCCGGGTGGACCGGCAGCACCAGCGGGGGCCGGGGCGCCCGGTCGAAGTTGAAGTCGTCGATCAGATTGCCGAGGATCTTCTCGTTCTCGCGGACATCGGGCCGCGGGTCCGGCCGGCCGTCGGTGGCGGGGTTGATGCGCTGGCCATTGAGAAAGTCGTCCTCAATGAACTTGTCGTAGGCGTCGAAGCTCAGCGTCTGGTGGTCCACGTAGCCACTCTTGGCGAAGGGGCTGATCACAATGCCCGGGACCCGCAGCCCGTAGCCGTTCTGATCCACGGCGGGCGGCACCACATGGTCGAAGAACCCGCCCCAGTCGTCCCAGGCCAGGAAGATCGCCGTCGAGTCCCATTCGGGGCTCTTCATCACCGCGTTGACCAGAGAGGTCACGTAGCTCTGCCCGTAGCTCACCGGCGCCGGGGGATGCTCGCTGACGGCACCGGAGGGCACCACCCACGACACTGCGGGCAGCGTGCCCTTCTCGGCCGCGGCGTAGAAATGGTCGACCGACTGGATGTTCCCCAACTGGTTGTCGGCCTGCACCGTGTCGAACCACGGCAGGGGATTCCAAATGCCCGGGGTGTTGGCGTTCTGCTTGACCGGAGCGCAGGAGAGTGCCGCTGGGTTCTCGCAATCAGGCTCGGTGCCGCTGACCACGTAGTACCCCCAGCTGACGTGGTGCAGGTGGAGCAGGTAGGTGAGGTCGGTCCAGGCGTAAATGGGCTGCCCCGCCTGCTTCCCGGCATTGCCGTTCTTCGGGTTGCCGCCACCGGTCTTCGGACCCGCGGCACCGCCGTAATAGGCGGGTTGGCCCGGGGGACGTTCGGCCGGTCTCGTCTGCAGGGTGTTCACACAGCTTGACGGGTTGCCCACCTGGGTGCAGTAGGCCGACCACTCGGAGACCAGGAACAAGTGAGACGGCAGGCTCCAACTCGCGTTCGGCTCGAACATGTGGTCCTGCAGGACGAAGTCCTTGGCGTAGGCCCAATAGTTGGGAATGTCGCTTCCCGTGTGGTAGCCCATCACATCGGGAACGGCTGCGTTGACGCAGGCCGGGTTGGTCGGGTTCAGGCATCCCTTCCGGCCGGACTCAGCCTGGCCGATGAAGCCGTCCATCTTCCCGCCGTTGATGTCCGCCGTGGCGTTGGGCGCCGAATGGGGCCCGCCGCCGTTCACGTCGGCGTGGTCGACGTACGGCGCCACGCAGCTTCCGGTGGCCGGATCGACGGCGCAGACGGTGGGCGTCCCGTGCGCCATCGGGATGCCGTCCGCCCCGGGGTACGTGCCGAAATAGGAGTCGAACGAGCGGTTCTCCTGCTGGATCACGATCACGTGCTTGATGCGGTGGATGCCCGCCGGCACGATGTAGCTGCCGGTGGGGCCACCCTGCACGCGTTCCACGGGCGCGGCCGTGAGTGCCGGCCCACGGCCGCACGAGCCGACCAGGAGCGCCAGCAGCGCTACGGCTCCCAGGAGGGAGGCACCCGACAGGTGGCTGTGCGCTCGCCGCACCTTCCTCTTGCTCATGCCCATCGTCAGGTATCTCAGCACACGAGTGTGATGATTTCGTGAACGCTCAGCCTGCAGCGTCCAACCCCGCCACCAGGGCCGGCAGGCAGGCGCTGAGGGAGCCATCGACCACGACGTCGGCCAGCCGGTCCATGTCGGTCGGGCCGCCGTTGAGGATGATCACCACCGCGCCGTGGCGCACGGCCGTCGGCACCAGTCCGGCTGCCGGATAGACGGCCAGGGTGGAGCCGACGGCCAGCAGGAGATCGCAGGACGCCACCGCCGCCTCGGCGCGCTCGAGGTCGGCGACGACGAGGCTCTGCCCGAAGCTGATGGTGGCCGACTTCAGGATTCCGTCACACACGGAGCCATCACCCCAGATCTCCCGGCAGTGCGGGTCCACCTCTCCTGCCCTCACCCGGTCGTGCACCGGTGCGTTCGGCTGCCGGGCGCCGCAGCGCAGGCACACGACCTCCAGCGCAGTGCCGTGGATCTCCACCATGCGGTCCGGGCTGGTGCCGGCCTTCTGGTGCAGACCGTCGATGTTCTGGGTCACCAGCGTGTCCAGCCGCCCGGATCGCTCCAGGTCGACCAGGGCGGCGTGTCCCGCATTGGGCCGGGCCTCCCACATGGCTGAAGTCAGCCGGCTCTGCCAGGCACGCCGGCGGACCTCGGGTTCGCGCAGGTAGACGTCGAGGGTGGCCGTCCTCTCGGCTGCAGGATTCTTCGTCCACACGCCGTCAGGCCCCCGGAAGTCGGGCACGCCCGAGTCGGTGGAGATGCCGGCGCCGGTGAGGACCACGACCCGGCGGGCCCGCTGCAGGAGGGACCGGGCCCGGGCGAGATCTTTAGTGGGCATAGGCAGCGCCATGGTCTCATGTGGAGGCGGGATCGTCCCCTGCACGGCCTCGGTACGCTGCCACGGTGCGCCGGGATGCCCCCCAGTTCGAAGTGCTCGGCGCAGCCGACGCCGAGGACCGGCAACGGCGGGCGGCCGGCTCCTTGCTGGCCCTCGGGTGTCGCCGCGGTGACCGGGTGGTGTTCTGCCTGGGGTCGTCGGCCGACCTGATCTGTGCCGTGCTCGGCTCCGCCCGGGTGGGCATCATCCCCGTCCTGCTCAACGCCACGCTGACCCCGGCGGAACGGGACGTCCTGGCCGCCGACTCGCGCCCGGCGCTCCGGGTCTTCTCGCCGGCGTCGCTCGCCGCGTTGATGGAGGGCACGCCGACGGAGCTGGCGCGGTATCCCCTGACCCGGCCCATGCACTACACCTCGGGCACCACCGGTCGTCCCAAGGGGGTCACCACGGGAATCTGGGACGAGGACACGGCACGGGCCGTGTTCGAGGACGAGGCGGCCGTGTGGGCCTTCGAGCCCGGCGACCTGCACATGGTGTGCTCGCCCATGTACCACACCGTCTCCATCCGCTTCTCGGCGGGGACGCTGCTCTCGGGTGGGTCGCTGGCCATTCTGAGCCGTTTCGACGCCCTGAGCGCGCTGGGCGTGCTGCGCCGCCTGCGTCCGACCACGACCTTCCTGGTGCCGACGCACCTGCAGCGGATAGCGCAGTTGGAGGAGCTTGGTGCTGACGAGAGGTTCGACTCCCTGCGCCTCCTGGCCCACGCCGGCGCACCCTGCCCGCCCTCGCTCAAGCTGGCCATGATGGAGCGTGTCCGGCCTGGTGCGCTCTGGGAGTTCTACGGGTCGACCGAGGGCCAGTTCACCGTGTGCAGTCCCGACGAGTGGTTGGAGCGCCCGGGCACCGTCGGGCGGGCCCGGCCGGGACGAAGGCTGTCCGTGACACCGGTCGGCGACGGCGACGGCGATGGCGGCGGCGACGGCGATGGCGGCGGCGATGGTGCCGGGACGATCTGGTGCGCCATGCCACCGTTCGCCCGTTTCTCCTACTGGGACGATGACACGGCCACCCGGGCCGCCTGGCGCGGCTCGGCCTGCACGGTGGGGGACCTGGGCACGCTCGATGCCGAGGGCTACCTGTTCCTGTCGGGGCGGCGCCACGACCTGATCATCACGGGAGGGGTCAACGTCTACCCGGCCGAGGTGGAGGGAGTCCTGGCGGCCGTGCCCGGCGTCCGGCAGGTGGCGGTGTTCGGGCTGCCCGACCGCCAGTGGGGACAGCGGGTGTGCGCGGCATACATTGCCGACTCCATGGTCGGCGAGGACACCCTGCGGGCCGCCGCGGCGGCGCAACTGGCGCCGTACAAGCGGCCCAAGACCTACATCGCCACCGCTGAGCTGCCCCACACCGCCACCGGGAAGCTGCTGCGCCGTGCCCTACCCGAGCATCTGGGGCTGGCTTCGGGAGCCGACTCCGGCACAGGGTAAGAATCGGGGCATGCCCTACGCCACCGTCAACCCTGCCACCGGCAGGACCGAGATGACCTTCCCGTCTCTGACGACCCAGGAAGCGGATGCCCTGCTGGCCCGGGCCGTGGCCGCGTTCGCCGACTACCGGTGCACCAGCTTCGCCGAGCGGGCCCGCCACCTGATCTCGGTGGCCGAGCTGATGGAGGGCGAGGTGCCCGACATCGCCCACACCGTGACCACCGAGATGGGCAAGACCTTCGCCGCCGCCCGCGGCGAGGTGTCCAAGTGCGCCCTGGGGCTGCGCTGGTTCGCCGAGCACGCGGAGTCCCTGCTGGCTGACGAGCCCATCGCCACCGCCGCCGCGCGGTCCTACGTGCACTACCAGCCGCTCGGGGTGGTGCTGGCCATCATGCCGTGGAACTTCCCCCTGTGGCAGGTGATCCGCTTCGCCGCCCCCGCGCTCATGGTGGGCAACGTGGGGTTGCTCAAGCACGCCTCCAACGTGCCGCAGACCGCGCTGTTGCTGGAGGACCTCTTCCGGCGGGCCGGCCTGCCCGACGGGGTGTTCACCAACCTCTTCCTTGAGTCCAAGGACGTGGCGGCGCTCATTGCCGATCCCCGCGTGGCGGCTGTGACACTCACCGGGAGCGAGCGGGCCGGCATGTCGGTGGCGTCCGCCGCCGGCCACGCCCTTAAGAAGTGCGTGCTCGAGCTCGGAGGGTCGGACCCCTTCATCGTGCTGGAGTCGGCCGATCTCCCGGCGGCCGTGCGCACGGCAGTGAACGCCCGGGTGCAGAACAACGGCCAGTCGTGCATAGCCGCCAAGCGGTTCATCGTCGTCGAGGCGGTGGCCGAGGAATTCCTGCAGCACTTCACCGAGGCCATGGACGCGCTGGTGGTCGGCGACCCCTTCAACCCGGCGACCGACGTGGGGCCAATCGTCACCGAGGCCCAGCGCACCGAGTTGGTGGCCCAGGTGGAGGACGCCCGGAGCCAGGGAGCCACCGTGCACAGTGCCGGGAACATCCCCGACGGGGACGGCTGGTACTTCGCCCCGACGGTCCTCTCGGGGATCACGCCGGACATGCGGGTGGCCCAACAGGAGCTGTTCGGACCGGTGGCCATGGTGCAGCGGGTGCCGGACCTCGGCGCCGCGTTGGAGGTGGCCAACGCCACCTCGTTCGGCCTGGGCTCCAGCGTGTGGACCACCGACGAGGCCGAGGTGCGGCGTTGTATAGAGGAGCTGGAAGCGGGAGCCGTCTTCGTCAATGCCATGGTGGCATCCGCGCCTGAGCTCCCCTTCGGCGGGATCAAGCGGTCCGGCTTCGGGCGCGAGCTGTCCGAGCTTGGGCTGAAGGAGTTCTGCAACGCCAAGACGGTATGGGTGACATGAGGGGCGACCTGGTGTGGGCGTGATCACGTATCTCGATCACGCCGCCACCACACCCCTGCGGCCCGAGGTGGCTGCGGCCATGGCCGAGGTCCATGCCGCCGCCCTGGGCAACCCGACCGGGAGCCACCCCCCGGCCCAGCGGGCGCGGCGCCTGCTGGAGGAGGCCCGCGACGAGGTGGCCGCCCTCATGGGCCGGGAACCGGGCGAAATCGTCTTCACCTCCGGCGGCACCGAGTCGGCCAACCTGGCCGTGTTCGGGACGCTGGCGGCCGCGCTGGCGGGCTCGCCCGCGGGCACGTGGTCGGGCGAGAGTGCGGGCGTGGGGGACCGGCCCTTGGTGCTGTGCTCAGCGGTTGAGCACCCGGCGGTGCGCGCATCGTGCCGGGCCGCCGGGGAACGCTGGGGGGTGGGCGTGGTGTCGCTCGGGGTCGACGGGGCCGGGGTCGTCGACCTGACGGCGCTGGCCGAGGCCATGAGCGAGCAGGCCCGGCTGGTGGCCGTGATGCTGGCCAATAACGAGACGGGCGTCGTCCAGCCGGTGGCGGCCGTGGTCGATGCCGTGCGCCGCCGGTCGGCGCGCCCGTGGGTCTTCACCGACGCGGTGCAAGCAGCTCCGTTCATGGACCTGTCCGAGGCCACACAGGGAGCCGACCTGGTGTCCGTCAGCGCGCACAAGGTCGGGGGACCGGTCGGCGCCGGCGTGCTGGCGATCGGGTCCCAAGTGCCGCTGTCGCCCCTGCAACACGGCGGCGGGCAAGAGCGGGAGCGTCGGAGCGGCACCCAGGATGTGGCCGGCGCGGTCGGGCTGGCCACCGCGCTGCGGTTGGCGGCGCGCGAGCGTGGGGCGTCGGCCGGGCGGGTCGCCGCCTTGCGCGACCGGTTGGCCGATGGGTTGCTGGCGCAGATCGCCGGGGCGCACCGCACCGTGCCCACGCGTGTGGCGACCCTGCCCGGCCATCTCCACCTCTGCCTGGCCGGGGTGGAGCGTGAAGAGCTCCTGGTTGCGCTGGGGGACCAGGGGGTGTGCGTCTCGGGTGGCTCGTCGTGCGCCAGCGGGGCCCTGCAGCCGAGCCACGTCCTGGCCGCCATGGGCGTGCCCGACGACCTGGCGCGCGGCTCCGTGCGGTTCACGCTGGGGTGGGGCACCTCGGGTGACGACATCGATCGGGCCCTGTCCATCGTGCCCGCCGTGGTGGCGTCGCTGCGCCGTCACGCCTGACCGGCGGTGGCACACTGTGCGGATGCGGGTACTGGTGGCGATGTCGGGAGGGGTGGACTCCTCGGTGGCTGCCGCCCTCCTGGTCGAGCAGGGACACCAGGTGGTGGGGGCCACCCTGAAATTGTGGGGTGGGCCGTCCGACTCGGGCTGCTGCTCGGTGGCCGACGTCGATGACGCCCGCCGGGTGGCCCAGCAGTTGGGCATCGACCACCACGTCTTCAATTTGAGCGAAGAGTTCGAGCGGCACGTGGTCACGCCCTATGTGGATGCGCACGCACGGGGTCGGACGCCCAACCCCTGCATTGAGTGCAACCGCTCCATAAAGTTCGACCGGTTGTTGGACCGCTCCGACCGGCTCGGATTCGATCGCCTGGCCACCGGCCACCATGCCCGGGTCACCGGTGGGACGCCCTGGGCGCTCCGCCGGGGCGCCGATCCGGCCAAGGACCAGTCCTATGTCCTCTCCATGTTGGGCCAGGACGCGCTGGGCCGCGTGCTGTTGCCGGTCGGGGAGATGACCAAGGATGCGGTGCGTGCCCATGCGGTCGCCCTGGGCCTGCGCACGGCCGGCAAGCCGGACAGCCAGGACGTGTGTTTCATCGGGAGCGCGCAAGGGCGCTCCGCGTTCCTCTCGGGTCGCATGGAGTTCCACCCCGGGGAGGTGGTCGACGGCCGAGGACAGCCAGCGGGCTCGGTCGACGCCATGGAACTCGTCACCGTCGGCCAGCGGCGCGGCATGGGCCACGGGAGTGACGGCCGGCGGCGGTATGTCATCGCGGTGGACCTGCCGGCCCGACGGATCACCGTCGGCGATGCCGTGGCAGCGTTGACGTCGGTCGTCGTCCTGCCCGCCGGCACCGTCACCTGGGTCGCCCAGCCCCTCGTCCCCGGAGACCGGGCCCTGGCCCAGATGAGCGCCCACGGTCGGGCTGCGCCGTGCGGCATTGAGCGGACCGACGACGGGTTGCTCATCCGCTTCGACGTCCCGCAACGCCCGGTGGCCCCCGGACAGACCGTCGCGCTGTATGACGCCCGGGAGACCGACGCCGTGGTTGGTGCGGGCATCGCCGCCTAGCTGTGGCCCGGCGCACCGACACGGCCGCGGTGGCTGCGGCCGCCCGCGTGCACGAGTTGCGCTCCCTGATCGCCCATCACAACGAGCGCTACCACACCCTCGATTCCCCCGAGATCCCCGATGCCGAGTTCGACCTGCTGGTGCGCGAGCTGCGCCGGCTGGAGGCGGAGCACCCGGCCCTGGCCTCGGAGGACTCGCCGACCCACACCGTCGGCGGGGCTCCCTCGGGTGCGTTCGGGGAGGTCCGCCACCGCGTCCCCATGATGAGCCTGGACAACGCCTTCGACGAGGACGAATTGCGGGCCTGGGCCCAGCGCCTGCGGCGCCAGGAGCCCGACCTCGACCTTGAGCACCTGGCCTTCACCTGCGAGCCCAAGGTCGACGGCGTGGCCATGTCCTTGACCTATGAGCACGGCCGCTTCGTTCAGGCGGCCACCCGGGGTGACGGCGTCACCGGCGAGGACGTCACCGCCAATGTGGCCACGGTCCACAGCGTGCCCCACACGCTGAAGGCGGCGGGCGGCCCCTACCCCG
>Ga0307373_10009533_pt1 | contig 14486 bp, 11 predicted proteins | sample OX2MG_FD_202534 | JGI IMG/M metagenome (GOLD analysis project Ga0307373, IMG submission 202534) | Soil microbial communities from Risofladan, Vaasa, Finland - OX-2 | ecosystem: Environmental > Terrestrial > Soil > Coastal area > Acid sulfate soil | place: Finland: Risofladan, Vaasa | collected... | reverse complement strand
CGTGAAGGGGTTCGCCCTGGTTGGGGTGGCCCGGTCCCACGGGACCCAGCCCGAGGTGGCCTACGGGTGGTGGGCCGCGTTCCTGCACAACTTTGTGGCCCCCAACGCCGCCTGGTTGGCCAAGGTGGTCTCCCTCGGAGAATTCGCCGTCGGCCTCGGCCTGATCCTCGGGCTCTTCGTGGGCATCGCCGCCACGGCCGGGGTGACCCTGAACGTGACCTTCATGCTGAGCGGGGTGGCCTGGGTCAACCCGGTCTACGCGCTCGCCGGTGTGCTCCTCATGCTGGCCTGGCGCAACGCCGGCCTTATCGGGCTCGACCATTGGGCCCTGCCGGCGATGGGCCTCCCCTCGCACCCGGGCAGCCTCTTCCGGCGCCGTTGAATCCCCACGCCGTGTGCCGGCCCTTCACTGGGCGATGAAGTCACGCAGGGCGTCGGCCAGCTCATGGCGGCGGGTGACCCCGAGCTTCTGGTACGTCCGATGGAGGCGGTTCTCGATGGTCCGGACCGAGAGGTGCATCCGGCCGGCGATCTCCTTGTCGGAGCTCCCGTCCACCGCTTGGAGCGCCGTGTCGAGTTCGGCCGGCGTCAACAGGGACCGGGCCCAGATGGTCCCGACCAGTGGTGTCACCGCCCCCTCGCAGCGGCCCAGCAGACGCCTCGCCCTGTGCTCCACGGCGGTCGCCTCCCGGGTGTCGCCATGGCGGCGCAGGAGCACGGCGGCCTCGCCGAGCGCCTCGGCGGCGAAGAGGAGTGCACCGAGGCCTTCGAAATCGGCCGACGCCCCCTCCAGTTCTTTGACGCTCTTGGAGTAGACGGCGCGCACGTACCGGGCCCGGGCGGCCACCAGCTCGCCGTCGATTGCGGCGGCCAGTGCATCCAGGCGATCGGTGACCTGGCGGGCCCGGCCCAGGCGGGCCAGGCCGTGCAGCGCCCTGGACTCACCGGTGCCGTCCCCGATCTCCCGGCCGAGGTCGGCCGAGGCCTGCAGGTGCCGGCGGGCGGCCCCCAGGTCCCCCCCGGCCGACGCCACCCAGCAGCGAGCCTGCAGGATGTCCGTCTCGTCCCCCCCCAGGTTCTGCGGGAGGCCGAGGGCGTCCATTTCGGCCATGGTCGACTCCGCCCGCACGGCCTGCCCGGACAGGGCGAGGGCCATGGCGGCAGCGGCATAGGGCCACCGGGCGGCGGCGGGGCGCCCCAGCTCCAAGAACAGCGAGTAGGAGGACCGGGCTTCGAGGTAGGCGCTCTGCACGCGGCCCTGACTGAGGTAGAGGGCGGCAAAGGCGGAGGCGACGATGGCTCTCTCGTCGGCCGGTTGCGCCATGGCGCCGACGTGGACCGACGAGAGGAGATCCTCCGCTTCGCCCAGTCGCCCCAGGTTGAGGAGCGCGGCGGACCGGTTCCCGTACAGGTTCCAACGGACGTCCGCCTGCGCGGTGTCGGTGCCACCCTCGCCTCCGGCGTGCGGGCTGAGGATCTCCAGGGCATCGTCCAGGCGACCGACGCGGGTCAGCGCACGGCCGAGCACCCCCCGTAGCGCCGTGTGCGGCGCGGCGCGCGAATCATCAAGGAGGCCCGGAACGGTTTCGAGCGCATGGCGCGGCCCGCGGGCGATGCTCCGGAGGTACACCTGGCGGGCCAGCAGCTCGTCGCGCAGGGAGGGGTCGCCGACGACGAGGGAGAGCTCGTCAATCTTCCGGGAGTCGGCTCGGCCCCGCAGGAAGATGGCGTTGTCGAAGCGGAGCACGGCCACCCGGACTCTTTCGGACTCGCTCACCGCGTCCGCTTCGAGCGCGACCAATTCGCGATCAGCCTGCTCGGGCCGGCCCCGGAGGTGGGCCGTCTCGGCGGCCAGCAGTCGGGCCTCGAAGCGATCCCCCTTGTCGATGGCGGCGCGGGCGAGGCGTTCGGTGAGGGAATGATCGTGCCTGATCCGGGCCGCCTGCGCCCCGGCCAGGAGGAGCTCAGCGCTGCCGCCACCGCCGACGAGGCGCAACGATGCCTGGAGCAGCGTGTCCTCCCGGCGCCGCCCCACCGACGCTTCAGCCAGCGAGCGGGCCAGGACGCGCTCGCGGCGGGCGCCGATGCCGGCCCGCACCACTTCCCCGTACACGGGATGCGCCATGCCGATGCGGAGGCGGCGCCCCTCCAAGCTGCTCGTGATCAGACCCCTGTCCTCAAGGGACTTGACGGCCGCCGGATCGGCCAGCTTGTCCAGCGTCGATTGGCAGAGGGGCTGGCCCAGAGCAGTGAGCTCCATCGCCTCGCGCTCGGGCGCGGTCAGCTCGCCGAAGCGCAGGGAAACCAATTCCACCAGGCGGGCCGTGGGACGCAAACCATCCTGAAGCCGCCAGCTCCCGCTCTTGGCGCTCAAGGCGCCCGCCTCCATGGCCCCCGTCACCAGCTCGCGGAGGAACAGTGGGTTGCCAAGGGACCGCTCGGCGAACTGGCGCACCGAGGCCGGGTCCACCGGGCCTCCGAGCACCGAGACCAGGATGTCCTCAATGAGATCGTCGTCGAGCGGGCTCAGTTCGACGCGCTCGACCAAGTCGTCCTTCCACAGGGCCACGATCGGGGCGGGGGTGGGCGGGCCGCGGTGACCCTTGGACAGGGCGGTGGCCAGAATGGTGGCCGCCCTGGTCCGGGCCAGCTGGTGCACCAGCATGGCTGAGGCAACGTCGAGCAGTTGCGCGTCGTCGACACAGACCATGAGCGGCCTTCCCCCGGCACCGTCGACCAGTGACCGGGCGTAGTGGCCGAGCAGCGCGACGTGGTGCTCCCTCCCCTCGCGGTCACCGCCGGGATCGGGAGGCAGAACGGAGGCGAAGGCCCCGAAGGGTAGGGATCGCCACACCTCGGTACCGGCCACGCGGACGACGGCCATGCCGGCGTCCTCCGCCACTTCGGCGCCCATCATGGCCAGCGTCGTCCTGCCCACTCCGGACGGACCGGTGATCAGGACGCCGCGGTGGTCGAGGATGGCCGTTCTCACCAGTGAGAATTCGTGGCGGTGCCCCATCAGGGGCCACTCGGCCATGGCCGGTCGCTCAGCGCGCTTGTCCGCGGTTACCGCAGGCGTCAATTGTCCCCCCCCAGGAAATTACGACCCCTCAATCCTTCTGCATTCCCTACGGAAATGCGATCCGCGGCAATGCCGGGGTCAAGTATACGGGCTCGCGGGGGTCGTCGGTTCCACGGCGCCACGCTGGGAGAACCTGGGCCCTTCTCCCCCGGAGGACCCATGGAACCGGTAGCCGATCCCCCGCACCGTCGTGATCCACCGGGGCTGCCTGCCGTCGTCCTCAATCTTCAAGCGGACCCGGCGGATGTGCTCGGTCACGGTGGAGCGTCGTTGCCTCTGGGCGGATGACCCCCAGACATGCGCCAGGAGCTCCTCCCGTGAGAACACCCGGTCCGGTGCGGCGGCGAGGAAGGCCAGGAGATCGAACTCCCGGCGCGTCATGATCACCTCTTCGCCGTTCAGCGTCACCATCCGTGCAAGGGGGTCCACGACGAGCTCACCGCGCCCCTGGCGCGGGCCGGCCCCCCCGTGCTGGCTCCGCCGCATCACGGCCCGTACCCGAGCCTCCAGCTCCGCGCAGGACACCGGCTTCGCCACATAGTCGTCCGCGCCCAGATTCAGCATCCGGATCCGCTCCTCCCCGCAGTCACGGTCGGACAGGACGATCACCGGCACACTGCTGCCCCGGCGAATGTCGGTCAGAGCCCGGCCGGCGTCGAAGCCCGACACGCTGGGATCTAGCAGCACCAGGTCCGCGACGCTCTCGAAGATGGCCCGCCGCGCTGAAGGTGCGTCGGCTGCTTGGCGCACGACATAGCCCAGCTGTTCGAAGCGCCGGCGCATCACATCAGAACCGCCCACGCCACCCACCGGGGCGACCAGACCCGGTGGCGCGGGCGCGCGCCGGTGGCGGGGGCGCGCCACCGCACCCTGAACTTCGGAGGCGCTGACGGGGAGGGGGCGCCTGGTCATCCCGGGATCACCTGGTCGCGCCGGCAGGACGGTGCAGCCCAAGGTCAGGCCCGCCGGGCTCGCGGGGCCCCCGGACGGGATCGGCTGCGGGTTCCGCGAGTGTCGCCTCACGGATCCGGTTGACCTCCTGGACGTCCCGGATGCTGATGCCGCCATGGAAGGCCCCGACCATGCAGCTCGCCAGCTGGCGTTCACCCGAGGGCGTCATGATGGCGCGGCAATCGCATTCGTGAAGGCACACGGGGATCCTGCGGTCGCATCCACCACCCCCTTCTTCGGACCGATCAGTGCCCCACTTGAGGGGCTCGACCTTCCCCTGCCCGGCGATGACAACGAAACGACAATTATTAGAGTGCTCGGTACTCCTGACCAGGCACCAGCAACGTGTTCAACTAGGGAGACACAAACGGGGGCATCGTGAACAGAGGTGCCGGGAGGGGTCAGAGTGGGTTCGACAACGCCTGCATGTTCGACGCTCCCGGGCGGAATTGCGGGCGGAATTGAGGATCTCTGGGCCGCCTACAAGCAGTCGGCCGATCCGGCGCTGCGCAACCGGCTGATCATCCATTACTCGCCATTCGTCAAGCGTGTGGCCAATCGACTCTGGTTGAGCCTGCCCCGGCACTTCGACGGTGAAGACCTGGTTGGATACGGGATCATCGGCCTGATCGATGCCATTGAGCGATTCGATCCCAATCTGAACGTCAAGTTCGAGACCTACGCCATGCCCCGCATCCGTGGTGCCATCATTGACGAGCTCCGTTCAACCGACTGGGTGCCGAGGTCGGTGCGCACCAAGGCCCGTGCCTTTGAGCAGGCGCACGCGAATTTTGAGGCCCTGCGGTCTCGGAAGCCCACCACCGCCGAGATGGCGGAGGAACTCCATATGACCGGTGCCGAGCTCCAGAGCGCGCTCCGCAAGATCTCCCAGGTCGGCGTCCTGGCTCTTGACGAGTCCGTCCGGAGAGCCGGTCGATCGGAGCGTTCGACCCTGGGGGAGGCGTTGGCCGACCGGAGCGCCGGTCCGATGGAGACCTTCGAGAACAAGGAGACCAACGAGGAGCTGGCCCGGGCCCTCAACCGGATGCCCGAGCGCGAGAGGACCGTCTTGGCCCTGCATTACTACAAGGGGATGACCCTGTTGCAGATCGGTGGCATCCTGGGCGTCACCGAGAGCCGCGTGTGCCAGATCAACACCAAGGCGTTGCGCCGGCTCCGCCTACAGCTGGCTGACCGTCCCGGTCGTATGTATCGGTTCGGCGCCGGATCGGCGGCCCAGGTGCAGCAGTGGGCCCACCCGGATCCGGCCGACCGGCAGAGCGCCCGAGCGTTGGCCAGCTAGCGCGAACCCTGGCCCGTGTTGGCCGCAGGGCCACTACGTAGTATCCGGGCATGCCCTTGCACAAGAAAGCCACCGGAAGAAGCGGTGCCTTCGACTCCACCTTCGCCGCCCGGGACCTGAAGCTTGCCTTGCCGACCGATCGGTTCCCCTCCGGTGAGATGCGACCCGACGACGCGTACCAGGCCATAGCGGACGAGTTGCTCCTTGACGGCAACGCCCGGCAGAACCTGGCCACGTTCTGCCAGACCTGGGAGGAGCCCGAGGTCCACCGGCTGATGGACCTCTCCATCGACAAGAACCTGATCGACAAGGACGAGTACCCGCAAACCGCGGAACTGGAACGCCGCTGTGTGCAGATGTTGGCGGATCTGTGGCACGCCCCCGAGCACGGCGATGCGGTGGGCTGCTCGGCCACGGGGTCATCGGAGGCCTGCATGCTGGGCGGGATGGCGGCCAAGTGGCGCTGGCGCGCCCGACGCCGGGCCCTGGGCAAGTCCACCGAGGCCCCGAACATGGTGTGCGGGCCCGTCCAGGTGGTGTGGCACAAGTTCGCCCGGTACTGGGATGTCGAGATGCGGGAGATCCCGATGTCACCCGGCCGCTATTGCATGGACGCCGAACAGATGCTCGGGCTCGTCGACGAGAACACCATCATGGTGGTGCCCACTTTCGGCCTGACGTACACGGGTTCCTACGAGCCCGTGCTTGCGCTCTCCCAAGCACTCGACCAGCTCCAAGAGGAGACCGGCCTCGACGTGGACATCCATGTCGACGGGGCCAGCGGGGCGTTCCTGGCACCGTTCTGCGCCCCGGACATCCTGTGGGACTTCCGCGTCCCCCGGGTCAAGTCGATCAGCACCTCGGGGCACAAGTTCGGGCTCGCTCCCCTGGGAGTGGGCTGGGTGCTGTGGCGGGATTCGGCGGCATTGCCTGCCGACCTGATCTTCCACGTGACCTATTTGGGCGGGGACATGCCGGTGTTCCAGATCAACTTCTCAAGGCCGGCCGGGCAGGTGGTGGCGCAGTACTACAATTTCGTGCGACTGGGGAGGGACGGCTACCGCAAGGTGCACAACGCCTGCTACGGCACGGGAAGGTACCTGGCGGAAGAAGTGGTCAAGCTCGGGCCGTTCGAGCTCCTGTGCGACGCCGATCCCCAATCGGGGATCCCCTCGGTGGCCTGGCGCATCCGCGCCGGCGAGGATCCCGGGTACACCCTCTACGACCTCGCCGACCGCTTGCGGGTGCGGGGCTGGCAGGTGCCGGCCTACCCGCTGACCGGCTCCCTGGCGGACGTCGCGGTCCAGCGGATCCTGGTGCGCCAGGGGGTGAGCCGCGACCTGGGCGAGATCCTCCTGCACGACATGGCGCAGTCCATCGCCCACTTCGCCACGCATCCGATGACGGTGCCGATGACCCAGAGGGAGTCCGGAGGCTTCAGCCACATGTAGCCCTTCACCGACCTCTCCGGAAGGGGACTTCTGGCATGATGCACGCGATGGCGATCGATTTCACTCTCGCCCCCGAGCACGAGGCGATCCGCACCCGGGTGCGGACCTTCATCCGGGACACCGTGCAGCCACGCATTGAAGGGTTCGATGACGAGGAGAGGGCCACCTCCCGCCATGAGTACCTGGTCACCATCCTGGAATTGCGCGAGGAAGCCAAGAAGGCCGGGCTGTGGCTACCTCACATGCCCACCGAATGGGGCGGCATGGGGCTGGGTCACGTGGAGCTGGCCATGGTCCAGGCCGAGGCGGGCAAGACCCGCCTGGGCCCGTGGATCCTCAACTGCATGGCCCCTGACGAGGGGAACATGCACACGCTCCTGCACTGGGGCACGAAGGAGCAGAACGACAACTACCTGCGCCGGCTCTGCGAGGGCACCGCCATGTCGTGCTTCGCCATGACCGAGCCCGAGGTGGCGGGCTCCGACCCCACGCTCATTCAGACCCGGGCCGAGCAGGACGGGGACGAGTGGATCCTCAACGGGCACAAGTGGTTCATCTCCAACGCCCGCCGGGCCCAATTCGCCATACTGGTGGCCCGCACCGAGCCCGATGTCCCGCCCGGTTCGCGTGGTGCCAACACGGCCTTCCTGGTCGATCTGCCCGCAGCCGGCTGGAACGACGTGCGCGAGGTCGAGACCATGCACGGCAGCACCGGTCACTCCGAGATCGTCATTGAGGACCTGCGCGTCCACGACTCCCAGATCCTCGGGGGGAGGGGCAACGGTCACCGCCTCGGGCAGTACCGGCTCGGACCGGCCCGCCTGGCCCACTGCATGCGTTGGATCGCCCAGGCGGAGACGGCGCTCGACATGATGGTCGACCGCTCCCTCAACCGCTACTCGCACGGGTCACTGCTGGCCGAGAAGCAAGGGGTGCAGTGGCTGATCGCCGACTCGGCCATTGAGCTCTACCAGTGCAAGCTCATGGTGCTCCATGCCGCCTACAAGATCGACCGCGGTGATGATTTCCGCACCGAGGTCTCCATGGCCAAGCACTTCGTGGCCAACAGCCTGAACCGCATCATCGACCGCTCCATGCAGGTGCACGGTGCCCTGGGCTACTCGACCGACACCCCGCTGGCCAACATGCTCCAGCACGCCCGCTGGGCCCGTTTCGCCGACGGCGCCGATGAGATCCATCAGATGCGCATTGCCGAGCGCACCATTGCCGCCTACAAGGACCACGGCTCCACCCGGGGGGCCACCGGCGACCTCCCGGTGTGACGCGGCGTAACCCCCGTCGGTGGGTAGCGTGATGTGCACCGCCCCCGAACGCAAAGGACACGAAAGGAAGGGCTGATGGGTTGCCTGCTCGCCCTCTTCGCCTTGATCTCCCCTCGCCTCGTCCTGGCGCTGCTCTACCTCTTCACGGACCGGTTGACCCTCGCCTTCAGCTCGGGCTGGGAGGGGCTGATCGGGTTTTTCCTCCTGCCCTACACCACGCTCTTCTACGCGCTCGTCTACCGGACCGGGCACGGGGTCGACGCTCTGGGCTGGATCATCGTGGCCCTCGGGGTGCTCCTTGACCTTTCCTCCACGGGTTACGGCTCACGGGTTCGGAGCCGGCGGAGGCCCCGGGCGGGCGCCGGCTGATCATCCCCACCTGATCACCCGAAGGTCAAGCGGAGGTCCGGCTCCGGGCCGAAGTCCATCCGGCTGGCCCCCAGCGCGGCGAGTTTCTGCCAGCCCGCGATGCCGATCATGGCCGCGTTGTCCGTGGCCATTGCCTGGGGTGGGATCAGCAGCCGGGCCCCGAAGGCATCGACCAGCGCCTGGGCGCGCCGGCGCAGGATCGGGCTGGCGGCCACGCCCCCGACGATGGCCACCGCCGGGTCACCGAACTCCTCGAGGGCCCGCTGGATCTTGGCGCACAGCACGTCCATGCAGGCGGCCACGAACGAGGCCGCCACGTCCTCGACCACGAAGCCGGGATGGCTGCGCACGTAGTTGACGACCGCCGTCTTCAATCCCGAAAAGGAGAAGGCATAGCCTTCACCGATCATGGGGCGGGGGAAATTGAGCACGTCCTCCCCGGAGAGGGCCAGGCGGTCCAGGACCGGGCCGCCCGGGTAGCCCAAGCCGAGGAACCGGGCCACCTTGTCGTAGGCCTCGCCGATGGAGTCGTCCACCGTCTGGCCCAGCAGCTCGTGGCCGCCCTCGCGCGGTGTCCGCGTCAAGAGGCAGTGCCCACCCGAGACGAGCAGTGCGGTCTGGGGGAAGACGATCTCGCCCTCGGCCAGGAAGACACTGGCCAGGTGGCCCTCAAGGTGGTTCACGCTGACCAAGGGCAGGCCCCAGCCAAGGGCCAGCGCCTTGGCCGTGGCGATCCCGACGAGGAGGGCACCCACCAGCCCCGGGCCCGACGTCACGGCGAGAGCGCTGAGATCGGGTCCGGTCACGCCGGCCTCGGCCAGGGCCTGGTCGATGACGGCGGTGATCATCTCGACATGGGCCCGGCTGGCCAGCTCGGGGACGACCCCGCCGAAGACGGCGTGGAGGTCGATCTGGCTGGACACCACCGACGAGCGGACCGCGTAGGTGTCGCTGACCACCGCGGCCGCCGTCTCGTCACATGAGGTCTCAACGGCCAGGAGCAGCCCGCTCATGGCGCGCCCACCAGCGCAGCAACGGCGGCGCGGGAGATCGCCCCCTCGCGCTCGACCACGGGAGATCCCGCCCGCAGGTTGACCAGCGTCGAGGGCACGGTGTCGAGCGCGCCCCCGTCGATGATCAGGCTGACGTGGTTGGCCAGTCGCCGCGCCGCCTCGTCGGCGGTGGGAGGGGTGACCGAGCCGTGGAGGTTGGAACTGGTCACCACCAGGACGCCGGTCCTCTGCAGGAGGTCCAGCAGGAAGGCGTTCGCCGGGATGCGCACCGCCACCTCCTCCCGCCCGGCCAACCAGTCCGGGCGGGTCGGGGTGTAGGAAAAGGCGAGCACCATGGTCAATGGGCCCGGCCACCACCGGGCGGCCAGGGTGAGGGCGTCGGCGCTGAGGGCCACGCCGAGCCGGCGCACCTGGTCCAGCGAGGCGGCCAGCACGGGCAGGTGGAGGTCCGCCGGGCGGCCCTTGGCCAGGAACACCTGGCGGACCGCGGCCACGTCGTCGGGCCGGGCGGCCAGTCCGTAGACGGTGTCGGTGGGGACGACCACGACCTCCCCGGCGACCAGGGTCGCGGCCGCGATCGTCAGCGCGTTCTCGTCGTCCACCTGAATGGTCCTCATGTCCGGGTCACACAATGCCAGGTAAGAGGGCCGGCTCTGGCCTATCGTCGCCCCGAGGGTCGGCCTCCATCAGAAAGGCGGGGTGGATCGAGAGTGACGCGCGCACCATGAAGGTCGACCTGGGGTTGACCGGAGTCGCGCTGTCCGATGTGCCGGCGCAGGCCGCCGCGCTGCGGTCGGCGGGGGCCGACGGCGTGTACTGCGCCGAAGGTCCGCACGACATCTTCATCCCGCTGGCCCTGGCCGCCGGCGCACCGGGGGACCTGGACCTCATGACCAACGCCGCCGTGGCGCTGCCGCGCAACCCGATCCACCTGGCGCACGCGGCACACGACCTGCAGGTCCTCTCCGGAGGCCGGTTCCGCCTGGGGCTGGCGCCCCAGGTGCGCGCCCACATCACCCGTCGCTTCGGGTTGGAGTGGTCGTCCCCGGTGGCGCGCCTGCGCGAGCTGGTGGGCGCGCTGCGGGCCATCTTTGCCAGCTGGCAGGAGTCGGCACCCCTGCACTTCGAGGGGGAGTTCTACCGCCACACGCTCATGACCCCGATGTTCAGTCCCGGTCCGACCGCGTACGGCACCCCCCCGATCCTCCTGGCGGCGCTGGGCCCGCGCATGACGACCATGGCGGCCGAAGTGGCCGACGGCCTCCTCGTCCTGCCCTTCAACAGCCGGCGATCGCTGACCGATCTCACCATGGCCAGGGTGACCGACGGGCTGGCCCGGCGGGACCACACGCTGCGAACCTTCGAGGTGGTGTGCGGGGCCATCGTCGGCGTCGGCGAGGACGGACCCGCCATTGACCGGGCCCGCGAGGGAGCGCGCGCCCTGTTGGGCTTCTACGGGTCCACTCCGGCCTACCGCCTGGTGCTCGAAACCGAGGGCCGGGGGGACCTGCAGGCCGAGCTGGCCGGACTGGTGCGCCGGGGCCGCTGGGACGAGCTGGGCCACCACATCCCCGACGAGCTGGTGGACGCCCTGGCCGTCTGCGGCACCCCGCGCCAGTGTGCCGACCAACTGCGGGCCAAGGTGGGCGACGTGGCCGATCGTGTGGCCCTCTTCACCCCGGTCCCGCCGTCGGGGGCCGCGCTCGGGGACCTGGTGGCTCTGCTCAGAGCTTGAGGGGGCGCACGGGAGCGGCGATCAAGGCGGGGTTGGCGCGCCAGTCGACTCCCGGCACGTCGACGTAGAGTTCAATTTCATTGCCGTCGGGGTCCTCTATGTAGAGGCTGTGCGTCACGGTGTGGTCCGAGGCCCCCACAATGGTGGCGCCGGCCTCCTTCAGGACCGTGACCATGTCCCGCAGATCGTCGTCGCTGTCGCCCACATTGAGCCCGAAGTGGTAGAGGCCCACCCGGCGGCCGCTCGGCACGGCGGTGGCGTCGGGTCCTACCTCAATGAGGAGGAGCTCATGGTGGGTGCGGCCCGACGAGAAGGCGGCGACGCCGAGCGGGCTCTCGCCGGGATCGGGCATGATCTGGCGCCAGCCCAGCACGTCACGGTAGAAGGCGGCCGAGCGGCCGACGTCGCGCACGTACAGGACCAGGTGGCCCAACTCGCGCACGGTCATGCGGGGGCCGGGGTGCCCGCCTCGGACGACGAGGCGGCCGAGCGGACCCACCGGGCGGTGGGGGGCATGCCCGGGCCGAGGTGGATGGGCACGTCGAAGGACTCGGACTCCAACCCGGCGGCCTCCATCAACTCCGTCAGGGCGTGGGGAATGGCCGCGGCGATGTCCCAGAGGCGGGGCACCGCCCGGGCATCCGAGGCCAGGCCCCAATACAGGACGCCCAGATAGCTCATGATGGTGACGTTGAGCCCCATCCCGTCCATGACCGGGCCCAAAGGGAACATGCCCAGCATCTGGCTCCCGCCCATGTAGAGGGGGAAGTCGGGTCCCGGCACGTTGGAGATGACCAGGTTGGCCACCGGACGGTGCCGGTCGGCCAGCTTCATCCCGGTGTAGAGGCGAGCCGCCACGGCGAAGAGATTGGGGGTGGCGTGCTCGGCCCAGTTCTGCAGCGTGGTGGCCCCGAGCGCCTTGTGCTCCTCCTTGGCCCCCTTGGTCCCCTCGTGAATGGCCATGAGGCGTTCCACCGGGTCGTCCAGGTGGCAGGGCAGCTGCACGAACATGGAGGAGACCTTGTTGGAGCCCTTCAGCTCGGCCATGTCGGGCGTCACCGACACCGGTACGACCGAGACGAGCGGGATGTCGGGCAGCTCGTCGCCGGCCAGCAGGTAGGTGCGCAGGGCACCGGCGCACATGGCCAGAACCACATCGTTGACAGTGGTGCCCAATTTGTTCTTGAGGGCCTTGGCGTCGGCCAGGCTGGCTGCGGCGAAGGCGGTCCGGCGCCGGGCGTGGATGGCGACGTTGATGGAGGTGCGGGGGGCCGACAGGGGCAGCGCGGCCTTGCCCACCGCGCTCTGGCGGACCTTGCGAATTCCGGCGATGGACTGGCCCGTGCGCCAGAACATCCGTCCCATGTCCACCGGCCGGACCACACTGGCCATGAGGGCCTGTGACACCAGTTCGAGGCTGGACGGTATGCGCGAGTCGAGCTGTCGCTCGGTTCCCGCCTCGGTCTCGGGTGGGCTGGGCTCCAGGTCGAAGAGGACGCCCAGCAACTCGGCCCCCGAGACGCCGTCAATGGTGCTGTGGTGCATTTTGGTGATGAGGGCGATCTTGCCGTCCTCCAGCCCCTCGACGATCCACATCTCCCACAGGGGCCGGTCGCGGTGCAGCTGCCGGCTGATGACGTCGGCCGCGAAGTCGCCCAGCTCGCGCATGCCCCCCGGTGAGGGCAGCGCGGCGCGGCGCAGGTGGTTGTCGATGTCGAACTCGGGGTCATCGACCCAGACCGGGTGCCCGAGCCGCATGGGGACCTCGACCAGGCGGCGTTGGAACACCGGGGCCAGCGGGATGCGACCGGCGATCAGCTCGCGGACGCGGCGGAAGGAGTAGCCACCGGGCCCGGTGGCGGGGTCGAAGACCGCGGCCATGGCCACGTGCATGTGCAGGGTGGGTGTCTCCATGTAGAGGAAGCTCGAATCGAGTCCGCTCAGTCGTTCCGGGGTCATCGACCCTCCTTGGTCAGGTGTGCTCCACTCATAACCTGGCACCAACGCGGCTTCGGGGCAACTGCCCGAGCAGGGGGCCAGAGGCGGATCTGCGCCAGTGGATCGGTTCGGGCGATGATAGGGGGGTGCCCTACATCTTCTTGAGCGTCACCCTGGCGGGTGCCCTCGCCGTGCTCCTGGCCTACCGCCCGATCCACTGGGAGCCATTCAGCGTCGTCAGTTTCTTCACCGCCTGGATCGCCGGCGAGTTGGCCATTCAGAACATCGTCTGGCAGATGGCGGCCACGGCGGTCTTCGGCTACTTCGGCGCCTTCCGGGGTTGGGCCGGCTGGCTCGGCCTGGGCGTGGCCGTGGCCGGCTGGGTCGGCATGATCGGGTTGGCCGTCTCCGGGCGGCGCGCCGCCGCCGTGGTGGCCTCAGCGCTCGACGAGGTGCGCAGCGACGCCTTCCCGGTGCCGACCGGCCGGGTGGTGCCCACCTGGGGCCGCTGGTGGCGGGTCACTCGGGCCTTCCCACTCAAGGGTCGGGCGGTGGAGCACACCAAGAACCTCGACTACTGGGGAGACAGGCACCGGCGGCACCGCCTCGACATCTACCGGTCGCGGGCGAACCCTCCTGCGGGTGCTCCGGTCATGGTGTACATCCACGGAGGGGCCTGGGTCATCGGAGAGAAGCGCGAGCAGGGCAAGCCGATGATGTTCGAGCTGGTGGCCCGGGGTTGGGTCTGTGTGACCATCAACTACCGGCTCAGTCCCAAGGCCACGTGGCCCGACCACATGATCGATTGCAAGAGGGCGATGGCCTGGGTCAAGGAGCATATTGTCGAGTACGGGGGTGACCCCGCCTTCGTCGCGGTCAGTGGCGGTTCGGCCGGCGGACACCTCTGTTCCCTCCTGGCATTGACGGCGGGAGATCCGACGTTCCAGCCTGGCTTCGAGGGCGCCGACACGTCGGTGGATGCCTGCATCCCGTTCTACGGTGTGATGGACATGACGGGCTCCCCCGACGGTTCCGGGCGTTACGGGCAGGGACTGCGCAAAATGCTGGAGAGGACCGTCATGAAGACGAAATGGTCCGTGCACCCCGAGGTCTTCCGGGACGCCTCGCCGACGCTCCGGGTCCATGCCGGCGCACCGCCCTTCTTCGTCCTGCACGGCCGGAACGACACGCTGGTCCCGATTGAGGTCGCCCGGACTTTCGTGGCCGCACTGCGGGCGGTGTCACAGGCGCCGGTGGCCTACGCCGAGCTCCCCCTGGCCCAGCACGCCTTCGACATCCTGGCGTCCTTGCGCTGCCAGGCCACGACGTCCGGTGTGGCCTCCTTTCTCGAAGGAGCTCTG
>Ga0307373_10009530_pt1 | contig 14487 bp, 14 predicted proteins | sample OX2MG_FD_202534 | JGI IMG/M metagenome (GOLD analysis project Ga0307373, IMG submission 202534) | Soil microbial communities from Risofladan, Vaasa, Finland - OX-2 | ecosystem: Environmental > Terrestrial > Soil > Coastal area > Acid sulfate soil | place: Finland: Risofladan, Vaasa | collected... | reverse complement strand
ACGTACCAAATATACGTACTTCCTGAGTGTTCTCTCTTTCGGTATATCATCATGAATATAGCATAAACATTGGTCATCATGATGGTGGACGTGAGGGGATTCGAACCCCTGACCCCCTGCTTGCAAAGCGCGCTAGTTGGTTCCAACAACCGCGCTGGTCTTTGTTAACTACCAGCGTTTCCAACAAATCGGGGAATCTGCTTTCGCTCAAAAGCTAACCCCAATGGGTTGAAAACGATGGGTTCGTGCACAGTTGGTGCACAGTCCGTCTTACAGCAGCAACTGACTTCTGAATACGCCTGTCGGAAGTCTGCGGCATCAGGCAGGAACTAACATGCGCAGTTCTACGCGCAGAGTCAGTTCGCGGGACTTGCTGGGACGGTCATGGGGTGAGCGAGGGACTTCTCCAGAAATTCCTGTAGGCTTTTGCCGTTTGCTTCGTCATATGGACCGGTCGCGCGCCACAAGACAGTTCCCGAACGGTCCACAACCACGGCATAGATCTTCTTTTCATCGGTGATCAGAAGCGATTTCTTGAATGGCTCCTTATCAATATACAGAGTAATGGTGCGTTCGCGGGCCTTCTTGTCCGGGATGCCGTGGCGCATGCCGGTGTTGATGAACCATCGCACGAAGCGGTTCATCTTCTCGATGGTCGGAATCTCGTAGTAGCGAAATTCCTTGTCGATGTCTTCGTAGTGCTTCATCTGCGTCAGCCAAGTGTCAATGTCCTTCTGCTGCTCGCGTTTGAACGCAATAAGCAGCAGATTGCGTTCGCCCTGAAAGTCCCGAGGAAGCCTTACCGCCTGCTTCTCTAGCGTCTCCGAATCCAAAGCGGGAAACTTTCCGATGGATGCCACGCCTACCTGCTGCGCCTGCCCAGCTATCACAAACATGCTTGCCAGAAGCAGACCGATTACGACAAACAAGCTCTGCAATGTGCAAACCACGACATCTCCTTTCTCTAGCTGTGCTTCGACAGAACAGGTTTCAGACACGGCAGCATGGAAAAACTTCCCCTCAGGCCCGTCCCCTACCAGAATCGTCCAATGCCATGAGCTCTTCTGGGAAGGGACTAAAGAAAGTCTGTCCGTACAAATATTCCGTCTCAAAACGCATGACCCAGGACTGCAGTATGCTAACCGCACTGCTCAAGGGTGTCCTGCCTTGACGATATGCTTCCAACATTTCGAGAAAGTGCCGCTTTTCCCGCATGGATAGCTCTTTTTTGAAGTACCCGAGAGTGTGCATGAGGACATTGATTGGTGACGAGTGTCGCGGAAGTTTATGCAATGCTGCTCGAAAAGACTTCTCGTACAGCTCCAATACCGCCCCCATTCTCTTTCCATCGGCATTCGCAACAATTCGGCCCAACTCCCGCATCTTTGTCTGGCTGTAAGCCATCAAGAGCAGCTTATTCTCAGCATGAAAGCGCACAAGATCGTGCATGGACGGGGATTGTTGCGGCGTGTGAAAACGAGCAAACGCAAACACTCGCGTTAGAAAATGCTCGCGGATGCTTAGATTCTTAAGGCGGCCTTCGTCTTCTATTGCTCGGTCGCCAAACTGTTCCAGGATGGCGCCTCCAAAGAAACCGGCTGTTTTGCCGATGACTGGCCCTTTTTCGGGGCCAGGATAAACCTTCACATCTGTGAAACCACAAGACGGCGATCGGTTCTTCAGAATGAAGCCGTCCACCTCTTTCAACCTGTCGAGGAAGTCCCGACTAAATCCCCTCATTCTTTCGGAAACGTCCAAGCCCGAGGAAGGCTGGATCAGCTTGAAGCTATATCCTGAGGAAATGATCCGCACGGGTGCACGTGGGGTCCCTAAGCCAATTTCAACTTCAGGACAAACACATACGAACTCGACATGTGGCTCAAGGCGTGTGACGAATTTGTCCTGTACGATCTCTCCGTTGTAACGGCAGGGATCAAAGCCAATGCACTTGCTGATTACAATTTTTGGTTTCGGGAACGCGGTCAAGACAATTCCCCCATTGCACGCACAATTCCTCTCAGCATGCCGGCAAAAACAACTTGGTGCATCGGATATAAGAGGTACCAGTAGAGTTGCCCCAGCACTCCCACAGGATCGAAGATAGCCGTCTGACGAACGACCGATCCCGACCCATTCGCTTCTATTTCAAATTGCAGCCACGCTCTCCCGGGCAATAGCATTTCTGCCGCCAATCGGAGCAAGTGATTGCGTTGCATTGCCTCGACACGCCAGAAGTCGAGCGTATCACCCGCCAACAACCGCTCAGGATCACGTCTCCCTCGGCGCATACCCGCACCGCCAAATAACAAATCTAGCAGCCCGCGAATTCGCCAGAGCCAATTCCCGTAGTACCAACCAGTCTTGCCTCCCAGCCGCTCGATGGGTCGAAAGGCTATGGCCGGAGGGAATGGTACGTGCACCGACCGCGAATCCACGATGCGGCGGCCAAATTTGGTCCCACCCCAGTGACGTGTTGTACCGACAGACGAGAATGCGTCGGACCAACGTGTTTCCGCAAATTCCCGGTCTTCATTGGCGAGTGCTCGTTTCAGAGCTTCACGGTAACCAAGGGGGCGAATCGAGAACAGAGCGTCTGCTGATCTGTCCCTCACAATCGTCTCGTTGCGCAAGCTGTCCACTAGCTCGCGGCCCACACGCGCATAGACCGGTGTCACAAGACCCAGCCAAAGGCTCGACAGCCGGGGAGATAGCACCGGTACAGGAATCATCCATCGCTTGAGCCCACGCTGATGGGAATACTCCTTCATTAGATCCAAGTAGGTAACTTGGTCTGCTCCCCCGATCTCAACAATCCTGCTCACATTGATGTCGAGATCGCCCGCCTTCTTTAGGTAGGCAATCACATCCTCGATGGCAATTGGTTGTGTGCCAGTGGTGACCCAACGTGGAGTGATCATTACCGGCAACTTCTCGACCAGGGCGCGGATCATTTCGAAGGAAGCGCTGCCCGATCCGATGACGATCGCAGCCCTAAATTCAATGGTCGGCACCCCAGACTCTCTCAGGATCCGCCCGACCTCCTGGCGGCTTCTCAGATGCGCCGACAGATTGCCGCCACTGCCGAGTCCACCCAGGTAGATGATGCGATTTACGCCTGCATCCCTCGCCGCAACTGCAAACGCATTCGCCGCGAAACGGTCTTCCGCTTCAAAAGAGTTTGCCGAAGCCATCGAATGCACCAGGTAATAGGCGGTGTGCACGCCGACCATGGCGCGGGCAAGAGACTCCGGATCGAGAACATCACCCTTCACAACTTCCGTTGTTTGTGCCACACGCTGGCTCAGAGCTTCAGGATGGCGAGATAGGCAGCGCACACGGTACCCAGCCGCTTCGAGCGCATGAAGCAATCGCCCACCGACGTAGCCCGTCGCGCCTGTAAGGAGAATCAGTTTGGAATTACTCTCCAAAGGTCACGCCTTCGTCCACGACTCGAAAGGAGAACTGTATTTCCGCATGTAGTCACGGACATTGAACTTCCGCGTAGTATTTTCTGAACTCATGTAACGAACCGTGCCGAAAACAGGCCGCTCCGGGCCCCAAGGACGGTCATAGCGCCCCAGGCACCAGAAGATTCCGCTGTAAGAATTGGGATCGCGACCATCGAGTGCATACTTATTGTTCAGCTCCACCATGATTTCGAGAGCCTTTTCGGGAGTGCGACTCCACTCGATGATTTTCTTTCCCCACAGCATACGAAGGTAATTGTGGATTCGTCCCTCTTGGAGCAACTGTCTCTGCGCGGCATTCCACAGTGGGTCGTACGTTTTGGCACGCTCAAACTTCTCAAGAGAGTAGACGTAGGACCTCTCATCACGTGCATGTCGTCGAAGGGCCTTGAGAGCCCACGCCGGCAGTGATTCGAATTGGTCATAGTCTTTTCGCATCTGGCAACAATTGAAGCCGAGCTCTCGCCAAGTAATGACTTGGTCCAGGAACGTTTCGATGTCCTGGCTGGCACCGCACCAACCGGAGCGGCTACCTGTTGCGCGAAAGGCGAGATGGCTGGAAGACCAGCCTTCGTGTGTTATGAGTTCCGAGAAAATCTGGTGCACGGAGATATGCCCAAAATGAAGATACGGAGAGAGTTCACTCGTGGCCTGTTGCGCTGGTTCATTTCGCGCACGGGTATAAGTCGGCAGCTTATTCTGCAGAAACGTTCGCAGCAGTGCTTGAGCCGCTGTGCTGCCGCCTCGGGTCTCCACCGGGGAAACCTCGTGATTCAGGGGAATTCCTGCTAGCACTTTCTCTCCCAAATTCAACAGTCCAGCCGAAGCTTTTGGCCAGCGCTTGGCGATCTCCCTAGGAAGAGCTTTTGCTTTCGGAAACTTTGCATTCAAGAGTGCATTCGGTTTCGGAAATTCCATCAAATGTCGCGGGAGCTCCTTTTGCAGGAACCGGCGAAAAGCAAATGCGGTTGGATAGGCTTTCTCCGTTTGCCGCATTGGAAGTAGGCCATTCGAGTCTACCGCCTCCAGGAACACGGGGACCTGCCGAGCCGCGGAGGCGACCATCCGCGGGAGGAAAAAGCAGGGGAAGTCGTCCGTCACTACAACGCAGGCACGAGATGCCAGAGCGGTCAGCAATCCTTTGCCTGCATTTGGCACGAGTTCGAGGTACGGATAATAGAGAACGTCGGTTCCCTCAAGCCAACAGGCATTCTCGGCCATTCCATCGAGGACAAAACTGTGTATGCGATCGCTTGCCCACGGGTAGTCGCACCGCAAGGCTTCCAGAACAACCAAGGGCTTCTGTAACCTCTCGGCCCACTCGACGGCGCGATCCAAAGCGAAATTCCAGGTGGCCCTGCGGAATGCAATCATCCAATAAAGAACGAATCGTCCATCCTGGCGCACTGGTGCGGAGTTGCACTGCCTGACGCGGATCTCGGGAACTGAAATCAAGCTCATCGTCCTCAGGCCGTCGTTGTTTGGGTCAGGAGTTCAATCGCCATATCGCGAAATTCAATGCTGTGGCATAGCTGACCCACACCAAGTACGGAATTATCAGCCAGCCCGCTACTGGAGCAGTCCTACCGAAGGCAATCGCGGTGAGAAGAATGGCGCACCACAACGCGACAATTTCAAGGAAGGCCCATCCGGGCGCGCGGAACCGGAAGAAGACTGCCGACCACGCGACGTTCAGGAGTAATTGCAGCAGGAAGAGCTGCATAGGAACTGCCGCCAAGCCGCTTCGCCGCCAAACCAGCCAAGCGGCGACCGCCATCGCCACGTACAAGATTGTCCAAACAGGAGCAAACAACCAGTTCGGGGGCGTCCAGTTGGGTTTAGACAACCCTTCATACCAGGTCATCAGGGCAGGCCGCGTCAGCAAGGAACCAAGCCAGCCGGCTCCAAGACATACGACAATGCAGAGTGTCAGTCGCATAGGTCTTTGTTCGGACTCGAAGAACTCACGCCTTCAATCTGTTTCACTTCACGCGCTAGCGTATGCGCAAACGATCTCCGCAAACAATGCCTTTACACGAGGATGCTCGCCAATCGGAGGCAAGAGCTCGATTTGCAATTGCGGAAAGCGCCTTTTCGCCTCGGTAACTTGTGCAGGGATATCTTCGGCAAGATGAGCTCCTGCGGCTAGGAACAATGGAACAACAAGGAGTTCCCGCTTGCCATCCCTTACCGCCTCCTTGGCCACATCCGAAAGCGTGGGAGCAATGAATTCCATGTAAGCCAAGCGCACAACGTCAACACCGAGCCGCTCCTTTAGCCCAGTTGTCAATTCATTGAACGGAAGCTGCCAGCGGGTGTCCTTGCTTCCGTGGGCCAACAGCACCAGTCGCTTGTCCGCCATTTTGTCCTCCCTCCTGACCGTGCTCAGTAATGAGCTTTTTACCTCGCCGCTCTAGCCAGCACTTGATTGAATTCCTCGACCAAGGAATGTTTCTCTTGGAACAAGCCGCGCAAAGCCACGGTGGTCATCTGCGCCTCGTGGCATTTCACGCCCCGGACGGCAACGCAGTCATGGCGGCCCGTGGCGCGCACCGCGCAACCCAAGGGCTGAACGAGCGACATGAAGGTGTCCGCGATCTCCGAAACAAGGTTCTCTTGAACGATCGGACGTGAGGCCATCGCCTGAATCAGACGCGGAATCTTGGACAGGCCCACGATTTCGCCATCTGGCACGTAGCCGAAGTGCATCTTCCCTCTGTAGATCAGCAAATGATGCGGACACAGGGAGTAGAAATTGATGTCCGAAACAACAATGAGCTCGCGGTGTTCTGAATGGAAGGTTTTCAGAATGGCCACTGGATCCATGCCAATACCCCGTGTCAGATCTCGGTAAAGCCGTGCCACCCGGGCCGGCGTTCCCCTAAAGTGCTGGTCAGCCAGATCCATGCCCAGTTCGGCCATCAATTCGCGGACGATCATTTGCAAACGATCCGTTTTGGCTTCGTTTTCTATGACCAATGTTTCGCTTTGACCGTTTTGAGCTTCGGATTCCAATGTTGCACTCATCTTTCACCTCGGTCCCAAATCGACTTGGACCCAAGAACTTCGCTTTCCTTACTTCACCTGCCGAAACCTCTTCACGATCTCCCTTGAGAGATTGGGGGGCTGTTCAGAACCTGAACGCCCCCTTTTGGGTGTCATGAGGCGTTACTTTGGCAGAACGACGGAATCGATCACGTGGATAACTCCGTTGCTGCAAAGAATGTCCGTCTTGACAACCTTGGCGTTGTCTACCATCACTGTCCCACCATTGGTGCTGATGGTTACCGACTGGCCATTCACGGTCTTAGCGGAATTCATTTTGATTACCTGAGCCGCTAAGACTCTTCCCGGTACGACGTGGTAAGTCAGAATCGCGGCTAGCTTTTCCTTGTTCTCCGGCTTCAACAGGTCTTCCAGGGTGCCTGCCGGAAGCTTTGCAAACGCTTCGTCTGTCGGGGCAAACACCGTGAACGGTCCTTTGCCCTTGAGGGTGTCCACAAGGCCAGCCGCCTGTAAGGCAGTAGCCAGAGTCTTGAAGGAACCCGCAGCAACTGCCGTGTCGACGATGTCCTTGCTCGGCGCAGGCTTCGGGCGGGCATACGTGGCAAGCGACAATGCCAAGGCCAGCGCCCCCGCTACGCCAAGAAGGACTACTTTCACATTTCGACGTCCGTTCATCTCTCTTCTCCTTTTATCCCTTCTGGTTTCTTGCTTCTCTTCCTGAACCGCAAACATCTCTGTTAACAACTCAAGAAGCCCACAGGGACCTACCGCGAATGCTGCAACGAAGGCTGCCCGTGCCACCGGCGCTGAATGGCCTTGAAGCTCGCGGCCTGGTAGATGCCGGCCAAGCCCACCAGCCCGTACACGATGGCACTGAGTGCAGACACTTCACCGAATTTCATTCCGAAGATCGCCGCCACCAAATCGAAGCGGGCAACCGCCACCAATCCCCAGTTCAGAGCCCCGACCACCACCAGGATGGCCGCCACAACGTCTAGTTTCTTCATGATCCTCTCCTCCAAGTTTTTCGCCTGAATCTTGCGAACACAGGTTTAACTATAAAGAAAAATACTTTGACAGCAAGGAAAATACAGGCGAAAATAAAAGTCGATTAATTCCCAGTCAAATGTGCGCGCGGGTTTTGCCTGGCAGTTAAATCGGGAGGAGCAAGGTGCTGTCAGAGACGCTGACGAAAGGGTTGGGCCGCTACGCCATCGGTGAAAAACTGCGCGCGTTACGGCTGAAAAAGAAGATAGGGCTTGTCGAATTGGGCCGCCATACGGGCCTTTCTGCGGCCATGCTCTCGAAGGTCGAGCGTGGCAAGCTTTATCCCACCCTCCCGACGCTCCTGCGCATCGCTCTGGTTTTCAGCGTTGGATTGGAGTACTTCTTCTCCGATGACCAAAAGCGGCGAGTCCTCGCCATCGTGCGGCGCGCCGAGCGCAAGCGCTTTCCTGAACGTCCCGATGGGCGCGATATTTCTTTCTACTTCGAATCGCTCGACTTCGCTGCTGTGGAACGAAAATTGAACGCATACTACGCTGAGTTTCAGCAACTACCTCCGGGTAAGGCCCGTCCGCATCATCATCCTGGCGTCGAGTTCTTGTCCGTACTGCGCGGCAAACTCGAAATGCGCATCGGTGCAGAAGAGCACGTGCTCGATTCGGGAGACTCGATCTATTTCGATTCCTCTGTTCCACACTCCTACAGAAGGATCAGCCAGAAACCCTGTAGCGCAATCGTTGTCACGGCAGCGTAAGTAGAACCGACAGTCGAATCCGCAGCGACGTAAACTCGTCTTTGTAGTCTTTTGCCCCGGTTGGAATTCTTGCAATTCTTGGTAAAAAGAGCGCACCTGCCTTTTCAGCAGCGGCGTCCCCCTTTTCGTGTTTCTGATTGTCGAAACGTGTTCATAAATTTCGGCTGGTTACGAACTGGCGTGATTGTGCACAGTGGCTCGTTTCGGTCCTTTCTTGCACAGTTCATCCACATGCGTGGATGCGCACCGGAAGAGAATTCACTAAGTCTCTCATCGAGAAGAAGTTTGGTGGACGTGACCGGGATCGAACCGGTGACCCCCTGCTTGCAAAGACGGGATGAACCAGAAACCAAGGACTTAGCGGGAATTGGCAAGGACGAGCTTGAATGAGCTAAGTGCCGTGTAACCGGGGACGTTGACATTATACGTGTCTATCAGGCTCACTCCTGCTGGTTCGAGGGTGGTCACAAATTTGGTCACAAGTTGGTGGGATGAACCCCTATAGTGAGACAAATTCTTTGGGCACACTTGCCGTTTCACTCAGTCTTTCCTGCATCTCCTAGCAGGGGATGGGGTCTGGGGAAGGGGACGGCGTTTGAGTCCCCTTCGCCCCACACCTGCGTAGAAGTCTTCTTCTCGTTTTCACTGTTCTCATGCCAACAATTCGACGTAACTGCGAGATTTCAGGAGGGAGAATTTAGACAGCATCCGATCAAGAGAAACGCTTGGCCACCACCAACCTGCCCTGCGTCCAGGGCTCAGAAAGCGAATTTTGCCCTTACTCTGGAGATATCGGAGACCAGTTTTCAGCTAATTCGGACAGCAGTGATCTCCTCCATTTCCACGGCCCATGAGGCGAACTAATTCGATCTAACTGCAGCAGCCATGCCCGCTCTTCGGCGTTCCCGCAGACTTGCCCAGATATTGCTCCGGACTAAGGTCGAACTTCTCTTTGCACTTGGAGCCGCAGAAGTAATACGCCTGCCCTTTGTACTCGCTTCGGCCAGCAGCGGTAGTCGTATCTACGTCCATGCCACAAACAAAATCTTTCACAGCTGTTGTGTTCGTCATGATCATCTCTCCTTAGTTTGTACATTTTGGCTCGACAGCAGATCGCGCGTTAATTGCCAGCTGCGGCGACACGTCATCATCATGTAGTGTGGCACCGCCCGAATGAGCAAACTGTTCCGTATCGGACGGTATGGCGGGAGAAATCCAACCACATCTCCATGGTTGTAGACTCTCTCAACGAAACCAGTACAAAAAACCCTGGGCTGGTCAATCATCCCATGGCCTCCTTCCAACCAACCTTTATGGGCCACCAATTCAAGGGATAAGACGTGAAGAACCCCAGAACCATGCCGATCTGCATCATGAACCAGTAGCCTGGTTCCGTTGGCTCAAGGTGCGGTCGGGGGAAAAAGACAAAGAAGGTCAGCGCCATCCACGCAAAGAGACCGATCTCGAAGGTCAGGATCGAAAGTGTATCCGACTTGATGGCAGCGAGCAGCCCTTTTGCCGGCGACAGGTTGCGCATGGGCTTAATCACGAAATACTGAAACGCAACTCCCAGCAGCCATGCGAGCAGCAAATCGCCGGCATATTCCGCATAGAGCGTTTTGCCGAGGAGTGTCCAGCCGAGAGCAAACAGGCTGAACTCTGCGATGATGTCGCCCAGCGTGCAACCGGCACCACAGTGCGAGTCGGAAATCGCGGCTTGGGCAATCGTGGGCACGCTCCGCGCCTGATGCGTCATTTGCATGTGTTCATGCTCTCTTCTACCTACCGTAGCCGCCTTCGTCATTTTGCGGCCCGCGCGGAAGTAGCCCCAAAGTCCGAATATGCTGAAGTAGAGCGCCGTGACCGGCCAGACGACGTTCATGATCCACATCTTCTGAGGGTGGCGAATCTCATCAATTGAAATCAGAATCGCGCAAAGGAATGCGACAGCGAGCGACGTCCAGGCGATCACGTTAAACATAGTTGCGTTGCCTCCATCCGCCAGTTTCGCCCGGAACGCGATACCGCGTCCACCATCTTGGCAGCGCGACGATCAATATTGTGTTGCGGCCGCGCGGCAGAAAAGGCGGCCACCCAATGTGCCGAATCCGGGTTTATTCGACTTCGGTGGACCGCCGCAGCGTGCCGCGCCGCAGCGAGTGCTCTTTCAGCTGTGCGAAGAGAATCGGCACCAGAATCATGACGGCAATCGTCGAAGAAACCATACCGCCGACGATCGGCGCGGCGATTGGCTTCATAACGTCCGAACCGATGCCCGCCTCCCAAAGGATCGGAGCCAGGCTGGCAATCACAGCGAAGACGGTCATCAGCTTCGGACGCAGGCGGCGCACGGCGCCTTCGATGGCCGCCTCCTCGACATCCTCGTGCGTCAGCGGCACGCCGGACGCGAGGCGGTTGTCGAGGGCCTCATGAAGATAAATGACCATCACAACGGCCGTTTCCACGGCGATGCCGAACAGGGCGATGTAGCCGACGGCAACCGCCACGCTGAACTCGTACCCGAGCAGCCACTGCAAGATGAGGCCGCCCGTCAGCGCAAAGAACACGGGAAAGAACAGGATGAGCGCTTCGGCAGCGGATCGGAAGATCAAGTAGAGAAGAAGAAAGATTGCAAAAAAGACTATGGGAAGAATCAGCTCCAGCCGTTTCTTTGCGCGCAGCTCGAATTCATACTCGCCCGACCATGAATAAGTGTAGCCCGGCGGCAGCTTTAGCCTGGCGTTGAGCACGCGGTTTGCGCTCTGAACGAAGCCGCCATAATTGGCGGTGTTCAGGTCGAGGAATACATATCCCGTCAGCTGCCCTTCTTCGTCGCGAATCATCGAAGCCCCGCGAGAGAAATAGATTTTAGCAACCTCGCTGATCGGGATCTGCGCACCACTCGGTGTTGCGATGACAACTTGTCGAAGCTGGTCGACGTCACTCCGAAAATCGCGGCTGTAGCGGACATTGATCGGATAGCGTTCCCGTCCCTCGATATTTTCGGCCACGTTTTCGCCGCCAATTCCTGACGCGACGGCCCGCTGGACATCCGCCACAGTCAAACCGTAGCGAGCCGCCACTGCCCGGTCGACGGCGACATTTATGTAGAATCCCTGAGCCACGTGCTCGGCAAAAACCGAGCGCACCTGCGGCAATGGTGAGAGAAGTTGATTGATCTGGTTGCCGATCTGCTCGATGCCTTCGAGGGTCGGTCCCTGAATTTTCATTCCCACCGGCGTTTTGATTCCGGTCAGCTCCATGTCCAAACGGTTTTCGACCGGCATCGTCCAAGTGTTCGAGATGCCGGGGAATTGCAGCTTTGAATCCATTTGCTGAATCAACTTTCCGTAGGTCATTCCGGCAGGCCAGTCGGTTTTGGGCTTGAGCATTATCGTCGTGTCGTACATCGAAAGCGGCGCGTTGTCGGTGGCGCTGTCGGAGCGTCCCACCGTGCCGAACACGGTGTCAACTTCAGGGAATGAACGAATGATTCGATCCTGTTCCTGGAGGAGCGCGGTTGCTTGCGTAATCGAAATTCCAGGCAGAGCGGTGGGCATATAAAGGGCCGACCCCTCGAAAAGAGGTGGCATGAACTGGCTGCCAATGTTTCGCCCCAGCGGAATGGTTAGAACCAAAACGGCCAAGGCCAGCAGCAGTGTCGATTTGCGGAAACGCAACGCCAGTCGCAACACCGGAAGATAAATCGCCTGAGTGGGAGCCGAGAACGGGTTCTTCGATTCTGGTCGAAGCTTCCCGCGAATGAATAGTGGCATCAGCACCGGGACAAGGGTGACGGCTAGCAACGAGGAAAATCCAATAGCGAGGGTTTTCGTCCACGCTAGGGGACGAAACATGCGTCCTTCCTGTGCTTCCAATAGAAATACCGGCAGGAACGAGACCACGATGATAACCAAAGAGAAGAACAGCGCAGGCCCAACTTGCTTGGCTGCGTCTAAAAGAATGCGGCGCCGCTCCTTCTCAGTGAGCGGCGGGGGCGCGACCATTGTGGCCGGAAGCGCCTGACTCGCAACCGCCGCGTCAACTCCATCGGCATCTTCGTTAATGGACCGTGCCGGTAGAGGATCAACACGCACAGCGGGCCGTTCGGAGAGATGCCGATAGCCGTTTTCGACCATGACAATGCTTGCGTCGACGAGCACTCCAATCGCCAGCGCCAAGCCGCCCAAAGACATGATGTTGCTCGATACGTGGAGGTAGTACATCGGAATGAAGGACGCCACAATCGCGATGGGAATGGTGAGTATGGGAATCAGCGCGGATCGAAAATGGAACAGAAACATGATCGTGACCAGGCTGACGATCACTGCTTCTTCAAGCAAATCGCGCTGCAACGTGTGAATGGACGCGTCGATCAGGCCAGAGCGGTCATACCCAGAGCGAATTTCAATTCCGGGCGGAAGAGACGGCGCAATTTCGACGAGCTTTTTCTTGACCCCGTTGATCACGTCGAGCGCATTCATCCCGTAGCGCATGACAACGATCCCGCCGACGGTTTCTCCTTCGCCGTTCCAGTCCGCCGCGCCGCGCCGGATGTCCGGGCCGAACGTGACTGTTCCCAGATCGCGAATCAAGACAGGCGTGCCGTTCTTCGTGGCGACGGGAACATTTTCCAGATCGTCGAGCGATTTCAGATAGCCGAGGCCGCGGATCATGTATTCCGCCCCGCCCATTTCCAGCAGTCGCCCGCCTACCTCATTCGTGCTGTCGCGGACGCGCTCGATCACCGTCCGCAGCGGGATGTTGTAGGCTCGCAGTTTGTCCGGGTCTAGATTCACCTGGTATTGACGAACAAAACCTCCAATCGCCGCGACTTCAGCAACCCCAGGCACGGATTCGAGCTGGTAGCGCAGATTCCAGTCTTGCAAGCTGCGCAGGTCGGCCAAACTGTACTTGTGCGTGTGGTCCACGAGGACGTATTCGTAGACCCATCCCGCGCCCGTTGCATCGGGGCCCAGGACAGGATGAACGCCAGACGGCAGCTCTCCCTGAATTTCTTGCAGATATTCGAGGACGCGCGAGCGCGCCCAATACAGATCCGTTCCATCTTGAAAGACAACGTACACGTAAGAATCGCCAAACATTGTTTGCGCTCGCACGGCCTTGACATGTGGCGCCGCGAGCAGCGTCGTGACCAGGGGATACGTGACTTGGTCTTCTATCAGGTTAGGCGGCTGGCCTGCCCACGGCGTGTGGATGATCACCTGCACGTCGGAAATATCCGGCAAGGCGTCCAGCGAGATCCCGCGCATGGCCCAGATTCCTGCTACAACAAGCGCCAGCGTTGCCGTGAACACGAGAAAGCGGTTGCGCGCGCACCAATCCATCCATCGGGAGATCACGTCACTTCCCTCCTGTGGCATTGAGGCTGAGTTGCTTGCTGGCGACCGTTTTGCCGTCTTTTCGCGCGATGATCGTGACTTGCCATGTTCCGCCGCTTCCGAGCTGCCCAGATCCCTGGTACAGACCGTTTCCTCGATCGCTAAAGTTGACTTCAGTGCGCAGTGCGGACATGCCCATCGCGGGCATGGCTGGCATGAGAAACGTCGCCGTCACCTGCGCCCCGGAAATCGCGGTTCCATTTGCGTCCATGAGCCTTACGTGAAAGATGTTGGTGCCTTTCCGAGGTGGGTTCGGGCTGGAAGTCAGTTGGATGTTGGATTGAGCAGTCTCCATCGCAGCCGCGCCTCCTGCGCCGGGCGGAGGCGGAACGAAGGAACCGAGCGCAGCCTGAAGCTGGCTCTCGGAATCGATCAGGAAGTTTGCTGAAGCGACGATGCGCTCTCCCACCTTCAGGCCTTTCAGAACGATGTATTGGTCGCCCGCTTGCGGTCCAATCTGCACGTCGCGTGGTTCGAGGTAGCCGTCGCCGCGGACGACGAAAGCGATCTGGCGCGTGCCGGTTTGAAGTACGCCCCCAACCGGGATCACCAGATGTTCTCCGAGCGGCACTTGCAAGACGACATTGACGAACATTCCCGGCGTCAACGTGAGATTCGGGTTCGCGAATACCAGGCGGACCCGCGCGGTGCGTGTGGCCATTTCCACGTCGGGATAGATGAAGTCAACTCTTCCGTGAAATGTTCGTCCCGGATACGAATCGACGATGAGCGAAGCGGGCTCTCCCACGCGAACGCGTCCGAGGTCGTTCTGAAACACCTGCGCAAACACCCAGACTGTCGAGAGGTCTGCGATCGTGTAAAGGCGGGTGTCGGGTTGCACAGTAAGATTTGG
>Ga0307373_10009526_pt1 | contig 14493 bp, 14 predicted proteins | sample OX2MG_FD_202534 | JGI IMG/M metagenome (GOLD analysis project Ga0307373, IMG submission 202534) | Soil microbial communities from Risofladan, Vaasa, Finland - OX-2 | ecosystem: Environmental > Terrestrial > Soil > Coastal area > Acid sulfate soil | place: Finland: Risofladan, Vaasa | collected... | reverse complement strand
CCGGCCACGGGGTCCACGTGCGATACGCCCCGGACAGCCCCTACCTGCACGCGAAGGTGATCCTGACTCCTGCTGAGGGGATAGTCGGTAGTGCCAACCTCACCGAGGACGGCGCATCGGTCAACCGTGAGCTGGACGTGTTGATCCCAACGGGCCTCCTGCCTGAAGCCTGGGCATGGGGCATAGCGCTCTGGGCCACGGGAAGGACCGTCTCCTAGAAGACGAAGCCGTGCTCTACGCCCTGCCCGTGCGTTGCGAGGACCTTGTCCAAGCTGTTCATGCGCCGGCCGCCGCCCCTGCCCCGCGGCAGGCGACCGGTCGCAAGAGGGCAGCGCGCCTCCGGCCCCTTCTCGCCAACGGTGACCCGCTCCCCCTCTCCGCTCCCCCTGCGTAATGTGGCGGCCCGGTCCCGGCCGGGTCGCCCCAAGCGCGAGGTTGGGGCGGGTGAGGCGGGGGCGGGAGCGGGGGTGATTGGGAAGTGGGATTGGAGGGTGGGAGGCGGAGGGCGCCACTTCGTGGGAGGGTGCGGCAGGTGGAGGGGGAGATAGGAAATCTAGATCGGACGCCGCGATTCTGGAAAGCGGTGCCTTCCCACGCGCGCGACACGCGGTTTAGGAATCCGCGTGCATCCGTCCATCTGGTGCTATCCAGTGCCATTTCGTACTTCAGAGTAGGTAGCTCAGTCCGTCTAGTAGCCTCCTGTGGGAATGAGTTATGGGCGTTTGATTCCCATTTGATTCCCAAACAGTGGCAGTCCGGACCTACCCGGTCGGCTCACCCCCAAGATCGCGCGAGCCATGAACCGCAGCGTTCCGGAGCCTCTCCAGATACTCCAACGCTTCGCGCTGGGCTACTGGATCGAGTTCGACGAATAGCCGAAGCGCCAACCCGGCAAGTCCACTTGAACTCCGAGCAACTTCGCTGTCGAGGTACCCCGACCACGTAGCAATCGACTCGTAGTTGAGGCCATACAGCTCGGCAAGGTTCATCAAAATCGCCGGGTCCGGTCGCCGGATCGACCCCCGTTCGATTTGGGAGAGGTGGGCATTCGAGACTCCGATGCGATGTTCGACCTGCCGCAGGCTTAGTCGTTGGTGTTGCCGTGCACGTCGAAGGATCTCCCCGAGCACAGGTTCGCTGTCTCCGGCTAGCTGGCGTTCTAGCCCAGCCCCTCCTGGCTCTGGCCAGTCGGCCTCAACGTGTGCAGATCCAGAAGCCTGTCTGATCGCTCTCACGACGGTTCCACGGTAATCGCTTTCGGTAGCCTCCATGTGCTAATCTTACACGCAGAGAAGCGTATGAGTTGAGCAGAGAGGGTCAGGGTGCAAGTCGCTGAGTGCGTAACGATCAATGAGGTCCTGCCACAAGCCAGGTATTCCGGGCTGTGGAGGTCGATCGTGACCACGCCCTCCGTGAAAGACCGCCTCCTGCATAACGCCCTGCTCGGGCTTCAGCTCCGGGCAAAGCTCTCCTTCGAGGTAACGGCGCTTCATGGTCTGGTTCTGCTTTACGGGTCGCCCGGTACCGGCAAGACCACGCTTGCTCGTGGAGTAGCCCAGGAAATGGCGCCCTTGGTGTCGGGCGGCAAGGTTCGCCTCATCGAGATAAACCCACACGGGCTCATGAGCGCTGAGCACGGCCAGAGCCAGCAGAAGGTCTACGAACTCCTGTGTGACCACATCCCCATGCTGGCGGAGGACGGCATCCCCACCGTGGTGCTCCTCGACGAGGTGGAGTCGATGGCGGTTGCTCGGAGTGCCGCCTCCCTATCGGCCAATCCAGCCGATGTTCATCGAGCAACGGATGCCGTCCTGGAGTCGCTGGACCGGAACGCAGCCGACCATCCCAATCTTGTTGTGGTGGCCACGTCCAACTTCGCCGAGGCGTTGGATGAGGCGTTCAAATCGCGGGCGGACGCAAGCATCGAGGTACCAATGCCAGACGCGAAGGCGATCACCACCATCTTGAAGCAGACCTTGACGGACTTCGGGGTGGCATACGCGGAGCTGGTCACGCTGGCCGGGGACAAGCGATTGCCTGCCGTAGCAAAGCTGCTTGCTGGAGCCGACGGACGCCAGGTTCGAAAGGTCATCGCTGACGCCATGAGCAGACAAATCGAGACCGTCCTCAACCCTGGAAGCCTGACGCTGGCGCAGCTACAGGAGGCTGCAGGCAGTCTAGTCATCACCACATCACAAGGGGGCCGAGATGCAACGGCATAGGCAGGTAGCCGCTGCTCCGCACCGGAAAGCCTCCGAGACCTGGGAAGCAATCGAGAAGCTCGTAACTTCAACTCTTGAACGGTCACCGCGTATTACTGGGAAGGACGTCGCAGCGGCATTGAAGGCCGCGAGCCCTGTTGGCATCATGCTCGTCGCCGGAGGCCACCTGGATAAGCACCCGGTTGTTGTTGTAGCCGATCCGGTGTACCTAACGATATCCACCGTGTCAGGCGACGCTGCCCTGAGCTTGGACGAGGACCTCGGTCCAGTTCCTGGGGGCACAACCGTAACTGAGTGGACCGTGTATCTCCCAACGCCTGACCCTGTGGGAGACGCTGTCCGATCGGCGATCACGGGTGCAGCGCACTTGAGCGCAGACGAACCACCTGGAGAATCCACCACCAAGGCTGCCCGCCTCAGCGAAGGAAGTGTCCTGGATCTTGATGCACTCGCAAACCGAGCACGGGAGTCCAAGTGAGCCCGACATCGACCTCCACCAGCACGTACACCAGAACAAAGACAGCCGTTTACCTGACTGACGTGGTCATGGGGACCATCGCTGACATCTTGGCGGAGCTGAAGATCGACATCACCAGCCTGTACCGGGATTGGAAGCAGGATGAGTCTGCTATCGCCGCCTGGATCGAAGAAGAGTCTCTCCTGCAGGTCGTATTGGAGTGTCACCAACCGAATGGCACGACGGCTCCAATCATTGAGTTTCCAGTTGCCTATAGGTCGAGTGGAGAAGGTGACGCCACATTCACTGCTGACCGTGCCTCCCTGGCCCGGTATCGAGCCAAGCTCGTACGCGTTCCCGCTGGCACCACCTACGGGATCATATGCACTTTCAAGGTAACTCCCACGCCGCAGCCAGGCTGGGGACCGGGCCATCGGGCCTCCACCGAAGGGTTGAAGTCTCTTACATTCGGGACACTGGCGTCCGCTCCCCATGCAGCCCTCGCCTTGAGGTACCTGCGTTGAAGCGATCGGAAATGTCTTGCTGGTCGTCTGCCTTACTAGGAGAGGAGCCCGATGGGATACGTTGATGATGCCTTTTTGAATCTCAAGGGCAAGTTGGAGGTGACTGCCACTGAGTCGGATTTAGCGAAACGAAAGCACCATGAGATCCGCGACCACGTCCGCGAGTCCTGGGTTCTGGAGGCCGATTTTCTGACCGGCAGCTATCGACGCTGGACTAAAACAAAGCCCCTGCGGGACGTGGACATTTTTGTCGTGATCGACCGGAATGGTCCCCAGGCCCAGCTCCGCCAATCAGGTCCTAACTCTATCCTGGACAAGCTGGCAACCGTACTAAAAAAGAAGTACGACAGTGTTGTCATAGATCGGATGGCCTGCACGGTCAACTTTGGATCGGGCGAGGAGATCACATCGTTCGACGTCGTGCCAGCGTTTGAGCGAGCTACGGACGAGTTTGAGATTCCGGACACGAGGAGCGGCGGGTGGATTGCGACAAATCCTAAGCGCCATCACGAGATGAGCACGGAGAAGAATGATAAGTGCGATGGGAAGTACGTCCCATTCGTGAAGATGGTAAAGTCCATCAACCGCGAACTGGGAGAGCCAGTGACGCCATCTTTCCTGATCGAAGTGATGGCTCAAGAACTCGTCACCGAACCTTTCGGGCGCTATCAGGACGAGGTTCGGTGGTTCTTGGCAAGCGCCTCTGAGGGCGTGGCTAGCAGTTGGCCAGACCCTGCTGGCCTCGGACCCGATGTTAACACGATGAGTTCTGGTGAGCGCATTGAGGCAGCAACGGCCCTTGCCGATGCGCAGGCGATCGCCGAACGAGCGATTTTGCTCGAAGACGACAGTCAGGAACGGGCTGCCGTGGAGGAGTGGAGGAGGCTCTTTAGCTGGAGGATGCCTCGTCCGTGACCCCGCTCCTTCCCTCCAAGAACCATAGAAGCCATCGCGCCGAGGTAGATCGGTGATCGAGAATCCAGTCACGGTAGTGCACCGGCCCATCTCGGAGCGCCAGAACAGTGATGAGAGCATGGAATTGCTCCGGGCAGACAGTTGGTTCTACCTTCGTGCAAAGTTCTGGCACGCGGTCAGGCTGGCCGGCACGCTGATTCTGGCCCTTCTTGTCCCGGTGATTGTGTTCTATAAGCCGGGCTGGGGAGACCTACTTGGAGCTCTTGCCGGTGTGTGGGTGCTGGTGGGCAGAACCATCCTGATCTGGTTAGAGGACCGCTCGGTACGGATGGCGGTCACGATTCAGGAGCAGTTCGATACCGAGCTATTTGATCTTGAGTGGAACTCCAGCCTTGCGGGACGGCGGGCGGCGCGAGAAGATATTCATACAGCCGCAGAGAAAGTCCGTTGGAAACGGAGACTGAAGAAGCTGCGCGATTGGTATGCAGATGCCGATAGCGTCGCGTGGCCGCTGAACGTTCTTCTCTGCCAGCGCTCCAGTGCCGTATGGGGCAGACGCAGTCATTACGGCTATGCGATGTTCGTTCTAAGTCTTGGAATCCTTTGGTTCATGGCCGGTGTCGTTATGGCTGTCGTCGCGAATGCAACGCTGGGTGCCTATCTAATTACGGTGTTCCTTCCATCTCAACCGGCATTCCTTGACACCATTGACCTCGTTCGCGGCCATCTGCAGCAATCGAAGGCCAAGGCAGCCCTCGAAGAGAAGACAACTGACCTCTGGAACAGAGGCGCTGAGCAGGCAGCCTCTGTAACAGAACAGGGCTGCAGGGAAGTTCAAGACCAGGCATACACGCTACGACGGAAGGGGATTCAGATTCCGCAGTTAGTCTATTGGTTCCGCCGGAAGCAGGATGAGGAAGCGATGAGAGCAGCAGTGGCCCATTTGGTGAAACAGCAAGTGGGCGGTAGTAGTGGCGGCGTGTAGAGGGGGAGTGGCACCCCTGTGACTCGCGTAGTGGTCACGCAGAAAATCATGAACGGTATGGTGCCGCGGGACCGTACCTCCCACAAGCCTCCGCTGTCGTACGATCATTGCATGGCACATAATTGTCATCCGTCCCAACGTGACAGCCTGGTCGCCTGATGGCCCGTCAGCCTCAGAACGGCGAGCCGCTCGGCTTCGAAGACATCCTTTGGAAGGCAGCGGACAAGCTCCGGGGTTCCATGGACTCCAGCGAGTACAAGCACATTGTCCTCGGCCTCGTCTTCTTGAAGTATGTCGATGACGCCTTCGGCGAGCGTCGAGCGCAGCTCGCCGCCGACCTGGCGGGCGAGGGCATTACCGGCGAGCAGGCTGGGGAGCTACTGGAGTCACGCGACGAGTACACGGCTGAAGGCGTCTTCTGGGTGCCGCCGGAAGCTCGCTGGGAGTTCCTTCAGTCGAAGGCCAAGCAGCCGGATATCGGGAGGCTCATTGACGCTGCTATGGATGCTGTCGAGGTCGAGAACCCGACCTTGCGAGGAGTGCTCCCCAAGAACTTCGCCCGGCCGAGTCTGGACGTTCGACGACTCGGCGAACTGGTTGACCTGATTGCTGGACTTGGTCTCGGTGCTTCTGAGCACCGGGAGAAGGACCTCCTCGGTCGGGTGTACGAGTACTTTCTGGGCAAGTTTGCCTCTCAGGAAGGCAAAGGGGGCGGCGAGTACTACACACCACGGAGCGTCGTCAAGCTCCTTGTCGAGATGATCGAGCCATACAAAGGGAGGGTGTACGACCCTTGCTTCGGCTCCGGAGGAATGTTTGTCCAGTCCGAGAACTTCGTCGAAGCCCACGGCGGTCAACGCAACGACATCGCTGTCTACGGCGAGGAACTGAACGACACGACGTGGCGCCTCGGAAAGATGAACCTAGCGATTCGAGGCATCGAAGCTGACCTCGGTCCGCGATGGGGTGACACGTTCCACGAGGATCTCCACCCGGACCTCAAGGCGGACTTCATTCTCGCCAATCCGCCCTTCAATATCTCTGACTGGGGCGGGGACCAGCTTCGAGACGATCCCCGTTGGCAATTCGGAACTCCACCCGCAAGCAACGCTAACTTCGCATGGCTCCAGCACATGGCATCGAAACTCGCCCCACAAGGTGTCGCCGGGGTCGTCCTAGCAAACGGGTCGCTCTCCACACACCAGTCAGGCGAAGGCGAGATTCGCCAAAGGATGATTGAGGCAGATCTTGTTGAATGTGTGGTAGCCCTTCCGGTACAGCTCTTCTACACCACGCAGATTCCAGTATCCCTGTGGTTCCTGAATCGGGATAAGAGTTCGGGTGGTACTCGTAACTGGAGGGACCGTCGAGGAGAAGTGCTCTTCATTGATGCCCGTAAGATGGGGAACTTGGTCGATAGGACCCACCGAGAGCTATCTGACGGAGACACAGCGGCTATCACCGAGGCATTCCACTCATGGCGGGGTGAGCCTGGTGCGCCGCCATACGAAGCGGTCGTGGGGTTCTGCGCTTCGGCAACCACGGAGGAGATTTCGGAACATCGCTTCGCACTCACTCCGGGGCGGTATGTGGGATCAGAAGAAGCTGCAGACGATGGTGAGCCGATTGGCCACAAAATTGAGCGGTTGAAGCGAGAGTTACTTCTTTCCTTTGCAGAGAGTAACCGCCTTGAGGCGGAGATACGTGAATCACTGGGGCGGCTAGATGCCTCCTAAAGACGGTGAATCATTTCCCCTCGACGAGGTTGCCGACATAACAGTTGGATTTGTCGGACCAATGAAGTCTGAGTACGTAGAGGAAGGCATACCGTTTCTTCGTTCTCAGAACGTCAAGCCGTTTCGTATTGACCTGGCCGACGTCAAGTACATCAACGACTCCTTTCACAATCGTCTGTCGAAATCATCCCTACGCCCAGGCGACGTAGTAGTTGTCAGGACGGGAACGCCCGGAACTGCGGCTGTAATTCCAGCGACGTTGCCAATTGCTAACTGCTCAGATTTGGTTGTAATCAGACCCCATGGCAACCTCGACCCCTGGTACTTGAGCTACTTCATTAACGGTGCGGCCAAGGGATTTGTCTCCTCACGTCTCGTCGGGGCGGTTCAGCAACACTTCAATGTCGGCTCTGCAAGGGAGCTGAAACTTCCAAACCTGCAACTTGCTGAACAACAGGCCATTGCATCGGTACTTCGTCCACTTGATGCGAAGGCCGAAGCGAATCGACGTACCGTAAGCATTCTGTCTGAGCTTCTGTCGGCAACTTGGACCGAGTCATTTGAGACAGCCGAGTCCCTTGAATGGCCGATATATCCAATTGGTGAAGTGGCATCGGTTGTTGGAGGTTCAACGCCAAAGACTGCTATCCGAGATTTCTGGGGAGGAACCATATCCTGGGCAACGCCCAAGGATCTTTCTCGGCTACCTTCCGCTCCGCTTCTAGGTACGGAGCGGCGGATTACAGAGTTGGGACTCCGGCAAATTAGTTCTGGTCTCCTTCCCAAGGGGACCGTGCTGCTGTCATCGAGGGCACCCATAGGGTACTTGGCGATCGCTGAGGTTCCGGTCGCCATAAATCAGGGCTTCATAGCCATCATCGCCAAAGAACGACTGTCGAACCTCTACTTATGGCAGTGGATGCAGGCGCATATGGAGGAGATCAAATCTCGGGCGAATGGGACGACTTTTCTCGAAGTCAGCAAGGCGAGCTTCCGACCCGTGCTCATTTCAATTCCGCCGAGTGGTGCGATGCAGTCGTGGACGAACTGGGCCGCGCCGCAGTATCGGCTCATCGTCGAAAGGGAGAAAGAGTCTCGGATTCTCGCGCGGTCACGAGACGCACTCCTGCCAAAGCTTCTCAGTGGCGAGCTTCGTGTTCGTGAAGCTAAGTCCCTTGTAGAGGATGCGGTATGAGGTCCTTTATTGCCGAGTCCGGAGTGGAGGAGGTCTGCCTTGACTACTTTGCCGACCTTCGCTGGGCTGTTCTCTATGGCCCCGAGATTGCCCCGGACGAAGCTCGGGCGGAGCGTGCCAGCTATCGGGATGTCCTGCTGGAGGATCGTCTCCGGCGTGCTATCGCCAGCCTGAACCCGTCGCTCTCGCCTTCGGTCATCGATGAGGTCGTCGCCACGGTCCGGCGACCGGAGAGCGTGGATGTGCTTGCCGAGAACTGGCGTATCTACAGACTTCTGACATCTGGCGTGCCTATCGAGCGCCGGGACGAGAAGGGTGAACCCCTACACGACATCGCCTGGCTGGTGGACTTTGACCACCCGGACCGGAACGAATTCCTTGCAGTCAACCAGTACACGGTAGAGGGAGATCAGAGCACCCGGCGTCCGGACATCGTGCTATTCGTTAACGGACTTCCTTTGGGAGTTCTGGAGCTAAAGGTTCCCGGCGAGGAGCGTGCAACGCTTCGAGGTGCCTACGACCAGCTCCGCACGTACGCAGCCGAGATTCCAGCGCTTCTCGCGTATAACGCTGTGTGCGTCATCTCAACTGGAACGCAGGCTCGGATGGGACCACTTTCCGGCGGGTTCGAGCACTACGCCCCGTGGAAGACGATCGATGGCAAGAGGCTAGCTGCGCCCGGTACTCCTGAGATGGAGGTGCTCGTGCGAGGGGTGTTCGAGCCTGCTCGCTTCCTGGACCTCGTTCGGAGCTTTATCAGCTTCTCTGACGAGCGCAGCGGCGTCATCAAGCGTCTTGCCAAGTACCATCAGTTTCACGCTGTCAACAAGGCAGTGGATACGACCCTCTCGGCGATGGAACGGGGAGATGGTCGGGCTGGTGTCGTGTGGCACACGCAAGGGAGCGGTAAGAGCCTGGAGATGCTCTTCTATGTCGGCAAGGTGATGCGCCATCCTGGGATGGCGAACCCAACCGTCGTCATGCTGACGGATCGCAACGACCTCGACGATCAGCTATTCGACGAGGTCTTTGCTCCGGCTCGGACTCTTCCAGAGACGCCGGTACAGGCCGAATCCAGGGAGCATATTCGCGAGCTGCTGCGATCGAAGGCTTCAGGGGGCATCGTCTTCTCGACAATGCAGAAATTCGGACTGAGCAAGGAAGACCGGGAGGCCAACCGGAATTTCCCGGTACTCTCGGATCGACGGAACATCGTGGTGGTGGCCGACGAGGCCCACCGAACACAGTACGACCTCATCGACGGGCTCGCCCGCAATCTTCGCGATGCGCTGCCCAATGCTGCCTTCATGGGATTCACTGGAACCCCGATCGAGACTGCCGACAAGGACACACGAGCCATCTTCGGTGAGTACGTGGACGTCTACGACCTAACTCAGGCTGTCGAAGATCAGGCGACGGTGAAGGTCTTCTACGAAGCCCGCCTGGCTCGGGTCGAGCTGCCAGACGAAGTCCGCGCGAGTCTGGATGAAGAATTCGACGAGGTCACTGAACTGACAGAGGTGGATACTCGGGAACGGCTGAAGACCCGGTGGGCTCGGGTCGAAGCGATCGTAGGAGCTGAGAAACGTATTGCTGAAGTTGCCCACGACATCGTCGATCACTGGGAGAAGCGCCGCTCCGCAGAGATTGGCAAGGGCCTCATCGTCTGCATGAGTCGTCGAATCTGCGTCAGCCTCTACGACGAGATCACCAAGCTCCGCCCGGCATGGCACTCCGACGGGGATGCCGACGGCAAGATCAAGGTCGTCATCACCGGATCGGCGTCAGATGGTCCAGAGATGAACCGTCACGTGAGAAGCAAGGATCGTCTCAGGGCGCTCAAGGAACGGGCTAAGGACCCAGACGATGCGCTTGAACTCGTCATCGTCCGGGATATGTGGCTGACGGGATTCGACTCCCCATCGCTCCACACGATGTACGTCGATAAGCCCATGCGAGGGGCTGGACTAATGCAGGCCATCGCCCGAGTCAATCGGACCTTCCTAGACAAGCCGGGTGGTCTCGTCGTTGATTACATCGGTATTGCCGAGAGCCTGCGTGCGGCGCTCGCTGACTACACGGACCGAGACCGTGCCCGGCAAGAGGTGGGGGCACCGATCGATGAGGCGCTCGCTCTACTCCAGGAGAACCACGAGGTCTGCTGCGAGCTGCTTTATGGCTGCCCATGGCGGGAAGCACTGGAATCTGGGAGTGACCGGGCCAGGATCGAGGCGATCATGGCCGCGCTAGAACATCTACTCGGCGGAGAGGAGATGGACCTGCCAGATCGATTCCTGCAGCACGTCCGAGTGGCCTCGCAAAGCTTCACCCTCGTCGTCTCGTCTCCCGAGGCGATGGGGTATCGCGATGACCTCTCGTTCTTCCAGGCAGTCGCAGTTGAACTGCGAAGGGCGAGGGCTGAGGACCATCCCGGTACGACCGATGACGTTGAACTGGAAACGGCTATTCGGCAGGTTGTCTCGGACGCAGTGACAGCCTCCGGAGTTATCGACATCTACGCAGCATCTGGCATAGGGCGGCCTGACCTCAGCATCATCGACGACGACTTCGCCAAGCGGCTCACGACAAACCCGCATCCGAACGTCCAGATAGAGCTGCTGAGACGCCTCCTAGCCTCCGAAGTCAAGTCGATGTCGAGGCGCAACGTCGTGGCCGAACGGAAATTCTCAGAGATGCTGGAGCGGGCGATGCGGGCCTATAACAACCGCTCGCTGACTGCTGCCGAGGTCATCGCCGAACTGGTGGAGCTGGCGAAGGAGATGAAGACCGAAAACGGTCGCGGTACAACGCTTGGCCTTCGAGATGACGAACTCGCCTTCTACGATGCCGTCTGCCAAAATGACTCCGCAGTAATGGAGCTTGGCGACGAGGCGCTGAAGCGCATCGCCCAGGAGTTGGTCGATGTTGTGCGAGCCAACGCGACAGTGGACTGGGATAAGAAGGAGCAGGTTCGGGCATCGCTGCGTCGGAACATCCGTAGGCTCCTGACCAAGTACCGCTACCCGCCGGACAAGCAAGAGGCCGCCGTCCAGCTCGTCATGCAGCAGGCAGAGCTTCTGGCGGCTGGAGTCGCGAGATGATCGAGCAGGGGCAGTTACCGCGAGACGAGGTAATCAAACTCATCGAATCTCAAGAAGCGTTGTGGACTCGAATTGCGGCCTCTCGAATCGGCGACGAGTGGCACGAGTCTTTGATGGAGGTGACGAGCGCTCCGATGCCGCCTCGATGGACACCGAAGCGCTGGGACTACGAGCAGGCGGTGTTTGTATCATCTGAAACGACCGGAGCCGAGGTCGCAGACTGGCTTCGTAAGGACGCTGCACTCCTACACGACATAGAGGTAAAGCTACCGACGGTCCAACAGGGACAAACAGTACAGTGGTGGCAATGGGCTGGGGCAGCTACAAACGCCGCATACGAAACGCTGGCTTGGCCGTGCAAGTCGTACCAACTCGTACCTCAGTCGCTGGCAGCCGGCGTAGGGTCGGGTGCCCTCATCGGCCAGGGGCCGTCATTTGTACGCTTTGCTGACGCGGCGGCGAGGTTCTTTGAGATGGCGCTTGGTGTCGGCGCGTCGGTCGATCACCTCCCGCCGACCTTCCGGCTGCAGGACGTGGCAGGGCGGATTGCGAAGATACTTCTTGGGGCAACGGAGATTCAAGTTACCGTCGAGGGGGACTCTCTCGGGGGTATGGCTCTGGAGCTGGCCTCGGACGCTGTAGGGCCGATCGAGACTCTGTCGGGCGAAAGGAACCAGACCGTGCGATTTCCACTTCCTAACGGCGTACCGGCTGGTGCCTGGGTAGTGCTAAAGCAGGACTTCTGCTGGATAGACCGGAAGTTCATCAACTACCCATACACGGCTGCTGACCCTGGCGTCGAGGTCGTCGTGGAGCCGATGACCGAGCTTCAGGCACTGGTGTCAGGAGGTGAGGGCGACGCGGTCGAGTTCAAGAGCGACGTGCCGGTGCAGGGAAGCGACACGAGACGTAATGTCTGCCGAACCGTAGCCGCCTTCGCCAATGGGTCGTCAGGAGGACAGGTACTCTTCGGAGTGCGCGACGACGGCACGATCATCGGGCTTCCCGGAGGAAGCAATGTGAAGGAAGCATGTGACACCGTAACGAGGTTCGTGACTTCGATGGTTACTCCGCTTCCGGACTTCTCGATACAAGCTGTTCAGATAGAGGCTGACCCTCCGGCCGCGGTAATTGTCCTCACGGTGGAGTCCGGCAGCGAGCCACCATACGGTGTGCAACCCGCAAATCCCCAGTACTACGTTAGGCGAGGGGCGACGACGTTCCCAGCGTCTGCGGACCAGGTTCGCGCCTTGGCCAGATCGAGACCCCCCGCCGACCAAGGGCATGGATCGCCATACGGCCCCCTTCACCTCTTGAGGTAGAGCCCAAGAGGGATCTGACTAGGAGGGATCTGACTAGGAAGTCTAGGGAGCTGGAGCCCCGAGCGTTGGTGGTGCGCCAGCATCCTGCCAGAACTGCACCGTCAGCGACGTGGCGAGCATGACTGCTATCAGAGCATTCTCACGCGTGAACACTCCAGGCTGGCCAACCGCGTGTGCCGTGGCATGCCGAGCAAAGTGGCCGGGAATTGGGTCCCCATGCGCTGGCCACCATTGGGCAAACCCGAGAAAGAGAGGTCTCAGTACTAGGTTCTCGACCGCGACCCGCAAGGGAAGGTCGTCGTAGGGAGCAGACGCCCGTCGGGCTGCTTCATCGCGCCCTTTGCCACCGAGAGTGGCCAAAACGATGCTGTCGAGTATGTTGCCAGCGTGGGACTGAGCTGGTGCTTCAAGGCCAGGTTGACGTAAGACAACAATCGCGCTCCGGCACTGGCTCGCCCAGTCGTGATCAATACTATTGAGAACAGCGTCGCAATCGTCGAGGATCTCCGCTAGGTGTTCCGACAGGATTCGTGAGCGCTCTTCCTTTGACTTAGCATTCACGAGACTATGGACGAACTCTGCTCGTGGCACCCATGCCAGCGGCAAGCCTTCCTCAAGAGCCAGTCGGGCAACCTCCTCCAGCTCATCACCCTCTCGCAGGTTCTCAGGTAGCCAATTGTCGAGGTCACCAGTAAGCATCCCCCAGTCGATTCCCTGGAGGACCGAAGAAAGTTGCTCGGTTAGTGCCGAATAGTCCAAGGTCCTTGAGATTGAGGCGAAAGTCTCGCGTTGGATCTGGCTTGCTGCCGAGAACGCTGCGTTATTGAGGATGAGTTCGTTCGCGCGAGTGATCGCCGAGAAGTCGAGAGACTTGGAGAGTTGCTCCAACCAAGTGTTGTCGATCCGAGCGATTGGAGCCAGGCTTGCCGCTGCTGTAATCGCGCGAGTGGTTTCTTGAAGGTGTCCAAAGTTGACTGATGAGAGGACCGTTTTGGCGAGATCGTTGTGCATTTTGGCGATATCAGCCATGACACTCTGCGCAGCGCTCAGAGCGCTGAAGTCAAAGCTGGCCAATAACCGTTGTTGCTGGCTGAACGCGTCGAGCGCCGCCTCTAGCGGGTTAGTCGGCTCTCCGTCGTCAGAGGGAACGTATTCAAACCCGCCACCGGTTGGTTGCGTTTCGTCTTCGGGATCAGTCATTCGTCTCTAGTATGGGCCGATTCCAAAGGGTACGGAAGACCGTAGGAAGCGGGCAGGGAGGGGCGGCTCAGGCCGCCGCCGCCTGCTCTCCAGCCTCGAAAGGCCGGAGGATGGTTGATGCAGCCTTCTGGATGCGGTCGCACGATCCCTTGATCCCGGCGATGGCTTGGTTACCACCACCGGCCCAGGTCGCGACGTACCCGAATGAGTAGTCGCTCGTATCGAGCCCGAGTGCCTGGCAGACAACGTAGGCAGTGGACTCAGCTTCCAGCTCGGCAAGCGCTCGGTTGTCGCACTCCTCGTGGAGTAGCGCATGGCCGATCTCGTGAGCGAGGGTCTTCACCCGCTATGCGGGTGAGTTGGTGATCTCGACCCTAATGCGGTGCAGCGTATGAGTGCAGTCTCCGTTGACAGTGCCGGGAAGCTCTGCGTTCTCGACAGCGAAGCCGATGGAGTGGGCGACGTCGGCAAGTCTGGAGTAGAGTCCAGCAGGATCGTCACCTGTGAGCTTCTGGCAGACGGTTGGAAGGTCTGCGCCGTCCGTGGAGGCGATATCGAACACCGGGACCCACTTGAATCCTCGGATCACTCGCTCGTTCTCTTCGGACGTCTCGTCATCTGACGCCTTGTAGACCATGGGGTCCCCGCCTCCCTTCCTCAGACCCGCCGCAACTGACGGGATGGGGCAGGCGGGAGTGCATGGTGCGGCTATCGTGGCTCGGTGAAGGCCCAGCCGGCGAGGCTTGAAGTCGGAGGCCCCCGCCCGGTCGGGGTAAGCAGCGCTGAACCAGGCGGAACTTCGCCGGCCCCGTATCGTTCCAGGCTTCTCGAGGAGA
>Ga0307373_10009521_pt1 | contig 14497 bp, 14 predicted proteins | sample OX2MG_FD_202534 | JGI IMG/M metagenome (GOLD analysis project Ga0307373, IMG submission 202534) | Soil microbial communities from Risofladan, Vaasa, Finland - OX-2 | ecosystem: Environmental > Terrestrial > Soil > Coastal area > Acid sulfate soil | place: Finland: Risofladan, Vaasa | collected... | reverse complement strand
CCAACTGCTCCGTGAATTTGTCAGTCTCCCTGAATGGAGACGACGATCACGATGACCGCGAGAGAGCAACGACGGGCATGGGTGCTGACCCGGGTCCTGAAGGCCGAGCTGACGATGGCCGAGGCGGCCGAGGTGCTCGGGCTGTCCGAGCGCCAGCTGTGGCGACTGCGAGGCGCCTTCGAGCGGGCCGGTCCGGCCGGGCTCATCCACGGCAACCGCGGACGGCCGTCCGATCGCCGTCTCGACGGGACGCTGCGAGCGCGGGTGGTCGAGCTCCGCCGGACGACGTACGGCGAGGTCAACGACACCCACCTCGCCGAGCTGCTCGCCGAGCGCGAGGGGATCACCATCAGCCGACCGAGCCTCGCCCGGATCCTCCGCGCCGCGGGGATCGCGAGCCCCCGTCGACGGCGGCCGCCGCGCCACCGCAGCCGCCGCGAGCGGATGGGCGCCGCGGGTCTCCTCCTCCAGCTCGACGGCAGCCGCCACGACTGGCTCGAGGGGCGGGGTCCCTGGCTCACCCTCGTCGGGGCGATCGACGACGCCACGGGCATCGTCCCGGCGGCCACGTTCCGCGACCAGGAGGATGCCGCCGCCTACTTCGAGATCCTCCGCTCGACGATCAGCCGGCACGGCCTGCCGGGAGCGCTCTACCACGACCGCCACAGCGCCTTCGCCCCGACCTCACCGGGACCGGCCGAGCCCGGGGCGCCAGCCGAGCTCAGCCAGGTCGGGCGGGCCCTCGTCGAGCTCGGGATCGGCTCGATCGTCGCCCGCTCACCCCAGGCGAAGGGCCGGATCGAGCGGCTGTGGGGGACGTTCCAGGATCGCCTCGTCGTCGAGCTCCGCCTCGCCGGGGTCGCCGATCGGGCTGCCGCCAACGCGTTCCTGCCCGCCTTCCTCGAGCGCTTCAACACCCGCTTCGCCGTCCCGGCCACCGATCCGCTGCCGGCCTGGCAGCCGGTCCCGAGCGGCGTTCGGCTCGACCGGGTGCTCGTCTTCAAGTACCGCTGCAAGGTCGCCCACGACCACACGATCCGGCTCGCCGGGCGGATCCTCCAGCTGCCGCCCGGGCGCGGCGGGCGGGGCTATGCCGGGCGCCTCGTCGAGGTCCACCTCCGGCTCGATGGCTCGCTCGTCGCCTTCGACGGCGAGCGCGAGCTCGCGATCCTGCCGGCGCCGGCCGACCCCGTCGCGCTCCGGGCCGAGCAGCGCCGCAGGGTCGACCCTGGAATCGTCCCGGCAGCCGCTACGCTGGCCTGGACACCACCGGCCGACCATCCCTGGCGACGGGTCAGGAAGGGCACCAAGCTCTACGACCAGCGACTGACAGTGCGTAGGCTCGGCATCGCCTCCGCAGAGCTGCGAGGGTTCGGTCCGGAGGCGGGTGGCTCCCTCTGACAGTCGCCTCGCCCCGACGGGCGATGGCTTCCGATTCAAGTGCCCTCGTCTCCGTGATCGAGTGGGCCAGGCGTGGCCTCATAGGAGCGTGGCCTTGACTCAACGCACTGCTGCCCGCCCGGCCCGCGCCCATCGTACTCACCGAATTGGAGGCGCGACCATGACCGCGATCGGCATCGACACTCACAAGGCGACACTTGCCGCCTGCGCCGTGGACGAGCTCGGCGCGCCGCTCGAGGAGCGGACGTTCCCGAACGACCCGACCGGGCACCGCGCCCTCGCGGCGTGGGCCCGGCGAGTGTCGCCGGAGGGGATCGTCGGCCTCGAGGGTTCAGCGAGCTATGGCGCGGCGGCCGCCCGGTTCCTACTCACCGACGGGCTGGCGGTCCGCGAGGTGCCTCCCCAGCTCAGCCATCGCGAGCGGATCCGGATCCGACGGGCCGGCAAGAGCGATCCGGGGGATGCGCTCGCCATCGCACGGGTCACTGCCCGTGAACAGGATCTGCCGCCGGTCCGCGTCGCCGATCGGAGCCGGGAGATCGGCCTGCTCGTGGAAGCCCGCGAGGACCTCGTGGCCGAGGCGACCCGCGTCCGCAACCGGGTCCACGCCGACCTCGTGGTGGTCCTGCCTGGCTACCAGGCCGAGGCGAAGAACCTGGTCGCCGCCTGCCATCGACGTACGATCGCCCGTGGCTTACGGCGGCTGGGCGGCGTCCAAGCCGAGCTCGCTCTCGGGCGCCTGGCGCGGCTCCGAGCGATCGACGCGGAGACGCGCGCGCTCACCGCCAAGATCGCGACCCTCGTCGGGGCCCATCCCCTCCTCGGCGTGCCGGGCGTGGGTGTCCTCACCGCCGCCAAGCTGATCGCCGAGACCGGTGACGTCGGCCGCTTCCGTTCACCCGACGCATTCGCCGCTCTTGCCGGGGTGGCGCCGATCCCGGCCAGCTCCGGCCAGACACAGCGGATGCGCCTGAACCGCGGAGGCAACCGCCAGCTCAACCGGGCGCTCCACACGATCGCGACCGTCCAGGCCGCTCATCACCCCCCGGCTCGGGCCTACCTCGCCCGCAAGCGGACCGAGCAGAAGACCAACCGCGACGCGATCCGAGCGCTCAAGCGGCAGCTCGTCCGGACCGTCTTCCGGCTGCTGCGCGAGGGTGCGCAGGGTCTCCAACTGGCTGCTTGACAAGATAGGAGCTTGATTCACGGAGCAACGAGAAATTGAGCGGATCACGGCTTGACAGCGGGGCTACGATGCCACGCATGATTGGGCGACCCACTCACCCGCTCTCCCAGTGAACCAAGGCTCTGCGATCATGGAGTTCGAGCGCCCGACCCGCCGATCTTTGGTGGGTCCACGAGCGCTACAGGTGGGAGTCGATTACGTGCCAGATGAGAGCAACGGTGACACGCTCTTCGAGCAGCTGCGCCACTATCGAGCCTTCGAAACCATCGTCGACGAGGTGCAGCTTCGCATCGCCGATCGCCGGCTGACCCTCGGCCAGCGTTTTCCCCCAGAGCGCGAGTTGGCGACCCAATTCGGGGTGAGTCGGGCGACGCTCCGGGAGGCGTTCCGAGTCCTCGAGAGCATGGGATTGGTCGAGAGCCGGATCGGCTCCGGCCGCTACGTCGTGGCCCTGGGGCCAGGCGGGACTCAGGCGGACGGCACACTGGGCGAACGCGCGCTCGTCCCGTTCCTCGAATTCCTCCTCGGTATCGAGCCGTACCTTGCCGGACTCGCGGCGGGTCGAGCTACCGATACCGATCTCGTGCGCATCTCGCGCACCCTTGAGACGACGGCGCAGACCCGGCGGGTCGCAGCAGCGACCGATACCGGCTTCCATCTGGCGGTGACCGAGGCGGCCCACAACGTGGTCGCTCGGGATGTCCTGCACTCTGAGCGGAGCGTCCTCTATTGGGCCGATCTGTGGGTATCGGTGCTCCCTTTTTCGACCGTCACGATCGCCGCCGAACATCGAGCGGTCTTCGAGGCGATCTCGGCACGGGACACGGATCGCGCCCGGGCCGCCATGACGCTGCATCTTTCGTCCGCGCTGGTGCGGGTGCGGGAGGCCGCCCGGCAGAGAGTGGTCACGACCAGCCCTATCGCTGAGCCCGAAGACAGGAAGGAAGAACGTGACGACCCGAGCATCGCGGGCTAGAACGCTCGGTGGCCTGTCCTCGGTCTCGCTCGCGATCGAGCTCTACCGGACGATGGTTCGAATTCGACGCTTTGAAGAGGAAGCCCTGCTGAACTACAAGCTCGGCAAGATCCCAGGTTCGCTCCACGTGTCGATCGGCCAGGAGGCATGCTCCGCCGGCGCCGGCGCCGCCTTGAACGCGACCGATTACGTGGTCGGCACCCACCGGAGCCATGGCGATGTCATCGCTCGAGGTGCCCGGCTCGACCGGATGATGGCGGAGCTGTTCGGGCGTGTCGATGGCTACAGCGCCGGCAAGGGCGGCTCGATGCACATCATGGATGCCGAGCGCGGCATCCTCGGCGCCAATGGCATCGTCGCCGCCGGACTGCCGATCGCGGCGGGCGCCGGTCTCTCAGCGGCGCTTCGCGGGAGCGGCCAGGTGGCCCTTGCATTCTTCGGCGATGGCGCCCTTGCCAAGGGTAACTTCCACGAGTCGCTGAACCTGGCGTCCATCTGGTCCCTGCCGGTCATCTTCTTCTGCCAGAACAATCAGTACGCCGTTTCGATGAGCATCCAGGAAGCCCACCGCGTTGAGGCCATCACCGTTCACGCAGCGGCGTACGGGATCCCCGGGGACGAGATCGACGGGAACGACGTCGCAGCGGTCTTCCGGGCGACGCGAGTGGCGGCCGAGCGCGCCCGAGCCGGTGACGGACCCACCCTGATCGCGGCGAAGACCTATCGATGGATGGGGCACAACGTCTCGGATATCGGCCGATACCGGACGGCCGAGGAGCTCGCGACCTGGAAGGGACGCGATCCGATCGCTGCGTGGCGCCACCGGCTCATCGAGGGTCGGACCGCGAGCGGCGACGAGCTCGATGCCATCGATCGAGACGTCGACATCGAGATCTCCCGCGCCGTGTCGGCCGCGGATGCCAGCCCACACCCGTCAGCGGAGGCCGCCTTGGACCACGTGTACGCGTGATCGACGAAGAGTTAGCCGCTGGGGGCGATGAGGAGGGAACCTGATGGTGCAGAGGACTCTCGAGGACGCGGTCGGCGCGGTCCTCGCCGGACGAATCACCCGTCGTTCATTCATGCTCCGGGCCGTCGAACTCGGCGTATCGGTGTCCGCGGCGGGAGCGATCCTCGCCGCCTGCCAGAACGCGTCGTCCCCGGCGGCGGCGGCGTCCGCGTCGGCCGGCGCCAGCGCCGGGGGGAGCGCTCAGGGCTTTCCGGTCAGCGGACCGATGGGCGACGGTTCGGGTGGAACGCTCATCCTGGGCCAGGAATCCGACATGGACGTCCTCGATCCCGCACTCGGAGTGGGCGCGGTGACCTGGCGCACCGTCCTGTATCAGCTCTACGAATCGCTGGCGACTCGCGAGCTGAACAACCCCGTCGGTACGACCGGCCAGATCATCCCCAACATCACCGATTCGATCGACCGTTCGCCTGACGGAACGAGCTATACCTTCCATCTCCACCCGGGCATCAACTTCACCGACGGCACCGCGTTCGACGCCGACGCCGTGAAGTGGAACGTCGAGCGGCAATGGGATCAGTCACCCCTCGGCCGAACGAATCCCGCGCAGTTCGATCCGAATGCGGCGGGCGTGCGATCGTGGTTCTGGACCCCGTCGAAACTGCAGAACATCGTGGTCGTCGACAAGAACACGGTGCGATTCGAGCTCGGTGGCCCGTTCAGCGAGTTCGTGGGCGGCATGATCGAGGCCGGTCTCGGCACGATGGGGATCAGCAGCCCCGCGATCTGGCAGCAGTACGGCACGCCCGGGATCGCCGCGCACCCGATCGGCACGGGACCCTTCCTGTTTGGCAGTCGGACTCCGGGCGACAACGTGACGATCGTGAAGAACCCGAACTACTGGGATCCGACGCGCGCGGCGAAGCTCGACAAGATCATCTTCAAGGTCCTCCCCGATACTGCGACCCGGGTCCAGGCGCTGCGTGCCGGTGACGTTCACGGGATCTTCGCGCCTCCGCCGAGCGAGCTGCAATCGCTCCAGCAAGCCGGCTTCATCGTCACCGCCCGAGTCAATCCGCACCTCTGGTATCTGGCGTTGAACGCCGACGAGAGCTACTGGAAGGACAAGCGGGTGCGACAGGCCTTCTGGTTGTCGATCGACCGCCAGGGGATGGCACAGAACCTCCTCAGGAACACCTCGATGCCCGCCGTGAACATGACCGGCCGGACGTCGCCTGCCTACTCCGACAAGGTCCACTACGCCGACTACGACCCGGCAAGAGCCAAGCAGCTGCTCGCCGACGCAGGCTTCCCAAACGGTTTCGATACCGTCTTCCAGATTCCCACCGGTGGCTCCGGCGAAGTGATGCCCGTCGAGATGGCCCAGTGGATCGCGGACAATGCGGCGAAAGCCGGGATCCGGATCACCCTCCAGACGTCCGAATGGATCACGTATCTGCACGCCTGGGGTGCCGGCATGCAACCCGGCATCGGCTTGAATCAGATGTCATGGGGCATGACGTCGCCGTATTGGCTCAACCTCCCGCTTCGCTCGAACGGCTTCAACGTCGGCCACCACGTTATCCAGGGCATGGACGAGCTCCTCGACGCCGCGAATTCGGCGCTCGACCCGAGCGTCGCGGCCGAGTCCTACCAGCTGGCCGACAACCTCAACGGCCAGGAGCTGTGGTGTCTGCCGATCATCAATGACCTTGCCCCGGTGGTCATCAGCCCGAAGGTGATGAACTTCGTTCACACCCCGGACTGGTGGTGGGACTACCGGAATGTGTGGGTGAAGTCCTAGCCTCGATTCTCGTCTCCTGGGCACATCGCGGTCCATGTCCTCCAGTGGCCGCCGCGATGTGCCCACTACCTTCCGCCGGGAGCAGTCGTGACCGGGTACATCGTGCGGCGGATCCTGGCAACGGTGCCGACGCTCGTCGGCGTCTCGCTGATCACGTTCGCCCTCATCAAGGTGGTCCCCGGCGATCCCGCCCAGGCGATCCTCGGGCCCGCCCAGACCAATCCGCAGGCGCTCGCCGCAGTACGGCATTCACTCGGGCTCGATCAGCCCGTCACGACCCAGTATTGGATCTGGCTCACCCACCTCATCAGCGGCGACTTCGGGATGTCGAGTCAGTTCCGTGTCCCCGTCGCGAGCGTCCTCTTCGGCAAGATCGGGAACACGATCATCCTGACGGCCGGCAGCCTCGTCTTCGCGCTCACCATCGGCCTGCTGCTGGGGCTCACGACCGCCGTCCGGCGCGGCTCCCGGTATGACCGGTTCGCGATGTTCAGCTCGCTGGTTGCCGCGAGCGCCCCGGTCTTCTGGATCGGGATCCTGCTCAGCTATCTCTTCTCGATCGAGCTCGGCCTGTTGCCGGCGATGGGGATGTCCTCGGCCACCGAGACGACGACGCCCCTGACGCTCCTCAGCCACCTCATCCTGCCGGCCTTCACGAACTCGGTGATCTCCCTCGCGGTGATCGCTCGGATCGTCCGTTCGACGATGCTCGACGCGCTGGCCCAGCCGTTCATCCTCGCCGCCCGATCGCGGGGTTTCTCCGAACGACGGATCGTGGTCGCCCACGCGTTCCGCAACGTCCTGCCCGACGCGGTCAACATCACCGGGCTCCAAGTCGGTTTCCTGTTCGGCGGCGCCCTGTTCACCGAGGTGGTGTTCGATTGGCCAGGGGTCGGATCGCTCATCTATAACTCGATCCAGGCCCGCGACTACGTCATGCTCCAGGGCGCGGTGCTCTGCGTGTCGCTCGTGTTCATCGTGGTGAACCTCGCCTCCGACGTCGTGCGTGTTGCGCTCGACCCGAAGGCGACCCGATGAGCACGGTTCTCAGGCTCGGGGACACGGCCCGACGGAACCCACAGTCCGGGTATCGCCAGGCGGTCACCGCATTCGCGCGCGACCGCGGTGCGGTCGCGGCCGTGGTCCTGCTGATCGTCGTCGTGCTGATCGCGATCTTCGCCCCGATCATCGCTCCCTTCGACCCGAACGTCGGCGATCCGACTCAGCTGCTGAGCCCGCCACTCGTTGGCGGGCACCTCCTGGGCACCGACACTCAGGGCCGCGACCTCGTCGCTCGGCTGATCTTCGGAGCGCGCCTGGCCATGATCGAAGCGACCGTTCCGGTCGTCGCTGCCGCGATCGCTGGCACCACCCTGGGCCTGCTCGCCGGCTTCTATCAGGGGCTTCTGGGTGGGCTCATCATGCGCGTCCTCGATGTCTTCTTCGCCATCCCGCTCGTCCTGCTCGGGATCGCGATCGCCGCAGCCCTCGGCAGTGGACCGCCTACTGTCATCCTGTCGATGGCGATCGTCATCACGCCGTACATCGCCCGCGTCGTCTATACCGCGACCGCTCAGCTGAAGCATTCGCTGTTCGTCCAGACCGCGCGCAGCTCCGGGTCGAGCGAGCTCGAGATCCTCCGGGAGGAGATCCTCCCGCACGTGATTCCGTCGGTCATCGTCTACGGCACGACGAACATGGGCGCGATGATCGTCTTCGCGGCGGGTTTCGGATTCCTCGGTCTTGGTGCTCAGCCGCCGACCGCCGACTGGGGCGCCATGATTGCCGCCGGGGTGACGACGCTGGCGAGTGCGCCATGGGTGTCGACGTTCCCCGGGCTCGTGATCGTGGCCGTCGCACTTGCCTTCAACTACGTCGGGGATGGTCTGCGGATCGCGCTCGATCCACGCCTGAGGACCCGAGCATGACGGCTGGTGGTAGCGCGCCGCCGCCGGTAGACGAGTCTGCCGCGCCGCTCCTCGAAGTCGAGGGACTGACCGTCCGGTTCGGATCGCCCGACGGCGAGGTGCGGGCGGTGGAGGATGTGAGCTTCAGCGTCGGCCGCGGCGAGAGCATCGGGATCGTCGGCGAATCGGGCTCCGGCAAGACCGTCACCTGCATGTCGCTTACCTGGCTCTTGCCGTCCCCGCCCGCACGCTATGTCGCCGGTCGGATCACGTATGACTCGCACGAACTCCGGCGCGACGACCCAGCCGCACTGCGGTCGGTCCGCGGCTCGCAGATCGCCATGGTGTTCCAGAACGCGCGGGCGGCGCTCGACCCGTCCTACCGGATCGGGCGTCAACTGTTCGAAGTCCTGAAGGCCCATGGCCGACGAGAGGATGCAGCGACGCGGGACTTCGTGATCGAGACGCTGCGCAGCTGCAACATCGTCGATCCGGCGACGGTCCTTGAGCGGTATCCGCACGAGGTGAGCGGTGGGATCGCGCAACGGGTCACGATCGCCCTCGCCCTCATCACCCGACCGAGCGTCATCATCGCGGACGAGCCAACGACCGCGCTCGATCTGCTGAGTCAGCTCGAGGTGCTGCGCCTCCTCGAGCGGATCCGGGCCGAACTCCAGTGCTCGATCATCCTGGTGAGCCACGACCTCGCGGTCGTTCGGCGGATCGCGGACCGAGTACTCATCATGTACGCCGGCAGGATCGTCGAGCGCGGACCGACCGAATCGATCTTTCGCGATCCGCGCCACCCGTACACCAGGGCACTGCTGGCATCCAGTCAGCAGCGGATGACTGGCGGACGGCTCTACGAGCTCGACGGGCAGCCGCCAGACCTTGCCAACCTGCCGGCCGGATGCAGCTTCAGCCCGCGCTGTCCGAGCGCGTTCGAACGCTGCCATGTCGAGGCCCCAGGTCCGGTTCCGTTCGCCGATGGTCGTGATGCCCGCTGCTTCCTCGTGGAGGTCGGGCGTGAGTGAGCCGCTCATCGCGCTGCGAGGTGTCCGGAAGGTCTTCGAGAGGTCCGGCAGGGGAGTCCGAGGCGGTTTCACCGTGGCGGTCGACGACGTGACGCTGGAGGTCGCGACCGGCGAGTCGGTTGGCATCGTCGGAGACTCCGGAGCTGGAAAATCCACCCTCGCCTGGATGGCCGCCGGTTTGCTCGTTCCGACCGCAGGCTCGCTCGTGGTCGACGGCGTTGACCTTGCTCATGCCTCACCGAGCCAGCTGCGCGCCGCGCGGCGCTCGGTCGGGCTTGTCTTCCAGGACGCCCTCGGTTCGTTCAACGCGATGCGGACGGTCGAACACACCCTGAGCGTCCCGCTCGCCCATTACGTGGGCGAGACGGGTGCCGCTGCCCGACGGACCATCGGGCAGATGATGGAACGCGTGGGCCTCAGGGCGTCACAGATGACGCGCTATCCGCACGAGTTCTCGGGTGGTCAGATGCAGCGGCTCGCGATCGCCCGGGCCCTTGTCGCACGTCCTCCCGTCATCATCCTCGACGAACCGGTTTCGGCGCTCGACGTATCGATTCGCGCCCAGATCCTCAACCTGCTCCAGGACCTAGCCGCGGAGTTCCGCTTGACGTACCTGCTCATCGCCACCGATCCAAGCGTCGTTGAGCAGATGACGGATCGGATCGTGGTCATGTACGCCGGCCGGATCCTTGAGAGCGCTCCGCGAGTCGAGATCTTCGTCGAGCCCCGCCACCCATACACCGTCTCACTCCTCTCGCTCGGCGACGTGGACGGTCGGATCCGATCCACCGGCGGGTTGATCGCCGACACCGTCGGCGTGGCGGCGGACCGGGCGCTGACGGCGCCATCGACGGGTTGCCCATTCGCCGGCACGTGTCCGCTCGAACTCCCGATGTGCCGAACCGTGCGACCCGAGTTGGTCCCAGCCGCGCCGCGCCACCTTGTCACGTGCCACGCTTATGCAAGCTCGGGAGGAGCCGCATGACCGCCCCGGCCTGGCGGCCGACCGTCATTCGAGTCGGCGCCACCTACCCCGACATGTCGGGCCTCGTCGACGGTTTGTCGCCCGGTTGCGAACAGGAGGCGCCGATCCTGTGCCTGGCGCTCGAGCAGGGCTCGATGCGCGTCCTCGTCGACACGGGGCTGCCCGAGATCGACTGGGTGAGGACGCAGTTCGGCAAGGTCACCCAAACAGCGGAGGAGGTCCTCGCCGACGCGTTGCGACAGTTCGCGGGCTGGGAGCCGGCGGACGTCGGCTACGTGATCAACACGCACCTCCACTTCGACCACTGCGGCGGGAACCGGGAGTTCCCGAACGCCCGATTTGTCGTGCAGCGACGGGAGTATGACTTCGCGATGGCTCCTTCACTCGGCCAGGAAGCGATCTACCCGGCTCACCTCTTCGATCGCTCGGCCGTCGACTATTTCGATTGGCTGTTCGTCGACGGGGATCACGAGCTCTTCCGGGGCCTCCGACTGCTCCTCACGCCGGGACACTCGCCAGGCCACCAATCGGTCGTCTTTGAAGCGACCGAGGGCGTCACCGTCTACACAGGCGATGCGGTGTGCCGCATGGAGAGCCTCGAACAGCGGCGTGCCCCCGGCCTTCACACGGACTTCGCCGCCGGATTGGCGAGCATCGAACGGATCCGCTCCGTGGCTGAGCGGGTCATCCCGAGCCACGACACGCGCATCCTGCCGGGCCAGCGCGATGGGTTCTTCCCGGTGCCGGCATGAATACCACCCTCGACTCGGCCGAGATGACATACGCCCAGGCGATCGCCGAGACTCTGGCTGCCGAGATGGAGGCCAACCCGGGCGTCTTCGTCATGGGAGAGGACGTGGGGCGCCATGGCGGTGTCTTCCGGGCGACGGCCGGTCTGTACGAGCGGTTCGGTCCCGCACGCGTCCGCGACACGCCGATTTCCGAGTCCGCCCTCATCGGGGCGGGACTCGGCGCCGCCCTGACCGGGATGCGGCCCGTCGTCGAGATCCAGTACTCCGATTTCCTGACCGAGTGCATGGATCAGCTGGTCAACCAGCTGGCCAAGGTCCGCTACATGTCGGGTGGCCAGGTTTCGGCTCCCCTTGTAGTGCGGACGCCGGGAGGACGCGCCAAGTCGTCGGCATCGCAGCACTCGCAGAGTCTCGAGAGTTGGTTCGTGTCCGTGCCAGGGTTGTGCATCGTCATGCCGTCAACCCCGGCCGATGCGAAGGGCCTGCTCACACACGCTCTCCGGGGCGATGATCCGGTGCTGTTCATCGAGCACAAACTCCTGTACCGGGTGAAGGGCGCGGTCAGCTCGACGGACCACGATCTCCCGTTCGGCCAGGCCGTCGTGCGGCGCCCCGGTCGGGACGTGACCATCGTGTCGATCTCGTGGCTCGCGACCGAGGCCCTTCTCGCCGCCGAGACGCTGTCGGCCGACGGGATCGAGGCCGAGGTCATCGATCTCCGCACGCTCACGCCGCTCGATCTGGCGACGGTGGCCGAGTCCGCATCTCGGACCGGTCGGCTGATCGTGGCCCACGAAGCCCCGCTCCGCGGGGGTTGGGGAGCCGACCTCGCAAGCCAGGTCGTCGAGGCTGGGGTGCGTCTCAAGCATCCACCGGTCCGGATCGGCGCGCGGTTCGCGCCGATCCCGATGGCACCTGAGATGGAGTCGTACGTCGTTCCGTCCGCTTCGTGGATCGTCGACGCTGGCCGATCGCTCATGTCGACGCCGTGAACGGTAGCATCGCGGCGGTCCAGTTCGCCCCACGATTCATGAACGTCGAGGCGAACGTCGGACGCGTCACCGAACTCCTCACGAGTGTCGCGCGAAGCGGCGCCGCGCTTGCCGTGTTCCCGGAGTGCAGCCTGTCCGGGTATCTGCTCGACCGCGATGAGGCGATCGCCTGCGCCGTCGAAGTTCCTGGGCCGGTGACCGATCGCCTCGCTGGCTTGGCCGACTCGCTCGAGATCACGCTCGTCATCGGCCTCCTCGAGCAGACGGCATACGGACTGCACAACACGGCGATCACCTTCATCCCACACGGTGTTCCTGCCATCTATCGGAAGACCCATCTGCCGCGGATGGGGGTCGACCGTTTCTGCACGCCGGGCACGGCGCCATATCTGCCGATCGAGACACCAATCGGACCACTCGGTGTCCTGGTGTGCTACGACCTGCGCTTTCCGGAACCGGCCCGCATCCTTACCCTCGCCGGCGCCCGTACGCTTGTCGTCCCCACGAACTGGCCGGCCACGGCGACCGATTACCCGGACTTCCTGCTCCGAGCCCGGGCCAGCGAGAACCGCGTTCCGATCGTCGCTGCGAACCGATCGGGGATGGAACGCGGTGGCCAGTTCATCGGGCGCAGCCAGATCGTTGCGTTCGATGGCACGGTCCTGGCCGAGGCTGGCGTCGACGAGGAGATACTCATCGCGCACGTCGAGTCCGACCCGGGTCCTGTCGGGGGTCGGGTGGCGGGTCTTCCCGACGGCCCGGGCGGATTGCTCGCGGACCGGCGGCCTGACCTCTATCAATTGACGAACGCGCCTGCCATCGCAAGGAGCACACCCCGATGATCGTGACGATCGCCATGCCCCGGCTCGCGGACACCATGGAGGAGGGCACCGTCCTCGCCTGGACCAAGGCGGTCGGAGATCATGTCGCCCGCGGCGAGACGATCTGCGAGATCGAGATGGAGAAAGCGGCGATGACCTACGAGTCGCACATCGCCGGCCAGCTCGTTCGGATCATCGTGGCTGCGGGTGACACAGCGCCGGTGGGCGCCCCGATCGCCGAACTCGATGTCGATGGATAAGTCCGCAGCCGCCGGGGCGGATTCCGGAGCCGCGCCCGGACCCGCGGTGATCGAGGGCCAGCTTCGTCCACTGTCCGCCACCCGTCGTGTCGTCGCTCGACGAATGGCTGAATCGTCCCGCAGCCTCCCAGCGGTCACACTCCATCGGTCACTGTCGATGGCGACCCTCCTCGAGCGCCGGCGCATCCTGGCGCGCCAACTCGACCGTCCTCCGATCATCGACGCGATGCTGGCCCACGCAGTCGGAACGGCACTGGCGGAGTTCGAACTCCTCAACGGGTCATTCGACGACGATGCGCTGGCGGTTCGGGTCTGGCCAGATCGGAACATCGCAGTGGCGGCCGACACGGAACATGGCCTGACCGCGGTGGTGCTTCGAGCGGCCGATCGGCGCGATGAGATAGACCTGAGCGATGCACTCGTCGAGCTTGTCGAACGGGCCCGCGCTCGTCGGTCCCGCCCCGACGACCTCACTGGAGCGACCTTCACGATCACGAACCTCGGGTCGCTCGGGGTGGACTCCTTCACGCCGATCGTCACGCCCCCGCAGGCGGGAGTCCTCGGGGTCGGTCGAATCCGACTGAGCGATGTTGGGTCTCCTGCAACGCTGTCGCTCACCTTCGACCATCGGGTCGTGGACGGAGCCTATGGCGCCCGCTTCCTCGGTCGTCTCGAAGAGTTGCTGACAGCCAACTCGGCTCCGGACTGACCACCCGGCGGTCCAGTAGGTGATCGCGGGTCTCCTCGATCCGCCCGGACAACGCGCCCCGCCGGCAGAGTAATCCGACTCCACGAAAGGCGGCGCCCACTACTCAGTGCGGTTTGTGGGTGAGCACGAAAGGTGCCGAGAGATCGCCACGAAAAGTGCAGAGGCGATCGAGGTCAGCCGAGCATAGCAGCGCCCTCCCTGCCTGAGCCTGGCGACGGTACGTGGGCCCGCATCCGGTAGCTCTGGCCGCGGATGTTGACGACGGTGGCGTGGTGCAGGAGCCGGTCGAGGATGGCGGTGGCGACGACCCCGTCGGCGAAGACGGCGCCCCAGTCAGCGAAGCCGCGGTTGGAGGTCAGGACGATCGAGCCGCGCTCGTAGCGCCGGCTCACGACCTGGAAGATCCAGTGGGCCGACGTGGCGTCCATCGGGAGATAGCCGAGCTCGTCGATGACGAGGACGGACGGCCCCGTGTACGTCCGCATCTTCGCGCTCCAGCTGCCCTCGAGGTGGGCCGTCTGGAGGTGGGCCACGAGATCGACCGCGGTCGTGAAGTAGGTCCGATAGCCGGCCTCGGTGGCGGCGATCCCGAGGGCGATCGCGAGGTGGGATTTGCCGACCCCCGGCGGCCCGAGGAAGAGGGCGTTCCTCCGCTCCTCGACGAAGCGGAGTGTCGAGAGCTCGGCGATGACCGCCCGGT
>Ga0307373_10009520_pt1 | contig 14498 bp, 17 predicted proteins | sample OX2MG_FD_202534 | JGI IMG/M metagenome (GOLD analysis project Ga0307373, IMG submission 202534) | Soil microbial communities from Risofladan, Vaasa, Finland - OX-2 | ecosystem: Environmental > Terrestrial > Soil > Coastal area > Acid sulfate soil | place: Finland: Risofladan, Vaasa | collected... | reverse complement strand
GCCTGCGGGTCGATCGCTATATCGGGGAAGATCGGCAGGCACATCTTCTGAGCGTCTTCGGAAATGACTCGGATGTCGGCGCAATCACGGCGGCCGTTCACGAGAAGGCCGCCTTCAGTCTGACCTTCCCCGACGGCGAGACAAAGGATGTGTCGCTTGGCGAACATACCTCCTGCTACAAAGGGGCTGTGACTCTGCCGGGCCGGAAACATCCCGTGCGTCATCTGCTGGCGGTGTCCCAGGAACTCCACACCAATGGGAGTGCGGGACGGACGATCCTGTTGCGATACCGGCGCGAGGAGGCGTGGGCCACGCTGGTGAGCTTCCTTGGGCTGCCAGCCGATCCAGCTTGGGCAGGTCACGTTCTCGGGATACTCGAAGGAAAGAAGAGAATTGAGGAAATCGACGGTATTGGCTGCCAACCGGTCCTGATCTCGGCGACCACCGAAGAGGTGCTCGAGTGGATTGGGGACGGCCTGAGATCGGGAAGACTCGCATTCCCGGATACTGATCGATTCATCCGCTGGCCGCGAATCGGAATTGCGGACATCTTGGCACAGGGCGCGACAATCTGAATTGGCCCTGCCCATTGTTGACCTCGGCGCATATATGATCTAATATTTAGACAGTAATGGAGGGCCCATGTCACAGCCGGGACTGAAATTGAAGCAGGCCAGCGCCGTTCTGAAGGTTGAGCCCAAAGAGCTGCAAAACCTGGTGCAATTCGAAGTGGTCAAGCCGAAGTGGGTGGATGGCGCCTATCTCTTTGACAGAGAGACACTTCTCACGGCGAAGGTCGCGTTGCGTTTGAAGGAATCCCTGGGGACCCGCGCCAACGTTCTTTCCAGGCTTATCACTGTATTTCGTGCCTCCGAAAAGAGGCTTCGCAAGGAAAACCCGGCGTACGTGGTCTTTACATGCCGCTTTTCGGATGCCGAGGAACCGATCAAGCTTGGCGTGCCCTTCCGATCACTCGGTGAGCAAATCGAGCAGGGGATGAGCCGGGCAGAACTCTATAGGGACCTGCCGCGCGGCCGGAAACGGCCCGGATGGAAGAAGGAGTTCCTCGATTCGCTTTCCGATGCGGCCCAGGATATAGGGGAGATTTCCGAAGAGGAGATCCAGCGCACGATCCGCAGCTATCGCGCTGAAAGGCGCACACCGGAGATCACCGTTGCAGCCGAAATCTAAAAAGCGAAGGCAACGCGCCGTGGTGGATACGAACGTTGTCGTGGCGGGCATCTCCGGTTTCCGGGAAAAATACGTTCCAGGCCGGATTCCGAGCGCCGATCTACTCCACCGCTGGGCCGGTGAGGAACACTTTGTTTGGCTGTATTCGGAGGATGTCCTTGCCGAGTACAAGGAAGTCCTGAAGCGATTGCACGTTCGATCCGCCGCAATCGGGACACTTATCAATATCATCCGAGAGCTAGGTGAGCCTGTCGAGATCCGCTATTCGGACGAAATATCGCCCGACCCCAAGGACGATGCATTCTGTCTCTGCGCCGAGGCGGGGCGGGCGGACATCATCTTCACACTCAACCCTAGGGACTTCCCGCAGGACCGGTTGAAGGCGAAGGTAATCGAGCCCCATCCCACGCCAGGCCGTCATAGCCGATGAGGCTTGCCCCAAGGCAGCGAATCATCTGACACCCGCCTTTCCTCCCCACGAAAAATTCATCTCCTACAGCATCCACGAGGTTTCTCTATGGAGACGACCTTCCACTATCTCAGGCAATTTGGGCCCCTGCTCGCCGAACGCATCCTTGAAACCTATCCACCGTTGCAGAGCACGAAAGACCCTGTTGCGCCGCGCATTGCAACGCTTCTGCGGAAAGCTCTCCCCGCTCAGGCGCTCGCCATCACCGGGACGGCGAAGTATCTGCGCCACGCAAAAGCGGCGCGCATCGTCGCCGAGTGCGGTGCGGGGAAGACCTACATGGCTTTGGGCACAATCCATGTGCTGGCGGATGGGCGGCCCAGTACCACGCTGGTTATGTGCCCATCGCATATCACGCACAAGTGGGCGCGCGAGGTTTTGTTGACGATACCGCGAGCCCGCGCCTTCCTCATCGAGGACATGCGCAATGGCGGCGACCCAAGCCGGCCGCACGGCGTTTGCGAGGTGAAGCTGAGCAAAGGCAAGACGGTTTACGAGGGCAAGCGCCTCAGCCTGGCCGAAATGCGGCGCATGGGCCGCAAGGAGTGGCGGAAGCGCTTTCCTGGGCCGACTTTCTTTATTACGGGCAAGGACAAAGGCAAGCTGGGTTACTTCTGGGAGCACGTCTATCTCAAGGCAAAGTCCGGTCCGAATCTGGGCGGCATTGTCAATCCGGATTCTGGTTTTGCAATTGTCGACTCCGAGATGCAGAAGCTGACCGCGCTCGACTTCACTGACAAGCTCAAGGTCTCGGAGGCTCTGACCGCGCCCCGCGGCGGCACCACACGTTTCTCCGCGCTGTGGCAGGCCGATAGGTCACGCATTCAAAGGATGGCGCCAATCGAGCACATTGGGCGCTACATGCGCGGGTGGTTTGATTTCGCCATCGCCGATGAACTGCACCAGTTGGCCGGCGACACAGCGCAAGGCAACGGACTTGGCGTGCTTGGACGCGCGGCGCAAAGATTGATTGCGCTCACGGGAACGCTGATGGGCGGCTACGCGGACGACCTCTTTAACATCTTCTACCGCATGGAGCCGCACGCGATGGTGCGCGAGGGCTTCGCATACGGTGGGCAAGGCCGGCGGGACTTCCAGGAGCAGTACGGCGTTCTCGAAACCATCGAGAAGGTGGAAGAAGCAGACAACGCCTGTTCGAGGGCGACCAAAAAGACGGTCCGGGTTCTGCGCAAGCCCGGCGCCTCGCCGATGCTCTTCGGCAAGTTCCTGATGACCACGACAGCGTTTCTGTCTCTTGAGGATATCTCGGACAATCTGCCGCGATACGACGAGAGCGTCATTTCGGTCGATATGGACGATGCGCTGCAGCAGGCTTACGAGAAGCTGGAGGAGGATATTCGCTCCGCGATGAAAGCGCATCGCGGCAACAAGAGCCTGATGAGCATTTTGCTCAATTCGCTCCTGCTCTATCCGGACCATCCCTACGACTTCGATCAGATCTGGTCGCGGGCCTTCGATCCGCAGACGAAGGAGTATGTGAAGTTCCTGGTGACTGAACCGCAGAACCTCACGCGGGAGGCTCTCTACGCGAAGGAGCGCGCACTGATCGCCGACGTCAAAGAGGAGCTGCGGCAGGGAAGGCGCTGCCAGGTTTATGCCACCTATACGGGCGAGAAAGATGTCACGTCGCGGTTGGAGGCGGTACTGCGGCAGGAAGGCATTCGCGTCGCCGTCCTGCGCTCGTCCGTTGCCACCGATAAACGAGAGGATTGGTACGACCGGCAGTTGAAGGCCGGCGTCGAGGTGGTGATCTGCCACCCCAAGCTGGTCGAGACGGGATTGGACCTGCTGGCCTTTCCGACGCTCTACTTTTACGAGACCGGGTACTCGCTGCACACGTTGCGTCAAGCGAGTCGAAGATCGTGGCGCATTGGGCAGAGGTTCCCAGTGCGGGTGAAGTTTGTTACTTATTCGGGCACAATGCAGGAGACGTGCCTTCGTCTGATGGGCAAGAAAATGCTGGTGGCTCTCATGATGGAGGGCAAGTTCTCGGGCGAAGGTCTGCAAGCGCTCGACACCGACGAAGACCTGATGAGCGCGATGGCGCGCGAACTTGTGGAGAAAGCCGGGGTTGGCGAATCCGCCGATGCGGTGTGGCGGGATCTCGGCCACGAACGAGAGAAAGTGCTGCCGCGCCCGGTTGCGGCGGAACCTGAATCCAAAGACGACTCCGCCTCGGCACCCGACCTGCCGGGCCTGATCGCCACAGAACCAGTTCCGGCGCCATTCGGCATCCACCTGATCGAACCGAACCTGTCTTCAAATAAGCGGAAGAAGGCCGCGATTTGGCCAACCGCCACAGAAACCAACGTGCAGCTCAGCCTCTTCGATTGAGGCGGCGTGCTTTCAACTTGAAAGGGGAAACCATGAGCGAGGAACGGGAGAAGGTTCGTTGCCGCAGTTGCGAACTCGTCCAATGGAGCGATCGAGCCAGTTGCCGGCGTTGTGGCGAGGCTCTGCCTGAGCCGATTGTGAGGATTGTTGAGCGCGTGGTGGAGAAGGTCGTGATTCGGCAGGACCCGCAATGCCTTCAGAAGCTCGAACAGGCTCACAGACTGATTGCCGCAGCGACAGAACGGCTGCAACGACCGGGTGCGGAGGAGAAAGCTCCTATCCTCTTCAGCCAGATCTCGGAGGCGGAAGCGTTTCCGACGATGGCTGAGATGGAGCGGGCGATCATCGTGGCAGCCTACGAGAGGTCGAATCGTAGACCTCTTGAAGCTGCACGGTTGCTCGGAATCGGCAAGACCACTGTATATCGCAAGCTGAGGGCGATGGGCGAAGCGGCAGCATGACGGTGGCAGAGCCGTCGATCTTCCGTGGAATCGCTGGTCTTTAGAATGCACGGGTGATAGCGTATCCATTGGGAGAATGTTCCAGCGAGGCCGTTACGGTCTCAACCAAGGCAAGGAAGAGGGTCGGCTGCGGCTGGCCCTTTTCTTTTGCGTGGAGATCAACATGCCCAAGGGGCCATTTCTCCCATCAGACTTCACAGCCACGAAGTTTTCAACCGCTGCGGACAAGGCGGAGTTCGGAAATACCTTTCTGCGCTTCATTGAATCGGAGTGGGCGTCGGCGCTCTTCACAAAGAGCTTCTACAACCGCCTCTCCATGTGCTTTGGGCACATTGCTCATTACTGTCGGTCGCAATTCTACGAGGAGTGGTTTTCATCTGTTTCAGCTCAGGTGCGGTTCCTGAAACACACACTGCGATTCCCCTGCTACGGAGATCCGGAATACACGTTTTCCGATGTCGAGAGGGCGATCCAGCGAGAAATAGTCAACCGCAACTACCTTGCGCGGTATGAACTGCGCCTGGCGGAAGAGCACCAGGCAACCGATCTTGCCTTGCTCAGGCAATTGGAAAGCAAGTACAGGACGCCGGTGGAAGAGCGGGATCAGGAACTCCAGCTTGCTGCTCAGCCAGTGGATCAGACTCCTGTCACGCCTGTTCAGGGCTCGTTGTTCTGAAGCCGTCTCGAACTCCAGCCGAGCGCCTTGCGGGTCATTTGACCGGATTCCTGTCTGGAGGTACAAAACCCTTCAACGGCGCGGAGGAACGGACGGCGCAAGATTCCCCGCCGGTGCAGGAGGCGAGAGATGGAAACCTTAGAACCAACCATCCGAGGCTTCAGTGGAGAAGGTTCGAAATCACCCGACCCGACCGGCGTTGATGACCGAACCAAGGTGGCAGAAGGAGCTCCAGGAGCTGCACCCGACCTCTCGGGACCTCCCGCGGCGAATCGCCACCGGTTGCAAGATGAGCGTTCGGCCATCACACATCACTTCGCCTTCGGGGGGCATGAAGGCTATCTGACGGTCGGGTTCTACCCGAACGGTCAGCCGGGCGAGATTTTCATCCGCATGGCGAAGGCCGGATCAACCATTGCAGGCTTGATGGAGTGTTTCGGCACTGTAGTCTCAGTCAGCCTTCAGCACGGAGTGCCATTGAAAGTGCTCTGCGACAAGCTCTCGCATACACGTTTTGAGCCTTCCGGCTGGACTGGCAACGCGGAGATCGGGTACGCGAAGTCTGTCATGGATTACCTTTTTCGCTGGATTGAACTGCGATTCCTGTCCGGAAAGCAACTCTCGCTATTCGGCCAAGGTGATGGCGAGATTAACGCTGGCAGAGAACCGACACTCGGTCCGGTCGACGACTCACAGTTCCTTCATGACATCGGCGATGCTCCACCCTGTGTGGCTTGTGGCGGCCTGATGAAGCCCATTGGAACCTGCTATACGTGCGTCAATTGTGGCCAAACCAGCGGTTGCTCGTGAGTGCCTGGATGGAAATGGATCTCGGCGAGATCAGGCCATGAGAGCAGGGCGAAAGCAGGCGCGCTCGTGGGATCACTCTTGCCGATCAAGGATGCGCTTCATCGTCTGCAGTTCCGCTTCGACTAGAGGCATCCCTTGCCTGAAAGCCTCTTCGGGCATTGATGGTGGCTTGACCAGCGTGATCATGTAGACGGAGTCCTTCGTTCCCGCCGACACAATCCGGGCCGAGATCTCCCACGATCCTTCCTTGGGATCGACGAATTCGTGGTCGAGGATGCCGGACTGCTGGTCGAAGTGCGGAATCAATCGTCCGGCGCCGCGAGGCGTCTGAAACTCCCACTCGTTTTGCCCCACGGGCCGGATGGCTTTGACATTGTGGATGGCCCACTGCGGCATGGTCACCGGATCAGCGATGAATTGGTACGCTTCTGCCGCAGGGCAGGCAATTTGAACAGTCAAGGTCACTGAATTCGTAGTCATGTTTTTCCTCTTTTTCAGTTCGGATCGCATGCTTGGGCATGGCCACTCCGGCTCAAGCGTTCGGCTTGGGAAACTCCTCGATGTGCTGCTCACCTTTGCAGCCGAAGTAGATCACCCGCTTGCCGGTGAGGAACGCCCAGTAGCCAATCACGCCAGCCGAGGTCGACCGCTTCACAAACTCGGGGTACCGCACCGTGTCTGCCTGGGCGCCACGAATGGCCGCAACAAGGCCGGCGCCGTCGAATTCCGCCGCGATAGCGCCGGGGTCCAGGATCATGGGCACCGTGTGCGTGGTTCCATCCGCCAGGTAGTGGGTCTTCTGCTTGGCCGCGAAGTCCACGAGGTAGGATTCCACCCCGACTTCGAGCAGCCCTTGGACGACCTGAGGGAAGGTCATCTTGCCTTGTTGTGTTGCGATCGCCAGATCGTGAATTACCTGCTTGCTCATCTCTTCTCCTTTACTCAGTTGGAAGTGTCTGCAGGCCGTGTGCCTGCACGAGTTTCTTCATTGTTGCAATCAGCGCAGCGCGCTCTCCCGATGAGAGCGGATGAAAGAACTCCTCGTCGTTCTGGTCGGCCAGCTTCGCCAGTTGCGGAATCATCCGCCGCGCAGCCCCAGTCAGCGCAATCGACTGAAAGCGGCGATCGTCGCTCCGGTCCCGGCGCGTGACGAGCTTCTTCGTCACGAGCCGGTCTACGAGTTTGGAAACGCCGCCACGCGTCATCCCGATTCGCTCCGCCAGAACGCCCGGCGAGATCTCCTCGTCGTCGAACATCTCCCGAATCACCACCCACTCGGCCACTGTCACACCGCTGGCGAGGAGCTTGCGGGCAAAGGCGTGCGAGACGTGATTGGAGACAAAGCGGAGCCAGAATCCTACATGCTTCTTCAGGTCGCTAACGGATAGATCCAGCACCGCGGAGTTCTTCATAGACAGTAGATTACATAGAAACTGTTTCCATGTCAACTATAATTGAAAATGATTAGGCGCACTGCGGGCCCGGGGAGCGCTCGGCGGCTTTCGAGGGAAATGGGTACGCGATTCTCACGCCTTGCGGTGCCTCAGAAGCACTGTGATCCGCGTCATCCCGCTTGATACGTGCGAAGTCGCCAACCCACACGCTGACTACCAACTAGATGATTGGCCATCTCGGCTGGCACACCGCCCTTTGGGCACGCACCCAAGAATACATTCACACCGCTTCCGCAATTGATCCGCAACGTGGGCCAATCGTAAGGCTTCGTCTCGCCTGCACCCTCCACGTCCCACATTCCATGTACAACCCAAATCCACACAGGAGATGTTGATTCATGAGCGGCGTAACAGTAAAAGCTCTGCACCGCGAGTTCTTCTACAACGGAACTCGCATCCCCGATCCCGCACCCAACTTGACCGTCGAACAAGTGAGAGAATTGCTGACGCCGTCCTACCCCGAAATTGCTACGGCGACACTGGTGGGGCCGGAGGACACCGGAGGCACTCTTCGCTACACATTCAGCCGGGCCATCGGCAGCAAGGGCTGATCCTCAGACTCCAAGCGGTGTCCCGTTGTGATCTTCTCCCGCGTCCCTGTGTGGCACCTGCTTTGCAAAGGAGTTGGTCGCTCCGGAATCATCGAAACAAGGCGGCACATCATGAAGAACAGCAAAGCCGATCAGACCCAGCTGCTCGCGGAACTCCGTCGCCTTGAGTGCAAGCCGCCCAAATGAGCCGACCGGCTCATCGCGAGGCATCTGAAATGCGAAGAGTCACAAAGCCTTGCGCACGTCGTCGCGGAAGCAGCCAGGAGATCGTCGTCCGGCACGATGCCGGTTCTCGAAGCCCCAAGCGAACTGCTGCCGCCTCTGATATAGCACTGCTGGGCCACGGTTGCGGTGAAACCCTTCCGTCCCTCCGCCGCATCCCCACAAACTATCGCCTGGAGACAAACGGCGAGCGCCTCTACCGTTTTTGCTTGGCGCTGGTGGAGCGGAACCTCGCCGATGCGAAGCTCTGGCAAAAGACTGGAAAGGTCGCCGTGGTCTTCGCGCGAACCGCCATCCAGAAGCTGATTGAGGGGTTCTCCGGGAGCGCGCTCGAAGGGAAGGTCGACTATTGTTTTGAAGTCAGGGACGACCTTGGGACAGGATATTGGCGGGGCGGAGCTCTTGGCGAAGGCAAGTTGATGGCCGCGTTCGAGCTCCAGGCCTGCGGCTACCTCAAGATCGGAGCCGCGCTGGAGGCGCTCGAAGAGCAGGAGAGATTCCTCGGAGCTGCGTTCTACTTCCTGCTGCGGAGATCACTCTACCGTTGGATACGCATCTACGACCATACGGATGCCGAATGCTACAACGAACAGCTACATGAGTGGATGGAGCAAGACGAGCCGGAAAGCCGTGATGCCTGCGAGTTCCCGGCGGTCGATGAGGCGATCCCGGAACCCATCCGGACTGCGAAGGACTGGACATATCCCAGCGCGCGAAGGCTCCTGCGAAGGCATCTTCAGGGGCCGCTTTCCGTTTGGATTCAGAAGCTGCTGACCCTGCATCGACTGTCGCGGTTGAAGGGCCAGGTCATGCGTTTCGAGGGAGAGTACGACGACCCGCCGGTGCCGAGCCTTTTGCTGGTCTTCCGCGAGAATGACGCGATTCAGGCTTGCTTCGATCATGAGTCAGAACGGTATAACGAGACCACCAATGAACCTTCTTGTGCAGTCTGCTTTCGGCCGGAGGTCGGGGAGGAGTTCGACGCGGCGTTGCGCACGATGGCGATCTTTCTCAGGGTCAACATAGAGCTTGCCGGCTTGATTACACTGCTCGATCAGGAATGGGAGGAGAAGCATGCAGGTCAGCGTGAGCATCGGACAGAACCATCACTTCGCGCTGCGTGAAGCCTTGCTGATCTACCGGTCGATGGAACAGAACGGCAGTTTTGGAAATACATTCATCACCCACCATGAAGTGAACGCAGACAATCGCGCCAAGCAACCGACGCTCGGTCCGGCAAAGACGCTGACCATCGAATTCGTTCAATCGCTGGTCCAGGCCCTGGGAGGCCGGGTGCAGGCGGAGTTTCTGCCTGAGAGTGTGATCGCACGCACGGAGCGTCTGATTGCCTGGTGGACGCCGCCACAGAAACGTCCGATGTTCTTCGGAACGACGCAGGGCGACATGGCCGGAATGAATGGCGCGATCTTCCCGCAGCCCGCTCTTGTCTGGCTGGCGATGGATTATTCACTTTCGATCAGGGCGTTGAAGGAGAACCGCCGCCCCGCGGCCGATACCAAGCTTTGTGTGGCGCCCTACTGGAATGTGTACGACACAGGGAGCGTCTGCCTTGGATCGATGCGGGCGCCCGATGCTTCCACCGTCGCCTCCATCCCCCAATGGGAACAGAGCTTCTATGAAAGCGAGTTTACGCACGGCAACGTGGGGAGGCTTACGCGCCATCCAGGCGGCTTCGAGGGACTTTGGAAGGAACTCGCCGGCCAAGAGGAGTTTCCAATCGACTCGCTGATCGAGTTGCCTGAAACGGTTGCGGAGTTCTTGTCTGGAAAGAGGCGCGGTCATGATCACTGAACACGCTCTTCCGAAATCATTGTCCCGCAGGGGGCAGCCGCTCCGTGTGTTGATTGTCGGCGCCGGAGGCAACGGCAGCGCGGTGTTGCTGGGCCTGCCCTATCTCCATCAGGCGATGAAGGTGTGGGGCCATGCCGGAGGTCTCCACGTCATGCTAGTGGACGGCGATCTCGTCTCAGAAACCAACTGCGTCCGTCAGCCGTTTGCGTCCGCCGATGTAGGACTGAATAAGGCCGTTGTGCTGATCAACCGCGTCAATCTTTTCTGGGGCCTCCGGTGGCAAGCGCACCCGGAACACTTTCACAAGGATTCCCTGAGAACCAATTCGGCGGGTCCTCACCTGATTATTGGTTGTGTCGATACGCGGGCGGCGCGGCAGGCGATCGTCTCCGCTGTTACCAGGGTGAATGACAGCACTGTCTACTGGCTCGACCTCGGCAACAACGCGAGCAGCGGCCAGTTTGTGCTCGGCCAGCCGTTGAACGCCGCAAACCATCGCAGCGCAGTCCGGCTGAGAACCGTCGCGGAACTCTATCCGGAGATTGCTGATACAGAAACAGGCGAGGACCCGCTGCCCAGTTGCAGTGCGGCGGAGGCGCTAGAGCGGCAGGAGCCGTTCATCAATCAGGTGTTGGCGACAAGCGCACTCGCTATGCTGGCGCGGCTCTTTCGCTATGGCACGCTCACTCATCACGGAGCCTTCTACAACGCTTCAACTGGTCGCATGAGTGTATTGGGGGTCGACCCGCGAATGTGGGAGAGGATGCGGCGACGCGATCGGCGTTAGATTGCGAAGCCCTGAACATGTTGCGCGACCGAGGAGTTCATCTTGCACCAATCCCAAGATAGTAAAATCCACGTCATGACCCCGACTGCAAAGGCAAAGACTTCGGAGCTTCAGACTGCGCTCCGGGCCGCCCGTGAAAACGAAAGACGCTGGCGGGAGATGCACGAGGAATACTTGACCGACAGGGACTCCGAGGAACAGTGGGCCGCGACCGCCAAACTCCGGCGGCTCGAAGTGGAGCGACTTGAAGCACTGCTGGGCGATACCGAGCGAGAGTAGTTCATCCGACCTCAACCGTGTCCATCGGGTGTTGCCAAACATTTAAGACTGGTACGATCCTGACCAATAGCCACATTCCAACAACTGATTCTCACTTACGAAGAAGGTGTATCCATGTTCAAAGAACTGGGTCCGCTGCTCCGGCAGAGGACCGTTGTCATGATCCTGACGCGTTTGGAGGATGACACCATCCGCGTCAACGTCATTCCCCGCAAGCTCAACGAAAGCGAAAACGACGCGCTCACAACTCCTCTTAGCGTGGCTGGCAGGGCGGAAGAATTGGATGCCGAACTGCCTTCCGCGCTGGTCCAGTTTGTTGGCGCTCATCTCGAGCTGAGAAACACGCTCGAATCCGCCAAGGAACAGATGGCGGCGGCCGCCAAGGTCGCAAAGGCGGAGGTCCGGTCGAAGGTGACACCGAAGACTGCGCCGGCCCGGACGGAGGCGTCGGCGGTCGAGACAAAGAAGGCCGCCGAGCCGCAGAAACAAGAGGCGCGCAATGCCAGCTTGTTTGATACGGGACCGGCCCCAGCGGCGCCTCCCGTCCCCGCATCAGATGCTGATGAAGAGATTCTTGCCGAAATCGCCGAAGATGATCCAGCGGTTGAGACTGACGACTTGGACGAGGCCGCGTAAGCGCCGGTCGTAGAGAGCGATCCTGGAAGGTCGTCCGCTGCAACATGAGTTGGTCAGTTTCCAACATCAAGACACGTGAAGATGCCGCACCTAGATCCCACGCATGTAGGCGGTGATTGGGAATCAAAAGAGCGACGGACGAGTCGATCCTCCGAGCAGGGATGTGTTCACGCTGGCAATGGTGTGTGTGCCTTCGGGGCCACCCCAGGCAAAGGCGAGAGACAGAGCTGGCAGGCCTCCGGCACGGAGGGTAAGCCCGACTGAGAAGCTGTGCGCAAGTTGATTGAAGTCGACGTTGTTGCGCGTGAGCGCGACTTTGCCCTGGTCGGCGGAGAAGACGAAGCCGATGGGGCCCCAGATGGAGTGCTCGAAGGCTTCGCGCAGCAGCAAGGAGTTGGGGGCGCGGAAACGGTAATCGTTGTAGCTGGAGAGCCAGGGGTTGCCGTTGATGTCTGATCCGCCCATGGTCGGTTGGAGGTAGAAGGGGACGACGCTGCCAGCGGAAGCGATGGACTCGGTAATGAGCAGGCGCAGTTCAACTGAGCCCCCGCGATTGCGCTGGATGGCGGAGCACTTGGTGGCACCGAGGGAGGCAGCGCACTCGTCGGGGCCGTTGGTGGGCTTGGGGCCGTAGGACGCGGCGTTGCGGTAGAGCGGGATGGTGTGGTCGAGGTCGAAGGTGTAGCGGCGGAAAGAATAGCGGCTGTCGGATGGGGCCACGTACTGCTGAAACTGCGCCAGGTAGTCGAATTGCAGATGATCGTTGAAGAGCGTGGGCTCGATGCGAACGCCTTCACCGAGTTGAGCAAAGGTCGGCTGCATGGTGAGGCCGGGGGCCGTGGCTTCAGTGAAGATCGTCTCAATGGACGGGGTGGATTCGGAATGGTTTCCGCGCAGGCCGATAAAGCGTCCGTTGATTTCGCCTAGAAGCGAAACATTCAAGCTGTGCAACACGGGCACAATTGCGTTGGCGCCGGCGATGGTTTCGGTCATGCCGAAGACGGAGGCGTTTGCCTGGAGCGAGTTGGGGCCGAGGCCGTAGAAGAACAGTTTGTTGAGCGAGATGGACTGGGCGGATAGATTGTAGACGGCGTAAGGATGCACGCTGAGGTTGGAGTGCGCAGGCGGACCGCTGGTGGTGGTGATGACTTTGATTTTCTTAATGGGCGTGTGGATGGCTTTGAAGTAGAAGCCGGCGCGCCAGGAACCGTTATCGGAGGCGATTGCGTCTGCGTCCCAACTGGTGCGCCAGAGCTCGTTGGGTGTGTAGTGGCCGACGTAGGCGCCGCCCGCACCGAATCCATTTTGCGGGGCGATGCTGCCTATAGCGATGTGCAGGGGATGGTCAGTGAAAAGAAGGTATGCACATCCGGGGATTTTCTTGACCATGAAACCTTCACAGCTTTGTTTGAAGCGCGTAGCTTCGCCACGGAAATCGGCATGGATCTCGCTCTCCTGAGCGGGAGCGGCGACTGTTGACAGCGCCAGCGCAAAGATGAGGATAAGTTTTCGCATCGGTCCTTCCTAAGCGGATTCCGGCGGCCTGGGCTTCCTGCGGCGTTGCGGGTGAAGAAGCTTGGTGATCTTGGCGATGTAGGCTGCGGCTTCGGCCTCGGTGCGGATGTCCTCGGGGCGGCGGCCATCGTGCTTCTCTTTGGGCAGTCGGGCGCTCTCGGCGTGGTGAAAGTGGCGCAACTGCGCCTGGAGGAGGCAGCCGGCGGGGCGATCCTTGTTGAAGGCAGAGGTAGGCGGAATCGGAACCCGGATCGACGTGTAATCGCCGGGAAGCGAAGAATTGCTCTGGTTTGTGGCCCTCGGGCCGCGCTTGACTACCGTCTTCGTCCTTTTGCGTCCAGCGTCATTCATGGCAATAGCTCCTTCGGCTTAACTGCTGAAAACCACGCTGTCAGTGCGGATGGTGGGGAGCGACAGCAGATCGAGAAAGGTCTGTGCCGCCTGCTCGCGCGGAGTGGCCGCGGGATAGTTGCCGATAAAATGCTTGGTCACCGTGTTCGGGATTGAGGCATGCTCAAAGACTCTGTCCGTACCAACCACAGTGCCCTTTGGCACCCACGGCGATATGAGGATGGCGGGCACTCTGACCCCGAGGCGATCGAAGTTGAACGTGTAGCTCAATTGTGTGTCGGCGGGGCCGGCGGAGTAGCCGTCGGCAACGCAACCTGGCGGTTGCACATGATCGAAGATGCCGCCGTGCTCGTCGTAAACCACCAGCAGCGCCGTGCTGGCCCAGAGAGTGGGATTTGACTGGATTGCATTGTAGACCGAGGCAATGTAAAGCTCGCCGGCCTGGACGTTGTGGTCCGGGTGCTGGTCTGAGGCGAGTTGCGCGCCGTCATCATTTTCGTGATCGCTGTAGTTGGGCTCGATGAAGCTGTAGTCGGACAACGTGCCGGACTTGCAATCGGCGATGAACTGGTCATAGGTCGCAAAAAGCTGCGGTTGGTGCTGGAGCAGGTTAACAACTTCAAGGCTGGAACTTTGCTGATCGAAGTAGTAGAGCTTGGCCGTATGGCCGGCGTCCTGGAGGCGCTCGTAGATGCTCTTGCCCCGGGGGTAAAAGACATTCATTCCAACCTGGCCGAACGAGGTCCCGTAGTGCGCAAAGGCGCGGTTGCAGAGGGTGGGCCCAGGAATAGAAGCGAACCAGCGGTTGAATACGGCGAAGTTGAGGGCCAGCGAAGTGAGCACTGGCAACTGGTCCTGGGTAAAGTAGTACATGATCTTTTGGGAGTGGGCCAGGTCCTGCCGCTGCTGGTAGTAGTTCTGCACAAAGC
>Ga0307373_10009519_pt1 | contig 14500 bp, 9 predicted proteins | sample OX2MG_FD_202534 | JGI IMG/M metagenome (GOLD analysis project Ga0307373, IMG submission 202534) | Soil microbial communities from Risofladan, Vaasa, Finland - OX-2 | ecosystem: Environmental > Terrestrial > Soil > Coastal area > Acid sulfate soil | place: Finland: Risofladan, Vaasa | collected... | reverse complement strand
TCGGCGGCTGCGTCAATTGCCAACTCTTCCACTTTGCCCACCGGACCGTCCGCTTCGCCCGCCAGGCCCGCGGATTCGTCCGGCGCGGTGGATTCGTCCGGCGGATGGCCGTTGCCGTCGGGCATTCGATCCGGATCGTCGCGCGCCACTTCGACCGCGCGCAACTCGGCGAGGTCGGGCAGGCTGGCGAGATCTTTCAGTCCGAAGAGTTCAAGAAATTCGGGCGTCGTCGCGTACATCAGCGGACGCCCGGGGGCTTCTTTGCGGCCCTCGATTTTGACCAGGTTGCGTTCGGTCAGGGTGTCCAGCACGCCGCCGCAATCGACGCCGCGCAGCAGCTCGATTTCCGGCCGCGTGATCGGCTGGCGATAGGCGATAATCGCGACGGTTTCGAGCAGCGGCCGGCTAAGCCGCGGCGGCTTGGAGGCGAGCAGCCGGCGCACGTACGCGGCGTGCTCGCGCGGGGTGCGCAACTGGTAGCCGCCGGCGACCTCCTCGAGCACGCAGCCGCGCCCGCCCGCGTTGCCGGCCGCGATCATCGCGCCGAGCGCATTGCGAATCTCCTCGCGCGGCACCGATTCGATCGCCGAGACCAGTTGCGCCAGCGCGACCGGTTCGCCCGCCGCAAAGAGCAGGCTTTCGAGAATTGCCTTGAGGTGTTCTTCTTCCACCAGTATTCGCGCGCGCGACTTAAGCGCCGCGCTCCTCCCCTCCGCGATCATCGTCGCCGCCGTCCGCGCCAGGCGCTTCGTCCGCTCCATCCGCCACATCCGCCGCGGGATGCGGCTCGGTGTAGCGCTCGCCGCGGCCCAGCATGATCGGTCCGTGCCGCTCGTCCTGCCACGCATGCACCGCGCCGCGCCGGATCAATTCGAGCAACGCCATGAAGGTCGCGATGATCAGCTGACGATCGGCCAGATCGTCGAACAGCGCGATGAACTCGATCCGGTCGCTGCCGCCGATCGCGGCCAGGATGCGCGGGATGCAATGCGCCACCGGGATGTCGCGCAGCTCGATCCGCCGCGGCGTGCGATCGCCCAGCCGCTTGAGCACCGCCGCCATCGCGCTGACCAGGTCGAAGATCGAAACCGCGTAGGGCGCCGACGCCGCGGTCTCGGCGGGCGCCGCCTGGCGCGGCGCGGCGAACACGTCGCGGCCGAGCAGCGGGCGTTCGCCGAGCTTGGCCGCCGCTTCGCGATAGCGCTGGTACTCGAGCAGCCGTTCGACCAGGTCGCGTTTGAGTTCGTCGCCCTCGTCGGTGTCGTCGATCTGCGGATGGGGTAGCAGGGCGAACGACTTGATCAGCAGCAGCGTCGCCGCCATCACCAGGTACTCGCCCGCGACATCGAGATTGAGCTGCTCCATCAGGTTGAGATGTTCGAGATACTGCTCCGTGATGATCCGCGTGGTGACGTCCTGCGCGGACAGTTCGGCGCGCTTGACCAGATGCAGCAGGAGGTCGAGCGGCCCCTCGTAAATCGGCAGGCGAAAACGCACACCGCCGCCGTCAAACCCGGCCGGCGCACCTTCGTCGCTCATAGCAGCACCCGCGCGATTGCGTTGATTATCGGGTCGATCACCACGCCCACCCAGTTCGTGTAGAGCAGCACCAACAGTATCAGAAATCCGAAGCGCTCGAGCCTCGCAAAGCGCATCGCCAGCGGCCGCGGCAGCAGTCCGGCGAGCACCCGGCCGCCGTCGAGCGGCAGCAGCGGAAACAGGTTGAAGACCGCCAGCATGATGTTGACGATCACCGACGCACGCAGCATCAGAGCAAGCGGGTAGGCGATCTCCGCGCCCCACGGGCCGTTGATGAAGGGCTCGCACAGGTGCATCGCGACGGCGCTCAGCACGGCGAGTGCAAGATTGGTCAGCGGACCGGCGGCGGCCACCAGGATCATGCCGCGGCGCGGATCGCGCAGGCGGCTGAAATTTACCGGCACCGGCCGCGCGTAGCCAAACACCGGCAGATGGGAAAACAGCAGCAGGCCCGGCAGGATAATCGTGCCGAACGGGTCGATGTGCGAGATCGGATTGAGCGTGAGGCGTCCGGCGCGCGCCGCCGTGTCGTCGCCGAGCATACGCGCCGTCACGCCATGCATCACCTCGTGCGCGACGATCGCGAAGATCGTCGGCACCGCCCAGATCAACAATTGCGGCATGAAGCTCGCGATCTTGCCCATCTCAGTCGGCCGTCTCGATCGGCGCACGCGTCTTCACCGGCGCGGCCGCGGATCGGCGGGCCCGCGGATGGAACGTGCGGTGGACCTTGCGCAGATGGCCGCGCGACAGATGCGTGTAGATTTGCGTCGTCGAAATATCGCTGTGGCCGAGCATCTCCTGCACCGCGCGCAAGTCGGCGCCGCCCTCGACCAGGTGAGTCGCAAAGCAATGGCGCAGCGTATGCGGACTGACCCAGGCCAGGCGCGGATCGGACGCGGCCCAGCCCTTGAGCGCCTTGAAGAAGCCCTGCCGGGTCATCGCGCGGCCGAGCCGGCTGATAAAGATTGCCGAGGTCGGCCGGATGGCGGCGAGGCCGGCGCGCTTGCGCATTTTGCCGTCGGGCGTGCTCTGCTCCAGCGCCGCCTTGTGCCGCGCGGCCAGATAGGCCTTGAGCGCGCGCCGCGCCGCGCCGCCGATCGGCACGATGCGCTCCTTGTTGCCCTTGCCGATGACCACGACGACGCCGGCTTCAAGATTGACCTGGCTGAAGCTGAGCCCGACCAGTTCCGAGACCCTGAGACCGCATCCGTAGGCCAGTTCGAGCATCGCGCGGTCGCGCCGGGCGCGCAGCGTCGTGCCGGCGATCGCCGCGAGCAAGGCCTCTACGTCGGCGCGGCCGAGCGTGCGCGGCAGGGCGCGCGGATGGGGCCGGAGCTTGAGCGCGAGGGCCGGGTCGCGCTCGATAATTTTGAGTTCGAGCATCTCGCGGATAAGCCCGCGCACCGCCGCGAGATGGCGGCGCTGGCTGGTCACGCGATAGCCGCGGTCGGCCAGGCGCTCGAGCCAGGCGGTCAGTGTGGCGGCGTCGAGCGCCTGGGGCGGCGTCGCCGCGGCGCGGCAGAAGTCCTGAAAGTCGCGCAGGTCGCCGCCGTACGCCTCGAGCGAATTGCGGCTGAGGCCGCGCTCGACCGCCTGGCGCGCCAGATGGCGTTCGATCAGGCCGTCCCAATCTGCCTCGCGCACATCGTCAGGGAATCTCTGCACAAGGCCCATTGTGTCATTCTGAGCGCAGCGAAGAATCCCGGGATTCTTCACGTCGCGGACTCCGTTCAGAATGACAACCTGACTTGTGCAGAGGTTCCCCACCGCCACCGCTTCATCCACCGCACGGGCCATCGCGATCAGCCGGCCGCGCCGATGGCCGGAGCCGAGTCGGGACGCGCGTCGAGTTGATCGATCAGCGCGGCGCGCAGCGTGCGCATCGGTTCGAGATCGGTGAGTTTATTGCCGTTGACGTCGCACACGTAAAAGACGTCGAGTGCCTGATCGGCGTTGGTCGAAATACGCGCCAGATGGATCACGAGACCCAGGCGGTACAGCGTATGGGTGATCGCAAAGAGCAGTCCGACGCGGTCCTGCGTGAACACGTCGACCACCGTGAATTCCTCGGAGCTGCGATTGTCGATATTGACCTCGGTCACCACGCGGCGCACGAAGCGGCGCGCACCAAAGCGCGCGCGCTGCGCCTCGGCCACCAGCGCCGCGATGTCCTGCTCGCCGAGCAGCACGCGCTCAAGGTCGCGCTCGACCCGCGACCAGCGCTCCTCGTCCATCGCAATCGCGCCGGCGCCGCCCAGATGCGACACGCGAAACACATCGAGCGCGACGCTGTCGGCCCGCGTGGTGATGCGCGCCGAAAGGATGTTCAGATTATTCGCCGTGAGCACGCCGGCAATCTTCGAGAACAGGCCCGGCTCGTCATGCGTCACGACGATGAACTCGCTGAACTCAAGCTCCGGAAAATGGCGATGGCGGCAGACCAGCGGCCGCTCATCGATCGCGCGCATCAGCTCGAAATGCAGCTTGATGTCGCCCTCCGGCACAGTCAGGAAATAGCGGTCGGGCATCAGTTGGAGAAATTCCGCCAGCGCGACCGGCGGCGCATGGGCCGCTTCGAGTTGATCCTTGACCGCCGCCTTGACCAGCGCGAGGCGCCGCGCTGGATCGGCGGCTTCGTGCCCGCCATGTTCGAGCACCTTGAGCGCGCGCATGTAGAGATCGCCCAGCAGCATGTCGCGCCAGTTGTTGTAGACATTGGGGGCGACCGCGCGCATGTCGGCGAAGGTCAGCAGGTAGAGCGACTTGAGCCGATCGATCGAGCCGACCGCGCGCACGAAATCGTCGACCGTGCCGGGATTGTCGATGTCGCCCTTTTGCGCCACCTGCGACATCATCAGATGTTCGCGCACCAGGTAGACTACGAGGTCGGTCTCCTCCGCATCGAGCGCCATCCGCGCGCATACCGCCAGCGTGAGCAGCGCGCCGCGCTCATGATGGTCGTGGCCGTGGCCCTTGCCGATATCGTGGAGCAGCAGGGCGAGAAAGACCGTCGGCAGTGCCGGATGCTCGCGGGCGACTTCGGTCAGCAGCGAATTGCTGTCCTTGAATTCGCCCGCGCGCAGGCGCTCGAGTTCGCGCACCGCGGCCAGCGAATGACGGTCGACGGTGTAGATGTGGTAGAGGTCGTGCAGCACCCGCGCATACAGATTGCCGAACTCCGGGATAAGCGCGCCGAGCACGCCCGCGCGATGCATCGCCTCGAGCGTTTCGGCCACCCGCTGGCGTCCGCTCAGCACACCCATCAGGGCCATGCCGGTCTGCGGATCGTTGCGCATCGCGTCGTCGATCAGCCCCAGGTTGTCGCGCACCAGCTGATACGCGCTGCCTGACAGCTCCACGCCATGGACCTGGCAATCGGCGAAGATCGTGATCAGGTTGAGCGGCGCGCGGACGAAAAAATCATTGCTCGCGATCGCCAGCACGTTGCCCTGGATGAGCACGCCCGGGCGGATTTGGCGGCTGGTGTTGCGGCGCAGAAAGCGCGCCGGCGCCATCTCCTCGGTCACCCGCGCGATCAGCCCTTCGGAAAAGCGCAGAATCGTGCTCGCCTGCTGGTAGTATGCGCGCATCAGGTTGGCGCTGGCGCCCGCGCCGTCGGACGCGGTGAAGCCGAGCATCGGCGCAATCTGCTCCTGGAATTCAAACGTGAGCTGGTCGGTATGGCGCCGGCTCAGGAAGTGCAGCGAATTGCGCACGCGCAGCAGGAAGTCGTGCGCGAGCGCGACTTCGGCCAGTTCGGCCTCGGTGATCACGGCCTTTTGCACCAGCTCTTCGAGCGAATGAATGCGGTACTTGAACTTGGCCAGCCACATCGCGGTATGCAAATCGCGCAGCCCGCCTTCGCCCTCTTTCAGTTGCGGCTCGAGCAGATAGATCGATTCGCCGTATTGCTTGTGGCGCTTGCGGCTCTCGGCGAGCTTGGCGTTGAAGAAGCCGCGCTGGTCGCGATTGAGCACGTCGCTGACCAGCAGCTTTTCGAGCTGCGAGTTGAGCGTTTCGTCGCCGGCCAGATAGCGCGCGTCGAGAATCGCGGTCTTCTCCTTGAGATCGGCCGCCGCCATCTTGACGCATTCGGCCGCGTTACGCACCGAGTAGCCGACCGCCAGCCCGGCGTCCCACAGCGCGTGCAGGATTATCTCGGTGACGATCTCCGTGTAGGGGCCGGGCTTGTAGTCGTGCAGGAACAGCAGATCGATATCCGAGTACGGGTTGAGCTCGCGGCGCCCGTAGCCGCCGCGCGCGACAATCGCCAGGCGCTGGTTCAGGCGCGAGAAGCGGTGCCCGTGTTCGGCGTCGGCCCAGGTAAAGAGCGCGCGCATCAGATCGTCGACCGCCGCGGTCAGCGCGCGGACGATCTCGAGACCGCCGGCGCCGCCGAGATGGCGCTCGAACAGCACCGTGCGCGCCGTCTCCAGATGCGCGCGCGCGATCACGCCGGGCTTGCGCGTGCGCTCAAATTCGGCCGCCAGCTCCGCCCGCCCGAGGATTTCACCGGTTGGTGGATTGGCGCTCGCACCATCGTCGGCGATCAGGTTCACAGGTTGCCCACCGCGGCGTCGGCGTTGAAGTAATGGACCACGGCACGCGCGACGCCGTCAGCCAGCGCCTGCTGATATTGCGTGGACTCGAGCAGGCGCGCCTCGTCGGGGTCCGACAGAAAGCCGCACTCGATCAGCACCGACGGCATTAACGCGCCCACCAGCACGTAAAATGGCCCCTGCATTGCTCCAAGTTCATTCACCTTAAGTCCCATCGAGGCGTCGATATCCGCGACCGTCTCGGCCTCAATCATCCGCGCCAGCGACGCCGATTCGTTGGCCTTATACTGCTGGCGCATGTCGGTCAGGATGTAGTTTAGGTTGGGCTCGCCCTCCGCACCATAGCCGCCGGACACACCGTTTTCCATGCGCGCCAGCCGGATCGTCGCGCGGTCGGTGGTGTTGTTGAGGTAATAGGTTTCGATGCCGCTCGCTGCGGCGTCGGGGCTCGAATTCAGATGGATCGAGACGAACAGGTCGGCGCCCGCGCGATTGGCCATCTGCGTGCGCTCGGCCAGCGTGAGAAACAGGTCGCTCGCGCGGGTCAGGCGGGCGTCGACGCCGCGCGCCACCAGCGCCCGCGCCACGCGCATCGCGATCGCCAGGGCGAGATCCTTTTCGGCGACCTCGCCGGCCGCCTCGGTGCCCGGATCGTGGCCGCCATGGCCGGCGTCGATCACTACCAGCGGACGTGTGCCGCGCGCCGTCTCGGCCGCATCGGCGGCGGCTGCTGGCGGCGTCTTCGCCGGTGCCGCGCGCCGCAGCGAATTCGGATAGGCCGCGGCGACGCGGTTGCGGGCCTCTACGGCCGGCGGAGAACCCGCCCCCGGCGCACGCACATGCTCCATGCGCCTCAGCAGCAGCGCGGCCAAGTCCGGCGCCGCGCCCGCCGGCGCCAGCCGCAGGATCAGCCGATGGGCGAACCGGCCGATCGCGTAATCGGTACGGCCGGTGACCTCGACCACGATCCGCGCGGTGCCCGCGCCATCGTCGATCGATTCAACGCTAGTGATGGGGTTCTGCTCCCGCCCGCCCAACGGACGCGCCGGGATTAGCATGCGGACGTGCTCAAGGTCGATCCACAATTGCTGGCCGTGGGCGCTCAGATGCCATCCGAGGCCGCGCCCATGCACCGCGAATTGCAACTCCACGACCGCGCCCTGCCGTTCGATCGTCGCACCGGTAATCGTTGCCGCATGGGCCGGCGCGCCACGCGCGATCACCGTCGCGATGGTCAGCGCGATTGCGATCGCCGCGGCTCTCACCATAGCCACGCGCCAGCTCAGTCCCCGCCGCGCAGCCGCGCCGCCATCCGCGCCAGCGCATTGAGCGCCTCGACCGGCGTCATCCGATCGACTTCCAGGCCGCGCATTTCGTCGAGCACGCGGCCCTCGGCCGAGGCGAAAAGATCCATCTGCGCGGTTCCGGAGACGCCGTGGCTATCGCCGCGGGCGCGCCGCGCCGCGCCCGACTCGTCGAATTCGCCCTGTTCGAGATTGTGCAGAATTTCGCGCGCGCGCACGATGATGCTCGCGGGCAGACCGGCCAGGCGCGCCACCTCGATACCGTAGCTGCGGCTGGCCGGCTCCTCGATGACGCGGCGCAAAAAGAGCACTTCACCGGCCCATTCGCGCACCGCCATGCTGAGATTCTTGACCCGTGGACGATCGCGTGCAAGCTCGGTCAGCTCGTGGAAGTGGGTCGCGAAGAGCACTTTCGCCCGGGTCGCGTCGTGCAGATATTCGGCGACCGCCCAGGCGATCGCCAGGCCGTCGAAGGTGCTGGTGCCGCGGCCGACCTCGTCGAGCAGCAGCAGGCTGCGCGCGCTCAATCCCTCGAGCAGCCGCGCGCTCTCGCGCATCTCGACCATGAAGGTCGACTCGCCGCGCCGCAGATCGTCGCGCGCGCCGATGCGCGTCAGCACGCGATCGGTGAGTCCCAGGGCGGCCTCGGTGGCCGGCACGAAGCCGCCCATCTGCGCCATGATCGCGATCAGGGCGACCTGGCGCAGGTAGGTCGATTTGCCTGCCATGTTGGGTCCGGTAATCAGCAAAAGCTGGCGCTCGGCGGGGTCCGCGTCGAGGTCGTTGGGCACAAACTCGCCGGGCTTCATGCCCGCTTCGAGCACCGGATGGCGGCCGTCGCGGATTTTAAGCGCCACGCCGGAGTTCATCGCCGGCCGCACGTAGCCGCGCCGCCGGGCGACCGCGGCCAGGGAGCGCAAGGCGTCGAATTCGCCGACCGCTGCGGCGGTCTCGCGGATCGCCGCGGCCGCGGCCGCCAGCTCGCGCACCAGCCGGGCAAAGAGCTGCATCTCGAGTTCGCGCAGGCTCGCCTCCGCGCCCAAAATCTTGCGCTCGAGTTCCTTGAGCGCCGGCGTGGTAAAGCGCTCGGCGCCGACCAGCGTCTGCTTGCGCTCGAAGTCGGCCGGCACGCGCTCGAGATGGGTCTTGGTCACCTCGAGGTAGTAGCCGAAAATCTGGTTGTAGCGGACCTTCAGGCTCGGGATATGCGTGCGCTCGCGTTCGGCCGTCTCGAGCCGCGCGATCACGCCGCGTGCGTCCAGGGCGAGCGCCCGCAGCTCGTCAACTTCGGCACTGAAGCCGGTACGGATCGTGTTGCCGTCGCGCGGATTGACCGGCGGCTCGTCACCGATAGTCGCGTCGATCTGGGCGACGATCGCGGGCATCGGGCTGAGCCGCGCCGCGATCGACCGCAGCAGCTCACTGCGGCTGGCGCTTATCGCGCCGCGCAGCGTCGCCACCGCGACCAGCGCGTGGCTCAGCCGCGGCGCGTCGCGCGGGCTCGCGCGCAGGCTCCCGATGCGCCCGGCCAGCCGCTCCAGGTCGCCAATCTCGCGCAGTGCCTGCGCCACCGTGCCGCCGAGATCCGCCTCGAACAATTCCTCGACCGCGTCGTGGCGCGCGCTAATCCGCTCCAGGGCGAGCAGCGGATAGACGATCCACGTGGCGAGCGTCCGCGCACCAATCGGCGTGATGGTTTCGTCGAGCACCGCGAGCAGCGAGCCGCCGCGCGTCCCGTCGCTCGACGCGACCAGTTCGAGATGGCGGCGGCTGACTTCGTCGACCAGCATGAACTCGGCCGCGCGGTAGACCCGAGGGGCGCGCAGATGGGCGAGGTCGAGGCCGAAATTGCGCTCGACATAGGCGAGTGCGGCGCCGGCCGCCGCGGCGAGGCCGTCATCGATCATGCCGCCGTCCGCGGCGTCCTCGAGTACGCGGTCTTTGGAAGCATCGCCGCTCGTTGCGGCGTCGGAGGCACCGCCGCGCGTGCCGTCGTCTTGCGCGGGTCCGGCGCTATCGCCAAAGCGCGTCGCGATCGCCGCGCGTGCCGCCGCGGGATCAAATTGTGCGGCATCGATTTCGCTCATCGGACAGCGCAGATCCGCGGCGATCGCGCCGATCCCGGCAGCGCCGCCCGGCGCGATAATCTCGCGCGGCGCGATGCGCGCGATCTCCTCCTTCAGCGCGGCGACGGTGGCGATGCGCGTGGCGATGAACTCGCCGGTCGAAATATCGATCGCCGCCAGCGCGAAGCCGTCGCCGGCCGGTGTAGCGGCGAGCAGGAAATTCTTTTCGCCGGCGACCAGGACCATTTCCTCGCCGACCGTGCCAGGAGTAATCACGCGCACGATCTGCCGCGCCATCAGGCCGCGCCCGGGCGCCGCGCGCGTCCCGGCCGGCGTCGCGGATTGAAACGCGCCGCCCTTGCCGCTCGATCCGCCGGCCGCATGCGCGGGCGCCGCCTGTTCGCAGATGGCGACCTTGAGGCCCGCCTTGAGCAGCTTCGCGATGTATGGCTCCGCCGAATGGTAGGGGACGCCGCACAGCGGCACGCCGTCCTTGGACCGCGAGGTGAGCTGAATCTCCAGGATGCGCGCGCCGGTCTCGGCGTCCTCGAAGAACATTTCGTAGAAATCGCCGAGGCGAAAAAACAGAATCGCGTCCGGCACACTCGCCTTGACGCTGAGGTACTGCGTAATCAGGGGTGATTGCTTGATCGCCACGATGCTATGCGCCGTTCAACGCATCAGGATAGCCAGCCGCGCGCGGCGCCGCAAAAGCGCATCCCGGCGGTGCCGCGGCGGACCGGCCGCCAATGCTGCCGCCGCCGGCCGTGCATGATCCACGAGGTCGCCGAATAGGCGCGCGCCCCGCGCGTCCGTCGGGACGCGCGGGGCGCGGCGTGTGCGATCGTCGGCGGCGTCGGATTTACCCGCGTGCCGCCCCAGGCCCGGTTCTAGAGTACGCCCGGCAGCGGGAAGAAGATCACGCCGTTGCCGTTGTCGCACTGGAACGTGGTCGACGTAGTGCCCGCGCAATGACCCGCCGGAGGAGCCGTCGGGATGACACCCGGGCTGCTCAGCAGGGTCGGCAGATCCACCTCGGCGAGGTACGTGAAGGAGGAGTTAACCGCAAATCCCTTGTGCGGCATGGTGGCGCAATTGCCGACCGCGACGGCGTAGGGGTCGCCCTTGGTGCCCCAGGTATTGTCCGACGGATCCACCGGGAACGTCGACGAGGTCGCGGTGATATCGCCGCTGACCAGTTGGACCACCGGCGAGGTTGGCAGGGTCAGCAGCGCCATGCCGTTCGATCCGTCCGAGATCAGGAATGCCCAATGGTTGGCAGCATCGACCGCCGATCCCGCCGTCTCCGACGGCAGTCCGCTGACCAATACCGAGTTGGGTGGCGTGCCGCCCTCATTCAATGTGCATGGCGTGCCGCTGGCCGGCGCGAATAACGACCCGTTGAGGTTAATCACCGTGGCGTTGTTGGCTTCGTTACTCACGACCGCGATGTTGGTGGTGTTGTCGAGCGAGGAACCGTCGTTGTCGCTATCGATATTCGTATCGGACAACGTGCAGGTACGGCCGCCGGCGAGATCGGTGGCGCCAATCGCGCCCGTGTTATCGTCGTCGCTGCCGTCGATCACGACGCCGGTTTTATCGTTGAGCGCAAACGCTTCGGGGTAATTCGCCGGAATGATCGTGCCGAAGACGTGGGTGATGGGGTCAAAGGTCACGAATCCCGTGAGCGCGTTACCGCTCGAGCAGGTCGCGCTGTCGCAGGTTGCGATGACCGCCAGATGGGTCGTCGGATCGTACAGAACTTGGCCGAAATAACCCGACTGGCTGCCGGTCGGGAAGGGAAAGGGTGAACCGGCCACCAGGTGGTTGGTGGTCTCGTCGATCAGATCGACCGAGCCGTCCTGCCCCGAGGTCTGGCCGCTGACCACGATGATCAGCGAATGGTCGTTGTCGAGCGCGGTGCCCAACGGAAAGTCCTTGTGGGTGAGCGAGATCGTTGTCAACCGCGGATCTGAGACATCCGGATCCACGCCCAGGTTGATCACCGTAACCTGCCCATTGCCGTTAACGTCGCCGGTGTCCAGCGGTATGTAGGTCAGCTTGCGGTTGCAATCGACCGCGAACACGCCTGAGCCTGGCGCCGTCGTCGAGTGTGGTTTTGGATGAACCACGACCGTGGGACCACCACCGCTGTCTCCGCCGCATCCAGAAACCGCCAGCAGAGATCCCGCCAGCAGCGCACTCAGACCAATCCGCTTCAAATTAACCATCCCCGATAACCTCCTCCGTCGATCCGAATTGAATCACCTATAAAGTTCCGAACCTCGATTTCGAGCCCACGTCAAGCCGAGATACTATTGAGATCGGCTAGCGCTACTCAAGTATATCCATGAGCACTTACCAAGACCTTCGAGAATTTTTTGAATCGCTGATGCGACCTGTGGACGGCGCCTCGCCCATTCGATGGACTAGCCGGCGTCAAGCGCCGAATCCGGGCGCCAAGCTCACAACGCCTGACCGTTGGCGGCCGCGCCGCCGCGCAATTAGAATCCGCACTATCGATGAACCCGATTACTTCCGCGCGCGAAATTGCGGCGGCCGGGATGCTCCTGGCCTCTTATCCGCTCGAGGTGCTCACCCGCCTGCAATTTCCGCGCGGCTGGCGGCGCTCCCGCGACACCGTGATTCTCGCGCACGGCCTGGACGGCGATCGCACGAATCTGCTCGCCTTCGCACTCGCCCTCAGGCTCGCCGGTTTCGATACGCTCGGCTTCTTCGAGTATCCAGCGCGCCAGGCACTGGAGGTGTCGGCCGCGCAGATGGCCGAGATGGGCGCGCAGGCCGACGGCGGCGCGGGCGTGCATCTCATCGGCCACAGCCTCGGCGGGCCGATCGCGCGGATGGCGGCCGCGCGATCGGCCAACGGCGGCGTTCGATCATTGGTGACGATCGGCTCGCCCTACGCCGCCGAATGTCACAGCCCGTCGGAAGTGGCGATCTTCGGCGCCGAAGATCCGATCGTGCCGCCGCCGCGCGGCGACCGCTTTCCTCACGGAATGTTCAAGCGAATGATCGTGCTGCGTAACACCGGCCATTTAGGCGTGCTCTATCATGAGCGGACGGTCTGCGTGACGTTGGCGGAGCTCGCGGCCCACCGCGCCGCCTCGCGATCGGCGCAGGGGTAAGCGCGCCGAGCTTTCAGAACACCGAAGTGGCTTCGATGACGATTTCCGCGAGCGCGATAATTCTGGCCGGCGGAAAAAGCTCCCGTATGGGTCTGCCCAAGGCGACTTTGCCATTTGGCCGGGCGACCATTATCGAGCGCCTGATTGCTGAGCTGGGCGGCGCCTTCGCCCAGGTTATCGTGGTCGCCGCGCCGGCTGCCGACGAACTATTCTCAATCGACCACCTGCTCGCGGCGTGGCCGCACGCGGAGTTGGTGCGCGACGCCGTCGCCTACGCGGGTCCCGCCGTGGCGCTGGGCCGGGGGCTCGCCCATGCGCGCGGCGAAATCGCCTTCGCCTGCTCGTGCGATTTGCCGCTGCTCAACGCCGGCGTCGCGCGCGCGCTGTGCGCGATGATCGGATCGCACGACGCCGTGATGCCCGAGGTGGATGGCCGCCTGCAGCCGCTGCACGCGGTCTACCGGCGCGCGCCGTGTAGCGCGGCGCTGGCTGCGATGACCGCGGGAGACGAGCGGCGGCTTGGCGCAATCGCCGATCGGATCGATGTGCGGCGGGTCACCGCGATCGAGATGCGGCGACTCGACCCCGATCTGCTGAGTCTCCTCAACGTCAACACGGCCGAGGATTATGCCCGCGCGTTGCGCCTGTTGCGGATGTCGCCGGCGCCTCGCTAGTGTGGCGTCCCATTAATAAGTTTACCAAGGTTATACCCGCACGGGATTCTTCGCTGCGCTCAGAATGACAGCAATAATGGGCACTTCTTGTCATTCTGAGCGCAGCGAAGAATCCCGATCCGTGCGGAGTCTTCGTCAAGTTATTTGCGGGACGCCTCGCTAGCCGCTCTTTTCCCAGCGCAGGATCGGCCGTCGCGCCGCCGTGACTTCGTCGATGCGCCCCAGGCGCAGGGTCCGCGGTGCGCGCTTAACGGTCGCCGGATCGGCGATCGCCTCATCATAAATCTGCTCCATCGCGGCGATAAAGCGATCGAGCGTCTCGCGGCTTTCGGTTTCGGTTGGTTCGATCATCAGCGCGCCCGGCACGACCAGCGGAAAGTAAATCGTCGGCGGATGAAAGCCGAAGTCGAGCAGGCGCTTGGCGATATCCAGCGTGGTCACGCCGGTGCGCTGTTCGAGATCGTGGGTCAGCACGCATTCGTGCATCGCCGGCGCGGCCGACGCGCTCGGATAGCGCTCGGCCAGGCGCTTGCGCACGTAGGCCGCGCCCAGGATCGCGAGCCGGCTCGCCTCGGCCAGTCCGTCGCCGCCCATCGCGATGATATAGGCGTAGGCCCGCACCAGCATCCCGAAGTTGCCGTAGAACGATCGCAGCCGGCCGATCGAGTCGGGGCGATCGGAGTTGAAGTCCCACGCGCCGTCGCGCCGCACAATCCGCGGCGTGGGCAGGAACGGCTCCAGATGCCGCTTGACCGCCACCGGACCGGCACCCGGGCCGCCGCCGCCGTGCGGCGTCGAGAAGGTCTTGTGCAGGTTGATATGGACGATGTCGGCGCCCATGTCGCCCGGTTTGGCGACGCCGAGCAGCGCATTGAGATTGGCGCCGTCGAGATAGAGCAGGGCGCCGCGCGTGTGCAGCGCCGCCGCAATCTCCTCGATCTCCGGCTCGAAGATGCCCATGGTGTTGGGATTCGTGACCATCAGCGCGGCGGTGTCGTCGTTCAGCAGGCGCTGGATTTCGCGCGCCTCGAGGTAGCCGCGCCGGTTCGATTTCGCGACCACCACCTCGAAGCCGGCCAGCGCGCAACTCGCCGGATTGGTGCCGTGCGCGGTATCCGGAATGATCACCTTGCGCCGCACGCCGCCGCGCCGCGCCTCCCACGCGCGAATCATCAGCAGCCCGGCCAGTTCGCCCTGCGCGCCTGCCGC
>Ga0307373_10009518_pt1 | contig 14501 bp, 11 predicted proteins | sample OX2MG_FD_202534 | JGI IMG/M metagenome (GOLD analysis project Ga0307373, IMG submission 202534) | Soil microbial communities from Risofladan, Vaasa, Finland - OX-2 | ecosystem: Environmental > Terrestrial > Soil > Coastal area > Acid sulfate soil | place: Finland: Risofladan, Vaasa | collected... | reverse complement strand
GAAGCCGAGTGCTGCAAGCAGCCTTGCCCCTTTCTCGCGTTCGGGTAGCTCTTCCCATAAGAGCTGGTCCAGACACTCGGCTTCAGTGTTGCATTGGGATAACGCCTCGGCGAACCGCTCAGAAGTGAGCTTTCCCTTTTCGCGGGCTGGGGCTTCGGGAAGCTCTTGAAGCTCTGGTGTTTCCTTGATGGCGAGTTCCATACAGTTATTCGTCATAGATGAATAAATGGGCGCGCCTGCGGCTCGCCCGTCAGAGCATGGTGCTCGATATTAGGAAGCTGTACTGCTGCGTTCCACTTCGACATAGAAGTTAGCCCTCTCATGGCCTTTTGTTGTGGGGGTAAAGCCTGTGCATTCCAGGTAGAGAACGTCACCAATCTGCAACCGCTCCAAACCAGATGCTTGGAGTGCCATTAGAAAGCCGGTCAAGCTTCCGACAGATACTTCTTCGCAAGCCTCACCGTTCACTTGGGTAGCCTGAGCCGGGCGAATGGCGTAGCAGTCCCCATTTGCGCTCTTGAATGTTCGAACCACCTTGCCAATAATCTTCGTTCCCCTCTTCCAGAATTCCGCACCAAGAAAGGGCGCGGCGGCGTCTTCTGTCCTTCCCGTAAATTTCATCTTCGTAGCTCCTTCATTTTAATTTTTGGGCCGATGGCCCTTCCGCGCTCCGCGCTGGAAACTCTCTTCTCTCCCTGACGGCATTAGGCGAAAAGATGCCGGGAAGCGGCCACGTGCCGTACAGGTTGCCGGATGTGAGGTTTCCAATCGCACATTGCCCGGCTCTTTGGTCGCCCGTGGCCGCTCACGCGTGATACTGGCAAATAGCGCAATCTCTGCTCAAGCAGGAAATCTGAAATGCGAATGAGAATGGATGTAATTGTTATAAATGGAAGTCTGTCAGTGAATTAGAAGGCGGGACTCGCACTCTCACAACTAAACTTTTTGCGAGTGCGAGTGGGGTTGGGAGCATCTTTTACATCGGGGACTTTCTGAGTTTGGGCTGACAAACTCTGGAGATGTGCTTTTCGATTGTGCCCCTGATTCGTTTTTCCTGATAGGCTGTGAACCAATCGTAAGGCTCGAACCGCAGGTGAAATTCTTTTTCCCATCTTTCCAGCCAGCGGGCGGGCATGTTGGTGTGTGCAATTTGCAGATTCTTACATACACATTCAATGTACCTGGGCCTGCCATGACACTTAGCGTAAGCAGATCGGATGTCGTTCTCACGGCTCCGTCGTTCGGGGTCGGGCTTCTGCTTCCTTGTGGTCCAACGTTCGTGAACTACTCGACGGCCATTGTGTTGTTTTACAGCGTAGTCTAAGGCGGGGTAGTGGAGTCGGCAAACCCAGGCAAACCCCGGCTCCATGAAGGGAGACGCGATCTCTGTTCCGGTCACAATTTCGCCAGTGCATTTTGGCACGCAACAGCGGCGGTCCTCGACTCTTTCACGGCGTTGCTCCGTGAAAATCGGCGGTTCTGTCACACCCATCTTTTGCAGTTGCTGAATGAAATCCTGATAATTGCGCCTTGCTATCTCGCGAGCGATCATATCGCAATGCGCCTTGCACCATATTTCATTCGGCACCTGCATGTTTTCAGGTAGCCGCTCGGTTGGAAGATCGTTACAGCCCTCAATTGAACACTGCGGTAGCCTGATATCTCGTCGGATTCTGAGAGTGCTTGGCATCGATTCCGAGGTGTGAAATGGGTCAAAAGGGGTGCGGTCATCCTTTCCAGGCAATGGTATGCTCCTTCACGGTGCCATAATTTGAGCCCAGGGCTGGTTCGAGTAGAGGTAACGTGCGGATTTGGGTAGAAGTCATTTCAAAACCTCATGGAACCTGTTGAAACGCTTGACCAGACGGGAGCTATTTCAGACGGCAGGGCACACCTTCGAGTTAAGTCTTTTATTTTCAATGCAAGCTTGCCCCCTGTCCCTTCCAGATTGGGAACAGTCATGCCAAGGGTCCTCATTTCAACGGGCTGCAGAGGGTTTTGAAACAGCTTCTAGTATTATTCAAAGAAACGCCGCTTGCGTGCCCTCGGACGTTGCAACACATCTGCCACCTCACGTTACGCTGCCCAATCGCTGCAAAGCAATTCAGCTTGTTCTAAGACCGTCTGCGTTGCCTTCTCCTGCTTGTCGGGTGGGTATCCATATTTCCGCAGAATACGCTTGACCATTGTGCGGAGTTTGGCGCGGACGCTTTCCTTGACTGTCCAATCAATCGTTGTGTTCTTGTGAACAGTTTCTACCAATTCCCGCGCAATGATTCTCAGCGTTTCGTCACCCAGCACCTTGACGGCGCTATCGTTCACTTCCAGAGCATCATAGAATGCCAACTCTTCATCCGTGAAGCCAAGCTTTTCGCCGCGTTTGGCGGCTTCCCGCATGTCTTTGGCAAGGTCAATCAATTCCTGAATAATCGCCGCTGCCTCAATCGAGCGGTTCTGGTACTTCCGAATGGAATCTTCCAGCATTTGAGAAAACAGCCGCGATTGCACCAGGTTCTTTTTGGACCGGGTCTTGATTTCATCATTCAGGAGTTTCTTCAAAACTTCAAACGCCAGATTCCGTTGTGGAAGGTCTTTGACCTCTGCCAAGAATTCATCCGACAAGATCGAAATGTCCGGCGCTTTCAGACCAGCCGCCGAAAAGATGTCAATCACCTGATCGGTTGCGACAGCCCGCGAAACGATCTGCCGCACAGCGGCATCCAGGTCCTCTTGGGGCTTTGTGGTTCCCGGCATGGTCTTTGCCAAGCCTGCTCGAACGGTTTGGAAAAAGCCCACGTCATCCCTGATGGCAATTGCCCTTTCATGCGGCACGGAAAGGGCAAAAGCCTTTGATAATTGGGTGACGGTTTTCATAAACCTGTCTTTGCCGTCCTCTTGTTGCAACACGTGCTCTATGGCAGGCGGGATCACGGCAGTCCGTTCACTGGGGCTGCCCATCTTGAATTTCGAGTAATCAAAGCCGTGGAACATGTCCGAGCACACTTCGTAAAGCTCCAGCATCTTCGCCACGGCCTCTTCCTGGTCAAAGACCGGCTTCCCTTCGCCGCCGCTTTCCGTGTAATCCTTCAGGGCCTTCTTCAGTTGGTCGGCCAGTCCCAGATAGTCCACTACCAAGCCGCCGGGCTTGTCCTTGAAGACTCGATTTACGCGGGCAATGGCTTGCATCAGGCCGTGCCGTTGCATCGGTTTGTCCACATACATCGTATGCAGGCAGGGCACGTCAAAACCCGTAAGCCACATGTCGCGGACAATCACAACCTTCAGCGGGTCTTTAGGGATTTTGAATCGCTTGGCCAGTTGCTCACGCCGGGCCTTGTTGCGGATGTGCCGTTGCCACTCCAGATTGTCAGAAGCCGAGCCGGTCATCACAACCTTGATTGCCCCAAGGTTGTCATCTTCGCTGTCCCAATTGGGGCGTAGTTTCACGATGGCGTTATAGAGGTCAACACAGATTCGGCGGCTCATGCAGACGATCATGGCTTTGCCGTCCATTGCTTCCAGCCGCTTCTCAAAGTGGTCCACAATATCCTTGGCGATCAGGCCGACGCGTTTTTCCGTCCCGACCATCGCCTCCATGCGCGCCCACTTGCTCTTCAGCTTTTCCTTGGTTGATTCCTCTTCCTCTTCGGTTACCTCTTCAAATTCCGGGTCAATCTTGGGGCGCTCTTCCGGCTTCAGTTCAAGCTTGGCCAGCCGTCCCTCGTAATAAATGCGAACCGTCGCGCCGTCATCCACCGCCCGCTGAATGTCGTAAACGTCGATGTAATCGCCAAAGACGCCAGGAGTGCTCTTGTCATCCACTTCCAAGGGCGTTGCAGTGAAACCGATAAATGAGGCATTCGGCAAAGCGTCGCGCATGTGCCGGGCAAAGCCGTCGATAAAGTCATACTGGCTTCTGTGGGCTTCATCGGCAATCACCACGATATTGCGCCGGTCTGAAAGCAACGGATATTGTTCGCCCTTGTTTTCAGGCAGAAATTTCTGAATGGTGGTGAAGATCACCCCGCCGGAAGATACCTGCAACAGGGATTGCAGATGGTCGCGGCTCTCGGCATGGTCCGGTGTTTGACGCAATAAGTCACTGCAAGCTGAGAATGTGCCGAAAAGCTGGTCATCCAGATCATTGCGGTCAGTAAGCACCACCAAGGTAGGGTTGGACATTCGTCGGTCCTGAATGATCTTCCCGGCATAGAAAACCATCGTCAGGCTTTTGCCGCTGCCTTGCGTGTGCCACACCACGCCTACTCGCCGGTCACCCTTGGGCGATGCGGCTTGCAGCGTGCAATCCACAGCTTTGTTGACGGCGTGGAACTGATGATAGCCTGCAACCTTCTTGACCAGTGATTTCCCCGAGTCCTCAAAGACAACGAAGCTTCGGATCAGATCAAGGAAACGGCGTTTCTCAAAGATGCCCCTTATCAGGACTTCCTGTTCCAGTGAGCCTTTCGGCGCAATCTTGTCACCTGCAATCGTGCGCCAGGGCATAAAGCGTTCCCAGCCGGAAGTAATCGTGCCTGTCCGGGCCTGGATGCCGTCTGAAATAATTAGAAGTTCGTTGCAGTGAAACAGGCTTGGAATTTCTTGTTTGTAAGTTTGGAACTGGTTGAAGGCATCCTTGATACCGGCATTTTCGTCTGCCAGGTTCTTGAGTTCAAACACAGCCAGCGGCAGGCCGTTTAGAAAGATCACTACATCCGGGCGGCGATTGTTCTTGTTCTCGATTACCGTGAACTGGTTCACCGCCAGCCAGTCGTTGTTGTCGGGATCATCAAAATCGAAAAGCTGCACCTGATCGTAAACGATGCGGTCGTTTGCCCGGTATTCCACGTTGATTCCATCGGTCAGAAAACGCTGGAAGCGCCGGTTGCTCTCCTCAAGGTTGGGAGCTTGAATACTCAGGATTTTGCGGACGGCTTCTTCGATGGCATCTGCGGGTATTCGTGGATTGATTCGGGCAAGGGCTTGCTGCAATCGCCCCACAAGCACCACTTCGGAATAGTCGGTTCGCTCGGCAAGCAGTTCGCCGGGAGCAATTTCAGGGCCGTGGAGAATTGTGTACCCAAGCCCATCTAGGACTTCGAGGGCGGCTTCTTCAACGGTGGATTCTGTAAAGGTCTGCATGGGCCACTCAGTACGGCGCAAACGCCACGAACTCGCCACGGCGCACAATTGGTCGGAGTGCCTTAAGCCGTCTCGCGTTTACTATGCTGTCTGGATCGACGGCTTTCTTCAACTTCGCATCTGTGATCCACGTACTGTTCCAAAGATCTACCTTCCTGCCCTCCACAAGGCTGCATAGTTTCTCGCGGTAGCCGATAGTCGGATCGAAGTGATGGCTGATCCGTTGAAGCCATACCTCAAGGTGTCCGTTGTTCGGGAGTTGATTGAGCTTCTTTCGGATGCGGTCAACCGCGGCGAGCCTCTTCTGTTTGGTTTGCAGCGTGCTTAGCAGCTTGCTGACAATCGCCGCACAGGCCGCAAAACACCGTGGACTGCCATAGCCGATATCGATTGCAATGCTTATGAGCTGCATTGAATTCTGCACTGACTTCAGTGAAACCAGCCGCTTGTAGAACTCATCCAGAGCAAGAAGCAGGCTTCCCGCGTTGGGGAAATCGGTTCCGTGACAGTGGATGAGAAGCAGGTGCTTCTGTATGTTCCGATCTCGCTGCCTTCGCCGCATCCACTCGCGCTTGTCCAGCTTAAGAGCACTTCCGATGACTGCATGCGTATTCGTTGTCTTAGACGCATTTAGCTTGAGCCCGAGATCAATCAAAACCTCGGTCAACATCTTCAAGATTACCTCTGCAACCTGAGTGTCATTCACGAAGATTCGATAATCGTCTCGATATCTAAGAATCTTGACATCCGTAATATGCTCTTTGCGCAAGCGCTGGCTTAGCATCAGGTCGGCATAACCGAGCACCATTTCGGCGATCAAGTCCAGCAGTACAGAACCCTGGGGAATTCCATTGGTCTGCCCATGCTGCATGTCTTGAATATAACCATCGATCATATTGCCGATAAGTGATTTGTCTTTCTTCTTCTCCTTTGCCAGCAACTTCCCATGAAGGGCCCACGCAATTGAATGCGTGTAGATGGAGGCGTAGCAGTCCGCGATGTCAGCATGGAGCACGTGATTGAAATCCAACGCCAACTCAATGGTGGCCTGTTCAATGCCTTGCCACCAGTGGAGAATCTGTGCGCCTTGATCCTTTCGCATGGTCAAGGACTGTTGCGGAATGCTGAGACACCTAATCCTGGGATCTTGGGCAAATTTGACGAACCTACTCTGGATCTCAGACCACGCCTTGGGTTCGGTCAGTCGATTCACTAGGTCAACGTAGATGACCGGGTGAACGAGTTGAAAGGGCCGCCACGCATATCGGCCATCCTTGTTTGAGTAGATTGTGTAATTGACGCCCTCGCAGCTGCGTGGCTTTAGCTTCAGACTAGCCAGCGATTTTGCCGCGAGGACTTTTTCTACCCGCCGCAAGACCGGACGGAAGTCAAAGTAGGGCGGGAGGTCGAGGCGGCAATAGCTTTCCGGCTTCAGAAAAAATGTGCGTGCCTCCTTCGCAGGCATGTCCAGGACGGAGCGTTCCGTCCGTCTCCTCTTCGGCTTGGTAGTGATCTTCGCCTTCAAACCGCCTATCTCCTTACGAACTTCTCCGCATCCTTCACGCGAATCTCGCCGGAAATCAGCTTTGGAAGCAGCGCGTCGCGGATGTCGGCAAGGGTCATCGATTCGTTCTCAGCATTTTCGATGGCTTGGTCTAACGGGAACGCGAGCCTTTCAAACCCCTCGACAAGGCTCTTCGGGGGAACAATCCAGGAGATTCCTGCGAATCCTTCCTTGCTAATGGAACCAAAAACCGTTCCCTCCGCCTCAAAGCGGGCAAACTCGTGCTGTAAGGTTTTCATAGTATAGTACGTGAACGAACGGCTTCCAGATTTGTGCCGCAGTGCAGCAACTCCGCGTCCTACCGAACATTTGACTGCTGCCATGTTTATGTCGCCTACAGGAGCACGAACGCTCACGAGGGTGTCGCCTGCGTTAGCAAACCGGGTTGGCGCAGTGCAATAAACTCGCTCGGTGGGATATCGAAATCCAAAGTCTGTCCGACCCTGGAAGAATGGTGTTCCCTCGCCCACTTCGTTGTAAGTGTTACCCGGTGGGGATTGGCCCATCGTGAGACTAAACTCATCACTGACATTTCCTACCTGCCAGCCTTTGGGAATCTTGCCGAGGGGGAAATTCTGGAAGGAATTGGGGAAGAGGGCGGCAGTGGCGGCACCCATGCCGAAGGGCTGGCGGCCTTCAGCCTTGGCGCGAACGGGGTCAAAGTCCACAAACCACGATTTGAAGATCGCCCGCGCCATCGCCTCCAGCGTCTCAATCATCCGCCGATTCAATTCGATCTTATTATCCAAAGCCCCGAGAACACGTGCAATTGCCCGCTGTTCAGAGAAAGGTGGTATTGGCAATTCGAAATTCGGTATATCTGCGCATTTCAGGCTGTCAAATACAGCCCCTACGTTTATGAATTTCCAGACTTGTTCCCACCATTCAGGACTACGAACAAGCCACCGGAGGTACGGCGGATAAACCTTAGTGCCATCAGCCCGGAGGAGAACAAGGTTCTGACCAAGTGCAAACTCCATGCCAGGTTCCACAACGGCGGTTTCCCCTGGATTGCAACGGCGAGAAAGAACTACATCGTACGCTTCTGGTTTAGCTTTTTTCGTCCACTCAGCGTAATGCTCCGGCGTTATTCGGCGGGCATCAGATAGTTGGATACGTCCCTCTCTCAACTGTGGAATTGCGACATAGGGATAGCCCGCGCTTGCGGCAGGCGGGGTGCGATGGTCGCAGTCAATGAGGTCGACGTTTGCGTCTCGAAGCGAAATGTAGGATACCTCGCTAAGCATCGCCCCATCCTTTAACTTTTGTATTCATTACCAAGCCGATTGGTGCTTGTTCAGTCACATCACTGCTCTAATTAAAAGGTTAACGTTGTGCGGTAGCTTCGATTTACGCCGGAGTCATCATCCCATCGAACATCAACATCAAAGGGAGGCGTACAGTCAATTGACATAGGCAAGATGCAACTCACCTCAGCACTCGGTCCCACAAGCGAAGGCAGCTCGTTCCCTTGGATCGCTTTGCGAGGGTCGAGTAATACTCCATCTAGGGTGACCCGGACATTGCGCGCCTCCGCCATACCGCGGTTAATCAGGTAAAGACGATAGGTTTCGCTGCCAGTTTTCCTCAATTCAGGGAGAAGTTGGGCTTGGAGCGAGGCAAGACGCCTTTCATTCTCTCGCCGTTCTTCGATTGCTAGGACTCGCCTCTGGGCCGAATTCGCCTCACGTTGTGCGTGTGCGCTCTTGAGCATGGCGATAATGGAGACGATCAATGAGCCTATAGCGATTAAGACTCCTACCCACGATGCTACACCGCCCATACCCTATTCCCCGTGAACTTCAAAGCCCATGCTTTTCATATTCCCCTCGATAGCCTTTTCGAGCTTGTTCGATTCCTGGAACTGTCTGCGAAGAGTAGCCGAGAGCCGCCTCATCTTTTCTTCGAACGGCTCGTCGTCATCTTCCACCTCTTCTGCGCCCACAAAGCGCCCCGGCGTGAGAACATAGCCGTGGCCAGCAATGTCATCCGTTGTGGCGCTCTTGCAGAAGCCGGGCACATTTTCGTACTTTCCCGCACCCTTTTCGTCGCGCCATGCATGATACGCGCTGGCAATGCGGCTGAGTTCTTCATCGGTAAGTTCGCGGTGGGTCCGGTCAATCAGGGAACCCATCTTGCGGGCATCAATAAACAGGACTTGCCTTCGCCGGTCACGAAATTTTCCGTTGGATTTATTTCGAGTGACAAACCAGAGGCAAGCTGGAATCTGCGTGGTATAGAAAAGTTGGCCCGGCAGGGCGATCATGCAATCCACAAGGTCGGCTTCAATCATCGCCTTGCGAATCTCGCCTTCGCCGGATTGATTGGAAGACATGGAACCATTCGCCAGCACGTATCCTGCGATGCCGTTGGGCGCAAGGTGGCTGATGAAATGCTGCACCCAGGCGAAGTTGGCGTTGCCCACGGGCGGAACTCCGTACTTCCAGCGCAAGTCTTCCCGCAGACGTTCGCCGCCCCAGTCGCTGTCATTAAAAGGCGGGTTGGCAAGGATGAAGTCCGCCTTGAGGTCTTTGAAGGCGTCGTTGTGGAAAGAGCCGCCGCTGTTCCAGGCGATGTTGGCCTCAATGCCGCGAATGGCCAGATTCATCTTGCTGAGCCGCCAGGTGGTCTGATTGGACTCCTGCCCGTAGATGGAAAGGTCTGTGCGGCGGCCGCCGTGGGCTTCCACAAACTTTTCGCTCTGGACGAACATGCCGCCCGAACCGCAGCAAGGGTCAAAGACGCGCCCCTTGTAAGGCTCGATCATTTCCACCAGCAACTTGACCACGGAACGCGGCGTATAGAACTGCCCGCCCTTCTTGCCTTCGGCAGTGGCGAATTGCCCGAGAAAGTATTCGTAGACGCGGCCCAGGATGTCTTTGGAGCGGCTTTCCTTGTCGCCCAGGCCAATGGTGCCGATGAGGTCAATCAATTCTCCCAGGCGGTGCTTATCGAGCGATTCACGGGCAAAGTTCTTGGGCAGGACTCCCTTGAGTGAGGGATTCTCTTTCTCAATGGCAAGCATGGCTTCGTCAATCAGCTTGCCGATGGTGGGCTGCTTAGCGTTTGCTTGCAGGTGGGTCCAGCGGGCGGCCTTGGGTACCCAGAAGACGTTTTCGGCGGTGTATTCGTCGCGGTCTTCAGGATCGGCGTGAGGTTCCGCCTTGAGCTGGTTAAAACGCTCCTGGAAGGCGTCTGAAATGTATTTAAGAAAAATCAGGCCAAGGACAACGTGCTTGTAGTCCGCCGCGTCCATGTTGCCGCGCATCTTATCGGCGGCCTGCCAAAGCGTCTGCTCGAATCCGAGATTCGCTCCGTTGTGGTTTTGGCTTCCCTTCTTGCCTCGTGCCATCCCAACTCCCTACCTGTATCTATGTCCCAGCTATCGAGCAAGCAAAGGGATTGCGGCGATTATACGCAATTCTTCTCAGTATTTCGAGCTTTCTTGTTGGGATTCGCTTTGCAAATGGCCTATGGGGGGATTGCATTTAACATGGGCCGGGGTGTATATAGGGGCAAGCCTTCCATCATTCCTATTTTCGTGCACGGTGGAACCGACTGAGGAAAACGCGACGACCAAATTCAAGCCAATTTGCAGATGGGCGGGAAGGAAAATGGTGAAATGGACTCCAAAATAGTCAAGAACATAGGGGCCTACGCTCTTGGAGTGGGCATTACGGTCGTGGGGCTGATATTGGTCGGAGTCCTGCTCAACGGCCTTGTGTGGCTAGTGGACAAACTGTACCCAGCCGCAGAATGGATTGCCGCAGTCGGCACTCTTGTATTAGTGCTGCTTCTCTTGCCCTCATCTTTGTTCAAACGCAACCGAGGCTGGTGTGGTGCCGGGATGCTTTATGTCAGCTACGCTTGGGGCATTTCAGTTTGGATGTGGGCAACTTTGATCCTCTATTCGCTTTGGGGGATTGTGGGTTTGGCGCTAGGCCTCGTCCTTCTCGGCTTGGGCTCTGTACCTATGGCATTCATCGCACTATTGTTTCACTGGGAATGGAAGATCATCGGAGAAATGTTGCTAGCAGTAATTGGAGTTTTCGGTCTTCGCGCCTTTGCATTTTGGGTAGCAACCAAGGGAGAACCGCCGGTCGAGGACGTGGAATACCTATAAAGCTGGGACATGCGCTGGGGGTCGGCTATTCCAGCTCTTCATCGATGATCTCGCGGACCAAGGCTTTGACTTCCTTGGTGGTCTCTTCGCCGGAAAGTTCGGATTCCAATTCGTCTCTGACAGCTTCTTGGAGGTCGGCCCTGAGGTCGTAATCCAAATACTCTTCCGGTGAGATTTCCCCATCCTGTTTCAGTTGCCATAAGTAGTGGCTTACTTCGGCAACGCCTTCCTGTATCAGGTTCGCCTTTTGCGTGTCTCGTTGCTTTTGTGCTTGACGTTCCTCAATCTCCTCAGCTATCTCGCTAATGGTTGGCTCCAGGGCTTCCTTGGCCTCTGCGTCTGTAATATCGGCTGGGAGTTCTTGCAGTATTTCGGCACACTCGCGCCGCAGTCGTGCTTCATCCCGGTCGGTCTGTCCCCAATAGGGCAATTCGCGGGTCGCCCATTCAATTAGTCGCTCATCAAGTGACCGTTTTTCGATGGCGATACATAAGGGCTGGATGGCCTCCTGTGCCGTAACGCGCATCTCGCATTCGTCCGCGTCATCGTCAAGGCGTCGTAGAGCATCTCGGATAGCTGCTGTTACGCGCACGCGTTCTGCCCCCGTTGCTGAATATGGCAGGTTTCTTAACGCATGTTCCGTAACCCGCTGGCGCTTTTCCTGTGCCTGCTGGTGGCGCTGGAAAGGCTCTACCAGCGATTCAAGGCTACGCTTGAGAATCGTCGCCATGCGATGCTCGTCGGTGGGGTGGCGTTTCTCGATTTCGGCTTCTAGCCCTTCCAGGATTTCTTTCCGCTGGCTTGGTGAGAGCCAGCTATACTCCCGGGCGGAAATGGCTGTATTAGCTTCGTCCAGCCATCGGCAATGAAAGGCGGCAACCTCGCTTTCCGCCTCCCGCCGGCGCATTTCCTTGGTGCGGTCTTGTCTGAGTCGTTCGCGTTCGATTTCAAGCTCCGCCTCCCGTTGGGCGGCTGCCTGCTCGCGGGCCTCCGCTTCGGCCTCCTGCGTTTCGGCTTCTTTCTGTTCCTCCTGCTGAAGCCTTGCCAGTTCCCGCCTTGCCCTGTGCTCCTGGGCCTCCAGCGTCAGTTCTTCCACTCGCTCCCTGCGGTTCTGCAATACAGGTGAAGCATCACGCACAGGCCGGGGTTGCGTCTGCCGGTGCTCCCTCACGTTCTCAATGCTCTCGGCCAGAATGCGGAGATGTCCGCCGGGGGTTCGAAAGCTGTTAATCCGGCCTTCCCTTGCCATCCGTTTCAACGTTGGAATGGAAACACCTAAAACAGTAGCGGCCTCACTGACTGAATAGGATTGTCTCCCGGATTGATTTTTATCGGTATTTTTCACGGTTTTTTATACCAATTTTTGGCGTTTCTTGGCGGTTGTACGGTCCTCAAGAACAGGGCACGCCTTTGATTTTTTACGATTTTTCCCGGTTCTTGTAAGTAGAGCATCTTGGCAGTTGGTATCAGTGACGGCGGTCGGTACCGTGCTGGCGCCGCTTTCGCCATATCTCGCGAGCAAACTCCTGACGCTTCTCCTTGGGTGTTTCGTGGATGATCTTTCCGCCTTCATCGTGGGCACCCCGGCGGTGCTCAAGGGCGGCCTGAACGTACTGCGCTAGGTTTGCTGCGCCGGGGTTAAATTGGCGGGTCCGCCTCCCTTGGTCTGTCCGTGCCATTGCAAGGCCAAGGCGGGTATTACAGCTCTTGCAAAGCCATCTCAGGTTATCGGGTACGCCGTTCGATTCATCCCCGTCAATATGATCGACCACAAGAAAGCGGGTTGATCCGCAGATAGCACACTCGGCAGGCGGAGCCGGAAGACACTCCGGCTCATTCGCCCGGTAACGCTTTGCTCGGTCGGTTATAGCGGTTGCGGGTTTCCGCCAGTTCTCGCCGCAGAACGGGCGGGCTAGTCTTCCCCCTGGTCGTCGTCCTCGCCTTCGTCTTCTTCCTCGTCGTTGTCGCCGATGATGTCAGAGATTTCATCGAGCCGGGATTGCAGGTCTTCGTTTGCGGTCTCCAATTCCTCGATGCGGTCAAGAAGTTCTTGTCTCGTGGGTGCTGCCATCTGGGTAGCTCCTTTCGGGTTTGCAATTTTGATGTGCCGGTGCTCGGCGTAGTCCTCAAGAGATTCATCCTCGATGTCGTCCGCCTTGTCATCGTCGTCTAACACGTCGCGCGCAAAGCGAACGGCCTGGGCCTTCCTTGTTTCAAGTTGTTTGCGGGTTAGGGTCTTCATAAGCGCAAAGCCTAACGGGATACCCGTCCCCGCGTCTAGCCACGAAAATCAAGGCAAATTTGGAGGGCCAAAGTCTCTATGTTTTTCGCTCTGGTTGTTCGGGCGGGTGTTGTTTGGTCCTGTGCCGTCGCCTTCGGGCCGTCGCCTGCCTTAGAGCCTTTTCCATCAAATAGCGGCCATAGGCGTCAACCTGCTCGAAGCCTTCTATCTGTGCCTGTAGGACTTCGCGGACTGTCTTTCCTTGCTGCAGCATCGCGATTGCGGCTTCTATTCGGGGACTGGCTGGTCTGCCTCTTCCTGGCGGAAGTTCACGGCGAATCGCACGGATGACTTGCTTTTTGAAGTCCCTGGGGTTGCTCGAAATTTCCTGTGAGAATTTGTGACGGAGCTTCCGGGCAAAGTCGCGGGCGACAGAATCAGGGCTTTCTCGTATCGCTCGGATAGTACTTTTCATGGTCCCCTCTTCGGCCATCTTCTACTTTTTCCGAGCTGCCTTGGCCGCTCAAGTTTGCTCGTTTTGCGTGGGACTCTTGCGTGGTACTACCACAAGAAACCACGCAGAATGCCGTAGATTTCCAGTGAAGTCAGGGGGACCCAAAGTCTATGAACACTCAAGGCTAAGATGTTGACAGGATTGGAGGCGCGGGGGAGAATCGAACTCCCGCATAAAGGTTTTGCAGACCTTGCCTTTTACTCAGCTATCCAATGGCATATCAGTAGGATAGCTATTAGCGCTCCGTAATTTGGGCCAGTTTTAGGCCAGTTGCTGGTCCAAATGGGACTCTGGACATGAAGGCCCCACGGACCTATTTTCGAGATGAAACATACGGTTTGAAGGTGCAGGCGAAGATGGGCAAGCTGCCCGTGATTAACAGATTAACTCAAACAACACACGCATAGCCCACTTGGGGGATAGCCTTGCAGTGCACAGACCCCTGGCGATCAGCCATTGGCTTGTATTGAAAAGGTGTTCAGGAGTCAACCATGATTTCGCAGCCTCAGGGCTGGAGTTCTTGAGTGGCCATTACCACCCGAGTCTTTTTAGGTGCAGGTTCTGAACCGTCGGCGTCGGCTCTCGATCGCACGCGGTCCCTGCAGGGACTGCAGAGTGGCGGGTTGTCCGTTGTCACGAAGCTCGTACGGCATGCCAAACTACGAAAATCACTGGAAAGATAACTTCTTAGGGGCCGGCGTTCCGGGTGGCCATCAATTGGCCGAGATCAAGGTGTTCGCCTCAGTTAACCGCTGGATGGCAATTCTGATTCATTTCAAGGGACGGAGTTGAACTGCCGCCGCCAGCCTTTTTAGGGCTGGCGAATGCAGGTTAGTCGTTGATTTAAAGAGTTTCAAAGAGTACAAAAGAGCATGGAGGAACGCCCAGAAACCGTTGTTGTTCCTTTACAGTTCCTTCGCAATTGGGGTGAACCCTT
>Ga0307373_10009510_pt1 | contig 14507 bp, 10 predicted proteins | sample OX2MG_FD_202534 | JGI IMG/M metagenome (GOLD analysis project Ga0307373, IMG submission 202534) | Soil microbial communities from Risofladan, Vaasa, Finland - OX-2 | ecosystem: Environmental > Terrestrial > Soil > Coastal area > Acid sulfate soil | place: Finland: Risofladan, Vaasa | collected... | reverse complement strand
GGTGCAGGTCGCCGTGGACGCGCGTCAGCAACCCCCCGGGCGGCAGATCCCGCAGGGCATCGAAATGCGAGACCACGTCGTCGCGGACGGCGCGGAGTGGATCCAATGCCGCGTCGGGGCGGCTGAGCAGCGAGTCGAGCTCGTCCGTCATCGCTGCCGCCCATGCGGAGAGCGTGGCCGGCGTCAGCGGCGCGGTCGCCATCGCAGCGCCGGCATCGCCGAGCGCGAGGTGCATCTCAGCAACCACCTGGCCAAGCCGCATCGACTCCGCGAGGAAAGCGGCGTCCTGATCGTCGACAGCGGCACGACGCTCGACGGCATCCGAAGCGCCCATTCCCTCCGCCGTCGCATAGAGGTCCCGAAGGGACGTCATCGCCAGCGCCCACCCCTCACTGCTGTTGTGGAGGAATCGCTGGATGAGCACGAGCGGCGATGGCGGCTCGGCGCCCGACGCCCACACCGCCCGCCCGAGCAACGGCGCGAAGTGCGTGAACCCGGACGCCGCCAGCGCGTCTGACATCTCGAGTTCCTGAGACGGTCCGGGCTCAACGCGGCGGAGATGCTTGAGGAAGAGCGCGTCGCCGACCTCCACCGACGTGTTGCTCTGCTCGACCCGCAGGGGGCGAATCGACGACAGGCTCCCGGTATCGAGCGCGAGCGGATCCGGACACGAGTAGCGCAGCGTCCCGCTCGACGTTTCGAGCACCCGTTGCTCGCGGATTGCCTCGAGCAGCCATTCGATGTACACAGCATCGCCGACCGCGTCGTACAGGAGCATCGCAGCTGGCGCGCCCGCCCACGGGATCACGAACTCCGGCGCCCGCTCCGCAAGGGCGTCACCGGGCTCGCGAACACCGAGTGGCAGGACGTATCGCATGGTTACACCATCCGTGAACGTGACGGCGGTCAGCGTATGCAGCAGGATCGGCGCGGCCGTGCTGATCACAGCCGCGTCGACGACCGCGACGGACTCGACGGTGCGACCATGCGCGCCGGCCCAGCGCTGGTGCGCGATGTACGCACCGAGCGCGCGCTCGCAGCCGTCAAGTCCGTGCTCGCGAAGCACCGCCGCAGCGCTGTCGCTCTGTGCGCTCATGCTGTCGCAGCGTCCAGCGTGAACCAGTAGAAGCCGTGCGGCCCGAGCGTCAGCAGGTACGGCAACTCGCCGATGCGCGGGAAGTGGACGCGACCGAGCATCTCCACCGGGGTCGTCTCGCCATACTTGCGCAGGTCGAGCTCGACCGGTTGCGCGAATCGTGAGAGGTTGTTGACGCACAGCACGACGTGGTCGTCCAGGGTGCGGATGAACGCGAACACCGACGGGTTGGCGGCATCCAGAGCCTCGAACGTGCCCTCGCCGAACACCGGCCAGCGCTTGCGCACGGCGATGAAGCGGCGCAACCACTGCAGCATCGACGACTCGTTGCGGCGCTGTGCGCTGACGTTGCACGCCTGGAACCCGTACACGGGATCCATGAGCGGGGGCAGGTACAGCTGCGCGAAATCGGCCTGGCTGAACCCGCCGTTGCGGTCCGCGTTCCACTGCATCGGTGTGCGCACGCCGTCGCGATCGCCGAGATACACGTTGTCGCCCATGCCGATCTCGTCGCCGTAGTACAGGATGGGGCTGCCCGGCAACGAGAGGATGAGCCCGTAGAACAGCTCCATCTGGCGGCGGCCGTTGTTGAGCAGCGGCGCAAGGCGGCGCCGGATGCCGAGGTTGAGCTTGGCGCGTGGGTCCTTTGCGTACTCGGTCCACATGTAGTCGCGCTCTTCGTCGGTGACCATCTCCAGCGTCAGCTCGTCGTGGTTGCGCAGGAAGATGCCCCACTGTGTCTTCGGAGGGAGCGCCGGCGTGCGGTCGAGAATCTCGGTGATCGGGAAGCGCTGCTCGCGGCGGAGTCCCATGAACATCCGCGGCATGAGCGGGAAGTTGAAGCACATGTGGCACTCGGGGCGCTCAGGAGTCCCGAAGTAGTCGACGACATCCTCGGGCCACTGATTGGCCTCGGCGAGCAACACCTTGCCGGGGTACTCTGTGTCGATCGCGGCGCGCAGGTCGGCGAGAAACTCGTGCGTCTCGGGCAGGTTCTCGCAGTTCGTGCCCTCTCGCTTGTACAGGTATGGCACCGCGTCGAGGCGGAAGCCGTCCATGCCCATGTCGAGCCAGAACCGGCAGACGTCAACGATTTCCGCGCGCACCTGCGGGTTGTCGTAGTTGAGGTCCGGCTGATGGCTGAAGAATCGATGAAAGTAGTACGCGCCGGACTGTTCGTCCCACGTCCAGTTCGACGTCTCGGTGTCGAGGAAGATGATGCGCGCATCGGTGAATCGATTCTTCGTGCTCGACCACACGTACCAATCGCGCTGCTCGCTGTCCGGGGAGGAGCGCGAGCTCTTGAACCACGCGTGCTGGTCGCTCGTGTGATTGATGACGAGATCCATGATCACGCGAATGCCACGGCGGTGTGCCTCCTCGACCAGGCGCGCGACGTCGTCGACGTCGCCGTAATCGGCGAGCACCGTGCGGTAGTCAGCAATGTCGTAGCCTCCGTCACGCAGCGGGCTCTGCTGGAAGGGCAGGAGCCAGATGCAGTCGACGCCGAGCCACTCGAGGTACTCGAGCTTGCTGATCAAGCCTCGGAAATCCCCGATCCCGTCGTTGTTGCCGTCGTGAAACGCGCGCACCGAGAGCTCGTAGAAGACGGCGCGCTTGAACCAGAGCGGGTCCTCGCCGAGTTTCGCGTGCGCCGTCATGACGGCCTCCGCACATGGAGCACGTGCGCGATCTGTTGCGACGGGTCGAGCCGGACGTAGTTGACAGGCCCCTGCCAGGTGAACGTTCCCCCACCGAGCTCGTCGTGGACCTCGAAGGGACGGTCGGCGGCGATGCCGAGCGCGCCAAGGTCGAGCCAGGTGGTGGCTTCGCGCGGATGATGTGGGTCGAGGTTCACCACGAGCAGCAGGACGTCCTCCTTGTCCGGGGTGGTGCGTGACACGCAGAGCATGGCCTCGTCGGTCATGTGATGGATGCGGAGCGTGCTCAGCTGGGCGATCGCGTCGCGATGAGCAGCGCGGATCTGATTCAGGCGGGTGATGTACGGTGCCAGCGACCATGGGCTCGACCAGTCCCGAGGCCTGAGCTGGTACTTCTCCGAGTCGAGGTACTCCTCGCTACCGTCGCGGAGTGGCGTGGCCTCGAAGAGCTCGTACCCACTGTACATGCCCCACGACGGAGAGGTGATCGCCGCGAGCACTGCGCGCATGCGAAAGGCCGGCGCCCCACCATGCTGCAGCGTGGCGTGCAGGATGTCCGGCGTGTTCACCCAGAAGTTTGGCCGGAACCAGTCGACCATCTCGGTTTGTGACAGTTCCGTCAGATACTGACCGAGCTCCCAGGCGCTGTTGCGCCACGTGAAATACGTGTAGGACTGTGAGAAGCCGATCTTCGCGAGCCGCTGCATCACCGCCGGCCGCGTGAACGCCTCGGCGAGGAAGAGGACGCCCGGGTGCTCGCGATGGATCTCGGCGATCAGCCACTCCCAGAAGACGAACGGCTTGGTGTGCGGGTTGTCGACGCGGAAGATCCGCACACCGTGGTCGATCCAGAAGCGCATGACCCCTGCGAGCGCCTCCCAGAGGCGCGCCGAGTCATCGGTGTCGAAGTCGATCGGGTAGATGTCCTGGTAGCGCTTCGGCGGGTTCTCGGCGTAGCGGATCGATCCGTCGGAGCGGTGCCGGAACCACTGCGGATGCTCCGTGACCCAGGGGTGGTCCGGGCTGCACTGCAACGCGTAGTCGATCGCGACCTCGAGGTTTGCCGCCTGCGCGGCGGCGACGAAGCTGTCGAAGTCGGCAACGTCGCCCAGGTCGGGGTGCACGCTCGTGTGACCCCCGGCGGCGGAGCCGATCGCCCATGGGCTCCCCGGGTCGTCCGGGCCGGACTCGGTGATGTTGTTCGGGCCCTTGCGATGGGTCATGCCGATCGGATGGATCGGGGGCAGATAGACGACGCTGAAGCCCATCTCCGCGATGGCGGCGAGACGGCCTTGAGCCAGGCGCAGCGTCCCGCTCTTCGGGGGGACGGCTCCCTCGGAGCGCGGGAACATCTCGTACCAGGCTGAGAATCCGGCCCCCTCGCGGTCGACCCAGAGCTTGTATGGGCCGTCGATGCTGGCATGGCTGAGATCCGCCGTCCGGCGCATGAGCGCCATCGCGCTATCCCGCGTGGCGAGCGGGAGACGTGTCGCGACCGGGGTCGGCGCGGCCAGCTTCATCGCGAGGGTGGCCATGGCGCGCCGGTCGGCTTTCGAGATCCCGGGCTGCATCGAGCGGGCATCCGCCATCGCAGCCCCGTCGGCGAGGTCCGGCGCGATGTCGATGCCGGCCTCGTGGCGGATCATCAGGTCGCGAGCCCAGCCGCCCCAGGCGTCAGGAAGTCCGACCACCGCAAAGCTCCACGCGCCGACGCCCGTCGGCGTGATCCATGCGCCGAACCGGTCCTGCGGCTCGGCGGACATCGCCACCTCGATCAGACCTTTTGGCGGTGCGTCCGGAACGAGCACGCTGTTCCCGGGCCAATGCCAGACCCATGTCAGCAACGGGTCGTGCCCTTCGAGAAACGCACGGGCGGTCACCCGCAGGGGCAGCCCACGAGTGGCCTTTGCAGGGAATTCCCCGCTGTCGACGCGCGGCCGGACGTGCTCGATGACCACGCGCCTTCGGTCGCCGAGCATCTCGCCACGCTAGCAGACGGGACCCCACCCGTAATGTTCCGTCAACGTGGCGACCCTACAGTCGAGCCGAAGCTGATGACCCGATACCGGATCGCGCTGGCCGCCGTGGCCGTATTGATCGTGGCGGCCGTGCTCGTGACGGTCGTACGCATGCCGCCGCCGCCGGCGACGGCGTCGACCACGGGCGGTGAGGTCCTCCCCGCGAATCAGCGTAGTGAGGCGCCCGAATTCACGGGCATCGACGCGTGGCTGAACAGCCCGCCTCTGACGCGTGCCGACCTCAAGGGCAAGGTGGTGCTCATCGACTTCTGGACGTTCTCATGCGTCAACTGCGTGCGCACCATCCCGCATCTTCAGGTGCTCTACAACGCCTACAAGAACGACGGATTCGTCATCGTCGGCGTGCACTCTCCGGAGTTCGACTTCGAGAAGGTGGAGGCCAACGTCGCCGCGGCGGTGACGCGACTCGGCATTTCATGGCCGGTGGCGGTCGACAGCGCCATGGACACATGGAACGCTTATCAGAACCAATACTGGCCCGCCGAATACCTGCTCGACCAGCAGGGCCGCGTGGCCTACACGAGCTTCGGCGAAGGCGACTACACGCAGACCGATGCGGCCGTGGCGCAGCTGCTCGGCGTCACCACCGCGGCGCTGCCCCAGTCGACGCCGGTGCCGTCGGGGACGACTCCCGAGCTGTACGTCGGCAGCGATGGCGGGCGTGGCCAGCTCGCCGACAACGAGATGTACGGGGCGATGGGGCAGCCGGTCACCTACCCGGACACGGGGCCGCCGCAGACCCACGATCTGCCCCAGGTCACGGGGTCGTGGACAGACGAGGGCCAGTATCTGCAGGCGAACGCAACGGACCATCTCCGCCTCGCGTTCCAGGCGGACACCGTCTATGTCGTCGCGGGGACGAACGGCGCGGAGCTGCCGGTTTCGGTCATCCTTGACGGCAAGTCCGTCGGCACCGCGAACAGCGGCTCCGCAGTGAGCAGCTCAGGGTTCACGGTCTCGCGCCAGGACCTCTTTCAGCTCCTCACCGGGGTCTCGTCCGGCTATCACCTCATCGATCTGACCGTGCCCGCCGGCTTCCGGATCTATACGTTTACCTTCGGCTGATGATTTCGATTGCCACGGTGCTCGCCACCTTCGTCGCGGGGCTGGGCTCCTTTCTCGCACCGTGCACCGTCCCCCTCCTGCCTGCCTATCTCGCCTGCGTCTCAGGGGTTAGCGCGGCAGAGCTCACCAATCCCGATCGGCACAGCTTCCGGCTCCGCCTCCTCGCGGGCTCGCTGCTCTATGTCGCCGGGTTCACGGCCGTCTTCGTGCTCCTCGGCCTGTCCGCGGGTGGGATTGCCCGCGTCGCCAACGGGGCGGTGAGCGGGCGCGTCGTCGAGATCGTGGGGGGCGTCGCGGTCATCCTCTTCGGGCTCGCGATCATCGGGGTCGTCCGTGTCGGCCTCCTCGAGCGCACCGCGGGATTCCGGCTGCCCGAACGTCTCCGCCGGCGCGGCGTGCTCGGAGCGTTTCTCATGGGCGTCGTCTTCGGCATCGGGTGGACCCCGTGCGTCGGGCCGTATCTCGCGGCCGCCCTGACGCTCGCCGCGCTCAGCGCCCACGCGATCGCCGGGGCATTCCTCCTCGTCGTCTACTCGCTGGGACTCGGCCTGCCCTTCATCGCGACGGCGCTCGTCTGGGCGTCGCTCCCCGACCTCCCGCGCACGCTCAACCGCTTGGTCCGCCCGCTCACCCTGGCGGGTGGCGTGATCACCGTCGCGCTCGGCGTCCTGATTGCGACGGGCGCCTACTCACACCTGACGTCCTACCTCGCCCAACTGTCGACGCCGACGTGATCAGCGGCAGCCCAGGCTGCTGACTCTGGAGTGCGGGGATCAGGCGAACTTGCGGCAGACGACGACGTCGAGGGTGACGTTGCGCTGGATGTGCCGGGCGAGCCTGAGATAGACCCTGAAGTCACGATAGTGCTGATCGCCGACCATCTCCCTGAGCTGGTCGGCATGCTTGTGCATGTTGGCGAGCCAGTGATCGATCGTGACCTCGTAGTGGCGCCGCTCGATGTGGTGGACACGCTCAATGTCGAACCCGGCCGCGTTGGCGAGCCCGAGCTCCTCCGAGAGCGTGCGGTAGTTGCCCGTGTCGCCGTAGATCTGGCTGACGAACTCGCCGCCACGCTCGAGCTTGGCGTGACGGGGATGCTTGAGATGCAGCTCCTTGTTGATCATCACGCCGCCCGGCTTCAGCCACTCATGGACCTTGCTGAAGAACCCGCCGAGGTTGAAGAAGTGGACGATCACCTCGTCGGTGTAGATCGCATCGACGTGCTCCTCGGGGGTGTAGTCCTCCCAGTGGCTGAGGACGATCTTCGCGTCGGTACCGCGGCTCGCGATCCGCTGCTCCGCGTAGCCCTTTTGCGTGGGCGACAGGGTGAGCCCCGTGCCGGTGAGCCCGTAGGTGTCGCAGAGGTACGTGAGCGGCCCGGCCCAGCCGCAGCCGACGTCGATGAGACGCATGCCCGTCTGTAGGCCGGCGAGCCGCGCGATCAGGTCGAGCTTCGCCGCCTGTGACTGCGTGTCCGTCTCGGTGCCGGGGTCCCAGAGATTGGCCGAGTAGACGTTCCAGTCCCCACCCGTGATGAGCAGGAAGAACTCGGGCGGCTGCTCGTAATGGACGTTGGTCCGGGTCTGGTCGACCTCGGTCGAGTACTCGTGATAGAGCTGGTGCTCCGGACGGACGTCGCCTCTCTGCGTGGTTGCCACCGCTCAAATCCCTCTAAGCCGCCTCTGTCAGGACGAGAAGAATAGCCGCGCCCGTCCTCGTGCTGTGGTCAGGTCGACGGTTTCGAGTGCGAAGATGGATCCGTCATGGCTGGATCTGATCGCTACGGGACACGGGCCGGCCTGATCCCGGGCGTTTCCTACCACCGTCTCGCTGCGCTCGCCGAGCGAGGCATCGGGGATGTGTCCCGGTTGCCCGTCACGCTCAAGATCCTGCTCGAGAACAGTGTCCGCAACGCGGACGCCCCGTCGGTTCGCGAAGGCGATGTCGAGGCCATAGCGCGTTGGAACGGCACCGTCGCCGCCACAGACCGCGAGCGTGCCTTCATGCCGGCACGCGTGCTGCTGCAGGACTTCACGGGTGTCCCGGCGGTCGTGGATCTTGCCGCGATGCGTTCGGCCGTCGCACGCGCCGGCGGCGATCCGATGAGGATCGACCCACTCGTTCCCGTCGACCTCGTCGTCGACCACTCGGTGCAGGTGGACGCCTTCGGCAATCGTGAGGCGTACGAACGCAACATCGTGCGCGAGTACGAGCGCAACACGGAGCGCTACTCGCTGCTCCGGTGGGCACAGCAGGCGTTCCGCGACTTCCGGGTCGTGCCGCCAGGAATGGGCATCGTCCATCAGATCAACCTCGAGTACCTCGCGCAGGTCGTGCAGGTGCGCGATGTGGACGGAGTGCGCATGGCGCTCCCCGACACGCTGGTCGGGACCGACTCGCACACGCCCATGGTCAACGGGATCGGCGTGCTCGGATGGGGCGTCGGCGGCATCGAGGCCGAGGCCTGCATGCTCGGTCAACCGCTGTTCCTCCTCGCTCCGATCGTCGTCGGGGTGCGATTCCACAACGCTCTGCCCGCCGGAACGACCGCGACCGATCTCGTGCTGACCCTCACCGAGATGCTCCGTAAGCATGGTGTCGTCAACAAGTTCGTCGAGTTCTGCGGCACGGGCCTGAGCTCGATGACGGTGCCCGATCGCGCGACGCTCTCCAACATGTCGCCGGAATTCGGCGCCACCGCGTCACTGTTCCCGATCGACGCCCGAACGCTCGAGTACCTCCGCGGGTCTGGCCGCGACCCCGAGCACATCGACCTCGTCGAGCGCTACGCGAAGGAACAGGGGATCTTCCGCACCGACGACTCGGAGATACCAACCTTCAGCGAGATGGTGGAACTCGACCTGGCGAGCGTCGTTCCGAGCGTCGCAGGCCCCAAGCGTCCGCAGGACCGTGTCGCCCTGCCCAAGGTCTGGGACTCGTTCACGAGTGTCTGGGCGCAGCAGGCTCCGCGTGCGGCCAGCGAGGTCACGGCCGAAGGCGAGGTGCCGAGGCTCGTCGACGAAGGCGGCATCGATCCCAACGGCCGTGCGGCACCGCCGACGCCGAACGGCCCACGCGACGCCGACCTGGTGCGCGACGGCTCGGTGGTCATCGCCGCCATCACGTCATGCACCAACACCTCAAACCCTGCTGTGATGGTCGCCGCGGGTCTGCTCGCGCGCAACGCGGTTGCCCGCGGCCTGATGCCCCCCGACTACGTCAAGACCTCACTCGCGCCCGGATCGCGCGTCGTCACGGACTACCTCGAGCGGGCGGGCCTGCTCAGCTCGCTCGAGCAGTTGCGCTTCAACCTGGTGGGCTACGGCTGCACCACGTGCATCGGTAACAGCGGACCGCTTCCCGAGAACGTCGCGGAGCGCATCGACGCCGAGGATCTCGCCGTCGCTGCCGTGCTCAGCGGTAATCGGAACTTCGAGGGACGCATCCATCCCCAGGTCAAGGCCGCGTACCTCGCGTCGCCGCCGCTGGTGGTTGCGTACGCGCTCGCGGGACACCTCGACATCGACCTCAGCACCGACCCCCTCGGCACCGACCACGACGGGAAACCCGTGTTCCTGCAGGACATCTGGCCGAGCCCTGATGAGGTGACCACGACAGTCCTTGCGGCGATCGGCAGCGATCTGTACACGCGCGAGTACGAGCGCATCTTCGACGGTGACGAGCACTGGCAGCAGCTGCCGTCTCCGACGGGCGCGCTCTTCGACTGGGACGCGGAATCGACCTACGTCCGCGAACCACCGTATTTCGTCGGAATGTCTCCCGAGCCGACGCCGCCGGCCGACATCATCGATGCGCGTGTGCTCGCGCTCCTCGGCGACTCGATCACCACCGACCACATCTCGCCCGCGGGCAGCATCGCAGGCGCGAGCCCTGCTGCGCTCCACCTGCGTGAGCACGGCGTCGAGCCTCGTGACTTCAACACGTACGGCGCGCGCCGCGGCAACCACGACGTCATGGTGCGCGGCACCTTCGCCAACATCCGCCTGCGCAACCAGCTTGCCGACGGCAAGGAGGGCGGCTGGACCGCGCATCTTCCAGGCGGTGCCGTCATGAGCATCTTCGACGCCTCGGCGCACTATCACGACGAGGGCGTCCCGCTGATCATCATCGCCGGGCGCGAGTACGGCTCGGGATCGTCACGCGACTGGGCCGCGAAGGGCCCGCTGCTCCAGGGCGTCCGTGCGGTCATCGCCGAGTCCTACGAGCGGATCCATCGGAGCAACCTCGTCGGCATGGGCATCCTGCCGCTGCAGTTCCGCGACGGTGAGAACGCCGAGTCGCTCCAGCTCGACGGCACCGAGGTCTACACGATTCGCGATGTCGCGAAAGCGGCGACCGGCTCGACGGTTCGTGTCATCGCGCGGCGACCAGACCAGGCAGACATCGAGTTCGACACGGTGTCCCGGCTCGACAGCGAGACCGACGTGGAATACCTGCGTAACGGTGGGATCCTGCCGCTCGTCCTCCGTCAGCTCATGAGTGATTGACCGGCGCGTGCCGCTCCTCCTGCGCGACTGAATGCTGCTGTACCTCGGCATCCTGGCGGTCGTTCTCGTGGTGGGAGTGGTTTCGTACGCCGTCCAGCAGCAACGCGCGCGCGACATCCGTGCCTTCGCCGGAGCGCACGGGCTCGTGGCGAAAGGCAGTGAATGGGACCTCGGCGACTGTGGTTTCTCCCTGTTCCACCAAGGGAATCGCCGCTACTGGCGCAACGTGATGCAGGGCACCTGGAACGGGCTTGCGGTTGCATACTGTGACTTCTCGTACGTCGTGCAGGCGGGCAGGAACCAGGAGACATTCTCGTTCTCCAACGTCGTGTCATCGCTCGGTATGGAGATGCCGTGGGTGACCGTGTCGCCGCGCGGCATCATCGGCGCCTTCGCGGAGAAGTCCGTCGGCGCGCCGGGCGTCCGCTTCGAATCCATCGATTTCAACGACCGGTTCGACGTGCAGTCGAGTGACGACGCGTTTGCGGTCGAGCTGATCGACGCGCAGATGATCGAGGCGCTGCTGGCCCTCGATCACGGCGTCCACGTCGTCTTCGGCCCCGACGCCCTGATGGTCTACAACCACCGCAAGCCGGTCGTCGAGACCCCGCCGATCTTCGATGCCACGGTCCTCCTGCATCAGCGCATCCCTGCACTCGTGCGCGCTCGTTACGGGCAGCCGTCTGCGCCGATCGGCTGACCCGCCGCAGGTGGGGGTTTGGAGGCGACTTGCCGCGCGGTACTCTTAGCCCCGCAATCGATTCCCCGTTGCGAAGGAGACGTTCGTGATACCCCTGATCATTGTCATCGTCGTCATCGTGGTCCTCGCCCTGGCGGTGGTGGCCTCGTACAACCGCTTCGTCTCCCAGCGCAATGCGGTGCAGAACGCGTGGTCCGACATCGACACCGAGTTGAAGCGCCGGTACGATCTCATCCCCAACCTTGTCTCGACCGTCCAGGGCTACGCCGCCCACGAGCGCGGCGTCTTCGAGGAGGTCGCACAGGCGCGAACCGCCGGCATGAACGCGCAGGGACCGGCCGCCGCCGCTGCTGCCGAGGGACCATTCCAGATGGCGCTCGGTCACCTCTTCGCAGTCGCCGAGGCCTATCCGGAGTTGAAGGCCAATCAGAACTTCCTGCAACTCCAGGCGACGCTGTCCGACACCGAGGATCGCATTCAGGCCGCTCGCCAGATCTACAACGCGAACGTCCAGCAGTTCAACCGCCGCGTTCAGGCGTTCCCGTCGAACGTCATCGCCAACATGTTCCATTTCCAGAACGCGGAGTTCTTCCAGATCGACGCCGCGCAGCGCGCCGTCGTCGCGGAGGCGCCGAAGGTCGACTTCAGCGCGATCACCAACGCGACCTACGGTCAGGCGCCCGGAGCCGCTCCGGCACCCACCGTGCCGGCGCCCGGCACGCCGGGGACTCCGCCAACCTCCGGGGCCTGAGGCACAGCCGGTGCAGCCGGCGCCGCGTCGCTGGCGGGTGAGCGACGCCGCGCCGCTTCCCGGTATGCATCCCGTCGTCGCCCGGCTGCTTGCCGGGCGCGGGTATGACGCCGCGGGGGCGGCCGCCTTCCTCGCAACGGACGGCGGCTACCACGATCCCTTCGGATTACCCGCGATGGACGCGGCCGTCGCCACGGTTCGTGCCGCGATGCGCGATGGGATCGCCATCGCCATCTACGGCGACTACGACGCGGACGGCGTCACCGCCTGCGCAATGCTCACGCGCTGCCTCCGCGCCGCGGGCGCGACGGTCGTCCCGTACATCCCGAACCGCATGACCGAGGGCTACGGGCTGCATGCTGCGGCACTGACGGATCTGGCGGCGCAAGGCGTCGGCTGTGTGATCACCGTCGACTGCGGCACCAGCAGCGTCGACGTCGCGCTCCACCGCCCCAAGGGGATGCGCCTGGTGGTCACCGACCACCACCTCGCGCTCGCCCCGGGTGGCTCGCCGCCACAACTGGCACCGGCGGACGCGCTTGTGAACCCGAAGCTTCCCGGCTCCACGTATCCATTCGACGGGCTCGCGGGTGCCGGGGTCGCGTTCAAGCTCGTCCACGCCCTCGAAGTGAGCGGGGCAGTCCCGCCCGGCAGCGCCGACGCGTCCCTGGGCCTCGCCGCGCTGGGGACGATCGCGGACATGATGCCGCTCCGCGGTGAGAACCGTATGATCGTCCGGGACGGTCTGCCGCGCATGGTCGAGCTTCCCGGGCTGCGCGCGCTCTGCGAGGCCGCGGGCACGGCAATCCCGCCCAGAGGCACCGACATCGCATTCGCCGTCGGGCCGCGCATCAATGCGGCCGGCAGGATGGAGGATGCCCGCCTCGCGCTCCAGCTGTGCCTCTCCGATGATCCCGAGGAGTCCGCCCGGCTCGCGGCCGATCTCGACACCCAGAATCGCCTTCGGCAGCAAGCGGTCGCTGTCGCGCTCACGCAGGCCGAGGCGCGTGTCGCCGAGATCGATGAGGACGCTCCCGCGATCGTCCTCGGCGATCCGGACTGGCCGATGGGCATCGTTGGTCTCGTGGCCGGGCGGATCGCGGAGCGGTATGCGCGCCCGACCTTCATTGCCTGCCTCGACCCGGCAGAGGCGAAGGGCTCGGCGCGCACGGCGGGGGGCGTCCACATCGTTCGGGCGCTTGACGGCGCCGCGCCGGCGCTGCTTCGGTACGGCGGCCACGCCGCCGCCGCAGGCTTCAGCCTCGAGGCCTCGCGGTTCGACGAGTTTCGCGACCTCGTGACAGCTGCGGTCGGGGAGCAGAATGCCGGCATCGAACGCCGCAGGGACTTCGCCGTGGACTGCGAGATCTCGGGCATCGACGTGACCCCGGAGCTGTGCGACGCACTCGAACAGCTTCAGCCGTGCGGCCAGGGCAACCCGGAACCGCTCCTGTCCGTGCGCGGCGCGCGGGTGCTCGGCGCCTCGACCTTCGGCTCGGAGCGCCAGCACATCAGGGTCGCGCTCGCGACGGGGGAGGGCATCGTCGAGGCGATCGCCTTCAACAAACCCGAACTTGCGGATCGCCTCAGCGATTACCTGCCTCGGGGCCGGGTCGTCGATGCCTGCTTCGGACTCGATCAGGACACGTTCCAGGGACTCGTCCGGGTCCGGGCACGCTTGCGCGATCTCCGGCCTGCGCAGGAGGTGGCGCTCAACGGCCGTCCCATCGCGGGGGGTGTGGCGATGCTGCCGGGCCTCGCGGCAGATTAGATCCGTCCGCTGAGGGTCGCGACGCCGTCGCCGGTGAGGTCGGCCAGGCCGGCCTTTCGTCCGGTGAGCGCGATGATGATCGACGCCAACCGGCCCTTCACCTCCGGTCCGACGCCTTCGCTCCAGTCGACGTCGGTGGCGTTCAGCTTGAGCCCGGTCGCGCGTCGCTTGCCTCCCAGGAGCAGGTTGCCTCTGATGACGAAATGGCCGACGAGCGTCAGTGCCTCCGGCTGGTAGGTGTGCGTGATGCCGAGCGGCCGGCGGATGTCCTCGCCGTGGATGACGATCTCAGCCACCATCGCGTCGAGCGGACCGGGAGGCGAGGTGGTGCGATCGAGCTGCGCTTTGAAGCGGGCGAGCGCATCCGCGGGCGTCGTGCCCAGCTCCTCCTGCACGCCCCTGTCGTTCATCGCGTTGAAGCGGAAGCCACTACCCGCGAACGTGCCGATGAACCTGCCCGGGGTCATCTTCGCCGTCGTGGTCATATGGGCGAGCACGTCGCGCACCGTCCACCCGGAGCAGAGGGATGGAGTCGACCACTGCGCATCGGGAACGCGATCGAGATCGGTGATGAGCGCCAAACGCTCGGCATGAATGAGCGGCCACTGACTGCCTGCCAACGGGATACCTCCGTGCGCGCCGGGTGCGCTGAACTCGCACCGACTGTAGCAGCGGCACCGGACTCCCGCCCCCCACACCGTTACAGCTTCCGCACTTGTTTCGGCCGCAACTCGGTGCTAGCGTCGGAGGGCGAACTCGGCCACCGATGAGCTCGGTGAGCGTGATGAGGACGTATCCGGAGGTACCTCATGCTCGAGGAAATCGGTATCCCTCGACTCGTGGTCGGCGGCCTGGGATCAGGTTCCGGGAAGACGTCGATCAGCCTCGGCCTCACCGCCGCGCTGCGACAGCGCGG
>Ga0307373_10009508_pt1 | contig 14509 bp, 15 predicted proteins | sample OX2MG_FD_202534 | JGI IMG/M metagenome (GOLD analysis project Ga0307373, IMG submission 202534) | Soil microbial communities from Risofladan, Vaasa, Finland - OX-2 | ecosystem: Environmental > Terrestrial > Soil > Coastal area > Acid sulfate soil | place: Finland: Risofladan, Vaasa | collected... | reverse complement strand
GCAACGGTCCATTCATCGGCGTAAACTGCGGCGCGTTGCCTGCTGATCTCCTGGAATCTGAGTTGTTCGGCCACGTCCGCGGCGCCTTTACCGGAGCGGTGCGTGACCGTGTTGGCCGCTTTGAATTAGCTTCGCATGGAACACTCTTTCTCGACGAAATTGGCGACCTGCATCCCCAGTTGCAGGTCAAGCTCCTGCGCGTGCTCCAGGAGCGCCAATTCGAGCGCGTGGGAGAGAGCGTGACCCGGGCGGCGCGGGCCCGTATCATTGCCGCCACGAATGTCGACCTGCGCATTGCGCTTCGCCAAGGGAGGCTACGCGAAGATCTCTACTACCGGCTTTGTGTGGTCCCCATTGAAGTGCCGCCACTACGGCAAAGGAGAGAGGACATTCACCCGCTGGCGGTGCACTTGCTCAATCGGGTCACGTCGCAGCACGGACTCGTACGGCGCATTTCTCCGCAGGCAATGCGCCTGCTGCTGGAGTATTCCTGGCCTGGGAATGTCCGGGAATTGGCGAACGTGATGGAGTATGCCGTGGCAGTTGCAAAGATTGAAACTATCTTGCCTGAAGATCTTCCTGAAGAAATACGCCTCTCAACTCCTGCGCCTCGCCTGCTTGCAGCAGAACGCACGAATTTAGCGCCGCCGGAGTCTTATCAGCATGGTCCCCAGCCTGCTGAAGCTGAACGCCTCGTTGCTGTGCTGGAGGCTCATCATTGGAACCGTTCGCAAGCTGCGAAGGTGTTGGGGATGAGCCGCACCACGCTCTGGCGCAAAATGCGCGAACTGCACATCACAGAGCACCCTTAGGCCCAAATGCTGTGTTTCAAATCTGAAACACGTGTTGCAACACAGTGTTTCGCTTAACGTCTAGTCCTCTCGCAATTCGTTCATTCCATGGGGTATCTCTTTTGGAATAACACGTGCATCTCCCACATCAAGATCGCCTACAAGTGTTGCTGCGCGCAAGCAATTGACGCGGCTCGCAGACGATCTCCGAAGAGGAGACTATGGAAATCGGGGACAGTTTGGTTGGGTGGATGCCAGCTAAAGGCTTGGTATCTGCCAGAGCAAAGGGCCTGGTACTTGCAGGATTGTTGATATTAGGGTCTTCATCGCTTCAAGCCACCGACGGGCATTTTCTGCACGGGGCTGGTCCCGTGAACGAAGCCATGGGCGGCGCCGATACCGGCATCTGCCTTGACGCTACCGGTTCCATTGCTTGGAACCCGGCCTGCACTTCCCAGTTCAAAGGGCATCGCATTGAATTTCATGGAACGATCTTTGTTCCCTGGCGCTCACTTTCCAGCACCGTCGATGCAAACGCATTCGGTCCGGGCGTACCTGGGACAACGCTCAGCGGAACCACGATCAGCCACACCGATACTTCCTTCATGCCCGGACTGGCCTTCATCTACCATCCCGAGAGCAGCCGCAACGCCTACCACGGCGCCATCCTGGCGGTGAGCGGCTTTGGCGTGGACTACGATCAGAGCAACAACTTCTCCAACCCTATTCTTTCGCCGCAGGCTCCCAACGGCTTCGGGTTTGGCAGACTACGCTCCAACTATGCCTTGCTTACTATGCCCCTGGGCATGTCACGGCAGATCAATGATCGTCTCTCCGCAGGCATCTCTGTGGTACCCGCATTCTCCATGCTTAAGGTGGTTCCCGCTCCATTCGCAACCCCGGTTGTCGCGGGCAGCACAATGCCCTATTACCTGTCGGCTTCAAAGAATGCCTGGGCATTTGGCCTAGGCGCACAGGTTGGCTTCCAGTACAAGTTCAACCGCATGTGGAGTGCGGGCGTCTCCTACCACACGCCCATCTTTTTCCGCGACTTCAAATGGCAAATGGCCGACCTGACCGGTGTCAAGCATGACGAGGAGTTCGAGATGGATCTACCGCAACTCGTCTCCATGGGCGTGGGCATTTCCCCCACGAAACGCACCCACATCGGCGCGGACGCGCGCTGGTTCGACTACGCTGACACCACCGGCTTTGACAAGTCCGGATACAACAATAACGGAGCCGTTGTAGGCTTCGGATGGAACAGCATCTGGGCCGCGGGCGGCGGCGTAGAGCAGCAGGTCACCTCCGCCACCAAGGTCATTGCCGGGTATAACTACTCGCAGAACCCCGTGCCAGCGAAGTTTTCCTTCTTCAACACACCCGCGCCCGCGATCGTGCAGCATCACCTCTCGGGCGGTATTGTGCAGAAGGTCGGCAGTTGGGACGTGAACCTGACCTACTACCACGCCTTCCAGAACTCTATCACCGGTCCTTGGATTTCTGGGCAGGGCTCGATTCCCGGCACCAGTGTCACAAACAAAATGTCAGAGAACTCGCTGACCATCGGTTTCGCGAAGAGTTTTTAGTCCCGATGTCAAGAGAAGGCGGCTGGATGAATAAAAGAATCAGCGATGCGTCCTGCGAGATGCTCGGCACCTTCTTTGCCACGCTTGCCCATGCCACACGCATGCGCATCTTCTGCGCGTTGCAGCTTGGGGCGAAAACCGTCACTGAGATTGCCAACGACGCGGGCATCTCCATTACCAATGCTTCGCAGCATTTGCGCCTGATGCGCGACCGGGGCGCAGTGATTGCGGAGAAGCGTGCGCAGAGTGTGTATTACCGGATTGCCGATCCGAGCTTCATGGAAGCGGCAGTTCTGATTAGCAAGGCACTGTCACAACGTTACCGCCGGAGCGCGCAGCAAACATCAGCCCGCCCGCGGCAGGGAACGCGCAGTCTACTAAAGCCCACGTGACGGCGGTTTTCCGCGGCCACGGGATCATTCAGGAGTCATTGCGGCGCAAACAAATGCTGCCGTGCATGTAACGCCAGCGAAGCTGGCAGGCTTTATGTAAGTGAGAAACACCGCAGAAGAGGAGATACAATGCGGCACATGCTTATTCTCGGCGGCGGGACCGCCGGAACTATTATGGCCAACAAGCTCGCCTCCGCGCTGGATGAGCGGGATTGGCGAATCACCGTCGTGGATGCGACGGAGGAGCACTACTATCAGCCTGGATTTCTCTTCGTTCCTTTCGGCATCTACCGAATGCGCGAGATCGTGAAGCCCCGGCGCCAGTATCTGCCCGGCCGGATTAAGTTCGTCCTTTCCGGCATCGAGCGGATCGATGCTGAAAAGAAGACAGTGATGCTATCCAGCGGGGAAGCTCTTCGGTACGACTGTCTGATCATTGCCACAGGAGCCGATATCCACCCCGAGCAGATCGACGGTCTACTTGACGAGGAGTGGGGACGCAGCAAGTTCGACTTCTATACGCCCAAAGGAGCCGATCGCCTGGCGCAATTCCTGAAGGGTTGGCAGGGCGGCAAGCTCGTGCTCAGCATCGCCGAAATGCCAATCAAGTGCCCGGTAGCTCCGCTCGAGTTCCTCTTCCTGGCAGATGCCTACTTCACGGAGCGCGGCATGCGCGACAAGGTAGATATACACCTCGTCACGCCTCTTTCCGGCGCTTTCACAAAGCCTACATCGAGTGGCGTGCTCGGTGAATTCCTGGAGCGTAAGGGAATCACCGTAACGCCTGACTTCGATCTTGGCCGCGTAGACAGCAAGGAGAAGAAGCTGGTTGCGTGGGACGAAACCGAAGTGAGCTACGACCTGCTCGTGTCCATCCCCACCAATATGGGTAATGCCTGCATTGCCCGCAGCGGGATGGGCAACGAATTAAACTTCGTCCCCACAAACAAGGAGACTCTGAAAGCCGACGGTCTTGAAGACATCTTTGTGCTGGGCGATGCGTCGAATCTTCCGAGTTCGAAAGCCGGATCAGTCGCCCACTTCCAGTCGGAGATTCTCTTCCAGAACATTCTCGAACACATTGAAGGCCGCCCTGCTTGCGCACACTTTGATGGTCACGCCAACTGCTTCATCGAATCTGGCTTCGGGAAGGGCCTGCTGATCGACTTCAATTACGAAACCGAACCTCTGCCAGGTGAGTTTCCGCTCCCCGGCATCGGCCCCTTCAAACTGCTTCAGGAGAGCCCAATCAATCACTACGGAAAGATGATGTTCCGCTGGGTATATTGGAACCTTTTACTGCGCGGCATGGAGTTGCCGATCGAAGCGGAGATGTCGATGGCAGGAAAGCGGGTGCGCTGATGACCGCCACAATTATTGTGGAAGACCGTATTGCCGAACTGGATCGCAAGCTGGACTTCATCGTCGAGGAACTAGCTCACCTCAAGCGCGTCCGCAACAGCGCTGAAGATCTGGTGGCCGATCTCACCCTGGTGGGCAGGGACGCGATGGGAGACGCCGTGGAAGCCCTGGGATCCGCGGCGCTTCGGCCCCAGGAGATCATGCACTTGTTCAAGAGCCTGCTGATCGACGCCAGGCTGCTCAATGGGGCGCTACTACAGTTGGAAAGCGCGGCGGATTTCGTTCAGGACGCTCAACCCATCGTTCGCGATCTGTTCCACCAGGCGGTCGCAGCTTGCCAGAACTTACAGGAGAAGGGCTACTTCGAAGCCGCCTCCGCGGGAATGCGGATCGGCGATGCGCTTGTCCAGTCGCATTCCCCCAGCGATTTGAAGCAGGTGGAAGCAAGTGTACCTCAACTTGTCGGATTCCTTCGTGAACTTACGCGGCCCGAGGTGCTGGAGGCACTAGAGGCAATTATTCACGGCTTTGGAAGAGTGCAGGCAACGATGAACGTGAATAAGTCCATCTTCGAACTGGTGCGGGATATGAACTCGCCGGATGCACGCCGCGGCATTGCAATCCTCGTGGAGTTTCTTAAGGTCGTCGGATCGCGCACCTCTGCCGCCGGCCCTGCCCACACACTACCTACACGAACATCAGAAAGGTGAAACATGGGAACATTGAGTATAGCCGGAAAGACGATTGAATTGGATGCCGATGGGCATCTCGCGAATCGGACCGATTGGACTGAAGACATGGCCCGGGAGATTGCGGCCCAGGAGGGCATTCCTGAGTTGACATCACAGCATTGGGCCGTCATTAACTTTATGCGCACTGTCTTTGAAAAGGAAGGGGATGCGCCCTCGATCCGCCGCCTGACCAAGGAGAGCGGCGTCGACACCAAGACGTTGTATCAGCTCTTCCCAAAGGGCCCCGCGAAACGTGCGGCAAAGATTGCCGGACTGCCAAAACCGAAGGGCTGCATCTAAGGAGAGCGCCAAATGACACAGACAAACTCGGTCGAACCGATTCAGAAAGTCTCAATCATCGTTTCGCACGGATCGCTGGAGGGAGTATATCCCGGCCTGATTATGGCGAACGGTGCACGCATGGAAGGCATCGAAGCTTCGCTCTTCTTTACTTTCTTTGGCCTCGACGCGATTATCAAGAAGCGTATGAACAGCTTGAAAGTCGCAACCGTTGGAAATCCGGGAATGCACATGCCTACACTGCTTGGTGCGATACCCGGCATGTCGGCTTTTGCCACTGGGATGATGAAGAAAGAGATCGAGAAGATCGACATTCCTCCCATCGGCGAGTTCATCACCATGATTCACGACGCCGGCTGTCAAATCTACGCCTGCCGCGCCACGGTGGATATGTTCCACCTGAAGCCCAGCGACTTTTGCGAAGAGGTCGATGGAGTCATATCGGTCGGTCAATTCTACGAGAAGGCCGCCGGTGCACAGATTATCTTCACCTAAGAAGCGCCTCAAGGCGGGACGTGATTGTCCGCTTTTGCATCGGGCCTACACGAATCAATGCGCTGTACGCCGCATGGAAATGCAGTAGACGCCGCATTTCCATGCGGGCAGTCTCGGGCCGGTCATCCCAACCGTTTCGCGAGGGCAAAATGCAGTCACTGAATCGAAAAGATCATTGGGAGCAAGTCTATGCAATGCGCCCAGACCGGGAGCTGAGCTGGTTTGAGCTGGTGCCGGCGCTGTCGCTGGAGATGATTCAAAGGAGTGTACGCGGCAAGGGCAATTCTATCGTCGATATCGGGGGAGGTAACTCCCGGCTGGTGGACTGCCTTCTTGCGGAGGGATTTACTTCTGTCGCCGTTCTCGACGTTTCCTCGAAAGCACTGGCAATTGCACAAGCCCGGTTGGGAAGCAAAGCAGCAGAGGTGCAGTGGATCGAATCGGATGTGCTCACTTGGAATTGTACATCGCCCTATGATATCTGGCATGACAGAGCAGCCTACCATTTCCTGACGGATGCGGCAGACAGGGCCACATATGCGGCGTTGGCTTCAAATGCCGTAAAAAGTGGCGGCGTGCTGATCGTCGCCACGTTCGCGCTAGACGGCCCGCGCTCCTGCAGCGGACTTCCAGTCTACTGCGCGAGCGCGGATATGATCGCCGCCGATTTTGCGCCCTCGTTTGAACTCGTTCAGAGCCTTCCTCATGAACACGTAACTCCCAGCGGAAACACCCAGCGATTCCAGATCAGCCGTTTGCAGAGGAAATGACTTTCTGCTCTAGCCGCGATGTTCATTGCTCCCATTCCAATCTCCAACTCAAGGCGGATACAATTCTTACCTAACGATCGGTTCTGGCAACCGAAGCGGATGTTCGACGGGATGCCCCGCGTGTGCGTGCGCAAAATAATCGTTGCTCTGAGTATTGTGCTTCCCATTTGCCTCTGCCTAACGCAAACTACGCCCGCTCTCCGTTTGGAGAAAAAATATTGCTTTCCTACAGGGAGGGGCATCGATCACCTTTCCCTATGGCGCTCTATGAAGAGCATCAGCGGGTGCTTCTCCCTTGCCGTGTTGCGGAGCGGCTGCTCGTCGTCGACACGACTTCCGGGAAAATCGTCGCGCGAACCCCACGTCGCTCATGATCCCCTTTTCAGGAATTCGGTGCGTGGCTTCCATATCTTCTATGGAAAGCATATTCTGCAAAACTATTGATGATGCATCGCTTGATGAGCATAGAGGAGCATGAGCTGTTCAGGAATAATGCCCTGGGTCTGGTGAATCACTGTGCCCGAAGCCGCAAGATAAAACGACGTAGGCAGAACAGACACTCCACCAAATGCGGAATCTAGCGCTGGTGAATCCCTCACCAGCAGATAGGTGACGCCTCGCTTCTGCATGTAGCGCGAGGCGTTTATATATTGGTCCGGATCGGCTACCACGCCGATGATGGCGAGCTTTCCCGCTTCGCTGTCCTGAATGTGTTGCAGCCAGGGAATTTCGAGACGGCATGGCGGGCACCACGGCGCCCAGAAATTGACGATCGCAGACTTCCCTTTGAGCAGACTCGGCTGGACAGGCGTTCCATCCAGCCGAGTCAGATTGAGGGTCTGTAGCTCTACTCGTTTGGTCGACGGCGCACGAACCAGGGACGCAACGCGCAGGAAAATGACAAGCAGGGCAGCGGCCATGAGCACTCTGGGCAGCCAATAATTCAGAACCCCATAGGGCGACGTCATCGGACTGCTAACCTGGATTGCACGCATCGTTATCCTCAACAGTTATCACACGAGAGCTTCTCAATTGGTGGAGTCGCTCAAGACTATCTGGTCCACCGGCATTGCGTTCACCCATCCATAGACGTTCGAGACATACAGGGTGCCGCCGACGATCACGGGGGAGGATGGACCGAACGAGCCGCCGATATGTTTTTTGCCAAGTAGCTTGCCGTCAGAGATCCGAATCGCAGCAATATCTCCCGCGTGATATGGAACGTACGCAACTCCGTTCAGGATTGCCGCACCGGCGCGAATCTGGCTGCCCAGATGAACGCTCCATAGTTCGTGCCCCGTTTTGAGATCAAATGCGTGGTAGTTACCGCTGACTGGGCTGCCTTCGTAGACCACTCCCCTGTCGATCATTGGTGTAGCCGTCTTCATTGCTGGTGGTACTGGGCCATTTGCCATGCGATGCTGCCAGAGAATGTTGCCCGTCCTTGCGTCTATAGCAAGCAGCACGTTGGCGACAGGATTCGCGATGTCTCCTGATTCGATAGTCGCCTCCTGCACTACGATGCCTGAGGCATAGGCGGGCGTGCAATCACTGATCCCTGTTGCTACCAGCGCCGGGATATTTACCTTCCAGGCTACCTTGCCTGTAGCCTGGTCCACTGCATAGAAATAGTTGGGATATGTTCCTCCCAGAAAAATATAACCGTCTCCCGCTACAGGCGAAGACATGCTGACGAAAGACTGAATATCTGATTTCCAGGTCAGCTTGCCGCTTTCCGCATTCAGCTTGTATACATGCCCATCTCCTGTTCCCACATATAGAAACCCATCAATGTCGACAGGCGTTGGCATGATCTCGCCGGGAGTGTGGTAGCTCCAGATCTCCTTTCCGCTCTTGCGGTCAAGAGCATAAATCGTGTTCAGTCCGGGCCCGCGCTCTGTTCGCTTGCCGTTCACGTACTGCATCGTCTTTTCATAGTTGAAATAGGGATTCCCGGTCGATACGAACACGCGATCTCCATCGACCAGTGGGTTGCTCATATTCATGTTCCATCCGTAATGGGCCCAGATGAGTTTCCCGGTCAGCGCATTAACGGCGTACGTATAGCCATTATCGTCTCCGGCGTACACAATCCCATAAACGACAGAGACGCCCACCGGCATACCGATCGTGTATGCAGTGATTTTGAAGTCTCCGTCGAGAGGAGGGCCGCTGAGTGGAATTGCACCGGCGCCGGCGAAGGTCCATTCGACACCGCGTTTCAGAACGCCAGGCGCGGAACTCGGAACGGAAAAGACAGGATTGCGCCCCGGCGCAGAACCATAAGTCTTCCACTCGGAAGGATAATACCGCGCCAGATTCGGGTCGGGCAGATTCTTCGGAAAGTCTTGATTGGCAAATTCCTGAGCAACTGCGCCGGCGCTGCTGCTCGACTGGGCGGAACAGCGGCCCATCCCGGCTGCGAGAAGTAATCCCGTCACCAGAACTATGAACGCCGTTCTCATTCGCAGGCCCAATGGACTCGATTTTGCACCATCGTTTCGCTTCACTGCCTACCTCCTTCGGTTCGTTGCGTTGTATTGAATGACACAGATGCGGCGATTTTGCATGCCATGTGCCCTATAAGGACGAAGTTTGAAGATGGCTCTCTGCGAAAGGCCTGTCTAGAGCAAGATGGACGATCCATCTAGAAAACTCTCGATGCACACTACGCTCTCACTGAATGCTAAGATTTGCCTGATTTCGAGTGCAGCAGTGTCTCAACAACTTGGCGGGCTACTCTGACCGGGCGGGTACTGGCTTCGATCAACGCGAGAGACTGGGCACCTTCTACAAGCAGCGCCATTTGCTCTCCCAACAGGGCTGGCTGCGGCCTGCCTGAGATCTTCACTAACTGAATGATTCGCTGCTTCATTCTTTGCTTGGCTTCGAAAGCGACTTCACACACTTCGGGAATGACGTTCGACAGTTCATTCACAGCCTTGACGAATGCGCATCCCTTGAATGTGCCCGGCTTCGTCCAGTCCTCAAGCCAGTCAAACAGAGCAAGAAGAACATCCTTTTGCGGAGCCAGATTGGCGAAAAATGCATCGAGTAATGCCTCGCGCCTGCAAAGGCGCGTCTCAAGGCATTCCAAAAATAATTGCTCTTTCGATTTGAAATGCTGGTAGACCGTCATCTTCGTCAAACCGGCTTGTCGTGCGATGTCATCGACCGACACTGCACTATAGGCGCTACCGGAGAACAGATCAGCCGCAGCTGCAAGGATTCGTTCGGAGGTGGGTCGTGTAGTCGTTCTCCGCATGAACTATACTTACCAGTAAGTATATGGAGTGTCAAGCATACTCTTTATGCCAATCTGAGTCCGTGAAGACATTGCTGGCCTGCCCGGTAATTTGTACGAGCGAGATTGTTAGCCTGCTTCATGCTCCGTAAATACGCGAGATGACGAGAAATCTTAGGCTGAGGACAGCCCAGAAGCTCAACGAAAAGGCAGACGCAAATCTCCTGCACTCCCATCAGGTTGAGGAGCTCGAAGACGTTCAGACGCTTTGGAGCAGCATCCTTGTGAATTCGCGAACAGATGCCGACTAGAGCGAGCCTTTGCTTCTAAAGCGCGAACTCGCACCCTAACAAAATGTGCAGTAACTTAGACCTCACCTGAAGCCCAGCGAGTCGCTGCTACTTGTAGCAGCTGGATGTCTTTGGCGACAGTACCTTCATGACAGCAGGTTCATTGATCCTCTACCGGCACCTCTCCACAGGTGCGCGGAACGCTGCAACGCAGAATGGACGAACGCGCAACCCGATGTGACAGCATCGACGAGTTCCGTGCCCTGGGCCAGTGCGGATGCAATTGCGCTTGCAAGGACACATCCTGTGCCATGGTCATTGCGCGTGTCGATGCGCGAAGATCGCAGGAATATTGGTTCGGGCGATGATGCCTGAAGGAGCACGTCGGTGGAGTCGCCTCCACCAAGGTGGCCGCCCTTGAGGAGAACCGCGTTGGCACCCCTGTCGAGTAAAACGCGTCCGGTGGCCAACAGGTCGGCGGAGTCATTCACGGGAATTCCCGTGAGCGCGGCCGCCTCTATAGCGTTCGGCGTGAATAGGGTGAAGAGCGGTAACATGGAGAGCAGAAGCTCACCGCCTTTTGGTTCAAGCAGTATGGTGCCGCTTGTCGAAACCAGCACGGGATCGCAGACGACGTTGCGCAGTTCGTACTTCCTGATAGCTTCGGATAAAACCTCGACCCGGACTGCGTCGTAGAGCATGCCCAGCTTGACCGCATGGGGTCGGAGATCGGAACACACACTTGCGATCTGCGCGCGAAGCATTTCGACAGGGACTGGTTCAACAGATTGCACCCCGAGGTTGTTCTGGGCGGTGATGGCGGTGATAGCCGTCGAGACGTCAACGCCCAGGGCAGAGCCTGTCTTGATGTCGGCCTGGATACCCGCGCCTCCACTCGAATCAGATCCACCGATGACCAAGAGACGACAAAGCTCCGGTTTTTCCATCACTTGGCTCCGCTTGCGCAGGTCGCCAGTGGAGTTGTTGCAAGAAGCTCCGCTGTGGCCAGGCGATAGTCGGGCGCATCGACAATTGCGCGAAGAACGGCCGCGCAATCGACGCCGGTGGCCCAGATGCTGGTGATGCGTGAGAGGTCAACGCCTCCGATGGCAACCAGCGGGTAATGCGGCGACATGAGGCGAACATAGTATTGGAGGCGGCGTAGTCCCTGTGGAGCGGTCGGCATCTCTTTGGTCGCAGTTGCATAGATTGCGCCGAGAGCCAAGTAGCTGGGCTTGCACGCATGCGCGCGCAGCATTTCATAGATGCCATGAGTGGAGATGCCGAGCCGCAGTCCCGCTCGCTGGATGGCACCCAGATCTGCTGCTTCGATGTCCTCTTGCCCGAGATGCACGCCGTACGCGCCATGTTTAACTGCCAAGCGCCAATCATCATTGATGAACAGCAGGGTGTCGGTACCGTTTGCGGAGTCGATGGCTCGGCGAATTTCGATGTGACGCGACGCATTGGTGTGCTTGTCACGCAATTGAACAACCGGAACACCAGCTTCAGTGAGCCGATGTACCCATTCACTTGTGGGCCCAACAGCATACAAACCGGCATGACGTGGAAAGTCTGGAAAGCGAGCGCGTGATGCAGGTCCGCCGACCGGCACTGGATAGTCGGCGAGGTCGTTCGGCCAACCGCCTCCGTGGTAGGCGCGCGCCAGCATCAGCGCATCCACCAGCGGGAAATCATGCGCCAGGAAGGCCGCAAGCACGACCGCATCGATGCGTGCGGCAGCCTCACTGCGGACCTTAATGACGGTGCTGCCCTGGAGCAGGCAATCTTCCGTGCCGCCGGCAACGCTCCGCGCGCTCACGATGGCGCCGCCGTCGCGGAGCCAGTTGGCGCGGACACCTTCCGTTGGCGGATTCAGCCAGACGGATTGCGGTGTGGCGCGGTTTTGTGGCTGCCCGGTCCAGATCTCGAAGCTGCACTCCGACTCATCCGGAATTGGGCCAAGCTGGCCGAGCACATCGAGATACTGCTCGAAGTGCCTGGCCGGCTGACCGTCGACATAAACGGTAACGCTCATGCCGTCTCCTGGGCTACGAAACGGGATGCCTCATCCCAGAAGGGCTTGCCAATCTCCGGTGTGCTGGCGACCGCGAGTTCCTGCACCGGCATCGGGACAGCAAGATATCCGGAACGTCCGGCCTGCACCGCTCCTGCAAACGCCTTCGCCATGCGCACCGGATCAATGGCGCGCGAGACAGCGGTGTTGACGAGCACGCCATCGAAGCCCCACTCCATCACCTGGCAGGCATGCGAGGGCAGACCCAGGCCGGCGTCCACGATCAGCGGCACATCAGGGAGACGCTCGCGCAATTCGCGCAACGCTTTGGGATTGCGGGGGCCCTGTCCTGTTCCGATAGGCGCGGCCCAAGGCATCAGCACTTCGCATCCTGCATCCAGCAGACGACGGCACAGGACAAGATCGTCCGTACAATACGGCAGAACGCGAAAGCCCTGCTTCACGAGTTCGGTGGCGGCTTCTACGAGGCCGAACGGATCCGGTTGGAGGTTCACATCGTCCCCTATAACCTCAAGCTTGATCAAGTCCGTCTCGAAGACTTCGCGGGCCATCAACGCTGTATTCACCGCTTCTTTGACGGTATTGCATCCTGCCGTGTTGGGAAGCAACGGCCGGTTCGCCTTGCGAAGAATGTTCCAGAAGGACTGTCCTGCCTGCAATCCTCCCTGCACTTGCTTGCGAAGCGCCACGGTCAGTAAGGCAGGGTCGGCCGCTTCGATCGACTCGATGAGTTGCGCCGGCGATTCGTACCGCGCTGTCCCCAACAGAATGCGGGTCTGGAAACTGCGTCCGTACAACGTCAATGTATCTTGCATGTTCTAGCCTCCTGCGGAGGGGTGCACAATTTCAATGCGGTCCCCATCGATCAATTCGCAATTCTGATATGCAGATGCCGGAACGAACTCCTCGTTCCGGGCCACCGCATACGGCCGTTGTAGATGCAATACGGCCAGCAATGTTTGCAGCGTCGGCGGATCGGGAATCGCTGCCGCTTGTCCATTCACAGTCAGTGACATGCGAACACCTCATCGCGCGCGCCGAGTGAGGGCCAACGCGATGAAGCTCCCAACTCGGATTCCGGATGTTCAAGCAGATGCGGCAGGATCGTGAGCACTTCTTCCACCACCGCGGGCGACAGCAGAAAACCGTGCCGATACAGTCCGTTTACTTCCATTAGACGAGTGCCTGGTGTGTATCGAATGGCTGGCCGATTGTCCGGAAGCGCCGGACGGCAATCGCAATCGAGCTCAAGGATTCTCGCTTCGCCCAACTCCGGAAGCACAGCATACGCGGCGGAAAGCAATTCCAGCGCGCCGCGTACAGAAACGGGCGAGCAATCGTCGCTCTCGATGGCTGTGGCTCCTACGACCAGATTTCCGCCGGGTCGTGAGATCAGATAGATCGAGTAGCGAGGATGCAGCAGCCTAACCATGTGCTGCAACTCGACTCCCGGCGCATGCAATCTCACTAATTCGCCGCGCACGCCGCGCAGTTCCTTCCAGCGGGTCGCCGCACTCTTGCCGCGGCAGTCGATCACGATACGTGCGTCGGGTCGTTCAGAATCTTCTACACGCCGGTTCCAACGGCACTCCACTCCAAGTGCATCGAGGGCGTCGGCCAGGGCCGGCATAAGTTGACGATTGTCGACGTGCGCTTCCCCGGGCAGGTACAGCGCCTCTCGAAAGCGGTTGGCGAGTGCGGGTTCTTGCGTTGCGAGTTGTTGTCCGTCCAGGCGCCGATAGCTCGCTTGCGGATCGCGTGATTTCAGAAGCGATTCGAATCGACGTGCTTCGCCTGCATCGGCGCGCTGCCAAAGCAACAGCGTACCGCTATTGCTGTAGTGCACAGGCGTAGGGAGAACCGGTAGCCACTGAGGCCACAGGTCGAGGCTGCGCCGGCCCATGGCCACCAGTTCTGGCTCTGCATCTACGGCTTCAGCCTGCGGCGTCACCATTCCTCCGGCGACCCACGCAGTAGCTTCGTTTCCAAGCCGGTCGTTGGCGTCGTACACCGTTACGCGGAGACCGCCCAAGGCGGCGCGCCAGGCCAACAATCGGCCCAGCAGCCCGCCGCCCACTATTGCAACATCGGTTTTCATTACTGGTACACCTCTCCGTTTAAATCCCTGAATTTGCGTGCCTTCTCAGCCAAGGCTGCTTCGAAATCCTGCTGGCCGTAAGTGTCGCGGATTTCTTGGGTAATCTTCATTGAGCAGAACTTAGGGCCGCACATCGAACAGAAGTGCGCGGTTTTGGCTGCTTCGTGGGGAAGTGTAGCGTCGTGGTATTCGCGGGCCCGCTCCGGATCAAGGCTCAGATTGAACTGATCCTCCCAGCGGAATTCAAAGCGCGCCTTCGAGAGTGCGTTGTCCCGCAACTGGGCGCCAGGCAAGCCTTTGGCGAGATCCGCGGCATGTGCGGCGATGCGGTACGTCACGATGCCGGTGCGGACGTCCTCCTTGTTTGGCAGCCCCAGATGCTCTTTCGGCGTGACGTAGCAAAGCATCG
>Ga0307373_10009506_pt1 | contig 14511 bp, 22 predicted proteins | sample OX2MG_FD_202534 | JGI IMG/M metagenome (GOLD analysis project Ga0307373, IMG submission 202534) | Soil microbial communities from Risofladan, Vaasa, Finland - OX-2 | ecosystem: Environmental > Terrestrial > Soil > Coastal area > Acid sulfate soil | place: Finland: Risofladan, Vaasa | collected... | reverse complement strand
TCTTCGACGCCGTAGCCGGCGTCGAGCCCCAGACCGAAACGGTGTGGCGCCAGGCCAACAAGTATGAGGTCCCCCGGATCTGCTTCATCAACAAGATGGACCGGACCGGCGCCAATTTCGAACAGTGCGTGGAGATGATCAAGGACCGCCTCGACGCGGTCGTCGCGGTGATCCAGCTCCCCATCGGGGCCGAGGGCGAGTTCCGTGGCGTGGTCGACCTGGTCCGCATGCGGGCGCTGGTCTGGGACGACGGCATGGGTGAGGAGTGGACCGAGGAGGAGATCCCCGCCCAGCTGAAGGAAGCCGCCGAAGAGGCGCATCACCAGCTCATCGACGTGGTCTCCAACCACGACGACATCATCATGGAGAAGTACCTGGGCGACGAGGAGATCACCCCCGAGGACCTCCAGCGGGCCATCCGGACGGTGACACTGGGCAGCCATGCCGTGCCCATCCTGTGCGGCTCGGCGTTCAAGAACAAGGGTGTCCAACCCATGTTGGATGCGGTGGTCGACTACCTGCCCAGCCCCTTGGACATCCCGCCCACCATGGGCACGGTGCCCCGCAAGGAGGGAGTCACCGTCGAGCGCGCCCCCGATGACACGGCTCCCTTCTCGGCGCTGGCGTTCAAGATCATGACCGACCCCTACGTGGGGAAGCTCACCTACCTGCGGGTCTACTCCGGCACCCTGACCAAGGGCTCCGGGGTGATCAACTCCACCAAGGACCGCAAGGAGCGGGTGGGTCGGATCCTGCAGATGCACGCCAACACCCGCGAGGACCTCGACGCCACCTACGCCGGCGACATCATCGCCGCGGTGGGGCTGAAGCAGACCACCACCGGGGACACCCTGTGCGACCCCGACGACCAGGTGATCCTGGAGTCGCTGACCTTCCCCGAGCCGGTCATCCACGTGGCGGTGGAGCCGAAGACCAAGGCCGACCAGGACAAGCTGTCCAAGGCCCTCTACTCGCTCTCGGAGGAGGACCCCACCTTTCGGGTCCAGTCCGATGAGGAGACCGGCCAGACGGTCATCTCGGGCATGGGCGAGCTCCACCTCGAGGTGCTGGTCGACCGGATGCTGCGCGAGTTCAGCGTCGACGCCAACGTCGGAAAGCCCCAGGTGGCCTACCGCGAGACCGTGCGTAAGAAGGTCGAGAAGGTCGAGCTCCGCTACATCCGCCAGACCGGCGGCAAGGGCCAGTACGGCCACGTGGTCATCACCCTCGAGCCGACCGGGCCCGGTGGCGGGTACGAATTCGTCGACAAGATCAGCGGCGGTGTCATTCCGAAGGAGTACATCCCTTCGGTCGACCACGGCATTCGGGAGTCGATCACGTCCGGGGTGCTGGCCGGCTATCCGACCGTCGACATCAAGGTGACCTTGACCTACGGTTCGTACCACGATGTGGACTCCTCGGAGATGGCCTTCAAGATCGCCGGGTCGATGGCCATCAAGAAGGCGGCCAACCTGGCCGACCCGGTCCTGCTGGAGCCGGTGATGGCGGTCGAGGTGACCACGCCCGAGGACTACATGGGCGACGTGATCGGAGACCTGTCCTCCCGACGGGGCAAGGTCGAGGGCATGGAGCAGAGGGGTAACAGCCACATCGTCCGGGCACAGGTACCGTTGAGCGACATGTTCGGCTACGCTACCGACCTGCGCTCGCGCACTCAGGGTCGAGCCACGTACTCGATGCAGTTCCACGCATACAACGAGGTTCCTGAGTCGATCGCCAAGGAGATCATCGCCAAGGCGCGCGGGGAATAGACGGTGTGCGGCAGAGCGCAGTTGTCGAGCGGAACAGTTCACTAGTGCAGCAACGCAGTGCAGTACCCATGCAGTACCGGTAGGAAACGAAGGACAACCATCCACGAGGAATGACGACAGGCATCCGCCTGCGTCGTGGCGGGCCCGAGGGGGTACCGTCCGAGATCAGGGAGCAATACCCCAGCCATGGCCAAGCAGAAGTTCGAGCGCACGAAGCCCCACGTCAACGTGGGAACGATGGGACACATCGACCACGGTAAGACCACGCTCACCGCGGCCATCACCAAGGTGTTGCACGACACCGACCCGACCACGAACTTCACGCCCTTCGACCAGATCGACAAGGCGCCTGAAGAGAAGCAGCGCGGCATCACCATCTCGATCGCGCACGTGGAGTACGAGACGGCCAACCGGCACTACGCCCACGTCGACATGCCGGGACACGCCGACTACATCAAGAACATGATCACGGGCGCGGCCCAGGTGGACGGGGCCATTCTGGTGGTGTCCGCCGCCGACGGCCCGATGCCCCAGACCCGCGAGCACGTGCTGCTGGCCCGCCAGGTGGGCGTTCCCTACATCGTGGTGGCCCTGAACAAGGCCGACACCGTCGATGACGAGGAGCTGCTGGACCTGGTGGAGCTCGAGGTCCGTGAGCTTCTCAACGAGTACGAGTTCCCCGGCGACGACACCCCGATCATCCGGGTGAGCGCGCTGAAGGCCCTGGAGGGCGACGCCGAGTGGACGCCCAAGATCCTCGAACTGATGGATGCCGTGGACTCGTACATCCCCGAGCCCGAGCGGGACGTCCAGAAGCCCTTCCTCATGTCGATCGAGGACGTGATGTCGATCACCGGCCGTGGCACCGTGGTCACCGGCAAGGTGGAGCAGGGCATCGTCAAGGTCGGCGAGGAAGTGGAGATCGTCGGCCTGCGTGACACGCAGAAGACCACCGTCACCGGCATCGAGATGTTCCGCAAGCTGCTCGACGAAGGTCGGGCCGGCGACAACATCGGAGCCCTGTTGCGGGGAACGAAGAAGGAAGAGGTCGAGCGCGGCCAGGTGCTGTGCAAGCCCGGCTCCATCACCCCCCATACCAAGTTCGAGGCCACGGTGTACGTCCTCAACAAGGACGAGGGTGGCCGGCACAAGCCGTTCTTCACCAACTACCGCCCGCAGTTCTACTTCCGGACGACCGACGTGACCGGCACCATCGCCCTCCCCGAGGGCACGGAAATGGTCATGCCCGGTGACAACACCGACATGACGGTGGAGCTGGGCAAGCCGATTGCCATGGTCGAAGGGCTCCGGTTCGCCATCCGCGAGGGTGGACGCACGGTGGCCTCCGGCCGGGTTACCAAGATCCTCGAATAGTCGCACCCCAACCCGCACCCCACGAGAGGACGCCGTACCCATGGCCGCAGAGGGCCCACGCCAGAAGATCAGAATCCGCCTGAAGGCCTACGATCACGAGATTCTCGACCAGTCGACCGAGAAGATCGTCCAGACGGTCCTGCGGACCCAGGCCAAGGTGCTGGGACCGGTGCCGCTGCCCACGGAGAAGCACCGGTACACGGTGATCCGATCACCGCACAAGTACAAGGACAGCCGCGAGCACTTCGAGATGCGGGTGCACAAGCGTCTGGTGGACATCGTGGACCACACGCCGAAGACCGTCGACTCCCTCCAGAGGCTCGACCTTCCCGCCGGGGTGGATATCGAAATCAAGATCCAGACCGTCTGACCGCCGGCCGCCGCCGGCTTCCGGGCCAGCCCGTGTGATCCCGTTGTGAGGGGGTCGGGAATGGGATACAGTGATCAGTCGGCCCGATGTCGGGTCAAACCATGTGAGTAGGACGTGTTCGAGCGCCCGCGGCCAGTCGGCGGGGACCTTGGACCACACCAGGCGAGCGCTCCGCTCGGGATCTTCCGAGCGGAGCGTCTGCGTGCAAACCGATGCGCTCCCAACGCCTCGGTGTCGCCCGTAGCGCAATGCATCGCCGCTAGCAGGATGAAGAACAGGTAGCGCAGCACCGAAGGACCCGATCGATGCCACCCGGCATCGAGAAGAGCGAAGAGTCGAGACGGAGAAGCTCCAGTGGCCACCAAGGCGATCGTGGGCGAAAAAGTTGGCATGACCCAGATCTGGGACGACCAGCACCGGGCGATACCGGTGACGGTGGTGCGCGTGGCGCCGGTCCGGATCGTGCAGGTCAAGACGGCCGAACGTGAGGGCTACTCCGCGCTCCAGGTGACCTGGGGCCATCGGCGCTCGACCACGCTGACCAAGCCTGAGCAGGGCCACTTCGACAAGGCCGGCGTCGACCCCGGCCGACGGCTGGTGGAGCTCCGGATCGACGACGTGGCCAGCTATGAAGTGGGCCAGCAACTCACCGCCGACCTCCTGCAGGCCGGCGAGCTGGTCGACGCCACGGCGGTGTCCAAGGGAAAGGGCTTCGCCGGCGGGATGAAGCGCCACAACTTCAAGGGGCAGGGGGCGTCGCACGGTAACCACAAGAAGCACCGGTCGCCGGGCTCGATCGGCGCCTGTGCCACACCCTCGCGGGTGTTCAAGGGAACCCGCATGGCCGGACGGATGGGGGGCCAGCAGGTGACCACCCTCAATCTCGAGATCGTCCAGGCCGACCCGGAGCGCGAACTGGTGCTGGTCAAAGGGGCCGTGCCCGGCCCGAGGGGCGGCATCGTGGTCCTGCGGGATGCGGTCAAGGCCCCGCTGGTCAAGGGAGGCAAGGCGTCATGAGTGCGGCCACCGCCGATTCGATCGACTTCGAGACCGCCTCCCCCTCCGAGGTGCGGCGATTCCTCCGACCCGCTCCCCAGCAGCGCACCGTGACCCGGCGCTCGAGTGACGGGACCGAGCTCGGTGATGTGGATCTCGACCCGTCGGTTTTCGGCATCGAGCCCAATCTGGCCGTGCTCCACCAGGTGGTGACAGCCCAGCTGGCGGCGGCCCGGTCCGGTACCCAGTCGACCAAGACGCGCGCCGAGGTGCGAGGTGGCGGGGCCAAGCCGTTCCGGCAGAAGGGGACGGGGCGGGCCCGCGCCGGTTCCACCCGGTCGCCCATGTGGATCGGCGGCGGTGTGGCCCTCGGGCCCAAGCCCCGGTCCTATGCCCAGAAGACCCCGAAGAAGATGATCCAGCTGGCCCTCCGCTCTGCGCTGTCGGACCGGGCCACCCAGGGCCGGGTGGCCCTCATCGACGGGTGGGACTTCGATGTGCCGAGTACCAAGGCCGGGCTCGCCGCCCTCCGTGCTCTCGGTCTGTCCGGCCGCATTCTGGTGGTGTTGGGCGAGGAGGACGGCTACGCCGACCGATCGTTCGGCAACCTGCCGGAGATCCAGACCATGGTGGCCGGTGAGCTGAACGCGTACGACATCCTGGTCAACGACTGGGTGGTGTTCACCGACGAGACCCTCCCGGGTGGGTCGGCGCCCGGTGGCGCAGCCGAGGCTGCTGCCGCAGTCGACGACGTCTCCACCGACAGCACCGAGGCCGACGGCACCGAGGATGACCGGACCGAGGAAGAAGGAGCCGGGGCATGAGAGATCCCCACAACGTGCTGATCCGCCCGGTGGTGTCGGAGAAGTCGTACGCCCTGATGGACAACAACGTCTACGTCTTCGTGGTCGATCCGTCGGCGACGAAGATCGATGTCCGCCACGCCGTGGAACAGGCCTTCAACGTCCGGGTGGACAACGTCAACACCCTCAACCGGAAGGGCAAGACCAAGCGGAACCGGAAGAACAACTCCCTCGGACACCGCCCCGACACCAAGCGGGCCATCGTCACCCTCCACGAGGGCGACTCGATCGACCTCTTCGAGAACTGAGAGACCGGACCCGACCATGCCACTGCGCTCACGCAAACCCACCAGCCCCGGCCGGCGCTTCCAGACCGTGTCGGACTTCGCCGAGATCACGACCGACCGTCCGGAGAAGTCGCTGCTGGCGCCCAAGCCCTCCACCGGCGGGCGCAACAGTCACGGCCGCAAGACGTCACGGCACCGCGGCGGTGGCCACAAGCAGCAGTACCGGATCATCGACTTCAAGCGGGACAAGGACGGCGTGCCGGCCAAGGTGGCCTCCATCGAGTACGACCCCAACCGAAATGCCCGCATCGCCCTGCTCCACTACCTCGACGGCGAGAAGCGGTACATCCTGGCCCCGGCCCAGGTGCAAGTCGGGGATCGCCTCCAGTCCGGACAGGGGTCCGAGATCCGGCCCGGCAACGCCCTGCCGCTGCGCTTCATTCCGGTCGGCTCGGTCATCCACAATGTGGAGCTCCGGCCGGGCGGGGGCGGCAAGATGGCCCGGGGCGCGGGGATGAGCGTGCAGCTGGTGGCCAAAGAGGGGGCGTACGCCACGTTGCGTCTTCCCTCCACCGAAATGCGCCGGGTCTCCATCGACTGCCGCGGCACGCTGGGCATCGTGGGCAACTCCGAGGCCGAGCTGGTCAAGATCGGCAAGGCCGGCCGCAACCGCTGGAAGGGCAAGCGCCCGCAGACCCGGGGCGTGGCCATGAACCCCGTCGACCATCCCTTGGGTGGTGGCGAGGGCAAGACATCCGGTGGGCGTCACCCGGTTTCACCGTGGGGCAAGCCTGAAGGCCGCACTCGGGCCCGCCACAAGGAATCCGACAAGATGATCGTCCGCAGGCGCCGCACACGCGGTGCCCGGCGGTAGGGAAGACAGAGGGAACGCCACACTATGCCTCGCAGCCTGAAAAAAGGTCCGTTCGTCGATGACCACCTCCTCAAGAAGGTGGACGTTCTCAACGCGGCCGGTGACAAGAAGGTCATCAAGACGTGGTCCCGCCGTTCGACCATCATCCCGGACATGGTCGGCCACACCATCGCCGTCCACGACGGCCGCAAGCACATTCCGGTGTACGTGACCGAGTCGATGGTCGGCCACAAGCTGGGCGAATTCGCCCCCACCCGGACCTTCAAATTCCACGCCGGTCAGGAACGGGCGGGGAGGCGCTGACGTGCCCGGAGTGAAGACCAACGAACGTCAGGGGACCCGGGCGGTCCTCCGGCACAGCCGGATGTCGGCCTCCAAGGTGCGCCAGGTGCTCGATCTGATCCGCGGTCAGGACGTCGACCGGGCCGCGGAGACCTTGTCGCTGGGCGACCGCGAAGCGGCGGCCACCGTCGGCAAGCTGCTGGCCTCAGCGGTGGCCAATGCCGTCCACAACGACGGCCTGGACGCCGAGGAGCTCTACGTCTCGGCCTGCTATGCCGACGAGGGCAGCACGCTCAAGCGGTGGCGCCCCCGGGCCCGTGGCCGCGCCACCCGCATCCGGAAGCGCACCTCGCACATCACGATCATCGTGAGCCGGCTCCCCGAGGATCGGATCGCCCGCCGTCGGGCCAAGCAGGCGGCCAACACTTCGCAGCGCTCCCGCCGTGTGGCCGGATCACGGCGGCGCCAGCAGGCCGGGTCGACCGAGTCCATCGAGTCGACGGCACCGGTTGATGAGCAGGACACCGGTGCCGAGGCCTGGCCCGAGGACGCCGTCCACGCCGACGACCTGGTGACCGAAACCGAGGCCGGCCCCCTCGAGGAGTCAGACCTCGAGACGGACGCCGAAGGGACCGACGACGCCGGCGACAGCGACGCCGAAGGGACCGACGACGCCGACGACAGCGACGCCGAAGGGATCGACGACGCCGACGACGAGATCGAAGCGACCGAAACAGGCGAAGCAGAAGACGACACCGACGGCGACACTGCCGAAGAGAAGGGCAAGTAGATGGGCCAGAAGGTAAACCCGTACGGGTTTCGACTCGGCGTCACCACCGATTGGAAGTCGCGCTGGTTCGAGGAACGCAACTATCAGAACTGCGTGATCGAGGACTGGGAGATCCGCGACTACCTGATGTCGCAACTCGAGTCGGCCGCCGTCAGCCGGATCGAGATCGAGCGCACCCGTGACCGGCTGCGGGTGGACATCCACACCGCACGCCCCGGCATCGTCATCGGACGGCGGGGGGCGGAGGCCGACCGCCTGAAGAAGAAGATCGAGGAGATCACCGGGCTCAACAACCGGATCCAGCTCAACATCCAGGAGATCAAGCAGCCCGAGCTGGACGCGGCGCTCATCGCCCAGGGGATCTGCGACCAGCTCGCCCGTCGGGTGGCGTTCCGCCGAGCCATGAAGCGCTCGATCCAGACGGTGCAGAAGGCCGGGGCCCTCGGGGTCCGGGTCCAGTGCTCCGGCCGTCTGGGCGGATCGGAGATGTCCCGCAAGGAGTCATACCGCGAGGGCAGGGTCCCGTTGCACACGCTGCGGGCCGACATCGACTACGGCTTCCGTGAGGCCAAGACCACCTTCGGCCGCATCGGCGTGAAGGTCTGGATCTACAAGGGCGACATCCTCCCCTACAAGATCTCCACCGAGGACAAGATCACCCGTGAGGCGGCCATGGCCGTGGGTGAGACATCCGGGCAGGGCGGGGACGCGCCCCGCCGACTGATCACCGCAGGCGGTGGCCGGCGCCGGGCCGAGCAGGGCGCCCCGGGCAGTGTGGTCACCGTTGACGCCGACTCTGACGGCGAGACGGAGATCCCCGAGGGCCTGGTGGACCGTTCCACAGCCGACATTGCCGCGCCGCCGGCGGTTCCCGATGAGCTCGAGCGCATCCTCTCCGAGGACGAGGAGATCGAGCGACGGACCCGCGAGCACCACGAGACCCCGCACTTCCGCAAGGAGGTCGACTGACGTGTTGATGCCCCGGAAGGTCAAGTACCGCAAGCAGCAGCGTGGTCGCATGAGCGGCAAGGCCAAGGGCGGTAGCGACGTCACCTTCGGCGACTTCGGGATCCAGGCCATGGAGCCGGCGTGGCTGACCGCCCGCCAGATCGAAGCCGCTCGTATCGCCATGACCCGGCACGTGAAGCGCGGTGGCAAGGTGTGGATCCGGGTGTTCCCCGATCGCCCGGTCACCCAAAAGCCGGCCGAGACCCGCATGGGCTCGGGCAAGGGCAACCCCGAGCACTGGGTGGCGGTGGTCAAGCCGGGCCGGATCCTCTTCGAGTTGGCCGGGGTGGAGCCCGACCTGGCCCGGGAGGCCATGGACCGGGCCATCCAGAAACTGCCCTTCAAGGCCCGCTTCGTGATCCGCCCCGGCACGCACGGCACCCCGGAGGTGCAGGTCTGATGGCTACCGCGGCAGAGATCTCCGAGTACGACACCGAGGAGCTGGAGCGCCAGCTCAGCGAGACCCGGCGCGAGCTCTTCAACCTCCGGTTCCAACTGGCCACCGGCCAGCTGGACAACTTCTCGCGCGTCAATCACGTGCGCAAGGACGTAGCCCGGATGATGACTGAACTGAGGATCCGCGAGATCGGCGAGGCCGAAGGGCTGTCGATGGAGGATCTTCCCGCTCACCAGGCCGCGGCCCGCCGTCGCTCGGAGGACGAGGCGCTCGGTCGGGACAAGACCACGGCATCGGAGCGCCGGGCGGCAGCCAAGGCCGAGGAGGCCGCAGCAGCTGGGCCCGACGACGACGGCCCGATCGACGAGGACGAGTTGGCTGAGGAAGTGGCCGATGACGACGGCATGGCCCTTCCCGACGGCGCCGATGCCGATGCTGCCGACGACGAGGAAGCTGCCGACCCTGAGGACGGCGACGACGACAGCGCGGCCGGCGCACACGATCCAGAGGAGAAGAGCTGATGGCTGACGAGCAGACGGTCGACCAGACCGATCGGGCCAATCGCCGCAAGGTCCGCGAGGGCCTGGTGGTGTCCGATGCCATGGAGGCCACCGTGATCGTGGCGGTGATCGAGCGGGTGCGCCACCCCCGCTACGGCAAGACGGTGCAGCGGACCAAGCGCCTGTACGTCCACGACGGTGACAACGCCGCCAAGGTGGGCGATCGGGTACGCGTGGTCGAGACCCGCCCCATGTCCAAGCTGAAGCGCTGGCGCCTGTCCGAAGTGCTGGAGCGGGCCCGATGATCCAACAGGAATCCCGACTCCGGGTGGCGGACAACTCCGGCGCCAAGGAGGTCCTCTGCATCAAGGTGCTGGGTGGATCCCGCCGCAGGTACGCCTCGATCGGAGACATCTTCGTGGCCACCGTCAAGGACGCCATCCCCGGGGCCGCGGTCAAGAAGGGCGAAGTGGTCAAGTGCGTCGTCGTCCGCACGAAGAAGGAGAAGCGCCGTCCCGACGGTAGCTACATCCGCTTCGACGAGAACGCCGCCGTGCTCATCAACGATCAACAGCAACCACGCGGGACCCGCATCTTCGGGCCCGTGGGGCGCGAACTGCGTGACAAGCGCTTCATGCGGATCGTCTCGCTGGCACCGGAGGTGTTGTAGATGCGAATTCGCAAGGGAGACAAGGTGCAGGTGCTGTCGGGCAAGGACCGCGGCAAGCAGGCCAGCGTGGTGCGGGCCATTCCCGCCGAGGGCAAGGTCATCGTCGAAGGCGTGCACGTGGCCAAGCGCCACGCCAAGCCGACCCGGGCCACCATGCAGGGTGGCGTCATCGACAAGTTCATGCCGGTGTCGGTGTCCTCGGTGGCGATCGTCTGCGGCTCGTGCGGCCCCACCCGCATCGGCATGCGCATCGACGAGCAGGGGCGCAAGCTCCGGGTCTGCAAGAAGTGTGGAGGTGATCTGTGATGGCAGCGACCTCGTCAGCGGCCACCGCCACCCGTCCCCGGCTCAAGGAGCGGTACGACCGCCAGGTGCGGGCCGAGCTGAAGGAAACCCTCGGGCTCGGGAACATCATGGAGGTCCCCCGGCTGAGCAAGATCGTGATCAATATGGGCGTGGGCCGGGCCACCCAGCAGAAGTCCCTGATCGAAGGGGCCATGCGCGACCTCGAGATCATCGCCGGCCAGAAGCCGGTGGTGACACGGGCAAAGAAATCCATCGCCTCGTTCAAGCTGCGTGAGGGACAGGAGATCGGAGCCAAGGTCACCCTCCGCGGCGACAGGGCGTGGGAGTTCCTCGACCGGCTGCTGGCCATGGCCATTCCCCGTATCCGTGACTTCCGCGGCCTCTCGCCCCGGTCGTTCGACGGCCACGGCAACTACACCTTCGGGGTCACCGAGCAGCTGATCTTCCCCGAAATCGACTACGACCGCATCGACACCACCCGAGGCATGGACATCACCATCGCCACCACCGCACGTACCGACGAAGAGGGCCGGGCACTTCTGGCCGCTTTCGGCTTCCCGTTCCGACAGGAGAACCAGTAACCCCATGGCGAAGAAGGCATTGATTGAAAAGCAGCAGCGCACCCCCAAGTTCAAGGTGCGTGGGTACACCCGTTGCCGTCGGTGTGGCCGACCCAAGTCGGTGTACCGCAAGTTCGGCCTGTGCCGGATCTGCCTGCGAGTGATGGTCCATGCCGGTGAGATCCCGGGCGTGACCAAGGCCAGCTGGTGAGAGGAGGCGACAGACGATGACCATGACCGACCCCATTGCCGACATGCTCACCCGCATCCGGAACGCCAATACCGCCCACTTCGACACGGTCAAGATGCCGGGCTCGAAGCTGAAGGAGTCGTTGGCCGCCATTCTGGTCAGCGAGGGCTACATCGTGGGCTACGAGGTGAACGATGATCCGGGCAAACCCGGTAAGACACTCGAGATCACCATGAAATACTCCCCCGACCGCGAGCGGACCATCTCCGGCATCAAGCGGGTGTCCAAGCCCGGCCTGCGCATCTACGCCCGGGCGGACAAGATGCCCCGCGTGCTCGGGGGCCTGGGTGTCGCCGTGGTGTCGACCTCGAAGGGCCTGATGACCGACCGTGAGGCGCGCAAGCGTCGCATGGGAGGAGAGGTGCTCTGCTATGTCTGGTAGTCGACTTCTGGCCAGGACCCTGTCCGGCATCGATCGGGGGAGCTGCTGATGTCGCGCATCGGACGCGCCCCGATCGCCGTACCCTCCGGGGTCTCGGTGGCCGTGGGCAACGACAACACCGTGACCGTGAAGGGCCCTCAGGGCGAGCTGGCCCGGTCGGTGCCGGCCGCCATCACCATCCGTCAGGACGGCGACGTCCTGGTGGTGGAGCGCCCGGACGACCAGCGCCAGAACCGTGCCCTGCACGGGCTGACCCGCTCGCTGGTGGCCAACATGGTGGCCGGGGTCACCGACGGCTTCTCCAAGGAGTTGGAGATCGTGGGCGTGGGGTACCGGGCCATCCCGAAGGGCCCCTCGGCCCTCGAGCTGGCCCTCGGCTTCTCCCATCCGGTCAACGTGAGCGCGCCGGACGGCGTGACCTTCGAGGTTCCCTCCGCCACCCGGATCATCGTCAAAGGGATCGACAAGGAGAAGGTCGGTCAAGTGGCCGCGGACATCCGCAAGCTGCGCAAGCCCGAGCCCTACAAGGGCAAAGGCGTGCGCTACCTGGGCGAGCGGGTCGTGCGCAAGGCCGGAAAGGCAGCCAAGTAATGGCCCGCACCGATCACAAGTTGGAGCTCCGCCGTCGCCGGCACGCCCGGGTCCGCCGCCGGGTGCACGGTTCGGCCGAGCGGCCCCGCCTGGCGGTGTTCCGATCCAACAAGCACATCTCGGCCCAGCTGATCGACGACGACACCGGCCGCACGTTGGCCTCGGCGTCGTCGGTCGAAGGCTCGCTCCGCAGCGCACCGGGGGGCAATGTCGGCGCCGCCGGGAGCGTGGGCAAATTGGTCGCCTCTCGGGCCAAGGACGCCGGTATCACCACCGTGGTCTTCGACCGTGGCGGTTTCGCCTATCACGGGCGGGTGGCCGCCCTGGCCGACGCCGCCCGTGCCGAAGGACTGGAGTTCTAGGACCATGGCCATGAACGATCTGCAATTCGAAGAGCGCACCATCCGGGTCAACCGGGTGTCCAAGGTGGTCAAGGGCGGTCGCCGGTTCTCCTTCGCGGCCCTGATGGTGGTCGGGGACGGGAACGGCCGGGTGGGCCTGGGCTACGGCAAGGCCAAAGAGGCCGGTCTGGCCGTCCAGAAGGGCATCGAGGAGGCACGCAAGAACATGTTCGACGTGCCGCTGGCCGGCTCCACCATCACCCACCCGATCGTGGGGGAGAGCGGGGCGGGACGGGTCATGTTGAAGCCGGCGGCGCCCGGCACCGGGGTCATTGCCGGCGGTGCGGCACGGGCCATCCTCGAGATGGCCGGCATCCGCGACATTCTGGCCAAGTCCCTCGGCTCGTCCAACGGCATCAACGTGGCCCACGCCACCATCGCCGGGCTGAAGGGGCTCAAGCGGCCCGACGAGATCGCGGCGCTGCGCGGCAAGTCCGCCGACGAAGTGGCACCCGCCGCCATGCTCCGGGCCTACCGCGAGCGTCGGCGCGAGGCCGACCTGTTCACGGAGGTGAGCTGAGATGAGTGCCGCCGCGGCGTCATCGGACCAGGCCGCCACCACCACATGGCTTCGGGTCACCCAGGTCAAGTCCGCCATCGGCACCAAGCCCAAGCACCGTGGCACCTTGCGGGCCCTGGGTCTACGCGGCATCGGGCGCACCAACGTGCTGCCCGATCGTCCGGAGATCCGTGGGATGCTGGCCCGCGTTCCCCACCTTGTGGACGTCACCCCCACCGAACACGACGAGAAAGGTTGACCATGAAGGTCCATGATCTCCGGCCTCCCGCCGGGTCGACGCGCCGCCGCCGGCGGGTCGGGCGCGGTATCGGCGGCAAGGGCGGCAAGACGGCCGGCCGTGGCACCAAGGGCCAGGGCGCGCGCGACACCATTCCCATGGGGTTCGAGGGCGGGCAGCTTCCGCTGATGCAGCGCATCCCCAAGCTGCGCGGCTTCACCAACCCCTTCCGCATCGACTACACCCCGGTCAACGTCGGTGCCCTGGAGGGGGTCGAAGGGGACTCCATCGACCTGAACGGGCTGGTGGAGCGGGGACTGGCCGGCCGGGGCGAACTGGTCAAGATCCTCGGCGGCGGAGCGCTCACCCGGGCCATCCGGGTGGAGGCCCACGCCTTCTCCAAGTCGGCTGAGGCCTCGATCATCGGCGCGGGAGGATCCATCACCGTCGTTCCGCTGCCGTTCGGCCACCACCGCCCGCCCGCCCAGGGCAACGCCCTCACCAACCGGTAGCATCGGCCCACCGCGGCGTCGAGGAGCCCAATGCTCGCCAGTCTGGCCAACATTTTCCGGATTCCCGACCTTCGCAAGAAGGTTGTCTTCACGCTGACCATCATTGCCCTGTACCAGTTCGGGGCCAATGTCCCGGTGCCCTTCGTCAACTTTTCGAAGGTGGCCCAACTCACCGCGGCGTCGAAGTCCTCGGGGGTGCTGGGCTTCCTCAACCTGTTCTCCGGAGGTGCGCTGACCCGCATGGCCGTGTTCGGGCTGGGGATCATGCCCTACATCACCTCGAGCATCATCATCCAGTTGCTGGCCACCGTCATCCCGAAGCTCGAGCAGTGGCGCGACCAGGGGGCGGTGGGCCAGAAGAAGCTGACCCAGACCACCCGGTACCTGACCGTGGCCCTGGCCCTGATGCAGTCGACCGGCCTGGTCTACCTGTTCCACAAGGGCGGGGGCGGGCTGTTCGGCTCCTCCCAGAACGTCGATCTCATCCTCAACTACTCCCTCTGGCGGGCAGGGTTCATCGTCCTGACCCTGACCGCGGGCACCGCCTTCGTGATGTGGCTGGCCGAGCTCATCACCCAGCGGGGCATCGGACAGGGCATGTCCATCCTCATCTTCGCCAACGTGGTGGCCGGCATCCCGTCGGGGCTGA
>Ga0307373_10009505_pt1 | contig 14511 bp, 15 predicted proteins | sample OX2MG_FD_202534 | JGI IMG/M metagenome (GOLD analysis project Ga0307373, IMG submission 202534) | Soil microbial communities from Risofladan, Vaasa, Finland - OX-2 | ecosystem: Environmental > Terrestrial > Soil > Coastal area > Acid sulfate soil | place: Finland: Risofladan, Vaasa | collected... | reverse complement strand
CACCGGCTACAACCTCGTCGCGATCCCCATCGCGGCCGGGATCCTGGCGCCCTGGGGCATCGAGCTGCCGATGGCGGTGGGGGCCATCGCGATGAGCGCCTCGACCATCATCGTGGCCGCCAACGCCCAGCTGCTGCGCCGGCTCCGCCTGGCACCACCGTCTTCCCCATCGAACCTGCACCGCACGGAGGTGTTCCCATGATGTTCGGCTACGGCTACGGCGGGCCCGGCGGCTGGCTGTGGATGCTGGGTGGCCTCGTCGTGATGGTCGGCATCGTGCTCCTCGTCGTCTGGGCCATGGGAGGTGGCGCCAGGGGCACGAGGCCCGACGACGGCCGCCCGACGCCGCTCGAGATCCTGCGCGAGCGCTATGCCCGCGGCGAGATCACCGAGGAGCAGTTCGAGCAGTCCAGGCAGTTCCTGGAGGGCCGCTGATGCGCGGGCGCAGGATCGGCCTCGCGGGTGCCGCCCTGGTCGCCGTGGGGATCCTCGTCGAAGCCTCGACCCATCGACTCGAGACCGTCGATCGACGACGGTTCGAGGACCGGGGCCACGCATGACGCACCGCGTCGAACTCCTGTGGTTCGGCGACTGCCCGAACCACGACACGGCCCGGCGGCTGCTCCGGGATGCCGTCGCCCGCCTCGCTCCCGATGCCACCATCGAGGACATCGATGCGGGCGATCCGATCGTCGCGGAGCGCCTGCGCTTCCCGGGTTCGCCGACGATCCGCGTCGATGGCGTCGACATCGAGCCCGGGTTCCGGGACCCCGCCGACTACACGCCGCGCTGCCGCCTCTACCGCACGAGTTCCGGGCTCGGGGGCGTGCCCGATCCCGGATGGATCGAGGCGGCGCTTCGCGCCTGACCACTGTCGCGGCCACGCTGCGCTGGCACGACCTGCTGGGTCGTTGGCAGGCGAGAGACTCACGAGGTTCGCGGGCTCCGGCTGCTGGAGAGCCGGCACTGGCAATGGAGGGAGCGCCGCGATTGAGCGGCCCGGGCCGGCTCCATCAACTGGCGCCAGGCACGACGGGCAGCCCGGCAAGCCGCCACTCGGGCAGGCCGTCCGCCAGCAGACGGGCGCGATAGCCATGGCGGCGCAGCATCGCGACGGCTGCGGGAGCCAGGACACAGTACGGCCCCCGACAGTAGGCCACGACCTCACGGTCGCGCGATACCTCCGCCAGCCGCGCCTCCAGTTCGTCGAGGGGGACCGAGCGGGCGCCGGGAATGTGGCCCGCGAGATACTCGGCCCGGGGTCGCACGTCGAGCACGATCGCCCGACCCGCTGCGAGCCGTGCCGCCAGTTCGTCGCGCGAGACGGGCTCGATTCCGTCGGCGTCTCGGACGTACCTGGCACTCGCCAGCTCGACCTCCGCCAACCGCGTCCGGGCCACGTCGCGCAACGACGACAGCAAGCGGTACACGTCGTCGTCCGCCAGCCGATACAGCACGCGGGCGCCGTCCCGCCGCCGCTCGACCAGATGCGCCCGCCACAGGACCTGCAGGTGCGCCGACGCGAGCGCGAGGGTCATCTCGGCCTCCACGGCCAACGCCTCCACGCCGCGTTCACCCTGGGCGAGCACGTCGAGGAGTTCGATTCGGCGGGGGCTGGCGAGCGCAGCGCCCATCCGTGCGAACTGCTGGTTGAGCGCATTCTTGACCGCCCGATGGTCCATGGCTACACCATTCTAACGATTGTTTGATCCGCTGCTACACTTCCCCGGTTGTTCTCCCGCGTCCCCGGAGGCAGCAGTGATGCAGATCGCTCCTCTCGTCGACGAGGGACTCGGTAACTCGTCCTACCTCGTCGAGCTTGCTGACCGACGCGGGTTGGTACTGGACCCCCCGCGGGACGTCGGCGCGTTCCGGCGCATGATCGGGGGCCGCCGCCTGAACGTCTCGTTTTCGGTCGAGACCCACCTGCACGCCGATTTCGTCTCGGGCAGCCGTGAGCTCGCCGCCGAGGGCGCCACGATCATCGCCCCGCAGGGCGCCGGACTCGCGTTTCCGCATCGCGGCCTCGCGGATGAGGAGGAGGTCGACCTCGGTAGCGTGCGCCTGCGCGCCATCGCGACCCCGGGCCACACCCCGGAACACCTTGCGTACCTGCTGCTCGAGGGTGACTGCCCACTGGCCCTCTTCTCCGGAGGTGCGCTCCTGCCCGGGTCGGTCGCGCGGACCGATCTCATCGCGCCCGAGCAGACCGAGGCGTTGGCGCGTTCCCTCTACCGCGCGCTTCACGAGCGGATCCTGGTGCTCCCGGAGGACCTGCCGGTCTACCCCACGCACGGCGGCGGCTCCTTCTGTTCGCTTGGTGCCACTGGCGAGCGCACGACGACGATCGGACGGGAACGGGCGGCCAATCCGATCCTGGCGGCGCCTGACGAGGACGTGTTCGTGTCGCGCCTCCTCGCCACCTTTGGCTCATATCCCGGGTACTTCCGGCGCCTGCGAGAGGTGAATCGGCGGGGGCCGCGTGTCTACGGGGCGCTCCCGGCTCTGCCCGCGCTCGATGTCGAGCGGGTCGACCGACTCCTTGAACGAGGGGCCGAGCTCATCGACGTGCGGCCGATGACTGCCTACGCGACGGGGCACATCCCGGGGTCGCTCTCGATCGCCCTGCGGCCATCGTTCGCCTCCTGGCTGGGTTGGCTCGCCGACCCGAACCGACCGCTTGTCTTCGTCCTTGAACCAGGGCAGGACCGCTCCGATCTCGTGCGCCAGGCGCTCGGCATCGGCTACGAACGGCTAGAGGGCGAGCTGGCGGGGGGGATCGATGCGTGGCGCGCGGCGGGGCGGCCCGCGGCGACGACCGAGCTCATCCGCTCGGTCGATCCCGATGCCCGGCCGCTCATCGACGTCCGCCAGGCCTCCGAGTGGCGATCGGGGCGCGTCCCCGGAGCGCGCCACGTCGAGCTGGGTGATCTTGCAGGCCCCCGGGTCCCGGACGTGCCCGATGGGGCCGCGATCATGTGCGGCCACGGCGAACGGGCGCTGAGCGCGGCAAGCCTGGTCGAGCGCGCAGGGCGCCGTGCTGCGGTGCTCCTGGGTGGTCCGGACGACTGGTCGGCGGCGACGGGACGGCCGCTCACGTCCGGGGCATGAACGAGGCTGTCGAGCGCTCCCCGGCCGGCGGCCCGCGCCTGGGTATTCGCGAGAACCTCGGGCAGTTCACGCTGCTGATCGCCGTCCAGGCGCTCGTGGGCGGCGAGCTGGGCCAGGAGCGCACGGTCCTGCCACTCCTTGCGACCCGCATCTTCGGCCTGCAGGCGGCCACGGCAGCCCTCACGTACATCGTCGCGTTTGGCGTCGTCAAGGCGATCACGAACTACGCCTCGGGGACGCTCGCGGACCATGTGGGCCGCAAGCCGTTGCTGGTAGCCGGCTGGCTGGCCGGGGTCCCGGTCCCGCTGCTTCTCATCTGGGCGCCGAGTTGGGGCTGGGTGATCGTGGCGAACGTGCTCCTCGCGCTCAACCAGGGACTCGCATGGACGAACGTGGTGAACGCGATGGTGGACCTCGCGGGACCCGCGCGGCGCGGCCTGGCGGTGGGTCTCAACGAATGGGCGGGCTACGGCGGGGTGGCCCTGACGGCGCTGGGCAGCGGGTTCATCGCGCAGGAGGCCGGCCTGCGCCCGGCGCCCTTCTTCCTCGGTCTTGCCTACGTGGCGCTCGGGCTTTCGCTCTCGACCCTCTTTGTGCGCGAGACGCGCGGGCACGCCCGAGCCGAGGGACAGTCTCTGACTGTCACGACCGGCGAGTCCGACCGGCGGCCGGCGCTGCGCACGGTGTTTGTCCTCGCCACGCTGCGAGAGCCGACGCTCTCGGCCTGTGCGCAAGCAGGTCTCGTGACGAACCTCAAGGACGGCATGGCCTGGGGCCTGCTGCCGCTGTACTACGCGACGGCCGGGCTGGCGGTCGCGCAGATCGGGATCCTGGCAGCCGTCTATCCCGCCGTCTGGGGCGTCGGGCAGCTTGTGACGGGGCCGCTCTCGGATCGCACAGGACGCAAGCCGCTCGTCGTGGGGGGCATGCTTGTCCAGGGGCTCGCGGTCGCAGCCATCGCCGTTGTGCACGGCTTTGCGCCCTGGTTCGGCGCGGCGGCGATCCTGGTCATGGGCACGGCCATGGTGTATCCCACGCTGATCGCCGCGGTGGGCGACGTGGCACATCCGGCATGGCGGGCGTCCGCGCTCGGCGTGTACCGCTTCTGGCGGGATCTTGGCTTCGCGGTCGGGGCGCTGCTCACGGGTGTCATCGCGGACGCGCTGGGCGACCAGGCGGCGATCGGCGCCGTGGCGGCGCTTGCGCTTGCGTCGGGCATGGTCGCGGGTCTGCGGATGTATGAGACCCGTTTCGCGGGGCGGCTCGCGACGGTCAGAGGGAGATGAACCCCGGGATCACGAACCCGAACGTGCTGAAGGTCGGGCAGCGCAGCGTGATCTCGGCACCGTGAGACGCGCTCTTCTGCCGCGCCCGCATGGGCGATCGGTGAAGGGCGCGCAAGCCAAGGACCATGGGCGGGCGACGGACCTCGTGCCTTCACGGCCGCCTGCCGACCCGCGGAAGGCGCGCGCGAGTCGTCCACGGCCCCCCTCGATCCGGTCCAGCGAGATGGCACCGTAGCCGAAGACGATCCCGGCAAGGATCGGGGGACAATGGAGCCCGCGCTGCCGCCCAGGCGGATGCGCAGGCAACCCCGGAGGGCACCATGGACCAGGCGCTCGGACCGCGCAAAAAGATCGGGCTCGTCGCGCACGACCGCAAGAAGGCCGACCTCATCGAGTGGGTGACGTACAACCGGGCGCTCCTCACGCGCCACGACCTCGTGGCGACGGGGACCACTGGAACCCTGCTCGAAGAGGAGCTGGGCGTCGAGATCCGCAAGCTCCAGAGTGGGCCCCTGGGCGGGACCAGCAGCTCGGCGCGCTGATCGCCGACGGCGAGATCGACTTCCTCGTCTTCTTCTGGGATCCCTTGGAACAGCAGCCCCACGACACGGATGTGAAGGCCCTGCTGCGCATCGCGGTGGTGTGGAACATCCCCGTGGGCCTGCGACCGCGCCTCCGCCGACTTCATGATCTCGTCGCCGCTCATGGAGAGTGCGTACCAGCGCCAGCTGCCCGACTACCACAGTTACATCGACCGGTATGTGACCCCGCCCTGATGGGGGCGCCTCGTGGCGCTGGGCTGCCGCGGATCAGCCTGACGCACACTGTCGAGATCAGCGGGCCGAGCGGTGAGGCGTTATCGCCGTCGCGGCCTCCATTCGCCCCGCCCAGATCAGACGCGCGGGGACCAGGTCCCGGACCGGATGACCGCTCGGTCGCCAGGGCCGCCCCCACGAGGTTGTGGGCGGCACGGATGCCGGCACGGCGACGTCACTGACGGGACCTCCGATCGCGTGCCCGTGCCTACGAGCGTCTGGCGGGCACCTCGGCAACCTGTGCCTAACTCGATCTACGTCTGGTCGTGAGAGCTACCAAGGAACGGGCTCGGTCGGTCCGCGGGCGATGGCAGGTCGGTTCGCTCCCGAGGCTGTGTCAGCGAGACGCGCTTCTCGTCAAGGCCCCGACTGTTCGCGCCGTGCGGCGTGGTGGCGACGGTCCCATGCCGGACGACGGCCCCCGGTTACGCTGGCCCGTCCCGAAAGGGGAGAGCCCACCCACCCGCGTGTTCCTGCCCGGTACGGAGTGCGACTCGACGCGCCCCGTTAGGGGGGCGGATTCAGGGGGGTCGACGCAACGATCGCCGCCAGCATAGCGGCCGGAGTCTGGTAGTCGAGCGTCTTGCGGGGCCGGGTGTTGAGCCGGGCCGCCACGGCATCGAGATCCGCCTGAGTGTAGATCGACAGGTTGGTCCACTTGGGGAAGTAGTCGCGCAGCAGGCCGTTCACAGTGTTCTCGTTGGTGCCCCGTTGCCAGGGGCTGCGTGGGTCGCAGAAGTAGACCGCGACGTCGGTGGCGATGGTGAAGCGCCGATGGGCGGCGAGCTCCGCGCCGCGGTCCCAAGTGAGACCCGCCCACAGCTGGCGGGGCAGCGTCTGGACCTGGGCGACCAGGGCGTCGACCACCCCCGGGGAGCCCTTGCCCGCCACCTTGACCAGGAGCACGTAGCGGGTCTGGCACTCCACCAAGGTGGCGATGTGGCTGTTGGCCGTTTCTGTTCGGCCGTCAAAGCCGGCCTGCTCGCCTGCGCCACCGGTCCACCTCTCGATCGACACGCCACCACTCAGCATGGTGTTGCATCGACCGGTTGAACCCGCCGGACCTTTCGGGGAGGCGAGTCTCGGGCCACCCACAGACGCCGGGTACCCGCGGGGTAGCGGGATTGGGTCTGTCAGCGGGCTGCGCTCTTGAGCAGTCGGATCGAAGGGCTGGGAAGCCCTATCACTGAGAGCCGCATGCGCGGGTGTCGAGGGCCATGGCCCTTCGTGCGGCGGCGCAGATCATAGGCGGCCACGGCGTGCGGGGCGCGTAGAGCGTACGCGCACACACTATGAGGCGGTTCGCCGTCAATTCGCCCCGACCAGATCAGAGGCGGAGACCAGTTCAGAGACCGGATGACCGCTCGGTCGCCGCGGCCGCCTGCACCACCTTGTGGGCTGCGCGGATATCGGTACGGCGACCTCACGGGCCGGCGGGACCTCCGATCGCGTGGCCGGGCTCGACCAGCCTTCCAGCGGGCGCCTCCGGGACCCGCTGGATCTGATCTACGTTTGGTCGTGAGAGCCACCGATGGTGGTGTGCTTCACCCAATCGCTTGCGGGAGCAGGTCGGCGAACACGAACCCGTCGCGCTCGACGACGGCGCCCCGGCTGATGTGCAGGGGTCGCGAGAAGAGTGGGCTGTTCGACACGAACGTGTGGAACTCGCCGTTCTCGCCGCAGGGATCGACATCGGCCGGCAGGGCCGCGAGGAGTGCCCGGTCGAAGAGCCGACCGGCGAAGGATCGATCAAGTCGCAACGGGTCGATGCACGCGAGCGTGGCTTCAAGGCCGGACGCGACCATCTCGCCTGCCAGCGCGGTCGTGTCCCGCCCCCAGAGCGGGAAGACGCCGGTGAACCCGACCCGCTCGAGCTGTGCCTCCCGGTAGGCGCGGATGTCGGTGAGGAAGAGATCGCCAAAGACGACCTGCGTTACCCCCCGCGCCGCGGCGACGGCCAGCGCCTCCGCCATCGCCTGTTCGTAGGTCTCGTTGGGGCAGGGGTAGGGGATCTCGACGCGCTGGAGCGGCAGGCCAATCGAGTCGGCCTGCGCGGCGAGGAGCGTCTCGCGGACTCCGTGCGTGCTCACGCGCCCGAACGCCCGCGTAACGGTCGTCAGCAGGCCCACGACCTCGACGACGCCCGAGCGGCGCACCGCCTGCAGCGCGTAGGCGGCGTCCTTGCCGCTGCTCCAGGCCACGAGCGCAAGCGGCCGTGCAGGCCGCCCCGGGGCCGGGGCACGGCGTGACCGCCGCACGCGCGGCATGCCGGTGGGTGCAGAGCTCATGGCGCGATCTCCACGGGTCCGGCTCCAGACGGGCGCAGCAGCGCGTCCGGCTCGAGGATCTCGAAGCGCAGCCGCCCGCGCAGGCGGGCGAGGGCGGCCAGGATCGGCGCACCGAGGGCCAGCACGAGCACGGCATTGCCGATCGCCCGCAGGCTGTCATACGCGAGCGAGGTGACGAGGTAGAAGCGTGCGAACCGGGCGAGCGTCTCGGCAAACGGCGCCCCCGTGAGCCAGCCGAGGTCGGGCGAACCGGCGAAGAACGTCCAGTCCCAGACGTCCATCAGCGCCCCATAGGCGAAGCCGGTCGCGACGCCGATGAGGGCGAGGACCACGAGGTCGCGCCGGCCCGGCGCGCCACGACGGCGCCCGCCGGCCAGCCCCGCGATCACCCCGACCCAGCCCGCCGCGAAGAGCTGATAGGGCAGCCAGGGCCCCACACCACCCGTGGCCAGCGCCGACACCAGGAGGGAGAGGGCGCCGGCCTCGAAGCCGAAGGCCGGGCCGAAGGTGTAGCCCGCGCACAGGATGAGGAAGAAGATGGGGCTGAACCCCCCGATGCCGCTGACGAGCGCCACGCGCAGCCCGGCGTCGATGGCGGCGATCGCGGCGAGCAGGGCGAGACTTCGGGCATCGAGCCGGCGGGCTCCGAGCTCGATCAGGAGGAGCGCACCGAGCGTGCCGAGCGCAACGGCGAAGGCGGGCGCGTCGGCGGGCAGCCCGCCCCCCGCGAAGGGCCAGAGGAAGAGGGCGAGGCCGGCCACCGACGCCACGACGATCCTCATCGGCGCGCCAGGACCTCGGCCACGGTGACCGGGCCGCCCGCGTAGAGCTGGCCGATCTGCGTGGCGTAGGCGCTGCCGTCAGACAGCGCCTGCTCGGGCGGACCGAGCTCGACGACGCGGCCCTCGCGCACCTCGACGAGGCGGTCGGCGACCGTCGCGGCGAGCGTGCTGTCGTGGGTCGAGACGACGATCGCCGCGCCCTGCGCGCGCAGCCGGCGGATGACGGCGCCGATCGCGTCGCGCGCGGCCCGGTCCATCCCCCGCGTGGGCTCGTCGAGGACGGCGAGCGCGGGCGACCCGGCCAGGGCGGCGGCGATGGCGGCGCGCTGCCGCTCGCCGGCGCTGAGGTCCCGCGGATCGCGATCGGCGAGATGGCGCAGGCCGAGTTCGTCGAGCAGAAGCACGGCCGGCTCGCCACTGCCGGTGCGGGCGAGCGTCAACGCGATCTCGGCTGCCACGCTGGCGCGGTACAGGATGGCGCCCGGGTTCTGGGGGACGAACGCGACCCGACCCCCCGACCGCTCGACCTGGCCGGCGAGTGGCTCGGAGAGGCCGACGAGCGCGCGCAGGAGCGTCGTCTTGCCGTGTCCGTTCGGGCCCATCAGCACGACGACCTCGCCGGCGCGACCGGCCAGGGTGACCCGCTCGAGGACGGGGCGCCCGGCGTGCCCGACCGCGAGGTCGCGCAGCTCCCAGGCGATGGGCCCTAGGGTCGCCAGGGGCCGCGGCTCGCGCGCGCGCAGCCGTGGGGCCCATGCGCGTGCCTCGGCCACGGTCAGGGGCAGCGGATTCCAGGCGCAGGCCACTCCGAGTTCGACCACTTCGGGCGGGGAGGGCAGGCACGGCGCCACGGCGCGCGGCGATCGCGGCTCCGAGGCGCGCCCCCCTGCCATGACGATCACCCGATCGACGCGCGGCAGCAGGCGCTCCAGGCGATGCTCGGCCACGACGATCGTGAGCCCGGCCGCGGCCAGCTCCAGACACGCCTCCACGACGGCCGCAGCGCCCACGGGGTCGAGCTGCGAGGTGGGCTCGTCGAGCGCCAGGATCGCCGGACGCAGCACGAGCGCGGCGGCGATGGCCACGCGCTGGCGCTCCCCGCCCGAGAGCGTCCCGATGCGGCGCTGGCGGAGACCGCCGATGGCCAGCCGCTCGAGCGCCTCGTCGACCCGCCGGTGCATCTCCGCCGGGGCCACCGCGGTGTTCTCGAGCGCGAACGCCACCTCGCGCTCGACCGTGCCGTAGACGAAGGAGCGCTCCGGATCCTGGAACACGAAGCCGACGTGGCGAGCGAGCGCGCGGGTGGGGGTGCGCAGCACGTCATGTCCGGCGACCTGCGCGCGACCCGCGATCCGCCCGCCGTGGAAGTGGGGCACGAGCCCGTCGAGCAGGCGCAGCAGCGAGGACTTGCCACTGCCGGAGGCCCCCGCGAGGAGCGTGAGCCCCGGTTCGAGGACGGCCGTGATGTCGCGCAGCGCGGGCGCCTGCGCCGCGGGATACGCGTAGGTCAGGTGGTCGAGCTCGACGAGGCTCACGGCAGGGCCGGCACGGCCAGGAGCAGGCAGGCCGCCACGAGCACCGGGTCGAGCGGCGGCATCGTGATCGCGGGGTAGGGTTGCCAGTCGGGCGTCCCGCCCGCGAGACGGGCCACCAGGAACAGCGCGACCGCGGCCCAGGCAGCCCCCACCGCGACCCGGTCGCGCGCGTGCCACGGCGCGCTCGCGAACCGTGTCCGGGCGACGCTGCCGTAGGCGCGGGCCTCCATCGCCTCGGCGAGGGCCAGCGCGTCCTCGATGGCGCTCAGCATGGTCGGCACGAGGATGTCGGCCCAGGAGCGCGGTCCGCGCGGCCGCCAGCCGCGCATCCGCTCGGCATCGCGCACCGCGAGCGCCGTGCGCCCGATGCCGGGCACGAGGTTGAGCGCGACGGCCAGGACGAGACCGCTGCGCTCGAGGCGCGCCGGAAGCGCGTCGATGAGCTCATGGGGTTCGAGCACGAGCGAGACCGGCGCGACCGCCAGCACCGCCCCGACGAGGCCCAGGGCGACATCTGCGCCGTAGGCGACCGATTCGGCGGTCAGCGGGCCGCCGACGAGCGGCCACGCCTCGGGTAGGACGGCCAGGACGTGCACGCCGCTGTGGCTGAGCAGCGCGTTGAGACCCACGGCGAGCGCGCCGAAGAGGCTCGCGGCGATCAGGGTCGGGCGCAGCGAGCGTTCGGCCGGCAGGCGCGCCGCCAGCACGTCCAGCGCCACGAGCACGACGAGGGCGCGGTACAGCGGATCGTTCGACGCGAGATCGACCACGAGCGCGGCGGCGGACCAGAGCAGGAGCGCCCGCGGGTTCACGGGGTCCGCCGGCGGCGCATGGCCGCGAGTCCGATCGCGAGGAGGAGCAGCACGGCCAAGGCGAGGACGCCTGCGGCCGGGACCGCGGCGGAGGTCCCGGAGGACGACGGCCCGCCGTCGGGAACCGCCGCCGGGGTGGCGGGCACCGCGGATGATGGGGCCGCAGTGGACGTCCCCATCGTGGCCGGTGCGGCCGCGGAGGCCACGGGAACCATGGTGGGGGGCGCCGTCGCGGTCGTGGGCGCGGTCGGCACGGGGACCGGGCGCGCCGGTCGGGGCGTGGGGGACGGTTGGGGCGAGGCTCGCGGCGTGTTTCGCGTGGCGAGCGGACCAGCCGTCGGCGAGCTCGTCGGTGGGCTCGTCGGGGGGCAGCGGCCGGGCGCCGCCGGTGGCGCGGGCGATCCGGTCTGGGCGTCGTAGCGGAAGCCCTCGGCATCGCCGTCGCCGAGTGTCTGGCTGCTGATGCCCAGGCTCGAGAGCGTCCAGGCCCCGCCGCCCCGGGCCACGAACATCACCCAGTAGGGGCCCGTGTCGGTCCAGCATCCGGGCGGATACGTGGTCGGCTCCCCGTCGAGCTGGCAGACGGCCAACCCGAGGCCGGCGTACCCGCTCGTCGCGGATTCGACGCCGCTCAGCGCCAGCGCCTGCGCGCCGCTGATCGTGGCCGCCCCGAAGGCGACGCAGCGCACGAGGATGCGGCCGTCGCCGTGCTCGACGACGAGCGCAACGTGATGGAGCCCGTCGGCCGCGGCGCATCCGGCGGCGGCCGGGCGGACAGGGGCGGCCGCGCCGGCGAGGCCGAGCAGACAGGCGATCGCCACGAGCCCGAGACCCCGACGCCCGAGCCAAGGAACGCGGGCCGTCACGCGCTCCCCGCTCCGCGGCCCGCCGCCGGCGTGGGTTGACGGCGCCCGATGCGCGCCGGACATCGGCCTACGGGCGCGCCGCGCGCCGGGCCAGGGGCACCACGAGCGCGCCGGCGGCGAGGCCGAGCAGGCCTGCCACCAGCACGAGCAGCGGGGCGTCAGGGCCCCCGTCCTGGCCCTGCGGCAACCCGCTGGAGGTGGCCGGCAGGGTCGCGGCCGGCACTCCGCTGGCCGTGGGGTGCGAGGGACCGCAGGCCCGTGTCGTGACGGGGCGACCGGGTGTCCAGGGTGCGAGCCCCGGGAGGGGCACGCGCTCGAGGGCCGCTGGGACCTCGCTCGTGGTGAATGCGTCGGGCGCCGCGTTGCCGGGGAAGATGAACCCGCCGTCGGGGGCCTGGAAGCGGCGCAGATCGTCGAGAACGGTGTGCGCGGCCACGGTCCAGGCCGGCGAGACCGGGGATTGGTGGAGCGCCGTGAGCGCCTGGAGGACGAGCGCGTCGGAGTCGGGGTCACTCGGCGCCCCCGGTCCGGCCTGGTACGGGAAGCCGCCGGCGGCGCCCTGGACGCCGTGCAGATAGGCGAGCGCGGCGGGCACGGGCGCGGCGTCGCCCACCGCAGAGAGGGCCATCAGGGCGATCGCTGTCGAGTTCGTGTCCCCCGTCGTGGCGCCCGACGCGGTCTCGTAGTTCCAGCTGCCATCGGCGTCCTGGAGGGCGGCGAGATGGACCACCGCGGCGGCCGGCACCGGCTGCCCCGCGGCGCGCAGGGCCAGGATCGCGAGCGCCTGGCTGAACGTCGCGCCGTCCCCGACGACGCCGGACGCGGGGCGATAGAAGCTCGCCAGCCGGGCCAGCACATCGAGCCCGCCGAAGGCACGCGGATCCCGCCGACCGGCGGTGAGCGCGAGGAGCAGCTTGGCGGTCTTGCCGGCGTCCGCGGTCGCGGCGGCCACCTGCGAGGCCAGGAACGCGTAGGCGGATCCGTCGGCGCAGGTGGTGAGGGTGGCGGGGTCGTCACCCGCGGCGACCGTGCCCAGGATGAAGTCCTCGGTCTCGCCCGGCGAGCCGTCGAGCGAGCCGTCCGGGCGCTGCTGACCGGACAGGTAGCGCAGCGCCGCGAGCGCGTGCGCGCCGTCGGTCGAGAGCCCGGCGGATGGCGCGAAGGCCGTACGGACCGGCAGCGGCAGCGCCTCGAGCCCCTGCGGCACCTGGCTCGTGGTGAACGGGTCGGGGGCCGCGTTGCCCGGGTAGCGGAAGCCGCCGCTCGCCGCGTCCTGGAAGCCGAGAAGGCTCGCGAAGGGCGACTGCCCGTCCTTCGTCCAGCTCGTGCCGATGTCCTGTCCCGACGCCGCGAGGGCCTCGATCACGAGCGCGTCAGAGTCGGGGTCGCTGCCCGCGCCCGCCTGGTAGGGGAAGCCGCCGTCGGGCTGCTGCTGCGCCCGCAGGTAGGCGAGGGCGCGGGCCAGCGCGGGATCGGTGTCCGCGGCCCCGGCCGCCACGAGGGCCATGACGGCGACCGCCGTCGAGTTCGTGTCCCCCCCGACCGAGGCATCTTTCGTGCCCTGGTAGTTCCAGCTCCCGTCGCTGTCCTGGGCGGCGCGCAGCGCAGTGACGGCGGCCGCCGGCACGGGGACCGCCGGCACCGCCGCGCCCGACAGTGCGAGGATCGCGAGCGCCTGGCCGAACGTGGCCCCGTCGCCGTAGCGGCCGCCGACGGGGTCGTAGAAGCCCTGCAGGCTGGCGAGGAGGTCCACGCCGGCGAACGCCGCTGGATCGCGCCCGGCGGCGACCAGGGCGAGGATGAGCTTGGCGGTCTTGCCCGCATCGGCGGTCGCGGCGGTGAGGTGCGCGGCGAGGAAGTCGAGCGGCGTGGATCCGCTCGCCGGGCGCAGCGTGCCGGGGTCGTAGCCGGCGGCCGCCGCCCCGAGGACGAGGTCCTCGGTCTCGCCCACGGATCCATCGAGCGAGCCGTCGCGCGCCTCGTGCGCGACGAGGTACCGCACCGCCCGGGAGGCGGGATCGTTCTGCGCCCGGGCGACCGGTGCAGTAACCAGGGTCGAGAGGATGACGACGGCCAGTATCGCGCTGGTCGCACCGAGACGCGCTCGCATGGGAACCCTCCGCAGCGCACGACATCCCACCCGCCTGTGAGAGGCCGAAGCGTCCGAAGGCCTCCCATCCCGTGGCGCGCGGGTGGGGTTTCAGCAGTCCGCTCGGACCGGGTCTCCTGGCTCGCGGATCAGCACGCACCGACCGCCTTCCCGGGACCTTTCGGTCCCCGTGGCATCTGGTCGGTCGCTCCCCGCTCACAGTTGCGCGACAGCGCCGGACTCGCACCGGCTTCCCCGCACCCGAACGGCTATTCAGTTGCCGCGGCAGTATGGGCCTCTCGACGCCCGGGCGGCAAGCCGGATGTCAGGTCTGGCGAGCCGTCGCGACGGCGCCGAGGGGGATGGCGGGCAGCCCCGGATCGGCCGGCGCGGCCGACGACCCGTCTCTCCATGCGCGCGGTTGTCATGCCGACGGGCGCCCGCCCGAGTCTGCTGCTCCGGAAGCATCGGCGCTGCACGCTCAGGGGTGGGGCCAGATCTGAACGTCATTCCGACGCGCCGCGGCGGCGATCCGCGACGCCCGGTTCGCGGCGCCAGTGCTCCGGCTCGCGCTCGCGGAACGCCGGATCGCGGTGGATCTGGTGCCTGCCTCGCTCGTCCGCGATCGCGCGGTCGAGGAGACCAGGGCAGCGATAGCGGCCGGCGGGCAGTCCGTCGCTGTCTTCCTCGCCGCGAGTCGCGCCATCGTCGCTTGTGTGGCCCAGGGCTCAGCTACGACCGGCGTCCACGCATGCCGCCCCTCCTTGCGCGGGGCGGGTCGAGTCGCACTCCGTTCCGGGCAGGAACACACGGGCGGTGGGCCCTCCCCTTTCGGGACGGGCAAACAGGCCAGGGCCGACGGCGATGGTCGCTTGGACTGCCGATGAGCACGAGCCACAGCCTTGACGAGAGGCGCGGCTCGCCGAC
>Ga0307373_10009503_pt1 | contig 14519 bp, 11 predicted proteins | sample OX2MG_FD_202534 | JGI IMG/M metagenome (GOLD analysis project Ga0307373, IMG submission 202534) | Soil microbial communities from Risofladan, Vaasa, Finland - OX-2 | ecosystem: Environmental > Terrestrial > Soil > Coastal area > Acid sulfate soil | place: Finland: Risofladan, Vaasa | collected... | reverse complement strand
GGAACTTCGCAAGGGGTACTGGTATCCGGGACCTTCGGACGACGACGTCTATTGGCCTGCCCTCCGGCTCGAGCTTGTCAACAGCGGCCTTGGCGAGGCGATACGTTCGGTAGAAGACAGCTCCAACCGCATCGTGGGGCTCATGCGACCTCCGGGCACGTCCTCCATCGACACCCGAGGCCTCGTTCTCGGATATGTGCAGAGCGGAAAGACGACAAACTTCATGAGCGTGATCGCCAAAGCGGCGGATGTTGGCTACAAGTTGTTTGTGGTGCTGTCAGGCGTGACGGACAACCTGCGCGCCCAAACCCAGGAACGCCTCGAGTCCTCACTCGTCGGTGACATCAGGTACCGCTGGTTCCTTCTAACCGACATCGACAATGACTTTCTCAATCCTGGAAACGCCGCCAACCTTCTAGGTCCCGGTGATGATCGCCTGCTCGGGGTGATCAAGAAGAACCCATCGCGCTTGCGTCGTCTCCTGCGCTGGCTCGATTCGGCGGGCCCAGCCGTGACACAGAACTGCCCGATGCTGATCATCGACGACGAGGCGGATCAGGCGAGCGTCAACGTCGGGACGAAGAATCGCACAACGCGAATCAACGGTCTCATCAAACAGATTCTTGAGAAGCCCAAGGCCGCGTACGTCGCATACACGGCCACCCCATTCGCCAACCTCCTGATCGATCCGAGCTCTCCTGCGGATCTGTATCCGCGCCATTTCATCGTGGAACTACCTCGCCCCGATGATTACTTCGGTCCAGAGAAGATCTTCGGACGGGAGCCGCTGACCGCTGAAGAAGCGGAGGACGGACTCGACGGACTCGATCTTGTCCGACATGTTCCACCCGAGGACGTCCCGAGGCTTCTCCCGCCTCGCACACGAGCGGAACTGGACGGCTGGGATGCGGAAACGACGCCCAGCCTCGAAGAGGCGATCCGCTGGTTCGTTCTAGCCACGGCGGCGAGGCGGCACCGAGGAACGGGCAATCGCCACTCCACAATGCTTGTCCACACCTCGATGATGGCGAACGCGCACTTCAAGTTGCGCGACGTGCTTGGCTCCGCGCTGGATCGGCTCCGAGCCGCGTTGAGCCGTCGCGACGAGAGCTTGCTGACGAGCCTCGAGACTCAATGGGAACTCGAAACATTTCGAATGCCGGCAGCGGTGTTCGGGCGGCATAAGGCGGCGTGGGGGGACGTCGCGACCCACCTGGAGGAAGTTCTCTCCGACTTGACGATTGTCGTTGACAACTACATGTCCACCGAGCGTCTTGCCTATGCCAAGGATGGACCTCCCGTGACCGCGATCGTCATTGGTGGCAACACGTTGTCCCGAGGTTTAACCCTGGAGGGGCTGGTGTGCAGCTTCTTTGTCCGCGCGGCATCGGCTTATGACACGCTGCTCCAGATGGGCCGGTGGTTCGGTTACCGGGAAGGATATGAGGACCTCGTGCGAATATGGATGACCGAGGATCTGGAGACCTGGTTCTTCTGGCTCGCCACGGTTGAAGAGGAGATCAGGCGTGAGATACGCCGGTACGAGGAGCTCCAACAGACACCCCTTGATGTGCCGGTCCGGATCCGCTGTCATCCGGCGATGGCCATCACTTCGGCAGCGAAGATGCGGGCGGCCGTACCGTCGAAGATAAGCTTCGACCAGGATCGTGAGCAGACGATTCTCTTCAACACGGACTCCGCATGGCTTCAGACCAACCTCGAAGCAACGAGGGAGATGCTTCGTCGCCTCGAGGCAGGTGGGTTTAGGCGTCAGGGCGGCCAGCATCGGCCGGTCTTTGAGAACGTGCCGGCTGACGAAGTCTCGGCCTTCCTGGCTCGATACCAGTTCCACCCGAGCGCGTACCGGACACGGGCCGACCTCCTACTCGGGTATATAGCCGAGCAGACCGCACAGGGATTTCTGACCAGGTGGTCGGTTGTTGTGATGGCCCACCCTGACGATACAAACGGCACAGTCGAACTCGGGCTGGATGGGCCAGTCAACCTGATCCAGCGCGCACGACTCGACATGCCCAACATCCCGCACGCAAACATCAAGAGTCTTGTCTCCACCGTCGATCGGCTGGCGGATCTCCAACTGGCGCAGGGGGAAGTGACGAAGCAGTTCGGGAGCAAGGTCGACGACAAGACGCTTGCGGTTTACCGGGAGGACCTACTTGGCAAGGTCGGGCTCTTGTGCGTATATCCGATAAAGAAAGACTCGCTCCCTCGGCGGATGGACCGAGATCGCCATGACGGCCGCCGCCAGCGCAAGGAACTCGGCGCCGAAGAACACGTCGTGGGGGTCGGGATCTTCTTCCCGAAAGCGGGTGGCGACGTGAAGACATATTCGTACATGGCCGCGGATCTCTCGAAGGTCGAGCGCGAGCCGGACGACCTTGATGTCGATGAGATGGACGAGGCGGATGAGCGCGCGGCACAGCAGGAGGAACAGACGACAGTTGTCTGATCGATCGGATGTTGCCTTTGCCCTGCTGCAAGCCGAGGCGCCGGCGGAGCTGGTCGCTCGCGACAGCGACCTCGTGCTTCCCGGAGGTGCCGTTCAACATGCGCGCGACGCACTCGGGCGCCTCCACCTTCTGGTTCCGCTGGCCGAGGACGAGCCGGCTGCCGAGGACGCTGCCAGCAGAGGGGTCACCATGCACACCCATGAGCTAGTCGACCGCGACGTCGTGCACAGATACGCCGATGTCACCTGCCAGATTGCCTCTCTGCATGACTTGTTCGCTGTGATATGCGATGAGATGTTGGATGCCATCGCGGCGGCGCCAATGAAACCCGGAGTGGCCTGCAAGGCCGTCGTCGAGCGCTGGCGGGAGCTGATCGGAGAGCCCTCCGAGCGCCTACTCAGCGGTCAAGCGCTCAGCGGCCTGCTGGCGGAGACTCACGTTCTGGAGGCTCTCGCGCGGATGGACCCCACCAGCGCGCTGAAGGTGTGGACTGGGCCTTCGAAAGGACGGTATGACTTCATCGGCCCAGGGCTGGCTCTGGAGGCGAAAGCGACCACAGCTCGTGAGCGGCTGACCGTCGAGATCCATGGCGTGTCACAGCTGGACTTTCCTAAAGACTCGAGACTCTTCTTGAGTGTCGAGAGACTGGAGTCGGTGCCCTCGGGCGGCGACTCGGTTCCTGACGCCGTTGAACGGCTGCTTGCATGCGGAGTGGACACTCGCGGACTGATGCGCGCTCTCGGTGAAATCGGCTACAGACCCGCCGACGCAACGGCGTACCTGAAGGTGCGCTTCCGCACGCTAGAGCTACGGTACTACTCCGTCGATGAGAACTTCCCACGTATCACTGCGCTGTCGTTCACGAATCGCGACGTCCTCGAGCGGGTGACACAGCTACGGTATGTTCTGGACCTGACGGGGACACCACCTGCATCATTGCCTCCCATGGAAGTGGATGGGATCATGCGGGACCTTGTCGCCGAGGGCGCATGAGTGAGACCTCTGGTCTTGTACTCGGAGCCCTTTCCGCCGGGGGGCAGCATCGACGCCCGAACGGTGAAACGTGCGCTGGGTCGCTCGACATACGACCCTTGGTCTGTCTTCCTTCGTGAAACCCTGCAGAATAGTTGGGACGCGCGATCGGAGCCCGATGGGCCTATATCGTTCGGCGTGGATGCTTGGTTCGCCACTGAAGATCAGCTTGGGGTACTACGTGAGACGATCTTCGCGGCGCTCCCCTCCGGCTCCGCGCTGGGGGTTGACTTGGAAGATGGGGCGTTACCGGTCCTCGTTGTCAGCGACTGGGGAACCCGAGGACTCGGCGGGCCGACACGGGCTGATCGAGCCACGAGCGAGCGAACGGACTTCATCGATTTCGTCCGGAACATCGGGCGCGACCAGAAGAAGGGCTTTGCTGGAGGGACGTACGGTCTCGGCAAAGGCGTGCTCTTCCAGCACAGTGTGCACGACACAATTCTGGTGTTCACCCGCACCACGTTCATGGACCGCCCGATCTCCCGCTTCATGGGACTGGCTGTATCGGAGCCTTACGAAGATGATCGCCTCCGGTTTACTGGACGGCACTGGTGGGGCATCGAGGACGAGGCTACCGGGGTAAACCCCGTCCAGGGGCGGCCGGCCGAAGAGCTCGCACTCGCTCTGGGAATGGACTCGATCCCTGAAGGTGAGACAGGTACGGCGATCATGGTCATCGCGCCAGCAGCGCTGGACGAGGGGGACTGGGAGGGAAGAGATTCGATCGACGACATTGTCGGTCGGATCGTCGACGCAGCAGCGTGGCATGCATGGCCACATATGAGCGGCAGCATCAGAACGCCCAGCATCCAATTCTTCTTCTCGTGTGAGGGAAGCCGGATCACACCTCCTGACCCGAGCCACCACCCCGTCCTGAAGCACTACGTCGGGGCCTATCGCCGAGCCGTCGATTCGTTGCCGGCATCTTCTCACGCTGAAGATCTGTACACCGTCAGCGAACTCACGTCGGAGCGGCCGGCCAGACGCCTCGGAGTGCTCGCCTATCGCCGCTATCCGCGTGAAAACCGCGTGGCCACACCTCCTTTCGGCGATGTGGACAGCCACGTGGCACTCATGCGGGCCCCACGACTAGTCGTCAAGTATCTTCGCGTTGGCAGCGACGCCGAGGCCTTTGCAACTGCTGGAGTCTTCGTCGCCGATGCGGAGTTGGACGAGAAGTTCGCCCTCTCGGAACCGGTCACGCACGACGACTGGATTCCACAGCGCGCCCAAGGGGAGCAGTACGAAAGAAACCCGGTACGGCAAGCGCTCGACCGCATCCGTCGGTCGTTCCGTGCAAGGCCGGTCCCGCCCGTGGTTGGCGAGTCGGGTCACCTGCCGGGTGTCACAAGCCTCGCTACGATGCTGGGGGGGCTGCTTGCGGGCATGCCTGGAGGTGTCGACCCGGGCATACCCGCCGGTACGGCCAGTGGGGTCCCGGCTGGCCCAGCAGGCGGCGACGGCGGAGTGGGGGGAGGCGGAGCACCGCAGCGACCACGAAGTCAGGCAGTGGCGCGAATCGGAGAGAACGCGAGCCTGCTCGTCACCGAATCAGGGGAGGCGGCTGTCGAGTTCGACGTGTACGCAATCGCGCCCGATGGCGCGACCTTACGAGTACACGCGCTGCCAAGAGTTGTGCTTGAAGGCGCAGCTCTCGAGGCGCTGGAGGAGGCGCCCGCCGGCGCGCCCGTCCCGCGCGTTATCGGTTGGCGGGCTCGCAATACCAGTGATCTTGTTGCGGGCGACGTCTTGACCATTACCGATCGGTCGGAGAGAGAGTGGGTCGTTCGTATGAGCCAGCCGCCCGATACAGCAGTGACCCTCACGCTGCGGCTGGAGGCGACGGCAGGCTAATGCGGGCGCCGGTGAGTTTCGGATATCTAACTCCCAGATCGGCACGAGTGCGTGCCGGACAGTGGTCGGTTAGAACCACTGGCGCGGAGGCGTCCGTGCCGAGCGGCGTCCTCCCAGGGTGGGACTATTTCACGCCTGTCCAAGTCGAACGGGAACTAACGGTTGACATGCCGGGACTCCGCGCCGACTGCGGTCTTCCGAGCGACGCGCGTGTCAGCGCGGTGCTTGGATGGCATTCTTCGTTGACCGGCATCCGCGGAGCTGCGGCTTTCGATGTCGCAGAAAGCGACGCCACGATAGTGCGCGTGGAATTGGAACCAACGCAGCTCGGCGGCAGCCTGACCCTGCAGTCGAAACTGGTCCTGGCCACCTCCGCGGAGGGTCGCTCGGTGTTGTCGCCTCATCGCGCCGGATGCCTGCTCTGGTCCGAGGAGACTCGCATCATCCTGGAAGGCGAAGGTCACCGGTTCCCGATTCTGCCACTCGACTTCATCAGTGCCGGGATCGGCGGTGGAAGATCGTCTTCCGGTTGGTACCTGGAGGGTACCAACGAGGATCTGTCCTCGTCAGGGGTCGGCTCGCTTCGCCTCCTTGTGAACACGTCGAACCCGGTGATACTCAATCTTCTTACGGATCCCGGCGACATCCAGGCGGTGGCGATACAACAGTTCATGCAGTACGACGTGTACCGCCAGCTCGTCATGGCTGCGTTGCACAATGATGACCTGCTCGATGGCTTGGAGCACGAAGCGGGGACGCTCGGCGAACTTCTTGCCACCACTGTCCGACGAATTTTCGACGCGCAGCGACTGGACAGTCTCCGAGGGGACTATTCGCAGCAGCCCGGCGAGTTCGAAGCACTGCTTCAAGCGAGGCTTCGCTTTCTGGATGCTCAATCATGATGTTCGTTTATCCACGGCTGGATACCACTGTCGCCTCAGAACTCTTGGCCGAGTACACGGGTCTCGACATCGGTGCTCTGGGTGGGCGGGCCGCATACGCTCACCCCCGCGTCCAGTGGTATCCGACAGCGCCGAATCGGGTGGACGAGATGAGGCTGAGAGACCTTCGCGACACCGTCCTCGGCATCGCAGCACAGTTCGGGCACCCAGCTGTCCCGAGCCAGCGCTCGACAGGCTATACGCAGTTCGATCGGAGCGTTGCACCTGCGATGTTCCGAATCATGGAGATCGTTCCATCGGACGCAGCAAACGAGGGCGTGTGGTCGTTCCTCTCTCTGGTACTACTCCCAGATGTGTCCCTGTGGCGGTTTCCGAATCGCGATCGCCGTGAGAACTACGAGCGGGTTCTCGGCCGTCCGCGTAATGTTTTCCGTCGGCTCTGGTGGCGGTGTTTCGCCCTCGGCGACGCAGCGGACGGCGCCGTGTCCCATCTTCTCGAAGACGAGGCGGTAGGGCTGTTCGAGCGCCCCACGCTGGGTGGGGACCCGCGTGTCGCGACTGCCATTGCCGCTGCTCACCTTGAGCGTTTGACAAGCTCCTCCACCTCACGAACTGAGGTGATGAGGCAAGCAACGAAGCGTCTGCTCAGACTTTCAGCGATCGTTTCTCTGAGCGCACTCGGAGACATGGAGTTGATGAAAACCGTGGGGGAGGTATTCGACGTCGCGACCGCGGTGGTGGAGAACGATCAGAGCAACCGAACCCGCACGGCGACAGGTACCTGAGCGTGTGGGTTGGATCTCGCGACGGCCGACACTTCGACGCAAGTTTTGTAATCAACCAGCACGTAAGCCTGGTGATCTTGTACGAGGCCGCTGGCGGAACGGCGGACCACGCTCGCAACACGGAGTACTCCAAAGGACTGATTGAGATCCTCCTCCGGCTGGGGGAACTCGGGGCCCCATCGTGGAAATCGATGTCGAGTCGAGCGTCACACAGTTGCTCCCCGTTGAGCAGCGGCGAATTCGGTTGAGACGGCACGCTTACCCCATTTCACTATCGGGGCTCTCTCGTAGTGCAGCGTCGGGCTTGAAGAGTGACATCTCCACGGCTGCGCGACATCCGGGGAGCCCTCCTGGCTCCGCAAAGGGAGGATCGAGCAGGAATCTTGCGATTCATTTGAGCGGGCTCAGACTGACCGCGACGGAGCTGTCGGCCTATCTATCCGAGGCGCGGTCGGAGTCGCGTTGACAACCTGAGGGACAGCCCACACCGACCGCGCACGCCGAGGCCAACCAGCATCGGCTCTCCGGCTTCAACGGCGCTTGCAGAGCACACGACGGATTGGGTGGCTCGACGGCTCAGGAATCACTCGTCGAGCGCTCCCTGTCCCTGGATTCGCGTAGTCCGGTCACCGTTCGAAGTAACAACTCGCTCGCAGCGGCAGGATCGGCGTGTTCCCAGACACGGAGAACAGTCCAGCCAGCCGCCACAAGTATTGCGTCAGTCTCACGGTCACGCTCTTTGTTGCGTGTGAGTTTTCGAGTCCAGAAATCGGCGTTCGTATGGGGGACGACGAAATGATCGGGGCAGCCGTGCCAGAAGCAACCATCGACAAACACGGCGAGACGTTCACGCGCGAACACGAGATCGGCGGTTCGCCTGACAGCAGAAACCGGACGCGCGCACACACGGAAGCGCAGTCCACGGCGGTGTGCAGCGGATCTGAGGCGGCGTTCCGGAAGGGTATCCCGCCCACGCGTCGCGACCATCGTGTTCCTGGAGTTTCGTGACGAGGCCCATGATCCCTTCGGCGCCACCCACGCGGGGGGGTTAGACGGAACCATCGGAAGTCGCAGATATCGAGCTCCGGATGGGCAGTGCTGCAGTAGCCGTTTGAGCAGCTTGCCGATTCAGACGGACATGACGCACAGCAGCGGCATCAACCCTCGTCAGAAGACGCCGGCGCATATCCGGCTCACCCTGCATCTCGTCGAAGATAGCCTCTATCACCGATCTGGCGAACGACAGATCGGCGACGGGCAGCTGCGAGGGATCGACGTCTGGCATCGCATGGCCGACGAGCTCTACGGATCGTTCTGATTCCAAACGAGGCGAACGCTCGCCCGACCGGTATGCCGACCCAGCCTCCGTCGCGACCCCTGACGCGATGGCGAGGAAATGTCCGCGCAACTCGGTGGGAATCCTGACACGCATCTTGGCCACATCCAAGCCGAACTCGTCGTCACGAGCCGCAGGAATATCGACCGCCACGCGCGCAAGTTTTGTGTGCTCGTCGACCGTGCGCAGACGGGACCACCCACCGGCCTGAACCAGTCGATCATGACGATAGAAGTAGAAGCCCTGCTGGCGATTCCACTTCGCAGGGCCGCCTGCGCGCTGATGGGCGTCCGCGGATGAGAAGGTTTGCTGCGTGGGCAGCACGAACGGGCGCACGACCACTGGCTCTCCGCCGTCGGGGAAGAAGACGCTCTGTTCCTCGAGTGCTATCGTCCTCGCCTCGTCTCGCGCAAATGGATCCCACGCGCGCAGATCCTTCCCATCTAGGGTGATGCTCACCCTGCCGGCGCGTGCCTCGCCAGCCAGAAATCGGTGAAACACCATTTCCAAATGCGCTCGTACGTCGCTTGCGAGAGTCGCGAAGGCCCTGCGCGCGGCTGCGCCGTCTGGATACTTGTAGTCCAAGATGCGGTCGAGTCCCTCCCAAAGAACCACGGTCCCAGTGTGTGCCCGCAGAGGTGAGATCAACTGGTCGAGTACCTCGTCGGGCTCGATCCTGAGAACTTCCCATCGGTTCGTCCGAGCGACGTGATCAAGGTCCCAAGAGCAGACCTCGATCCTGCGTCGTTCGTGACTTCTTCGACTCGCTACGGTCAAGCAGCGGCACTGGCTGAGCGAGGCAGTTTTGAGGCCGAGGCCGTACCTGCCGAGTTCCCCAGCCTGATACGTGCGTTTCGACCCGTATCTCATCGCCTCTTCGAGCACGCGATATGACATGCCCGTTCCATCATCCGTTATGCAGATCCAGGAGCCGGTGCCGTCGAAATGGAATTCGAGCTCGACGTGCCGGGAGCCGGCAGAAATGCTGTTGTCCACGATGTCCGCGATCGCGGCTGGGAGGTCATACCCGATATCCCGAAGAGAATCGATGAGTCGGCGCGCAGACGGCAGCAGCGTGACACTGCCCGTCATACCATCACCGCCGGAATTGCGAGTTGTGCGGACGCGCTGTCCTTCGGTAAAGCCGCGCCCGTCGAACAATGGCGTACAACGGGACAGTCGCCACACCTTGGAACGGATGGTCCGCACACGGTCCGTCCGAGCGCAAGGACCGCCGCGTTGAAGGCGGGATCGGGGCCTCTCTGGCCGGCGAGCGAGAACAGGTCGAGCCGGGACTGCCAGCGGCCCCCTGTCGCGCCGAGCCGAAAGACTCGTGATCCAATGCGTTCCGTGTTTGTGTCGACCAGGACGAGGCGTCGCCCGAACCCGAACGCGAGCACGGCGTTGGCAACGTTTTCGCCAACCCCGGGAATGCTGCGCAACCCGATCTCGTCATCGGGAACGCGGCCGTCGAAATGATTGACGACGGAGATTGCTGCCCCGACGAGCAGGTCGGCGCGCAAACCGAGATCCAGCGCTACCAGCCCACGCTTTGCTGCACCGTTTGCGCCGCGCTTAAGGCATGACGGCGAAGGCGCGAGCAGGAGGAGCCGCTCATACACGCCTCGAACTCGGGCGATCGGTGTTCGTTGGAGACAGAGCTCGGCCATCAGTACGTGCCACGGATCTGCGCCACGCCGCCATGGATGGGTCTCGGGTTCCGCGGTATGCCAAGTCAGGAGTGCCTCGCGAAAGCCGACTTCCGGGGTAGCCGTCCTCGACCGCGTTGAGCGAGTGGCCAAAGCCAGGTGCACACCTCTCCCGACTGCTTCGGCCAGCATCGGAGGCACAGCGTTACCAATCTGGCGGAAACGCACACTGGGCGGGCCGGCGAATCGGTACCAGTCAGGGAACGTCTGAAGACGAGCGGCCTCACGGATAGAGAGCGTGCGGTCGACCTCGGGATGTATGTACCAGTATCCGTCCTTCGCGATGTGCGCGGTTATCGTCCGACTCAGATTGTCCCATTCGAGCCGCTTGTATTTGTCCCGGAAGATGTCGTTGCGATATCGCTGTAACCGCGCAGGAAGGTCATCGTAGGTCTGCCCGGGACGCAAGAGCGCGAATGCCTCAGCATCGTCGGGCCGCACGGCGCGGGTGATGTGGTCGTAAATGAAGGGCCGCTCGTGCCGCGTCAATCCACGTCGGAGACGGACTTGGAGCTGGGACGAGGGTGGCCCCTCGTACGCGAGGGTTTCAGCGCGCTGATCCGCACCGACGGACGGCAGATCCGCGATTGCGTCTCTCAAGGTGTTGCGGCGCGGCAACGGCTCAGGCCACCGCATCCGGCCGCCGGCACTGATCCCAACAAGGAAGAGACGTGACCGAAACTGTGGGACGCCGTGATCGTAGGCGCCCAGAATGCGCGCCTCGGTCGTGAATCCCAGGCTCCTCAACCCCTCTTGGAGGCCGACCAGCACTGCCGCGTCGTTCCAAACAGCAAGGTCTGGGACGTTCTCAACCAGGACCGCTCGTGGCTTCAGCTCGGCGACCACCTGAAGGAAGCTGTCCCACAGGTGTGCTCGAGCGTCATCGCCGGAGCGCTGGCCCGCGTCGACGAGGCTCCGCAATCGCTGCCGCCCTGCACGCGAAAATGGCTGACAGGGGACACCGCCGGCAACGACATCCACGCGCTCGATCCCCCAGGCCGCGAGGTGATCAAGAAGGTCTCGGGGGTCGGTAAGGTCGCCGCAGTACCCCAGCCCGCGGAGATTGGCAACGTGGGTCTCTACGGAGAATCGATCACTGTCCGCGCCCGCAAGGACGGAGAATCCGGCGTCATGAAGCCCCAAGCTAAGGCCGCCGGCGCCGCAGAACAACTCGACGGCAGTTGGAGATGCCTGCCGAGCCACCCAGGCGCGGACTTCTGCCAAGTACGCTGGGCGGGGCGCATCCATTGGTCGGTGCAGGCGAAGAACACTTCCCCGATGCAGAGGGACCGCGGTCCGAGATCCAACTTTGACTATCACGCTTCCGCTCCCGGAGGGTACATCCGTTCGGCTGGAATACTACCGCTGCGGTGGGCGGTCATGCTGCCCACCGTGTGCCGTCCCAGAGGATCATTGCAGTGACATTGGACCACTTGCGGAACGCACGGGCGGACATCCTTGAAGCGATCATCGCCGCAGATTCCGTGCGATGCGCATTGTCTGCCGCACAGATCTTCGGCTGAAAGTGTCACGACCGTTTGGTCTCGGCGTCGGATTCGCGTCGGTTGACTGAAAAGCCCAAGCTGGCCGCCACCGCTCACGCGCGCACACATGACCCCGGAACCTCGCGTGTGGCATTGTGCATCCGCTAGGCCGGCCGGTCCGACCTGTGGAACACGGAGGAATCAGGATGCCTGCGCATCAACTGGCCGTCATCTTGCCGGCAAACGCGGTGTTTAGCTCGGATGTCGACGTGGTCGTGAACAGTGGGGGGCAGCTACTGGGAACGCTAGCCGTCAGCAAGGGGTCGATCGACTGGATACCCAGGGGGTCGCAGTCTCGCTGGAGGCTGGGGTGGGAGCGGTTCGATGACGTGATGCAGCAGCAGGGTCGCCATGTGAGCAAGCCGACGACGCCTAAGCGGGGTTCACCGCGCCGTCGAGCGGCGGCGACCGCCCGACGCCGCGGGTAGCCCCCGGCAGGATCTCTGTCGCGCCGATGGAATTCGACGTGCCTTACTTGCCGCCGAGGAGCGGCTCGCTGAGCCCACACCACACCACACCATGAGGCGTCGCCATGACGATGTCTGCCCTCAGGGTCCACAACGATGTCGTGGCTGAGCACATGCGCGATCCGGAGTACCGGGTCGAGCATCAGCAGACCGCAGTTGCTCGGGCGGTGGCGATCGAGGTGACTCGATACCGGTTGAAGCACCGGCTCTCGCAACGCGCTCTTGCCAGGCAACTTGGTATGCAGCAGCCTGCGATTGCACAGTTGGAGTCCGGTGGTGGCAATCCCTCGATCGACACCCTGCTCCGTCTCGCGCGCGAGCTCGGTATCGAATTCCACGTCGACATCACGCGTGAGGGGCTCGGGCTCAGCGCGTAAATTGGGCGATCGTTTCGTGCAACAGGTAGCACAGCGCATCGCTAGCCTTGCAGCGAGCGACTTGATGTTATTCGTTCTACGAAAAGGGTTTTGAGCATCTTCGAGATTCGGTCTCAGTCGCTCGTCGGCGAGCGGGCCGACACTCAGTCGATGCTGTCGAATTCAAGAGTTCGCAAACTGGGAGGTTAATCGTAGAAAGGAAATTCTGGATCAGTTAGCCACGTCCTGGAGCCGCGGCGTCAAGTATCTGCCGGACTTTCACACCGGACTTCTACAACGAAAACTGTAAGCGGTAAGTAGGCGTTTGGCCGTCATCATTCAGGTGATGGTCACAGCGACGCTACAGGGGCGGGCATCGGTCGAGTGGCTCGAAACTGCATTCCAGACGACCGACGCAGCTGCGTCCAGCCGTCGTGTTCTTCCGCAACCAGCGCTCGGGTCCCCGTGAGAACTCGCTTCCGGTTCGGCCCCGAGTTCACGCGCGCGGTGCAGATCCGCGGTCTCACATTGACCGCCGTGGCACGCGGGGCGGGGATTGCTTTGGCGACGGCATGCGCGGCGGCACGAGGAGATCCGGTGAATGTCACGACCGCGGTGAAGCTATCGAGGGCGGTGGCGGCGGCCCCGGTGCTCCCAGAGCTCGATGCATGGATCGGCACGCCAGGGTCGGAGACCCCGGACAAGCACGACCGCTCTGGCAACTCGCCATCAGCGACGACCGCGTAGGTTGCCCGCCCTGTGGCGCGACGACCGCGCTGCACAGCGACTGCAGCAGCGAGACGCGGGTCGCACCGTTAATCCGACCGAGCCTGCCAGGCGCGGAGCATGTCGCTGCTCTGGAAGTGGACGTAGCGATTGACCATCGCAAGCGTCGTATGCCCAAGTGCACGCTGGAGAACCAGAGAGTCGATCCCGGCGGCCAGGGCGCGCGACGCGAACGTATGCCGGAACTTGTGCGGATGCGCATGGATGCCCGTAGCCTGGCTCAGCCGCTGCAGCATCGACGTCAGTCCGCGGACGTCGAACGGTGTGTATGTGCCGGTGTGCGCATCCCGCCGCGTCGAGAGCCAGAGATGCGGATCGCCTACGTTCTGCGGGCGATCCGTCCGGATGTAGCGAAGGAGCTTCCGCGAAAAGCGGTCGTGAGCAGTGTCCAGCGGCACGATGCGGTCCTTGCGCCCCTTCCCCTGGCGAACGCGCACGTAGGCACCGTCATTGCCATCCACGACGTCGTCAACACGCACGTTGAGGACTTCGGAACGTCGCAGGCCCGTCCTGATCATGAACTCGATGAGCATCCTGTCTCGTTCGTTGCGACAGGCTTCCAGCAGCTCCCGCTCATCCGTATCGCTGAAGATCTCGGGAGCGATTACCGGCTGCAGCGGGGCCGAAATCCCGAGGCTCTCTTCAAGGACTCCGAATCCCTCGCGGCGGCAGAATCCCAGGAAGTTGCGCAGGATCCGATGGAAGGTCGCAGCGGTGCCGGCCGAGAGGCCCGCGTCGAGCAGTTCCATCTGGAAGGACCTCAGCGCTTCGGGGGTAACGTCGGCGACGCTCTCGATCCGGTAGTCCTTGACGAACTGGCGTGCTCGGGGCCCGGTCAGATAGCCGCGGTATCCCGTGAGCGTGGCGGGACTGCAGTTGCGAGCGCGGGCGTCGCGAAGGAAGGCGCCGACCGCGTCGTCCCACGTCGTCCCCATCGAGGGCCTGGGAAGCGGCACCGTCTTCCAGTCGCCTGGCTTGCGGCGAGGTCGCACTGGCGCTTGAGGCATGCTCGCATCATCTCAAATTTAGGGTACAAAAGTTTGGTATGTTGGCCGCAAATTTCAGGCCAACGCATTTGAGGTGTTTTGGGGCGAGCTCGAGCTCAATGAAAGTTCCCTTGCTGCAACTCAACTCTCGATCAAAAGATGAGGCTGGAGCCCAAGGTGAGGATTGAACTCACGGCCTACGCCTTACCAAGGCGTTGCTCTACCACTGAGCTACTTGGGCTGGATAAGGGACTTCTCGAAGGTGGACCGAGTTTGCTAACGCATTTC